>Ga0256833_1000049_pt1 | contig 91060 bp, 89 predicted proteins | sample 356284metaG_FD_190535 | JGI IMG/M metagenome (GOLD analysis project Ga0256833, IMG submission 190535) | Hydrothermal vent microbial communities from Mid Atlantic Ridge, Atlantic Ocean - 356-284 | ecosystem: Environmental > Aquatic > Marine > Hydrothermal vents | place: Atlantic Ocean: Mid... | reverse complement strand
GCAATTGGAGCAGAGGTTGAAGAACTCCCTGACGGTATGGTAATAAAGGGGAAAACTCCACTAAAAGGTGGGAGAATTAAATCCTACGGCGACCACCGAATAGCTATGACTTTTACCGTTGCTTCGCTCATATCTCGGGAGGCTATAGAGATAGATGATGTTGAGTGTGTAAAAACTTCATATCCGGGATTTTTTGAAGACCTTAAACAACTTTTAAGGTAAGTGCTTCTTCAAGAAATTTAATCGTCTTTAAATTGTTGTAAGGTTATATCCTCATTGAACTTGATTTTTCACAGTTAGATTCTTATGTTTAAGGTTGAACTTTAGTTAGGAGATTCTAACTATGGAAGCAATCCCTAAGAGGAAATTTAGGTGCCTTGACTGTGGCTATGAATTTGAGGAGCCTTTTGGAAAGCCACGTTGGATGGTTAAATGTCCAAAGTGTGCAAGTGGGAACATTGTAAGGGTTAACGCACCTTCAGGTTGGTGTGGTAGAGGTAGGAGATGGAGAGAAGGGCAAGGTAGAGGTTGGGGATGGCGTGGAAAGTGTAGGTGGTAGCTTATGCCTTCTCCTTCCTCCTGAGTATTGCGTTTTCCTGTAGTGGGAGCTCCCTATCAAACTCAATAAGAGCTACTTGGTTTGGGTTAGCCTCCCTTACCCTTTCTTCCCTTCCTTTCCTTTCAACTTTTATCCCTTTAACCTTTGCTTTAAATGTTTTTACGTTAGGCAAAAAGAGCTCCACTTCCTCTTCTAACCTTACCTTGTTCCTAACCTGCCACTTCCCACCTTTAAAAACTCCCAAGAACTTAAACTCCCTTATGTAGGAACTGGTTTCGTAGTGTTGGAGTATCTCTTCTTCTCTCTTTAAAAAACCTAAGGTGTACGGTCTGTGGCTTACCTTCTTTAGCTCTTCAAGTAAAGTGGGGAGCTCTTCCTTAAATGCGCTGATGCCCTTCTCCTTTATAAGTTTTACTGCCCTTTTGTAAACGCTTGTGGTTATAGCTACGTAATAAGAGCTCTTTACCCTCCCTTCTATTTTTAAAGAGTCAACTCCGGCCTCTATTAGTTGCGGTAAAAGGGGTAAGGCACAAAGGTCTTTTGAGTTAAATATGTATGTTCCTGTTTCGTCTTCTTCTATTGGGAAAAACTCCCCCGGCCTTGTCTCTTCTACCAAGTAGTACTTCCAGCGGCAACTCTGAGAGCAGGCTCCCTTGTTGCTTTCTCTGTAAGAGAGGTAGTTTGAAAGGAGACATCTACCTGAGTAGGCCATGCACATTGCACCGTGAACGAATACTTCAAGTTCAACCTCAGGGACTTTTTCCTTTATCTCTCTAATCTCTTCTATAGAGAGCTCCCTTGCAAGGACCACCCTCTTTGCTCCAAGCTCCCTGTAAACTTCAACTGCTCTATAGTTTGTCGTGTTTGCTTGTGTGCTAATGTGCACTTCAATCTCGGGAGCTCTTTCCCTTACCGTTTTTAAAACTCCAAGGTCGGAGACTATGAAAGCGTCAGGTTTAAGCGGTTTAACCTCGTCTATAAACCTTTCAATTCCCTTAAAGTCGTCGTTTCTGGCAAAGGCGTTTAGAGTTATGTAAACCTTTGCTCCCTTTTCGTGGGCGTAGTTTATGCCTTCTTCCATCTCCTCAAGAGTAAAGTTGCCCGCCTTTGCTCTTAGGTTAAATAGCTTTCCCCCTAAGTAAACAGCATCGGCTCCAAAGTCAACTGCAAACTTTAACTTTTCCAAGTTCCCTGCAGGGGAGAGGACTTCAGGTTTCAACCTCGTCTCCTAAACTCTGTTTTTACCGAATATAATTTGAGCTTAATAGGAAAGATTTTCAATAACCTACTTAAGTTCAACTATCGTTATTCCTTCTCCTCCCTCTTCAGGCTTCCCTCCCCTAAATGACTTAACGTAAGGGGATTCCTTTAGGTATTCCCTGACTAGCCTCTTTAATATCCCTTCCCCGTAGCCGTGAATTACCTTAACCTCTTTGACTCCTACTATTAATGCCTTGTCTAGGAACTCCTCAAGCACCTTTAAGGCCTCTTCTCCCCTCATTCCAATTAACTTTACTTCAGGGAAAAAGCTCTTGGGCTGCGGAATCTCAATTCCCTTTTCTTCCCTTTCCTTAACCTCTACTTTCGTAAGGTCTGAAATTTTAACTTTCACTTTTAAACTGCCTATTAGCACTTCTGCTGTTTTCTTTTCCCTGTTTAACTTAACTACTTTCCCTTTCCTCCCTGAAGAGACTACTTTGACCCAATCTCCCTCCTTAATTTCCTCTCTTCCTTGAGCTTCCTTTAGAATTTCAGCTCTGTTCTTAGCAGAGATTACTATGCTCCTTACTTTCTCCTTTGCCCTTTCTAGCTCCCTTTCCTTTAGTGCCTCTTGGGCTCTTTTCTCTAGCTCCTCTATGAACTTCTTTATCTTTTCAGAGCTCTCTTCCTTTAGCTTTTTCTCTTTCTCCTTTAACTCTTCTTCTTTCCTTTTAAGCTCCTCTTTTAGCTTTTCAACTTCTTTATACTCCCTCTGTAAAGCCTCTATTATCTCTTCGGCTATTCTTTCCTCTTCGGTCATTAAAGAGAGGGCGGTTTTTATTACCTCCTGAGGTATTCCGAACCTCTCGGCTACTGCTAAGGCGTAGCTCTTCCCTACTATTCCGTATGCAAGCTTGTAGAGGGGTTTTAGGCTCTTTTCGTCAAAGAGGACAGAAGCCACTTGGTAGTAGTCGTCCTTGTAGGCAAAGAGCTTCACCGGTGAAAAGTGGGTGGTTGCCGCAACCTTTGCTCCCTTTTCTTTTAAGTACTTTAATATCGCAACTGCAAGGCTTGAGCCCTCTACAGGGTCCGTTCCTGCTCCCAGCTCGTCAAGGAGGACCAAAGAGTCCTCGTCTGCTTCCTTTAATATCTGGGAAATCCTCTTTATGTGTGAGCTAAAGGTTGAGAGGGACTGCTCTATGCTCTGCTCGTCTCCTATGTCTGAAAACCACTTCTTTACGAACATTAAGGAGCTCCCCTCTTTAGCAGGAATCAAAAATCCACTTTGAGCCATCATTGAAAGGAGGCCTAAAGTTTTAAGGGAGACCGTTTTCCCTCCCGTATTTGGCCCAGTTATTAAAAGTCCTTTTTTAAGTTTTATGTCTACTGGAACTACTCTTTCCCCTTTAAGCTCAATTAAAGGGTGTCTGGCTCCCTTTAGGTTAAAGGCCTCTTTAAACTCTGGATAGGTCCCTTTAAGCTTAATTGACATCTGAGCAACCGCACAGCGTAGGTCTATTTCCTTAAGGGCTTTAAAGGAGGAGTCAATCTCTTCTACCATCTCTCTGGCCTTAAGGGAGAGCTCCCTTAGGATTTTGTAAATCTCCTCTTCTTCTTCCCTTTTTAAACTCCTTAACTGGTTGTTTAGCTCTACTACGCTTAAAGGTTCAACGTAAAGGGTTTGTCCTGAAGAGGAGCGGTCGTGGACTATCCCTCTAAACCTCTTTAGAAACTGAGGTTTTACCAGTATTACGAACCTCCCTTCCCTCTCTGTTATTATCCTGTCGGGGCAGAGCTCTGGATTTTTGTTAACTATTGAGTTAAGCCTTTCCCTTATCCTCTCTGAAACTGTGCTTTTCCTCTTTCTAATCTCTCTCAGCTTGGGGGAGGCAGAATCTAAAACCTCTCCCGTCTCGTCAATGCTCCTTGTTAAGTCCTTTAAGAGCTCCCCTCCGTCTGTTAACCTCTCTGAGAAGAAAGCTATCTTTTCAAACCTTTCTGGTAGGTTCTTAAAGAACTTCTTTAAGACTTTAGATTGAGTTAAGAGCTTTAAAAGGAGCAAAAGTTCCTCTACCGAAAGTAAAGAGCCCTCTACTTTAAGCTTTTTTAATAGAGGCTCAGCCTTTGGGAAAGCTTCAAGGGGAACGCTCCTTTCTAAAAGGAGTTTAAAGAAGTTTTCGTTTAAGGATAGGTTTCTCTTAACCTCTTGAAGGTTAACTGACGGCCTTATAGAGAGAACAGCCTCTTTTCCGGACTCGCTCCTTGCTAGCTTTGCCGTCTCTAGTAAGAGCTTGTGGAACTCCAGTTGGCGCCCTGCTCCTTTGAACATCAGTATAAAGACCCCCCTCCAATTACCAAAGGAGCACAGGCGCCAGATAGAGCTCCTACCTCAATTCTATAAAAAGAGAACTTAGCCTGCAAGGCTCTCCTTAACGATTTTGCTTACTGTGGAACCGTCGGCCCTTCCCTTTACTTTCGGCATAAGGTACTGCATTACTTTACCTATGTCCTTTGGAGAAGAAGCGCCGGTTTTCTCAATGGCCTCTTTAACAAGCTCCCTTATCTCCTCCTCGTCCATCTGCTTGGGAAGGTAAGACTCTACAATCTCCAGCTCCCTTTTCTCCTTTTCAACTAAGTCCTGCCTTCCTCCCTTTTCATAAAGCTCTATTGACTCTCTCCTCTGCTTTGCGTACTTCATAAGGAGGGAGATTACCTCTTCCTCTGTAAGCTCTCCCCTCTTTTCAATCTCGGCGTTCTTTATTAGAGACTGAAGCATCCTAATTGTTGACAAGCGAACCTTATCCTTTGACTTTAAGGCTTCCTTCATGTCCTCTTTAAGTCTTTCCTTTATCCCCATAACTCACCCTTACTTTTTCTTCTTTTTACCTTTTGGCGGTAAAAGCCCGCGCTTCTTTAAGGCCTTAATTAACCTCTTCCTTGCGGCCATTGCCTTTCTTTTCCTCTTCTCTGAAGGCTTCTCGTAGTACTCTCTCCTTTTAATCTCTGTAAGTATTCCTTCCTTTTCGCAGAGCTTTTTAAACCTCTTTAAGGCCTTCTCAAAGGGCTCGCCGTCGCGAACGTAAACTGTTGCCATAAAGCATCGCCTCCTTTAAAGTAGATTTTGGAGGCAAATTATATTCCTTAAAAAGGACAGGAGCAAGGACTTTCCCCTTTAAATCTCCCTTCCTCTTAACTAAATTAAGTGAGAACCGTTTTTAATTAGGTAAAGATGAAAGTTGCTTTTTATACTTTAGGCTGTAAGATGAACTACCACGAAACCGCCTATATGGAGGAGGCCTTTAAGGAAAGAGGCTATGAGGTTGTTCCCTTTGGAGAGAAGGCGGACGTTTACGTTATAAACACCTGCACCGTTACTTCCGTTGCAGACGCAAAGTCAAGGAAAGCTGTAAGGAAAGCAAAGTCTTTGAATCCAAACTCTTTAGTTGTTGTTAGCGGTTGCTACAGCGAGGTTTACCCGGAAGAGGTAGAGAAGGTAAGGGAGGCCGACTTTATAACTGGAAATGCTGAGAAGTTTAGGATTGTTGACCTTGTTGAGAGGAGATTAAGGGGGGAGCTCCCAAGGACTTTTATTAGGGGAGTTTGGAAAGAGAGGCGCTTTTACCCTTTAACTTTGCGCCACTATGAGGGAAGGAGCAGAGCTTTTTTAAAGGTTCAGCAAGGGTGCGAGCTTTTCTGTTCTTACTGTGTAATTCCCAAGGCAAGGGGGAGGATGTTAAGTCTTTCCCCTAAAGAGGTTCTCTCGCAAGTCAAGGAGCTTGTGGATTTAGGGTATAAAGAGATTGTGTTAACCGGAACTCATCTTGGAGGTTACGGTTTAGACTTAAACGGTGAATGGAACCTTGCAAAGCTTGTAAAGGAAATTGTAAAAGTCCCTAACCTCTACAGGCTTAGACTCTCTTCAATTGAACCCTTGGAGTTTACACCTGAGCTTATTGACGCGATTACCTCTTCAGAGAAAGTAGCTCCTCACTTTCACATACCCCTTCAAAGTGCCAGTAGGAAGGTTTTAGAAAGGATGAGGAGGAGGTATTCTCCTGCTGACTATGAGAGGGTAGTAAGGGAGATTTTAAAGAGGCGTCCGGATGCTGCAATAGGAACGGACGTTATGGTAGGCTTTCCCGGAGAGGGGAGAGAGGAATTTAAAGAAACGGAGGCTTTTGTTAAGGAGCTCCCCTTTAGCTACCTCCACGTTTTCCCTTACTCTCCAAGGCCTGGAACTGTTGCTTACACCTTTAAGGACTCTGTTTCCCCTAATGAGAAAAAGATGAGGGCTAAGGCTTTAAGGGAAATAGGAAAAGCTAAAAGTTTAGAATATAGAAAAAGGTTTATAGGAAAGGAGCTTGACTGTCTGGTTCTCTCTGAGCTTAAAGGGGAAAAGAGCGTTGCTATAAGTGGAAACTACATAAACCTTATCCTTGATAAGAACCTACCTTCAGGTTCAGTTGTAAAGGTCAAGCTTGAAGAGGTAAAGGAAAAAAGGGAAGAGAACTATGGAAAGGTTGTTGGTTGAGCCTTTTTACGTTATGAAGGTCCTTGAAAGGGCAAAGGAGCTTGAGAAAAGGGGTGAGAAGGTAATTCACTTAGAGATAGGGGAGCCTGACCTTCCCGTTCCTAATAAGGTGAAAGAGAGGGCCCTTGAGCTTTTAAAAAGTCTGGAACTTAAGTACACAGAGAGCGTAGGGATTTACCCTTTAAGGGAGGCAATTTCCTCTTACTATGAAAGGGAGTATGGCGTTAAAGTTGAGCCAGAAAGGGTTATCATTACTCCAGGGAGCTCCCCCGGCCTTTTGGCTCTTTTAAAGGTTGCCTTTGAGTTTTTGGGTGAGGTCTCCTACTCTGACCCGGGATATCCTTGCTACAAGAACATGGTAAAGTTTTTAAACATTAAAGGTAGGGCCCTTAAGGTTTTTCCAGAAAACCAATTTAAAGTAGAAGCAAAAGACTTAAAAACCCCTGTTCTTATAGTAAACTCTCCCTCAAACCCCACGGGCTCTCTCTACTCTAAAAAAGAGCTTTCAAAACTTGCTGAGAAAGCCTTTTTAATAAGCGACGAGATATACCACGGTATAACCTACGGTCAAAGGGCTACCTCTGTCCTTGAGGTCTCAGAAAACTGTGCAGTAGTAAACGGCTTTTCAAAGTTCTTCTTAATGACAGGTTGGCGTCTTGGCTTCCTAATAGTTCCTAAAGAGTTTGTCCCTCAAATTACCGCAGTTCTCCAGAACATAGTTATCTCTCCCCCTACCCTTTCCCAGTTTGCGGCCCTTGCCTGCTTTGAGGAAGAGACTTTAAGGGAGCTTAAGGAGAACATTAAGGTTTTTAAAGAGAGGAGAGACTTACTTTTAAAAGGTCTTAAGGAAATTGGATTTAAAGTTCCCGTTGAGCCTCAAGGAGCTTTTTACGTTTTTGCCGACGCTTCAAAGTTCACAGATGACTCTTTCTCCTTTGCCTTTGAGGTTCTTGAAAAGGCTAAAGTTGCTATAACTCCCGGGAAGGACTTTGGAAGCAACGGGACAGAGAAGTTTGTAAGGTTTTCTTTTTGCACGAGCAAAAGGAACATAGAGGAGGCCTTAGAGAGGCTTTACTCTTATTTGAGGTAGCTGTGAGCCGAAGGAGAAAAATAGAGAAAGTAATACCCCGACAGTACAGTCAGGAAAAGGTCCTTGAAATAGTAATGAAGTTTAGGGCTCCCCTCATTATTGCCCTTATAACTATTATGGTTTCAACAATAGGGTATATGGTAATTTCAAAGGTTAACCTTTTAAAAGCCTTTTACATGACAATTTTAACGGTTACCACCATAGGCTACGGCGAAATGTGGAACATGACCCCAAAGGACAGGCTCTTTAACCTTTTAGTTATGACCGTAGGCGTTGGTGCCGTAATGGGCTATTCCTTGGCCGTTTTAATAAACATAGTAACTTCCGGAGAAGTAAAAAAAATTCTGAGGTTTAGAAAGATGGTTTCTGACATTTCTACTCTAAAAGGCCACTATATCATCTTTGGCTTTAACGATTACGTCGTTCACTTAGTTAAAGAGCTCCGCTACCATAAAATACCAGTCGTGCTGGTTTCGCCCTCTCAAGGCCTTGAAGAGTTTGCCAAAGAACACGAAATTAAGTATTACCTTACCCTTAACCCTACCGATGAGAACACCCTTTCCCTTGCAAACATAGAATCTGCAGTTGGTGCCGTGGTTGCTACTGAAGACGACTACAAGAACCTTGCAATAACTTTAACCGTTAAGAACGCGGTAAGTAAGTACAAGATATACCCCTTTTTCATAATTGCTCTAGTAAATAAGGAGGAGTTTAAAGAAAAGTTAAGGCTCGTAGGAGCAGATTATGTAGAGACCATACCCTCTATAATCTCAAAGAGGGTAGCTGTAATTGCGAAGAAACCTCCGATTTTCGGGGAGAAGTCCCTCCTTGAAGAGATACTCTTTGGGGAACACACCTTTATAGACATTGAGGAGCTCGTTGTTCAGCCTGACTCGCCGGTTGTTGGAAAGACGTTAAAAGACCTTGACTTAAGGCGTAAGTTTGGGATAACGGTTATAGCTGTTAAGAAAAGAAACGGTGAAGTAGTCTATACTCCCGGAGGAGACCTTATTATTGACTCTCTGGACCTTTTAGTTATAGTAGGTCCTAAGAAGAAGTTGGAGGAGGCAGTGAGAGCTCTGTTTAAAGGGAAAATAGTTTCAAGAAGTGCTATGCTAAAGAGGAAACTTAAGGAGAGGTTAACCTAAATGGACTGGGGTAAAGTTGGAACGGCCTTTTTCGTTATGATGTCTTTAACCACTACCGTTGGTTTCGTTTACGACGGAGACCCTTACGAGCTCATAGCTTCTGTTAGCTTCAACCTTATTGCTACTCTTTTAAAGCTAGGCAGTAAGAAGACTCTAAGCGCCGAGCTCCTAGCAACCAGTTTGGCAGCAGACCTTCACCTTATACCTGCCCTTGTCTTTTACGAGATGGGCTTACGTGAAACCTTAATTGAAGCTCTTGCTTGGGGTGCACTGGTAGCAAATGTCTTTTCCGTTGTGATTCTTATAATTGAGACGGTCTTAGAGTCTAAAGAAGAAGAGTGGTGGTAAAACCAAAGAAGAGGAGGAGTTAATGTTAACCGGAAATTTCCCAAGCTTAAGGCTAAGGCGTCTTAGGAAAAACGAGAACATAAGGAGGATGGTTAGAGAGACAATTTTAACCGTTAACGACTTTATCTACCCTATTTTCGTTGTTGACGGAGAAAACATAAAGGAAGAGATAACTTCAATGCCGGGCCAGTTTAGGTATTCCGTTGACAGGCTCCCTGAAGTCCTCTCTCAGGTTGAAGACTTAAAAATTCCAGCGGTTATACTCTTTGGCATTCCTTCCCACAAAGACGAGTTGGGTTCAGACTCTTACTCTGAAGAAGGGATAATTCAAAGGGCCGTTAGGAAGATAAAGGAGGAGACTAAAGGAATTTACGTAATAACTGACGTGTGCTTTTGTGAGTACACCAACCACGGCCATTGTGGTTATTTAAGCTGCTTCGGGGAAATTTGCGACGTTGACAACGATAAGACGCTGGAGCTTTTGAAAAAACAGGTTGTCTCCCACGCTCAAGCAGGTGCAGATATGGTAGCTCCCTCAGGCATGATGGACGGCATGATTAAGGCCATAAGGGAAGCCCTTGACGGAGCAGGTTTTACAGACATTCCCATAATGTCTTACGCTGCAAAGTATGCCTCTGCCTACTACGGCCCTTTTAGAGATGCTGCAGAATCTGCTCCTGCTTTTGGAGACAGGCGTTCTTACCAGATGGACCCTTCAAACTTGCTAGAAGCTTTAAGGGAAGTTGCCTTAGATATTAAAGAGGGAGCAGACATTGTTATGGTAAAACCTGCTCTTGCCTACCTTGACGTTATAAGGGCAGTAAAAGAGGAATTTAAATATCCCACTGCTGCCTACAACGTAAGTGGAGAGTACGCAATGGTTAAGGCAGCAGCCTTAAAAGGTTGGATAGACGAGAGAAAGGTAGTTCTTGAGACCTTAACTGCTATTAAGAGAGCAGGTGCAGACCTGATATTGACCTATCACGCTTTAGACGCTGCAAGGTGGTTAAAAGAGGGGTAGTTAAAGGATTTTTACCTCAAGGGAGAGCTCTACTCCGAGCTCTCTTTTAACCTTTTCCCTTGCAATTTCTACTATGTCTGTAAACTCGCTAAAAGAGGCCTTTCCAGTGTTTATTAGGAAGTTTGCGTGTTTTTCTGAGAACTTAAGACTCTTAAGTTTAAAGCCTTTAAAGCCGCAAATGTCCAGCAGCCTTCCTGCACTTTCGCCTTTCGGGTTTTTAAAGGTTGAGCCTGCCGTTCTTAAGTAAAAGGGAGGCTGTTTCTCTACCCTTTTCCTTAAAAATTTCCTTATCTTTTCCTTGATTTTTGGCTCTCTCTTTATCCTGAAAGTAGCTTCAACCACTATCCCTTCTTCGGGGAAGGGGGACTTTCGGTACTTAAAGGAGGAGAACTCTTTTATCTCCTTTAATTGGCCTTTACCGTTTATGAATACGACTCTCTTTAAGAAGTCCTTTACTTCAAAGCCGAAAGCCCCTGCGTTTTGGGCAATTAAGCCTCCTACAGTTGCCCTTGGAACTCCTGCCAAGAACTCAAAAAGGGAAAACTCCTTTTTTATCTGCTCTTTTAAGATTGTAGGCAGGAGAACGCCTCCTCCTAAGGTTAGGAGCTCCCCTTGATATTTGATGTAGTTAAACTCCCTTAATGAAATTAAGGGAAGTCCCGTTTCCCTTAATACGCTGTTTGAGCCTCCCCCTATAAAGTTAAACTCTTTTAAGTTCAGTTTTAGGAGCTCTTCAACCCCTTTTGGGAAGAAGACTTCTCTCTTGCCTCCTATTCCTATGCTCGTTAACTCTTCTCCCTTAAGTACTTTTACTTTCAACTCTGTCCCTTACTTCCTTTGCCGCCTTTACAAAGTCAACAAAGAGGGGGTGGGGAGCTCTCGGCCTAGATTTAAACTCAGGGTGGTACTGAACGGCAACAAACCAAGGGTGTCCTTTAACTTCAACAACTTCTACGAGCTTTCCGTCAGGAGAGGTTCCCGCTATTACTAAACCTGCCTTTTCAAGGGTTTCCCTAAAGGCGTTGTTAAACTCGTACCTGTGCCTGTGCCTCTCTGAAATCTCCTTTTTCCCGTAAGCCTTGTAAGTTGTCGTTCCTTCCTTAAGGACGCAAGGATACGCTCCGAGCCTCATCGTCCCGCCTTTTTCCTTTACTTTTCTCTGTTCTTCCATAAGGTCAATTACAGGGTAAGGAGTTGTAGAGCTAAACTCTGCGCTGTGAGCTCCTTCAAGGCCTGCAACGTTCCTTGCAAACTCTATTACGGCACACTGCATCCCTAAACATATGCCAAAGAAGGGTATTCCCCTTTCCCTTGCAAACTTAACTGCCTTTATCTTTCCCTCTATTCCCCTTTCTCCAAAACCTCCCGGAACGAGGATTCCTTGAACTTCTGAAAGGAACTCTTCAGCTTTTACCTCTTCCCTTTCAAGCTCGTCAGCGTTTACCCACTTTATTTCAACCTTTACATCGTTTGCAGCCCCTGCGTGGACGAAGGACTCTATTATGCTTTTGTAGGCGTCTGGGAGCTCCACGTACTTTCCCACTACTGCTATCTTAACGCTTCCCTCTTGGGGCTTTTTAATCTTCTCTACTACTCTTTTCCACTCTGAAAGGTCAGATTCCCTTACAACGGGAAGCTGGAGTTTTTCAATTATCAGCTCGTCAAGCTTTTCTTTCTGCAGTACTAAGGGGACTTCGTATATGGTTGATAGGTCTTTTGCGGTTATCACTTCCCTCTCTTTTAGGTTTGCAAACAGGGCTATCTTCCTCTTTACCTGTTGGGGAAGGCTCCTTTCGGAACGGCAGACTATAATGTCTGGCTGAATTCCTATTGCCCTTAGCTCCTTTACCGAGTGTTGAGTAGGCTTTGTCTTTAGCTCTCCTGCACTTTTAACGTAGGGAACGTAGGTTACGTGAATGTAAATGGCGTTGCTCTTCCCTACCTCCGTTCCAAGCTGTCTTATTGCTTCTAAGAAGGGGAGGCCTTCTATGTCTCCGACTGTTCCTCCTACTTCAACTATTACAACGTCCACATCAGTTGACATTAGTTGTCTTATCTTTTCCTTTATTAAGTTTGTAACGTGGGGTATTACCTGAACGGTTCCACCTAAGTACTCTCCCCTTCTCTCTTTCTGGATTATCTCTTGGTATATCTGACCTGAAGTTATGTTGTTTATCCTCTTCATTACTGCACTTGTAAACCTTTCGTAGTGCCCCAAGTCAAGGTCTGTTTCTGCTCCGTCCTCCGTTACGTAAACCTCTCCGTGCTGGTAAGGGTTCATAGTTCCTGCGTCAACGTTAAGGTAAGGGTCAAGCTTCTGTATGGTTACCTTTAACCCCCTACTTTCAAGGAGAGTTCCTACTGAAGAAGCGGTAATTCCCTTTCCTATTGAGGAAAGGACTCCTCCCGTTACGAATATTAACTTTGAGGCCATCTCTTTACCTCTCTTAAGATTTTCTCTGCCCTTTTTAAGTCTTCCTCTGTGTCTATTCCAAAGACTTCCTTTTCAACTACAGATACTTTTATCTTGTGGCCGTTCTCAAGAATTCTCAGTTGCTCTAACTTCTCTATCCTCTCAAGCTTCCCAACAGGCCAGTTTACGAACTTTTCAAGAGCTTCTTTTGCGTACCCGTAAACTCCCAGATGCTTTAGGTATTCTTCAGGTTTTGGCTCTCGGTCTCTAAAGTAGGGAATGGGACTCCTTGAAAAGTAAAGGGCGTATCCGTCCTTATCAATGACCACCTTTACCCTTGCCGGGTTCTTTACTTCGTTGATTTCCTTAAAGGGAGTTGCTAAAGTGGCAAATGGAGCTCCCTTTTTAAGGGACAAGTATATTTTCTCTAAGTGCTCTTCCTCTACGAAGGGTTCGTCCCCTTGAACGTTAATTATGAACTTGCAAGGGAGCTCCTTAACTGCGTAGTAAACCCTGTCGGTTCCACTTGGGAGCTCTGAAGGCGTTAACTTAACTTCTGCCCCTGCCTCTTTCGCTACTTTTTCTACCTCTTTGCTGTCTGTTGCAACCAGCACTTTAGGAGCAAACCTCTTTACTGCTTTTACCGTTAGTGAAATTAAAGGTTCCCCTGCTATCTCTATTAAGGGTTTCCGTGGAAGCCTTTTTGAGCCTATCCTTGCAGGTATAACTACCAGTAAATCTTCCATTAGGCCTTTACAACTCCTTCAACCATTGACTTAAACATTTTAAGGCCGTCTGTGCTGCCCAATATTGCCTCTGATGCCCTCTCTGGGTGGGGCATAAGTCCAAAAACGTTCCCTTCCCTGTTGCATATTCCGGCTATGTTGTTAAGTGAACCGTTAGGGTTAAACTCAGGAGAAACCTCCCCTTCAGGGGAAGAGTATCTTAAAACAACCTGTCCCCCTTCCTCAATTTCCTTTAAAGTTTCCTCCGGGCAGGTGTAGTTTCCCTCTGCGTGGGCTATAGGTATTTTTAGGACTTCGCCTTTGGTGTAGAGGCTCGTAAAGGGAGTGTCTGTGTTTTCTACTTTTAAGTGAACGAACTTACATATGAAGGACAAACTCTTGTTGGGGAGCATAGCTCCAGGGAGCAGTCCCGCTTCAAGGAGGATTTGAAAGCCGTTGCATATTCCCATAACCAGACCGCCCCTTTGGGCAAACTCACAGATAGCCTCTGTAATGGGAGATATCTTTGCCATCGCTCCCGCTCTAAGGTAGTCGCCGTAAGAGAAACCTCCCGGAATTATAACTGCGTCTATGCCTTTTAAGTTCCCCTCTTTGTGCCAAAGGTAAACTGCTTGATGCCCTAAAACTTTCTCAATGACCCATCCAACGTCCCTATCACAGTTGCTCCCGGGATATACTGGTATTCCAAAGCGCATTATCCCTCCTTAGAAATCTCGTAGGAGTAGTCTTCAATTACAGGGTTAACTAAGAACTTCTCTGCCATTTCCTTAATTTCCCTTTCAACCTCTTCTTTGCTCTTTGCTTCAACTTCCATAGTGATAAGCTTGCCCACTCTAACGTTCTTTACCTTCTTAAACCCAAGTTGATGGGCGGCCTTCTCAACTGCTACTCCTTGAGGGTCTAAAACGCCCTTCTTGTAGGTTATGAAGACTTTTACAGAATATCTCCCCATTTTCCTCTCCTGAGCATACTTTTTCTCAAAGCAAATTATACATTGGGAGCAGAGCTTGACCCTTAAAAAGTGTAAAGGTTGCCAGTTTATAAGGAGCTACTTTTGGGTTGTCGTTTTAACGGCTTTTGCTGTTCGCTTTTTCCCGAATTTCTCATCTCCCTTTGCTTCTCTCCTTTTAATAGGGATTCCGGTTTTCCTGTTTAAGAAAACTCCCTCTGAGCTTGGGTTTAAGAATTTCTTTAAGGGAGCTCTTTACGGCCTTTTGGCTTCTCTTTTAATACTTCCCCTTTACCTTTTGCTCTGTTCCCACTTTGGTTTTAAAGTTTCAGGTAGGCTTAACCTGTCTTTGCTTTCTTACCTTCTCTTAGTTGCCCTTTCAGAGGAGGTTTTCTTTAGGGGTTTTTTCTACTCTGTTTACGAAAATGAGGAGCTCTTGAAGGGATGGCTCACTAAAAATAACTTGATTTCAAGTTTCCTCTTTGGAGTTGCCCACGCTCTTATATTTTATAACCCTTTGATGTTTAAGGTATTCTTTCCCTCTTTAGTTATGGGCTGGCTTTACGAAAGGAGCGGTTCTTTGCTGGCTCCTATAGTTTTCCACTTCTTTTCAGACCTTACTTACCAGTTTGTGAGGTGCTTATGAGGCTTACTTTTTTAATTTCTTTACTACTTGCTTTTTCTCTTGATAGACTTTCTAAGGCTTGGGCTGCTAAAGCTTTAGCTTCAAAGGAGATAACTCTTGTTAAGGGTCTCCTTTCCTTAAGGCTTGCACAGAACAAAGGAGCTGCCTTTAGCCTCTTTTCCTCTACCCAAGGCTTTTTAAGGGAGCTCCTTTTAGTCTTTTTCCCCTTTCTCGTAGTTGTCTTTTTGACCTACTACGCCCTTTTTAGGTCAAAGAGTTCCTTAACAACCCTTTCCTTTGGCTTAATAGTGGGGGGAGCTTTAGGAAACCTCTACGACAGGGTATTTTCAGGAAGGGTCGTTGACTTTATAGACCTCCACTTTAAGAATTTCCACTACCCTACTTTTAACTTTGCTGACCTTTTTGTCTCAACGGGTATCCTAATTTTGCTGCTTAAGGAGTGGAGGAAAAGTTGACTTTATCCTTACGGTGAATAATTTTAACATGGAATTTATAAAAGAGGAAGAGGTGATATAGATTGGGGAGCTCTAAAGTCCCCCTCTCCTTTGTGGAAGACTTGCTCTCTAAGGTTGACATAGTTGACGTTGTCTCCCACTACTTAAACCTTAAACAGGTAGGTAGGAACTTTACTGCCCTTTGTCCTTTCCATCCTGAAAAGACTCCTTCCTTTGTAGTTAGCCCTGAAAAGCAGATTTTCAAGTGTTTCGGCTGTGGAGTTGGAGGGAACGCGATAACCTTTGTTGAAAAGTATGAAGGCCTTTCCTTTTACGAAGCCGTTAAAAGAGTTGCAGAAATTGCAGGAGTTGAGCTCCCTACCGAGTTTAAAGGGGATAGGGAAGCCAAAGTAGGAGAGGACGGTCTTAAGGCTGCCAAGTTCTTTAACTCTTACCTTAGAGAAGTTCTAGACTACCTAAACTCCCGAGGGATAACAGAGGAAACCGCTAACAGATTTCTGTTGGGGTACGCACCTAGAGGCTATCTATCAAAACTCTCTATTTCTAAAGAGTCCTTAAAAGCTTTAGGTCTTATAAGCCCTTCTGGAAAGGAGTTCTTCTCCCAAAGGCTCATTATTCCCATATTTAACCACTCTGGAAGCGTTGTAGCCTTTGCAGGTAGGCTTTTAGGGGAGGGAGCTCCTAAATACATAAACAGTCCAGAATCGGAGACCTTCAAGAAGTCGTCGGTCCTTTACGGCTTTTATCAGAGTAAAGAGGAGGTTTTAAAGAAGAGGGAAGTAATAGTAGTAGAAGGCTACTTTGACGTTATCTCCCTTTACCAGATAGGGATAAAAAGGGCCGTAGCTCCTATGGGGACTTCCTTAACTGAAAGCCACGCGAGGTTCTTAAAGAGGTATTCCCAAAAGCCCATACTTATGTTTGACGGAGATTCTGCAGGTATAAAGGCTACCATCCGCTCTGCCGGTATTTTCTTTAAGTTGGGCTGCGAGCCTTTAGTCGTTCAACTCCCTCCAGAGGAAGACCCAGACTCTCTGTCTAGGAGCTCTCCACAGCTTTTAACTAAGCTCTTAAAATCCCCTTTGCCCTTTATTGAGTGGGCTTTAAGGTTTATTTCCCACTGTGAGGGGTCAAAAAAGCTGGAGTTCCTTAAGCTTTTAGCCCAGGCTGTTTCACAGGTTGAAACTGTTAACCCGATACTCTTTAAAGAGTATGTCTCCCTTCTTTCTGCAGAGTTTGGTATAGACGAAAAGTGGATAAAGTTGCACTCTCCCGTCTATAGGAGGAGGGAAGAGGTTAAAGAGGAGCTCCCCATACCCTACCACGAGAAAGTTTTCTTAAAGGCCCTCCTTGAGGGTAATTTAAAACTCCCTGTGGAAATTTCCCCTACGGTCTTTGTCTCTGAGAGGATAGGGAAACTCTACACAGTAATAACAAAAGGAGCGGTTCTTGAGCCTACTTCACTACAGATTGAATACCCAGAAGAGGCCCCTTTAATTTCGGAGCTCCTGCTTATGGAGGTTTCAGAGGAAGAGGTTTTAGGAGCAATTTGTAGGGTCTTGGCAAAGGAGCTTGAGAGGAGACTTAAGAAAGTTAAAGGTTTTAACGAAAAGATGAAGTTAAAGAAACTCATATTCAGCTTAAAAAGAGGGGACTTGGGAGCAGTAAGCCAAATTCAAATAAACTGAGGAGGTAGCCTTGGAACGGATAAACTTTGAAGAGATTATAGCCCTCGGTAAAGACAAAGGATACATAACCTTTGACGAGCTGATGGAGCACCTTGACGAAGAGGTGCTCACACCAGAACTCATAGAAGAGCTTATTACCCAACTTGACGAGTACGATATCCAAATTATACCAAAAGAGGGAGAAGAGAACGTTGACCTCTCTAAGCTCCAGCTTACCATAGCTCCAGATACCCTTCCCCGTTCTGACGACCCGATAAGGCTTTACTTAAGGGAGATGAGTGGTATTTCCCTTTTAAAGAGGCACGAAGAGGTTGCCCTTGCCAAAAGGGTTGAGCTTGGAAGGAAAGCTTTAGTTAGGTACCTTTTAAAGACCAGGGCAGTTTTAGACTATGTCTTAAACATAGAAGAGAAGATAAAAGAAGGCAAGGTAAAAGTTAGAGACATTCTCCGCTCCCCTGACGACTTTGCAGAGGGAGGAGAGAGCCAAAGGAGAAAGAAGTTCTTTGCAATAGTAGAGGAGATAAAGACCCTTCTTCCCATACTTGAAAGGCTTCAGAAACAGTACCGTAGGAACAAGAGAAATCAGAAAGTTAAGAGAGAATACCTTAAAACTTGGGCTAGAGTAAATTCCCTTTTAAGACAACTTCCCCTCTCTTTCTCAATCTATGAAAGGCTTGCTGAGGAGCTCTACTCAAAGTACAAGCTCTTAAAAAAGAGCGAAAGGAGCCTTCAGAAGTTAAGCGGTAAGCTTTCCTTTTTAGGCATTCCTATAGAAGAGATATGTCAAAGGCTTGACGACGAAGAGGTTAGGGAAAAGATAGACGCCTCTCCCTACACCTTAAGGGAAGTAAAGAAGATGGTTAAAAAGTACCTTGATACGAGGGAGACCTACAGACAACTTATAGACTCTTTAGAGATGCCTAGAAATCAGTTTTACGCCCTCGTTGAGAAGATTTACTTCTTTAAGAGAGACTCTCAGGAAGCAAAGCAGATTTTGGTTAGGTCAAACCTTAGGCTCGTTGTGAGCATTGCCAAAAAGTACATAAACCGGGGACTCCACTTTTTAGACCTTATTCAAGAGGGCAACATAGGTCTTATGAAGGCAGTTGATAAGTTTGAGTACAGAAGGGGCTACAAGTTTAGCACCTACGCTACTTGGTGGATAAGACAGGCGATAACCAGAGCAATTGCAGACCAGGCAAGGACTATCAGGATTCCCGTTCACATGATAGAGACTATAAACAAAGTTATAAAGGTTTCCCGCCAGATGTTCCTTGAGATGGGGAGGGAGCCTAAACCTGAAGAGATAGCAGAGAGGCTCAAGATGTCTTCAAGCAAGGTTCGCTCAATCCTCCAGCTCGCCCAAGAGCCAGTTTCCCTTGAAACTCCCATAGGGGACGACGAAGACAGCACTTTAGGGAACTTTATAGAGGATACGAAGAGCCCGATACCTGAAAACGAAGTAATTAAAAAGGACTTGAGGGAGAAAGTTAAAGAGCTCCTTTCGTGCCTAAATGAAAGGGAGGCCTTGGTCTTAAAGTTAAGGTTCGGTCTAGACGGCTACCCTGAGCACACTTTAGAGCAGGTAGGTAAAGAGTTGAAGGTGACGAGAGAGAGAATTAGGCAGATAGAGTCTAAAGCGCTTAGAAAGCTTAGGAACGCGGGTATGGAGATAGACCTATCTATATTCCTTGAAAGGTGAGGAACTCTCTAAAGTCCTCTGGGAGCTCCTCTTCCACTTCCACCTTCCCTCCTTTTGGATGGGGGAAGGAGAGCCTTGAGCTGTGAAGGAGGATTCTTGGAGCGTATAGGAGCTCCTCCTTCCAACTTCCACTATAGTATTTAAACTCCCCAACTACCGGATGGCCTAACTCTGCTAAGTGTCTCCTTATCTGATGTTTCCTGCCCGTTTCAATTTTTACCCTGCACAAGGTGCACAGCTTAAACTCCCTAACGGGAATTACCTTACTTATAGCTTCTTTACCGTCTATCGGAGAGTTTAAAAGGACTCCCCTTTTAAGTCTTCCTTTTAAAAGGACTAAGTACTCCTTTTCAACCTCCCTTCTTTTAAAAGTCTCTTTTAGCTTCTCAAACAGCTCGCTACTTTCAACTGCAATTACAGGTCCTGAAGTTTGCTTGTCAAGCCTGTGAACTACTTTTAAGTTCCTGTTGAACTTCTTTTTAATTAGAGCTTCTAAACTCTTGCTACCCTCGTTGGAAGTTATAAACGGCGGTTTACTGAAAACCCACACTCCCCTGTCCTTATAAAGGACCTGTGGAGCGACGCTTTTAAAAAGGAGTTCTGGGACGGGGAATATAACGATGGCCCCCTCTCTTAGCTCTCTCCTATAAAAGAGCTCCTTTTTATAGTTAACGGAAACGAGACCTTCGTCAATTAGCCTTTTTGCCTTCCTTAAAGAGCCTACCTTACCTGCTACTACTTTTGAGAGTCTCTCTCTCCTTTCCGTTTTGAGCTTTACTCTCTCCACAACTGCTTACTCCGGGCTTGTTTTTTGGTAAGTCTCTCCTAAATTAGTATAATGAAAATGAAAATAAATATCAGGAGGTAAGAGATGGCATTAGTAGGCCAGAAAGCTCCAGAGTTTGAACTCCAAGCCTACGACCCGGTTCAGAAGACCTACACACAGGTAAAGCTTAGCGACTATCAGGGAAAGTTTTTAGTTCTCTGTTTCTACCCTGCAGACTTTACCTTCGTATGTCCAACAGAGATTGCCGCAGTAAACGCTAAAATTGACGAAATCAGGGCAAAGGGTGCTGAGGTCCTTGCAGTTTCAACAGATACCCACTTTAGCCACCAGCTCTTCTGCGAAGTTGAGCCCCTCTTAAAAGACCTAAAGTTCCCCCTTGCTGCAGACCCTACAGGGGAAACTGCGAAGAAGTACGGCGTTTACATTGAAGAGGCAGGACTTGCAAGAAGGGGAAGGTTCATAATTAACCCTGACGGAGTTATAGTAGCCGAAGAGGTTTTAAACCCACCTGTAGGAAGGAACGTAAACGAGCTCTTAAGACAGCTTGACGCTTGGAAGTACGTTTACGAGCATCCAGATGAAGTATGTCCTGCAAACTGGAGGCCAGGTAAGAAGACCCTTAAGCCTGGGCCTGACATTGCAGGAAAGGTTGGAACGGTTATCACTATTGACGAAATCCTTTCTTAGTCTTTACTGGGGGCTTTGCCCCCTTAATTACTAAGTAGAAAAACTCAGCTTTTCCCCTCCCTTTCTTTTCATAACACCTAATACCTATTCTGGTTGAAAGGGTTTTAATTGAAATTGGCCTTACAGCTTTTACCTCTCCTTCTTTGTTTTCCTCTGCCTTTACCCACCCGTTCTTTGTAGCGTAAACTGAACAGTTATCGTACTTCTCTATCCCTTCCACTTTAAATTCTGGGAGCACTGAGTTTTCCCTTATAACTCCGTAAGGAGGTTTATGCTCAACTACTGGGAGGGGTCTAACCTTTAAGTCCCTTACAAACTTCTTAAAGGAGGCCCAACTTCCTACTACGGCCATTCTGGGAACGAGAATGCCACTTCCGGAATAGCTTCCCCTGTCTTGAGTAAATAGCAGTTTGTAGCCCCTGTTTTTAAAGAACTTAACAGACAACCTGTCGTATTCTCCGTAAGGAAAGGCCAGAAACTGAGGTTTCCTTTTAAATATCTCCTTAAACTTTTTTTCTGAAAGCTCAGCCTCTCTTTCAAGGAACTTTAAATATTCTTTTTTACTGAGTTTAACTCTATATTTGGCCAGTCTTGGATGGCTGTAAAGGTGGTTTTCAAACTCAACTAGTCCGCTCTTTTCCATTTCTCTAATCTGTTTCAATGTAAGGAAGTCTGGATACCTTCCCACCGCTTCCATGTAGAGGAATACTGTAAAGGGGAAGTTAAACTCCTTTAGCAGTTTAAAGGCTTTGAAAGTCGTTTTATATCCGTCGTCAATGGTTATAAGCACTGTTTTTGGGGGTATTTCCTTGCCTTCTTTTACTATCCGGTAGAGCTCCCTTACAGTTATAGCCCTGTAGCCGTGTTTCTTTAAGTAGGTTAACTGTTTTTTAAACTCTTCCAGCGAGACGGAAGTTGAAGGGTACCTCTTATCCCCAAACCTGTGGTATATGAAAACGGTGGCGTAGTTATCTTCTCCCTGGGAAGTTTGAGGCAAGCTCAGTAGAGCTAATAGAGTCAAGACCGTTATGACGGATAACCTTTTTAACCAGCAGAACATACCTTCCTCCTAAAGTTGAATAAGAATACAAACTCTCTGCAAGTTTATATATGTCTGCTCCTTTTTCCCTTAACTTTCTAAACTTCTCGTAAGCCCACCCAACGTTAAGGTTGTATATGTAGTCTCTCACAGAATCGTAAAGGTTGGGGTAGTACTTAAGGCAGGCTTCTGAAAATCTTGCTTTTAGACACTTCTTCTTCATAAAGGTATATGTTCCAAAGGCGTTGTTGGCTAAAACGAAAAACCTTGAAGTTCCCCAACCGCTCTCAACTGCAGCCTGCGCCAGCACTAAACCTACGGGAACAGAGTTAACCTTGAGTAAAAGGTCTTTTAAGCTCTTAGCTCTATACTTTGCGTAGAGCTCCCCTAGTTTCCTCTCTTCCTTTAAGGTTATCGCTTTCTTGTTAGAAACTTCAAGTATGAAAGCCCTTTCCTTTAAAACCTCTCTGTTTGCCCTTTCTATAAGGGGTAACATAATTTCAATGAACTTTCTTTTCCTCTCACTTATAGGAAGCTTTGAAAGGTTAATGTGCGAGTAAACCTTAAAACTTATGTCTTGCGACTTAGCCTTCCCTAAAAGGCTTAGAAAAATTAAAACTATTGGTAAGATGACCTTTAACCTCAAGTTAGTTCCCTCTAACTAAGTTTTGTCCGTGGGAAATTTAGCCTTTTTTGCTATACTTGGAAGAAAAGGGAAGTGGAGGTTTTGCATGTCCGCAAAGAAGATAAAGGCTCCTATAACAAGTGAAGGAGTTTTAGAAAACTTAAGGGCAGGAGACTTGGTCTTAATAAGCGGAGTTATATATACTGCAAGGGACGCTGCCCATAAGAGGCTGGTTGAAGCTTTGGATAGAGGCGAGGAGCTCCCAATAGAGCTTAAAGGACAAGTAATATACTACGCAGGTCCAGCCCCTGCCAAACCGGGAAGGCCTATTGGCTCTGTAGGTCCCACTACCAGCTACAGAATGGACCCTTACGCTCCGAGGCTTTTAAGAGAAGGTTTAAAGGGAATGATTGGTAAAGGAACCAGGAGTAAGGAGGTAATAGAGGCTATAAAGGAGTATAAAGGGGTTTACTTTGGAGCAGTTGGAGGTGCGGCGGCCTACCTTGCAAGGTGCGTTAAAAGCGCAGAAGTTGTAGCTTACGAAGATTTAGGACCTGAGGCAATTAGAAGGCTTGTTGTTGAAGACTTCCCTGCCTTTGTAGTTAACGACATATACGGGAACGACCTTTACCAGATGGGAAGGTGTAAGTTTGAAGAAGTTGAGGACGAAGAGCTTTCCAAGTGCCGTTAACTTTTTGTAAAAAAATTGTTAAAATTTGGGAAAGTTTATCCCCTAAAGAGAGGTTGAAGGCTTGGAAAGCTACTTGGTTCTCTTTGTCTTCTCTCTTGTAGCCATTGCTGTTGCACTTTTGGTACCCAACATAAACCTTATAACGAACAGGTTCCTTAAAATTGATAAGAAAGAAGAAGGGAAGTATGAACCCTACGAGTGTGGCATTCCAAGAATTGCACCTTTAAACAGGAGGTACTTTGCTTTTTTCTACGTCTTGGCCTTGGTTTTCCTCCTCTTTGACCTTGAGACTGTTTTCCTCTTTCCTTGGGCAGTCGCCTTTAGAAAGCTCGGAGTTTTAGGGGTAGTTGAGGCTTTCCTCTTTGTGGGGATACTCCTTATAGGTTTCCTTTATGCCTTGTTTAAGGGAGCTCTGAAATGGGAATAAGGGAAGGAATTTTCTTAACGAAGCTTGAAGAACTTATAAACTGGGGAAGAAAAGGGGCCCTTTGGCCTTTAGCTTTTGCAACTGCTTGCTGCGGAATTGAGATGATGGCAGCTGCAGCATCAAGGTACGACTTTGACAGGTTTGGAGTTATCTTTAGGAACACTCCCAGACAGTGCGACCTGCTTATTATGTGTGGGACTATAAGTAGGAAGATGGCGCCTATAATAAAGAGACTTTGGGAACAGATGCCTGACCCTAAGTGGGCCATTGCTATAGGCAGCTGTGCAATTAGCGGAAACATCTTTCAAACCTACTCAACTTTAAGGGGTTTAGACTGTATAGTTCCTGTTGATGTCTATGTTCCGGGATGTGCTCCAAAACCTGAAGCTTTCTACGAAGCCTTAATCCTCCTTCAGAAGAAGATAAAGAGAGACAGACCAATAGTTGTAGGTGAGGAAAGAGAATGCTCTACATAAGGGAAGAGCTTTTGGAGCTCTTAAAAGAGGAGTTTAAAGATGAATTAAAGGAGACAAAGCTCTTTAGAGGTGAAGTTTCCATTACCGTTTCTAAGAGTTCCCTTTTAGACTTTATGGCTTTCTTAAAGCACAACGAGAACTTCCTTATGGACATGCTGGTTGACCTTACCGCCGTTGACTTCCCGGATAGGGAACCCCGTTTTGTTGTTGTCTATCACTTGCGCTCCCTTACTTTCAAACACAACTTGAGGGTTAAGTGTTGGGCTGAAAATGACGAGCTACCTTCTGTTATAAACCTTTGGAAGAGCGCTGACTGGACAGAGAGGGAAGTTTACGAGATGTTTGGAATTAAGTTTACAGGCAGGGAGCTTAAAAAACTCCTATTACCTCAGAAGTACCCCTACTTCCCCTTAAGGAAGGACTTTCCCCTTGAAGGCAAAGAGGAGCCCTGCGAAGTTTGGGACTGGGAGTAAAGTATGGAGAAGGAAAGGGCAGACTTGATTTTAAATATGGGTCCTCAGCACCCGTCAACTCACGGGGTTTTAAGGCTGGTTCTTGAGCTTAAAGGTGAAAAGATAGTAGGCGCCGATTCAATAATAGGCTATGTCCACAGGGGAGTTGAGAAGCTTGCAGAGAACCGTAAGTACATGCAGATATTACCTGTTTTTGATAGGGTGGACTACGTTTCCGCCAACACAAACGAGCTTGGTTTCGTCCTTGCAGTGGAAAAGCTCCTTGGGATAGAGGATAAGGTTCCCCGCAGAGCCCAGTTTTTAAGGGTAATAATGGCTGAGCTTACAAGAATCTCCTCCCACTTAATCTGGCTTGGAACCCACGCCTTAGAGCTTGGAGCAATGAGCGTTTTCCTCTACGCTTTTAGAGAGAGGGAGAAGGTTTTGGACCTCTTTGAAGAGATAGCAGGGGGAAGGCTCCACACTGGCTATATGAGAATAGGAGGGGTTGCGGCAGACGCTACAGAGAAGTTCCTTGAAGAGCTTAACGAGTTTTTGGAACTCTTTCCTTTAAAGCTAGATGAGTATGAGGACCTTTTAAGTGAAAACAGGATATGGCTTTCAAGGACTAAAGGAGTAGGGATTATTGATAAAGAAACTGCAATAAACTGGGGAATAACCGGTCCTACCTTAAGGGCCGCCGGCTGTGATTACGACGTTAGGAAGTACTACCCTTACTGCGTTTACGGGGAGATTGACTTTAAAGTCCCCGTTTACCATAACGGTGATGTTTACGACAGGTATAAGGTAAGAATGGACGAGATGAGGGAGTCTGTAAAGATAATAAAGGAGTGTTTAAGTAAAATGCCTCAAGGGCCCGTTCAGATAGAAGACACTACCGTTATCCTTCCTCCAAAAGAAGAGGTTTATAACACTATGGTAGGCCTTATTCAGCACTTTGAGCTCGTTATTCACGGTTTAACTCCTCCAAAGGGAGAAGTTTACGCCGCAGTTGAAGGGCCAAGGGGAGAGCTCGGCTATTACATAGTTAGCGATGGGACAAATAAGCCTTACAGGTTAAGGATTAGACCCCCTTCTCTCATAAACATTTCTATACTCCCTGAGCTCTTGAAAGGGCACTACGTTGCAGACGTGATTTCAATAATAGGCAGTCTTGACCCGTTAATGGGAGAGGTTGACAGATGACTTACGATGAGTTTAGAGAGGAAGTTAGGAAGCTAAAGGAAGAGGGTAAATATCCTAGTTTAAAGTCCTATACGCTTCCTGCCCTTTGGATTGCAGAGAAGAACTTTCCCTGTATAGACCACGAAGTTATGAGGATAATCTCTTCTGAGCTTGGAGTTCCTCTGGTTGAAGTTGAAGAAGCGGCAAGGTTTTACGCTATGTTTCACACTGAAAGGAAAGGAAAATACGTAATAAGGGTGTGCACCAACTTGTCTTGTATGTTAAACGGCTCTTACTCCCTTTTAGAAGAGCTTGAAAGGCTCCTTGGAGTGAAGGTAGGCGAGACAACTAAAGACGGTCTCTTTACTTTAGAGGAGTACGAGTGTATGGGACTTTGCGACGGAGCTCCCGCAATTACCGTAAACGAGGAGAGGTTTTTGAAGGTAAAAAAAGAGGAGCTCCCGACAATCTTAAAGAAGTTCGGCTGGAAGGGAGATTAAATGGAAAAGCTTCTCCTTAGGAACGTAGAAAAAGAGAACTCCCACACCATAGAGGTTTACCTTAAAGGGGGTGGCTACAGGGCCTTTCAGAAGGCCTTAAAGGAGATGTCCCCTGAAGATGTTGTTGAAGAGGTAAAACTCAGCGGTTTAAGGGGAAGAGGAGGAGCGGGATTTCCGACGGGTTTAAAGTGGGAATTTGCAGCAGCAGACATAAAAGAGCCCAAGTTCTTTGTCTGCAACGCTGACGAAGGAGAGCCCTGCACCTTTAAAGACAGGGTAATTATAGAGAAAGACCCCCACGCTTTAATAGAGGGTATGCTCATAGGTGCTTACGCTACAGGTTGCAGGTATGGGTACATTTACTTAAGGGGAGAGTACCCAATAGGTAGGAAAATCCTTGAAAGGGCTATAAGTGAAGCTTACCAAAAGGGCTTCCTGGGAGAAAACATACTGGGAAGTGATTTCTCCTTTGACCTTTACGTTCACAGTGGAGCAGGTGCTTACATCTGCGGTGAAGAGACTGCCTTAATTGAGTCTATGGAGGGAAAGAGGGGAGAGCCTAGGATAAAGCCTCCCTTTCCGGTTAACGCAGGCTACTTGTGGAAGCCAACGGTTGTAAACAACGTTGAAACCTTGGCAAACATTCCTCTAATAATAGAGAGGGGAGGTAAGTGGTACTCCCAGATAGGCTCTCCGGACTGTCCCGGTCCAAAGCTCTTTCCCGTTAGCGGGAAGGTTAAAAGGCCGGGAGTTTACGAGCTCCCAATGGGAACAAAGCTAGAGGAGATAATTTTTGAACACGCCGGAGGAATAGTTAAAGACAGGAAACTTAAGGCAGTTTTCCCCGGAGGTGCTTCAAGCTCCGTTTTAACTTCAGAGGAGATAAGCGTTCCTATGGACTTTCCCTCCCTTGCTAAGGCTGGAACAATGCTCGGTTCAGGGGCTATTATGGTTCTTGACGAGACAGACTGTATAGTTAACGCTGCTTTAAGGCTTATAAAGTTCTTTAGACACGAGTCCTGCGGTAAGTGTACCCCCTGCAGGGAAGGAACCGACTGGCTCGTTAGGATACTTGAGAGGATTGAAGGGGGAAGGGGCGTTGAAGAGGACCTTGAGGTTGTCCTCTCTGTGTGTGAGACTATGGAGAACTCTTTTTGTGGCCTTGGAATGGCCGCTCACAACCCGGTTGGTTCAACCGTTAGGAAGTTTAAAGAAGAGTACTTAGCTCACATTAAAGGTGGAAAATGCCCCTTCAGGAGTAGCTAATGGAGAGTTTCAAGATAGTTATTGACGGTAAAGAGTGTGAAGCTTTTGCGGGAGATACTGTTTTAGAAGTTGCAGAGAGGAACGGGATAGTTATCCCCGTTTTCTGCTACCACAAAGAGTTAAGGCCAGAGGGAGCCTGTAGGGTGTGCTTAGTTGAGGTTGAGGGAGCTCCCCGCCTAGTTACGGCGTGCACTTTAAAGGCCATGCCAGACATGGTAGTTAAGACCAACACTGAGAGGGTAAAGAGGGCAAGGGCCGGAGTTATTGAGCTAATCTTAAACAACCACACTTTAGAGTGTCCCATCTGCGATAAGTCTGGAGAGTGTGAGCTTCAGATGACGGGCTTTAGAAACGGCCCGAAAAAGAGCAGGTACAGAGAAAAGAGAAGGGAAAAGGACATAGTAATTAAAGGCCCTTTAATTGAAATAGACAACGACAGGTGTATTCTCTGCCGCCGTTGCATAAGGATGTGTGGCGAGAACATGGGAAACAGGGTTTTAGGGATTCTAAACAGAGGTTATAAGGCTTACATATCTCCCTTTAACGGGGACTTCCTTGAGGGGGGATGTGAACACTGTGGAAGTTGTGTTGATGTCTGTCCGGTAGGTTCCCTTTTAGATAGGGCCTTTAAGTATAAGGATAGGCCTTGGAGAATGGATAAAACCTGGACTACCTGTTCCCTTTGCGGTTCAGGGTGCACAATAGAAGTTGACAGCTACCACGGAAAAGTTAAAAGGGTAGTTGGAAGGATAGGAGTAAACAGAGGCCACAATAAGGGATACTTGTGCGTTAGGGGGAAGTGGGGCTGGGACATAATTTACTCTGAGAAGAGGTTAAAGGAGCCCCTCTTAAGGCAGGGAGATAGCCTCGTTAAGGTTGACTTTGAGAAGGCAGTAGAAGTTTTAAAAGAGAAACTTGAAGGTAGGGAGGTTAACCTTTTCCTTGAGAGCTCCCTCACCAGCGAGGAGCTTACAAAAATAAGGGATGTATTTGGTGGTAAAGCGGTTTCAGATTCCTACGGCTACTATAAACTCTTAAGGGGCATTGCTTCAATAACGGGAGCTCTTAACACTTCCCTTTTTAGCTCTATTTACTCTTCAGATGTTGTGTTCGTCCTTGGAGACTTTATTGAGGAGTTTACCCCTGTAATTGCTACTTTGCTGAGGCTTGCAGTAATTCAAAAGGGTAAAAGACTAATAAGGCTTGGTACCTTCCCTTCTAAGCTTGACTCTGTTAGCTTCTCTACTTTACTTGTTCCTCAAGAGGAGATAATAGATACCTTAAAGCACTTAATAGTTGGAACCTTTGACTCTTCCTATCAGAGTGGAAACAAGGAGATAGATTCTGTTGCTAAGAGCTTAAGGGGTAAGAAGCTCTCCTTTGTTGTAGGAGGAAATGTCCCGTTCTCGGTTGAGTCGGAAGAGATAGGGAAGACCGTTGCCTTCTTAGCAGACAGAGCAGGAGCTCCCCTTGTAGCTATTCCTCCTAAGGCAAACTCCCTTAAAGTTGTAGAGCTTTTTGACCTTGTAGAACCTTCAAACTTAAAAGGAGAAGTAAACGTTTTAATCAACTGTGAGCTTGAAAGGGACTTTCCGGGAGTGGAGCTCCCAAGTGCCGACTTTACGGTTATCTTTACTCCCTTTTACACTCCCGAAGTCTCCCAGGCTGACCTTGTTATCCCGATTGAGTTAGGGTTAGAGAAAAGGGGAACTTTTAAAGGCATTGAAGGGGAGCTCTCACTTGACAGCGTTTTAGAAACTCCGTTCTCTCTTTTGGAAGTTTTAAAATACCTGCCTTCAAAAGGGATTTCTTCCAAGGAAAAACAGGTTCCTTTAATTAAAGAGCCAGGTAAAAAAGTTCTCCACAGGAAAAGAGAGCTCCTCCTTACGGTTCTTCCCAATAGAACAGGTTGGAACTCGGTAAGCTACTACTCTGAGAATGTTGTGAAAGTTTCTGGGAAAAGGGAGCTCCTTTTAAACTCTCAAGAGTTAAGAGAGCCTAAGCTTGTCTCTTTGAGGGTAGAAAACAAGGAGCTCCAAGTTCAAGCCGTTCCAGACGCCTCTGTTCCCAAAGGACACGCCCTTTTAAGGGTTGAGAGGTTTACGAGGGACATATCTTCCCTTTTAAGGGGCAATTTTCCCTTCCTAAGTGGTATAAAATGTGAAATCTTGGAGGCCTAAATGGTTAAAGTTGAGCTTGCAAAGGAGTTTCCTCTCTTTTCAAGGTTTACCGAAAAGGAGCTTAAGGAGATATCAAACTACTTGGACTATAGAGTTTTCCCCAAAGGTAGCGTCCTTTTTGAAGAGGGAGACCCGGGAGATAAGGTCTTCTTTATAGTAAAAGGTAGAGTAGGACTTTACAGACCTGACCCTTTTGGAAACCTCGTTAAGGTGGCCGTAAGTGAAGAAGGTACTCCCCTTGGGGAGCTCTCTTTCTTCAGCAACAGGTTTCACTCTTCCCAAGGAGTTGCCCTAAAGGAGACACACGCTTTAATCTTAACTAAAGATGGCTACGAGAAGTTAAAAAGCGAAGACCCTCAGCTGGCAATAAAGCTGTTAGAGGAGATAGCCAAAGTAATAGCAGAGAGGCTCAAAGAGATGAACAAGAAGTTCGTTGATACAACTTGTTTTATATGGGGAGGACCTAAAAAGTGAGCCACAACTTTTTAAGCCTTCTCTTTATAGTAGGACTTATGCTCGTTGCCGTTCCTCCCATTACCTACTTAGAAAGGAAGGTTTTAGGCCATATGCAGCAAAGGCCTGGGCCTATGGTCGTTGGTCCCCACGGAATACTCCAACCACTTGCAGACGCTATAAAGCTGATATTCAAGGAAGACATAATTCCCAAGGGAGCAGATAGGCTCCTTTTTATGATTGCTCCTTCCTTTAGCGTCTTTGCGGCTCTCCTTGCTGCAAGCGTAGTTCCAATAGGTTTTATAAACGCAGTTCCCATGAAGTCTGCACTTTTGTTTGTTATGGCAATGAGCGCAATTTCCATTTACGCTCTCTTCCTTGCTGGTTATTCCTCAAACGATAAGTACTCGTTCCTGGCTGGGATGAGGGCGGCGGCTCAAGTTCTGGGATATGAACTCCCTATGGGCTTTGCCCTTATGGGAGTAGTTATACTCTTTGGTTCCTTTGACTTTAGGGAAATTGTAAGGTGGCAGGAGCTCCACGGCTGGGGAATACTCTATCAACCGCTGGCTTTCCTCATATTCCTTATTATGATGGTTGCAGAGGTAGGAAGGCCTCCCTTTGACCTCCCAGAAGGTGAAAGTGAGCTTGTAGGAGGCTTTCACACCGAGTATTCGGGAATGAGGTTTGCTGCCTTCTTCTTCGGTGAGTACATAAACATTATAGTTCTTTCTCTAGTAGTTTCTCTTCTCTTCTTTGGAGGCTGGAGCGGTCCTTTCGTGGATAAGTTCCCCGTTCTAGGGGTTATCTATCAGCTTCTAAAAGCAGGCTTTTTCGTCTTCCTTACCTTCTGGCTTAGGGCAACTTTCCCCAGATATAGGTTTGACCAAATGCTCAAGATAATGTGGAAGGTTTTCCTTCCACTTTCAATACTTAACCTATTTATCGCTGCTTTAGAAGCTTATGTTGTAGGTTAGGAGAAAGGAATGAACCTTTTAAAGAAAGCGGCCTTTACTGACCTTTTAAAGGGAATGAAGATAACCCTTAAAACTATGTTTAAGCCTACCGTTACCGTTCACTATCCCTTTGAAAAGGTCCCTCCGAGGAAGAGGTTTAGGGGAATTCACGCTTTAAAGCTTAATCCTGACGGTTCTTATAGGTGCGAAGCTTGCTATCTCTGTGCCGAGATGTGCCCCAGCAACGTTATAGACATGGAGATGACCGAAGGGGAAAACGGGGAGAAAGAGCTTGTTGACTTTACTGTGGACTTAACCAGGTGCCTTTTCTGTGGACTCTGCGTTGAAGCCTGTCCCAGAGACGCAATAGTTATGACTGATATATACGAGTTTTCCCAGTATGATATTAAAAAGCTCGTTCTCCACAAGGAGGACCTTCTTGAGCTTGGAAGGTATTACCAGAAGTGGGAAAGGGAGAGGGAGAGATGAAGGAGGTTTTCTTTTTCTTCTTTGGTTTACTCTCGGCTGTCTTTGCCTTGATGGCAGTTTTAAACAGGAACCTTGTAAAGGGCGGAGTTTCCCTTCTTGCTTCGTTTGTCTCTTTAGCGGGGGTTTACTTTACCGTTGGAGCAGAGTTTATAGGGATAGTTCAAGTTATCGTTTACGGTGGAGCTATAATAGTTCTTTACCTTTTTGCCCTTTTAACTGTGGACCTAAAGAGTATGAAGGCTGAGCCTTTAAGGCTTTCTTTTCTCTTTGCTGGAGGGGTTCTAAGTGGAGCCCTCTTCCTAATTATCCTCTACGCTGGCTTCTTTTTGGAAGGGAGTTTAAGTAGCAACGTAAGCGGTGCCAGCGACCTTGCCCGTCCCCTCTTTTATAGGTTCTTGCTTCCTTTTGAGGTGGTCTCTGTTCTGCTTTTAGTTGCTACTATAGGTGCCGTAGCCGTTGCAAGGAGGGAGGAATGAGCGTCTATCCTCTTTTTATCTTAAGTGCCTTTCTGTTCTCTTTGGGCTTTTTCGGCGTTATCCTAAGGAGGAACTTAATCTCCCTCTTTTTCTCCCTTGAGCTTATCTTAAACAGTGCAAATGTCCTCCTTGTTGGTTTTTCAAAGCTACACGGAAACCCTTTTGGGGAGCTCTTTGTCTTTTTCGTCCTTGCAGTTGCAGCAGCTGAAGCTGCCGTTGGGCTTGCCATTGTTGTTTCCCTTTACAGGTTTAAAAAGAGCGTTAACTCTGAAGACTACACTTTCTTGAGGTGGTAGTATGGGGATTACTTTCTGGATAGCCTCTTTGCCCCTTTTCTCTTTCCTGCTTGCAGGTTTTGGCTCTCTCTTTAACGTTCCCTCTTTTAAGAAAAGGTCCCACTACTTTGGCTTAATTGCAGTTGGAATTTCCCTCATTCTTTCCTTTAAAGTTCTCTTAAGCGTTTTAGGAGGAGAGGTTTTAAGGGAGACTTGGTTTAACTGGGTGGTTTCTGGAGCTCTCAGTGCCAACTTTGGGGGTTTTGTAGATTCCCTTACGGCCGTAATGTTGGTTGTAGTTAACTTCATCTCTTTCTTAGTTCACCTTTACTCAATTGGCTACATGGAAGGAGACCCAGGTTATGACAGGTTCTTTGCCTACTTGGGCCTCTTTACCTTTTCAATGTTAACCTTGGTTCTATCTCCCAACTTCTTACAACTCTTTTTCGGCTGGGAAGCAGTAGGCCTTTCGTCCTACCTTCTTATCGGCTTTTGGTATAAGAGGAAAAGGGCTGCCGATGCTGCAATAAAGGCCTTTTTAATGAACAGGGTAGGAGATTTCCTTTTCATTCTAGGGATAGTTGCCGTGTTCTGGCTCTTTGGCTCCTTAGACTTTGACGGAGTTTTCTCTCAGGTTTCAAAAGTTCCAGGGAAAGACCTTTCCATAATCGCCCTTCTCCTTTTGGGAGGAGCGGTAGGTAAGTCTGCCCAGTTTCCCCTTCACACCTGGCTTGCAGACGCTATGGAAGGTCCCACTCCTATTTCTGCCCTTATCCACGCAGCTACTATGGTTGCCGCAGGAGTTTTTATGATTGCAAGGTGTTGGCCTATTTACGACGGGAGCTCCGTTTTACCTGTTGTCGGCGTTATAGGAGTGATAACCGCTTTTGGAGCTGCCACTATAGGCCTTACTCAGTTTGACATAAAGAGAATCCTTGCCTACTCTACCCTTTCCCAGCTTGGCTACATGTTTGCGGCTTTAGGCTCGGGTGCTTACGTCTTTGCAATGTTTCACCTGTTTACCCACGCCTTCTTTAAGGCTCTCCTTTTCCTAGGTTCAGGTAGCGTCATTCACGCCTTAGAAGGTGAGCAAGACATTAGAAAGATGGGAGGACTCTACAAGTATATGAAGATAACCACGATAACTTTCGTAATAGGGGCTTTAGCTCTTGTAGGAATTCCTCCCCTTGCAGGCTTTTTCAGTAAGGATAAGATTATCATGGCCTCCTTCTCTAACGGCCACAAGCTCTGGTGGCTCTTTTTAACTTTGGGAGCTCTCTTAACTGCCCTTTACATGGGAAGGCTAATATTTATGGTTTTCTTCGGAGAGGAGAGATTTGGCGAGAGGGAAAGACGACACCTTCACGAGTCTCCACCTGTTATGACGATTCCCCTTATAGTTCTTGCGGTTCCTTCTGTTCTTGCAGGTTTCCTAGAGGGCTGGTTTACCGACTTCCTTAAAAGGAGCGTTCCCAATCACCTTTTAGAGCTCCCCCACGGACTAGAGCTAACTTTGGCCTTAATAACGGTATCTTTAGCCCTTTTGGGTCTTGTTATTTCTTCCCTTTTCTACTTGTGGAAAAAGATTTCTCCACAAATCATTACAGAGAACCCTCTTATTCGTCCCCTTTACCTTGTTGTTTACAACAAGTACTACTTTGACGAGATTTACTATTTCCTCTTTGTTAAAGGAGTAGGCTTTACTTTTGGAAGGCTCCTTTCCTTTATTGACAAGTATGTAATAGACGGCATTGTTAACGCTTTGGCCTACATAACCAAGTTTACCGGAGAGTTCTTAAGGTTTTCCCAAACAGGTCTGGTTAACGCTTACGTTCTATACTTCCTCTTTGGAGTTTTAATTATCGTAGCTATTATCTGGCTAGTTTAAAGGGGGATAAGGTGGTTAGCGTTTTACTTCTTCTGCCCCTTTTGGGTGCTCTAGTTGTTGCCCTTTGCAAAAGCGAGGAAAGGGTAAAGTGGATAGCCCTCTTTACAACAGGATTAACCCTAATCCTCTCTCTCTTTCTCCTTTTAAAATTTGACCCTTCAAAGGTCGGCTTTCAATTTGTTGACTACGGCAGCTGGCTTCCAAGCTTCTCAATAAAGTATAAGGTAGGAATTGACGGCTTAAGCCTCGTAATGGTTATAATGACTACCTTGTTAACTTTCGTAGCCGTTCCCTCAGCTTGGAACTACATAAGTAAGAGGAGAAGGCTCTTTTACTCCTTACTTCTCCTTTTAGAAACTGCAATGATAGGGGTTTTTGTCTCCTTAGACCTTCTCCTCTTCTATATCTTCTGGGAAGCTATGTTAATTCCTATGAGCCTAATAATAGGTATTTGGGGCGGGGAGAGGAGAATTTACTCTGCTTTAAAGTTCTTTATCTATACTTTTGCTGGAAGCATTTTCCTCCTTGTAGGTCTTGTGGTTTTGGTTATCTATTACTCAAACTTAACGGGAACCTTTACTTTTGACTTTACTCAGCTTTCAAGTTTAAAGCTGCCCCTTGAACTTCAGAAGTGGCTTTTCTGGGCTTTCTTTATAGCCTTTGCAGTTAAAGTTCCAGTTTTCCCATTCCACACTTGGCTTCCCGATGCCCACGTTGAAGCTCCTACCCCTGGAAGCGTTATACTTGCAGGTGTTCTCCTTAAAATGGGAACTTACGGCTTTTTAAGGTTTTCCCTTCCTCTCTTTCCTCAGGCCTATAAGATGTACGCTCCTATAATCTTTGCCTTAGGAGTTGTAGCTATAGTTTATACGGCTCTTGTTGCTTTGGTTCAGGAGGACGTTAAGAAAATAGTTGCCTACAGTTCCGTTTCCCACATGGGCTTTGTTATGATTGGTCTCTTCTCTTTAACGGTTCAAGGAATTGAGGGAGCCATATTTCAGATGCTAAGCCACGGGCTCGTTAGCGGAGCTCTCTTCTTTGTAGTAGGGATAATCTACGAAAGGCTCCATTCACGGGAGGTTTCCCGTATGGGAGGGCTGGCCTCTCTTGCCCCTAAACTTGCCACCTTAGCTATGCTCTTTACAATGGCTAACGTGGGTCTTCCTGGAACTTCCTCCTTTATAGGAGAGTTCCTTACCATTTTAGGTGCTTTTAAGGCCTCTTGGGTTGTAGCTTCACTTATGGCTTTAGGCGTTATATTCGGAGCTGCCTACATGCTCTACATGTATAGAAACGTTTTCTTCCTAGAACCCAAAGTTCTTCTCTTTAAGGACTTAGACCTTAGAGAGCTTTTAAGCTTGTCTCTCTTAGCATTCCTTGTTATATGGTGGGGATTTAATCCAGAATTTATAATGAAGTTTATCCACGCCTATGTTCACGGCCTTTTAGGGGGAGTTTAAAATGGGAATTAACTTAAAGCTATTTATTCCGGAGCTTTTCTTAGCTTTGAGTGCTCTGCTCTTTATCCTGATTGACCTTGTTATTCCAGATAGAAAGAAAAACCCTCTCTTTTCCGTTCTTACCTTTTTGGTTGCTTGTGTGGGAGCTTTCTTGGTAGTTTTGACTAACCCTTTTGTCCCCAAGGAGGCCTTTTTTGGCTTTGTAAAAAAAGACTTACTTTCTTCCATTTCTCAGCTCTTGATTCTCTTTACTCTCCTTTTAACCTCCCTCATTAGTTATGACTACATAAAGAAGTTTGAAATCCGTTATGTTGGGGAGTTTTACTATACGCTTCTCTTTGCCACTTTAGGTGCTTTCTTAATGGTTGAAGCAAACGAACTAACTACCCTTTTTGTTTCCCTTGAAGTTTTGTCTATTTCTACTTACGTTCTAATGGCCCTCTTCAAGGACGACTATAGAGGTAAAGAGGCGGCTTTAAAGTACTTTATAGTTGGTTCTGTTGGAGCAGGGGTTTTGGTTTACGGATTTGCCCTTTTATACGGCATTTCAGGGGGAACCCTCTACTCTGAAGTTCTAAGGGCTCTTAAAGGGGCTCCCCTTCCACTTTTACTCCTTTCCGTCTCCTTGGTCATGGCTGGCTTTCTATTTAAAACAGGTGCTTTTCCGTTTCACGGGTGGCTTCCAGATGCTTACCACGGAGCTCCTACCCCTATAACCCTTTACATGGGAGCCGTGACTAAGATATCTGCTTTTATAGCCTTGGTAAAGCTCTTCTTCCCCGTCTTCTTGACCCTTATTGGCAAGTGGCAAGAAGTGGTTCTGGTTATAGGTATAGTAAGCTCTCTTTGGGGAGCTCTCTTAGCTCTCAATCAAGAAAACTTAAAAAGGATGTTAGCTTACTCCTCAATTTCTCACGCAGGAGTTATGTTGGTAGCCCTTTCTTCCCTTCCCTCAGTTGCCCTATATTCGCTTCTGTTTTACCTTTTTGCATATACCTTAATGACGATTGCAGCGTTTGGCCTTATCTCCCTTCTTACCTTAGAAGGTTTTAAAGGTGAAAGGCTTTCTGACTGGATGAACCTTTACTCTTCATCACCTCTTCTTGCCCTGCTTGCTGTAGTAATTTTTATGTCCCTAGCGGGAATTCCTCCTCTTCTTGGTTTTTGGGCTAAATTCTACGTTATAGTCTCTTTAGTAAATTCTGGAAAAGTCCTTCCTGCATTAATAGTTATGGTTTCCAGTCTAATTTCTTTGGGCTTTTACCTAAAGCCTCTTGTTTACGCGTTTATGAAGGAGGGGAAAGCTGAAAGGCTTGAGTTGGGCCTTTCAAGCTACATTGCAGTTGTAATTTCCTCCCTCCTCTTAGTTATACTGGGGCTTTTCCCTGAATTTATCTCTCAGCTTTCACTTTTAGGTTTAGCTTCTTTCCTTAAAGGGGTAATGTAGGTGAAGGAGCTTTACCGGAAAATTCCTAAGGTAGATAAGTTCTTAAAGGACCAAGACCTTTTAAAGCTCCTTGACGGTTATCCCGTTTTCTTCTTAAAAGAGGCCGTAAACAGGGTCTTAAAAGAAATAAGAGAGGGGATATCCCAAGGAGAGGTTAAGGAAATAAGCTATGAGGTGCTAAAAGAAAAAGTTAAAGAAGTCCTTGAAGAGCTCCTTAGACCCAAACTCCATAAAGTAATAAACGCAACTGGAGTTGTTCTTCATACCAACTTAGGGAGAGCTCCCCTTTCAGCAAGAGCAATTGAACGTATTAAGGAAGTTGCATCTGGCTACTCAAACCTTGAATACGACCTTCAAGAAGGCAAAAGAGGTTTAAGGTACAGGAATGTAGAGTGGATATTAAGGGAACTTACCGGAGCTGAGGATGTTTGCATTGTAAATAATAATGCGGGAGCTGTCCTTTTGGTTCTCTCTGCCCTTGCAAAAGGTAAAGAAGTTATAGTTTCAAGGGGAGAATTAATAGAAATAGGAGGGTCTTTTAGGATTCCTGACGTTATGGCCCAAAGTGGGGCACTCCTTAAAGAAGTTGGAACTACCAATAAAACTCACCTTTGGGACTACGAAAGAGCTATAAGCGAGAACACGGGACTTCTCCTTAAAGTCCATACCAGCAACTACAAGGTTTTAGGTTTCACCTCTTCAGTTTCAACTTCAGAACTCGTGGAGCTTGGGAGAAAGCACGGCATCCCCGTTTACGAAGACTTGGGAAGTGGAAGCTTCATAGACGTTAGGAATTTAGGCTTTTCTTACGAACCTACGGTTCAAGAGGTTTTAAAAGCCGGAGTTGACGTTGTCTCTTTTAGTGGAGACAAGCTTCTTGGAGCTTCACAGGCCGGGATAATCTTAGGTAAGAAAGAGTTTTTAGAGAAGATAAAAAGACATCCCTTAAACAGGGCTCTCAGAGTTGACAAGCTTACCTTAGCTGCTCTAGAGGCCACTTTAACCTGCTACTTGGATAAGGAGCTTGTATTTAAAGAAATTCCAGTATGGAACCTTTTGTCTCAAAGTAAGGATGAAATCTTAAGAAAAGCTAAAGAACTCTTGAAAGAGTTAGAACTAAAAAAATTTGAAGGAAAGGCTTTTCTGGTTGAAGATGAAGCAGAGGTTGGAGGAGGAGCCCTTCCTCTCCAAAAACTCCCTACCTACTGTGTTTCTGTTGAGGTTAAAGGTTTAAGTTCAGAAGAGATAGATGAGAGGATGCGTTCACTGAAAGTTCCCGTAATTGGCAGGATAAAGGAAGATAGATACCTTCTTGACATGCTTACAGTATTTGAGGATGAAATACCCTTTATTGTTGAAGGTTTATTAAGGATTTAAAGGATTTATTCTAGAAAAAAGGAAAGTAGGGAGAACCCCCTACTTTACAATCTCATCCTTAACGTCTTCATAATTTTTGTAGTTCTCGTTTTTAAGAATAGAGTCAATAAACTTATCTATCTCGTCTTTATTAAGGAAAGTACCAGTTAGTAATCTTCCTGTATAGTCATCGTTCTTAATTTCCCAGAACATATAAAAGTCCGGGTAAATTTCCTTTATCTGCTTGTATGCAATCCCGTACTTACTTGGCTTTTCCGGATTCTGCTCCAAGAAGAAGTGGTTGGGACTTACAACTATCCTCCAAAGTTCTACTCCTAACTTCGTAACGACCTTTTGTATCCTTAATTCGTGGCTTTCCTTTACCTTCACCTCTCCCCCTTTAGCAAAGACTACTTCTTACACTTGCACTTACAGAGGAAGTAGTCTGTAGCAGTTTTAGGAACGTCCTCAGCTTTAACCGGTCCTACTTTTCTAGGTTTAACTCCAGGAGGAGGCGGTGTTCTTAAAGCTTCCTTTCTTGCTTCTATTATGTCTTTACAAGTAATATCCCTAGGTATCTTAAGCTCTTGTTTAGGATAGATAAGGTGGGGGTTCTTTATCTTGTCCCTGTTTGCCTTGTAAATTAAAGGCCACTGCCACGGGTCCCCGTAAATGTAGTCCTTTGAAGATATCTTCCAGAGGCTGTCTCCTCTTTTAACTGTGTACCTCTTAGGTAGTGTCTTCCACCTTCTCAGCATCTCTTCGCACTTTGACAGTTTCCCTTGAGCTTGAGCTTTAAGCTGTTCAAGCTTCTTCTGTAATGCCTCAAGCTCGGCTATCTGTTGCCTTAATCTTTGAACTTCTGAAGAGAGAGTTCCAAACCTTTCTTTCAGCTCAGCCTCTTTAGCTTTAAGAAGGGAAAGTTCTTCCTGGCACTTCTTCAGCTTTTCGGTAAGCTCCTTGTTTTCTTGAAGTGCTGCTTTGTAGGCATTTATTAATGATTCTGGATAGAAGGCAAAGTCAGGCGAATAAAGGACAAATTTATCTGTTGGATTAGGGCATCCTTGGGCAACTCCTAAACCGGCAATAACTGCTATAGAAAGAGCTCCTATTATCTTCTTCATTTTCTACCTCCCCAACCTGTTTTCAAGTTTTTTTATTTGCTCTTCAAGTTGCCACTTTGGAGGTAATGAAGAGAGTTTAGCCTGAAGCTTCGCTTTTTCCCCCTCAAGCTGGTGTATTTGAGTTTGAAGCTGAGATATTGCCATTTTGACTTCTTTTTTCTCCTTACAACAGCTTTCAAGTTTGGCTTTCAGTTCTTCGTTCTCCTTTTTTAAGTTCTGATACTTCACAGGAAGAGGCTCTTTCTTTGACTCTGCTTCAGGTTTTACAGAACAAAGGGAACCTGCAAGAGAGTTTATGGGCAGTAAGAAGGTAACGCTTAAGGTTAAAACTGTGAGCTTCCTCTTCATGTTTCCTCCCTAATTTAGGTATCTTTTTCATTTTACCACTTCTTTTAACTTTCACTTTTCCAGTTCTTTTTTTCTACCATGTAATATATAACTGGAATTACCACTAACGTTAACATAGTTGATGCAAAAACGCCAAAAAGTAGTGAAATGGCTAAACCTTGGAATATCGGGTCTAGCAGTATAACTGCAGCACCAACTATTGCTGCTGCAGCCGTTAAGACTATGGGTCTAAACCTTACAGCTCCGGCCTCTATTATTGAATCTTTTAGGGGAGCTCCTTCCCTCTTTCTCATGAGGATAAAGTCAACGAGGATTATAGAGTTCCTTACAACTATACCTGCAAGGGCTATAAAGCCTATCATGGATGTAGCAGTAAAGTAGGTTATCTTCCCTAATAGCTTACTCATTAGCCAGTGGCCAGGGATTATACCTATCATAGTTAAGGGAATGGGAACCATTATAATCATAGGGATAATGAAAGACTGGAACTGGCCGACTATCAAGAGGTAAATCAAAATTAGCGCAACTATAAACGCTGCTCCCATATCCCTAAAGGTTTCATAAGTAATTTGCCACTCGCCGTCCCACTTCATAACAGGTTTAAAGTCACTCTTTGGTATTGAAGGTGGTATGAAGTTGTATTTAAGCTTGTAGCCGTCAGGGAGAGGGTGTTCCGATAAATACTTGTTTATAGCAAGTATCGGGTAGATAGGAGCTTCATACTTACCGGCGACGTTTCCAATTACATAGGAGACTGGATGTAAGTTTTTGTGGTATATGGTTTTATCTCCTAACACTTTCTTAATTTCAACAAGTTCCCTTAAAGGTATAAGTTTCCCATGTTTATTCATTACTGTTAAGTCTAAGATTTTCCTTATGTCGTCCCTTTGGTTTCTCGGAAGTCTTACGAAAATGGGAACAGGGTCTGAGTCGTACTTAGTGTGAGCTACCGATACTGTAGCTCCTTTTATTGCCATACTTACAACTTGTGCAATTTGAGCTTCACTAACTCCAGACTCCCTTGCTTTCCTCCTCTTTACTTTAACCTCATACTTGTAGTAGTCATCGTCAACGAGAGTATCTACATCAACTACTCCGGGAGTTCTCTTGAATATCTCTTCTATCTCTTTTGCTATTTTCCTTCTTACCTTGTCATCTTTACCGTATATCTCAGCAACCAAAGTTGACAGGACAGGAGGGCCCGGTGGAACTTCTACGATTTTTACCTTAGCTTTTGGGTTAACAGCCTTAGCAACAGCTTCTATTTTTGGCCTTTCCTCTTTTGCTATGTCGTGAGACTGCCTCTTCCTTTCGTGTTTGTCTATAAGGTTAATTCTTATGTCTGCTACATTGCCCCCTTTTCTTAAGTAGTAGTGTCTAACGAGCCCGTTAAAGTCAAAGGGTGAGGCAGTTCCTATGTAGCTTTCAAAGTCGGTAACCTCCGGAATTGTTTGGATGTAGTCTGCTATGGCTTTAGTGACTCTGGCCGTCTCCTCTAAGGAAGTTCCTTTTGGCATGTCTATTACTACTTGGAACTCGCTCTTGTTGTCAAATGGAAGTAGCTTTACTATTACTGACTTTGTAAAGAACATGGAGACTGAACCTACCATTAAGAGGAGAACTACGAAGAGGAACACCCACCTTTTAAGGGCAGAGTCTAGAAGGGGTCTAACTAATTTGTTGTAAATCTTGTAAGTTCTTGTCTCTTCTAGGACCAGTTTCTTTTCTTCTTTTTCAACGTCTTTCCTGAGGAGGTGGTAGGCGGCCCAGGGGGAGATTACAAAGGCTACGATTAGGGAGAAGAACATTGCAACTGAGGCGTTTACCGGGATTGGCCTCATGTAGGGTCCCATAAGCCCTCTTACGAAGGCCATAGGTAAAAGGGCAGCTATTACCGTAAAGGTTGCCAGTATGGTTGGGTTTCCTACTTCTGCAACGGCGTAAATGGCCGCTTGAAGAGGAGGCATTTCCTTTAGTTTAAGGTGTCTGTGGATGTTTTCTACTACTACTATTGCGTCGTCAACTAAAAGACCAAGGGTGAAGATTAGGGCAAAGAGGGTTACCCTGTTTAAGGTATATCCTGTTATAAGGTCAACAAAGAGAGTTAAGGCTAAAGTGGTGGGAATTGCTATTGATACTACTAAAGCTTCCTTTATACCCAATGTCAAGCCTATAAAGACTACTACCGCTGCGATTGCAACTCCTAGGTGGAACATTAGCTCTTTGAACTTGTCCTCTGCCGTCTTTCCGTAGTTCCTGGTAACTGTTATGTGAATGTCTTTAGGTAGCATGTGGTCTTTTACTAGTTTAACCTTTTCTAGTATGTCTCTTGCTACATTAACAGCGTTTGTTCCTTTTTTCTTTGCTATTGCTATGGTGACTGCCGGGAATTGGTTGCCGTGTTCTTTTATAAACTCTTTGCTGACTCCCTTTTCTTCAGAGTGGGGCCCAAAGCCTATAAATACATAGTTGTCTGGGTCTTTCGGAGCGTCAACTACCGTTGCTACGTCTTTTAGGTAAACTGGCTTGCCTTTGTAAACTGCTACAACGATGTTTTTAAGGTCGTTTATCGTCTTTATAAACTCTCCTGCTTCAACGGGGAATTCTGTATCGTTTTCTACTACTTTCCCAGCGGGGAATTTTGCGTTTGCGGACTTTATTGCTTGTGCTACTTGGAGAAGTGAAAGGTGGTAGTTTTTAAGCTTGTTTTCATCTACTATTACTTTGAACCTTCTTGAGTCCCCGCCTATTATCCAGGATTTTGATACGTTTTTAACTTGCTTAAGTTGAAGGCACAGTTCTTTGGCAAATTTCCTAAGTTCGTAAGGCGTTCTGTCAGGGCTCCATAGGGTTAAGGTTACTATGGGAACGTCATTAATGTCTTTAGGTTTGACTATTGGCTGGAGGGCTCCCTTTGGGAGCTTGTCAAGGTTTGACATTAGTTTATTGTAAAGCCTTACTAAGGCATCTTCCATGTTCTCGCCGACTTTGAACCTTGCTATTATTAAGGACATACCGGGCTTGGAGATGGAATAAACGTAGTCCATTCCCTTAATTTCCCAAATGAGCTTTTCAAACCTTGTGGAGACTTTCCTTTCCACCTCCTTTGCTGAAGCTCCCGGGTAGGGAATAAATATGTCAACCATAGGAACAACTATTTGAGGCTCTTCCTCTTTAGGAGTAAAGATTATTGCTGCTAAACCGATGAGTATAGAAGCTATAAGGAATAGGGGAGTTAGCTTTGAGGTTATAAAAGATTTAGCGATTCTTCCTGCTATACCAAGGTTTATGTTCTTCATCTTTACCCCTCTACTCTTGCTCCATCTACAAGTTTGTTAACGTTTGTAGTGGCTATCTTCTCTCCTTTGTGGAGTCCAGAGAGTATTACGACTTTATTTCCTATGGTTTCTCCGGTCTTAACTGTTCTTAAGTGAGCTATGCCGTTTTTAACTACAAAGACGAACTCAAGAGCTCCCACCCTGTAAATTGCACTTTTGGGAACGACTATGGTTTCCGCCTTTAAATAAGGTATTTCAACTACTGCGTAAGTTCCCGGAATTGCTTTTAAGGGTTCTTCAGTTTCTACTTTAACTCCAAACTTATGGGATATTGGGTCTGCACTTTTGTCAACCTCAACTACTTTCCCTGAATAAAGGGTGTTCCCCACTTTCACTTTCACTTTTGTTCCTACCTTTACTTTATCTGCAAAGGCGTTATCTATGAAGGCTCTTACTCTTAAAGGAAGAGAACCTACTTTAAATACGGGAGTTTGAGGTGAAACTAGATTACCCTCGTCAATTAACTTTTGCAGGACTATTCCGTTTACGGGGGATTTTAGATAGGTGTAAGAGAGGTAGGCCTGAGCCTTTTTAAGGCCTGCCTTTACCTGCTGCTCTTTTGCAAGGAGCTCCCTTTTCTTTTCTAAAACTTGAGCCTTTTTAGCTTTAACTGCCTCAAGCTGAGCTTTTGCAGCTTCATATTTTGCTTTTACTTCGTCAAACTTCTGCTTTGATACGGCCTCTTCTTTAAAGAGCTCTTTAAACCTCTGATAGGTTTTAAGGGCAAACTCATAGTTCGCTTTAACTGCTCTTTCGTTTGCCTCAACTTCCTTTAATACTTTGTTTAACTCTTTTTGTGCGGCAGCTATCTCTTTGAGGGCAGCCCTTGCCTTTTCTACGTCAGGTTTTATGTCTGAGCTGTCTATCACTGCTACAACTTGACCTTTTTTAACTTTATCTCCTACCTTTACCTTTTCCTTTATTAGATAACCTACCACTTTAGGGGAAAGCATTATCTCTTCTTTTGGAATTACCGTTCCGGAAAAGGAGCTCTTTCTGTAAAAGGTCATAACTTCAACAGGTTGAACTTTGACTCCTTTTACTTCTTTAACCTTTATACTTTCGGCTTTTTCTCCTTTCTCTCCACATGAGGTTAAAAGGGTTAAAAGAAGAAACATAGCTGCCGAACGCTTTACCATTTCTTACCTCTCTACCGAGTTTGTCAAATTCATTATCTTATTAGAATTTATTATCATGTCAAGGTTTTTAAAGCCTTAGGAAGTACTCTATAAAGACGTCTGAGTAGAGCCTTAATTTCCTCCACTTATCCGGAGAGGCCAAAATCTCTCTTTCCTCTATTCCTTCCTCTTTAAGCTCTTCCCTATAAGCCTCAATCCATCTTTTAATCCCTTCCTCTTCAACTTCAAGGTGGAACTGGAGGGCTACTACCTGTTTTCCTATCCTAAAGGCCTGGTTTTTGTACATTGCAGAAGAGGCAAGCTTTACAGCTCCTTTAGGTATTTCAAAAGTATCCCCGTGCCAGTGGAACACCTCTATTTCGTCCTTATAAAGTATCTCAAAGTCTCCCTGTGGAAATACTTCTTTCCAGCCTATCTCTTTTCCCCACTCTCCCTTAAAAACTCTCCCTCCAAAAGCTTTTGCTATTAGTTGCGCTCCTAAACAAACTCCTAACACCTTCTTCCCTTCGTGAAAGAAGTCCTTAATCAGCCTTTCCTCTTCTTTGAGGAAGGGAAACTTATCCTCTTGGTAAGCTCCCATAGGTCCGCCTAGCACTACCAGTATGTCAAAGTCTGTAGGTTTTGGAAATTCCCCTTCAAATGCTCTAAATTCTTCTGTTTTCACGCCCCTTTTTTCAAAGGCAGTTTTAAAGTTCCCTAAGTCTTCAAACTCTATGTTCTTTAAAGCTGCTACTTTCAAGTTGTTCCTCCCACGGTAATTTTGGGTATCCTTATTGTAGGCAGTCCGTCTGAGACGGGAACTCCTTGACCGTCCTTACCGCAGGTCCCTATTGAGAAGCCTAAGTCGTTTCCTACGGCGTCTATCTCTTTTAAGACTTGAGGGCCGTTTCCTATTAGGATGGCTCCCCTTATAGGCTCTGTTATCTTACCCTTTTCTATAAGGTAGGCTTCAGATACTTCAAATACAAAGTCTCCGCTTACAGTATCTACTTGTCCTCCTCCCATTTTTACTACGAGAATTCCGCTTTTCGTGTCCGAGATTATGTCTTGGGGGTCAGTGTCTCCTGAGGCTATGTAGGTATTTGTCATTCTTGGGATGGGAGCGTGTTTATATGACTGTCTTCTACCGTTTCCAGTTGGGAGGCCTTCGCTTTTCATAGCTTCAATGTTGTCGTACATATATCCCTTTAAAATCCCGTTTTCTATTAAGATGTTTTTGGCAGTGGGATTTCCTTCGTCGTCATATCCACTGCTTCCGTATTTCCCTTTCATTCTCCCGTCGTCTATTACTGTTATCAGTTCTGAAGCAACCTTTTCACCTAGTTTTCCCGAGTAAACGGAGAGTCCTTGATTTACAAGGTCTGCTTCAAGACCGTGCCCCACCGCTTCGTGTATCATAGTTCCTCCTGCTTCAGAGGATATTACTACTGTGAACTTACCTGCAGGGGCAGGCTTTGCCTTAAGCATTTTAAGGGCCCTTTCGGCAGCTTTCTTACCTATCTCTTCAGGTTTTACCTTCTCAAGTAAAGAGTAGTCTCCCAAGTGGCCTACAGGTTCGTAGCCTGTTTGGAGCTCCACTCCGTCTGAAGCTACCGCTAAGGTGTAAAAGACTACTCTCGGCCTTAGGTCTTCAACTATCTTTCCGTCTGTATTCACTATTACAACTTCTTGAAGCGTGTCTTTTAGCACTACGCTTACCTGTTTTATCCTGTCTGAGATTCTTGCTGCCTCGTTTGCTCTCTTTAGGTATTCAACTTTCCTTTCAACTGGAATGTCTATTTCCATTCCTTCTATTACCTGTTGGTATCTTTGCTCTTTCTCTGTAAAGTCTATGGTACATTCTTTCTCAGACCTTACAGCTGAGGTTATTGCGTCTATGAGTTCTCTTATGCTCTTTTCGTTTATCTTGTTGGTGAAACCGTAGTAGGTTTTAAAGTCTTTAACGAACCTGATTCCCACTCCCTCTTCTATTCCGTAAGAGACCTCTTCTATCTTGTTGTCCTCGCACTTGGCAAAGAACGAGTGTCTCCTTTCAAAAAAGAGCTCCCCGTAGTCTGCTCCTTTTCCTTTAAGGAGTTTTACCCCTAAAGTTCCAAGCTCTTTAAAGTCTGCCTTCATCTTAAAGCCCCCAGTCTCTAAGGTAGAGAAAGTCTTTATCAACAGTTCTTTGAGATATCTTGCATATAATCGGCATTTTCCTCTTATACTGGCTCTTTTGGACCATACTTAAGACTTTTTCCACTAGTTCCTTTCTAAAACCTGCTTCCACTAGTTCTTCTTTCCTTAACCTAAGGTCAACATATCCAACTAATATCTTGTCAAGTTCTCTGTAGGAAAGTCCTATCTCTCCTTCGTCAGTTTGTCCCGGCCAGAGGTCTGCTGAAGGTTTCTTCTTAACTATCTTTTCAGGGACTCCAACGAACTTAGCCATTTCCCATACTTGGGTTTTGTATAGGTCTCCTATCGGGTTAACGTCGTGGGCAGAGTCTCCCCACCTGGTTGAATATCCTATGAGGAGTTCGCTTTTGTTGCTGGTTCCTATAACTAGGGCTTTCTTCCAGTGGGCGAAGTCGTACAGTATGCTCATTCTTTCCCTTGCCATTTTGTTCCCTTTCCTTACAGGGTCGGCTTTGGGAAAGAGCTTATAGTAGGCGTCTATTTGAGGTGTAATGTCTATTTCGTGAAACTCTATTCCCAGTGTTTTGGCTACCAGCTTTGCGTCTTCCCTTGAGGAGGGGGAGGAGGTTTTGTAGGGCATTGATATGCCTATAACGTTTTCCTTCCCCAGAGCTTTTACAGTTAAAAAGGCAGTTAAGGAGGAGTCAACGCCTCCTGACAGGCCTATTACGGCTTTTTTAAAGCCGGCTTTTAAGAGCTCTTCTTTTATGAATTCCGTTAAAACTTCTTCAACGAATGCTTTGTCTTCTATCTGGAGTTCCTTTTCCAGCCTATCTCTCATCTAAGATTCTCCTTAGGTTCTTAAGCACCATTAAGGGCCTTTCGTCCCTTAAGAGGGGAAGGTTTATCCTCGCAGAGCGTATAAGGGAAGGGTTTAACTCAACCGTTAAAAGCTCCTCTTTAAATGAGCCAGCTTTTGCAATTACGTTTCCGTATGGGTCGCAAATGAAGGAGTTGCCAGAAAAGACGAAGCCGTCTTCTACTCCCACTCTGTTTGAGTAGAGGAAGTAGCTCCCAGTCAGCCTTGAATAGAACTCTCCCATGTTTAGCCATACTTCTGCGTTTCCAAACATTCCCTTTTCCCTGTAGCCCCTTCCCGGGCTTGCAGAGAGGGCAAAGATGTACTTTGCTTTTTGGATAAATGCAAGGTATATGCTTGAAAAGTGCCAGAGGTCTTCGCATATAAATATAGAGCTCTCTCCCAGTCTCCCTTTAAATACCTTTACCTCCTTTCCCCTTCCCGTGAACCTTCCTTCGTCAAACATACCGTAAGTTGGAAGGTATAGTTTTCTGTGGACGTGTTTTACTTTGCCTTCAGATAAGTAAAAGGCCGAGTTGTAGAAAATGTGCTCGGGGGTTTCTTCAATTAAACCTACGACTATGTCTATTTCCCTACTTAGCTCAATAAGGGGAATGAGCTCCGGGCTTTCTGCCGTTAAAGCTACTTCAAAGGTTAGGTCTTGGATGTTGTAGCCTGTTAGTGAAAGTTCAGGGAAGAGGCAGACTTTGGCGCCCTCTTCCTTTGCCTTAAGGGCAAATTCAAGGCACTTTTCAACGTTTTCCTTAACTCTTCCCAGTTTAGTGTTTATCTGGGCTACCGCTACTTTCATCTTCACCACCTAAAAGAGAGGCGGAAGGAGCTCTCTGTTTTTCCGCTCCTTCCTATTCCTTTAAATATTTTGAACCTAATGATACCATCAGCTATCCTTGCCGAGAAAGCGGTAAGCTCTATGCCTGCTGAGGAGAGTAATTTCCTTGGCCTGTTTTTAAAGGAGCTCCCCACCCAAAGGGTCGGCTTTAAAAATACCGACTTATCTATTAAGGGGAATCGGTAAGAGTAGTTAACTGCTAAAAACTTTTTGTTATAGACCTTCTCCGGGGAGTAGCCGGGAACAGGGGCTTTTAGGTACAGACCTTCTCTACTGTAGCCAACTTTTGTTCCTCCGTAAGCGGAAACCGTGGAGGTATTTAACTTTCCCCTCCTTTTTGAGAAAGTAAAGGAGCCTAAGACCTCTCCGGTAAAGAAGTCGGAAACTTTCGGAGTTGATAGTTTAAAGGAGATTTTCGCTCTTTTCCCTATTGTGTAATAGACCATATCTGTTGAACGGTCCTTTAGGAAGGAAAAGGTTAAGTATTGTAATCTTGTATCTTTTACGGAGCCTGAGTTTAAGGAAGAGAAGCTCTCAATTCCTACTGAGAGTTGGTTCACCTTTTCTCTATCTAGGTAAAAAGTTGTTTCTACGGGAGCTCTTATTAATTTTTCTTTAAACTCCTTTCCCTTAGTCGTTGTCTCGTAAGACTCGTCGTAAAAGACTCCGAAGCTTAAGTTTCCCCTGTTTCTTATTATCCTGTAAAGTTCCGTGTAGGTGTAAATGTGTTTAGAGGGTTGGTCTTCGTTGAACCACCTTACATATCCTATAAATACCTTGTGGCCTAGTCCAAAGAGATTGTAATCCCTCACTTCCATTCCTGCTTTGTAAGCCCCTGAGCTCTTAACCTGAAATCTTGGAAGGGGAACTAAAGGGAACTTATCTTTTAGCTTTAGTTTGATTACCACTTTGCCTTTTTCCTTTATTACTTTGCTTTTAACTTCGTAGAAAAGGTGAGTATTTAAGAGGTTTCTAATTGAGAGTTTAAGGAGCTCTCGGTTAAACTCCTCTCCCGGCTTTAAAAGGAGCTCTTTTAAAACAAGCTCCTTCTTCGTCCACTTTAAGCCTGTAATTTCTATTTTCTCTATAACCTCTCCCCTTGCAGGAAGGATAAAGAGATAAACCAACAGTAGGCTTAAACAAAGCCTTTTCATTGTTTCCTCATAATCAGGAAAAAGAGGAAGGAAAGGAGGGAAAGTAGCAAACTTAAAAGTATGCTGGTTCCTAAGGGGAAGTAGAAGACGAAGTTATCCCTCTTTATCAGTATGTCTCCGGGGAGTTTACCTATGGGAAGAGAAGTTTTACCGACAACAATTAGGAGTAAGCCTAAAAAGAGTAAAAAGACACCGAGTATTATTAGCGTTTTCCCTATCTCTTCCATCACCTTATCACCTCTATTAATTTCGGTAAAATGTAAATTAAGTCTAAAATTAGTGCAAAAGAGCCTACGGTTAATACTGCAGCTGCAGAAGCGTCTTTGGCCAGTTTTGCACTTTCCTTAAACTCTTTGGTAGCCGTATCTACTGCCCTTTCAACGGCAGTATTTAGCAGTTCAAATGCCAGAACCATTAGATTGGCGTAGGCTACAAAGAGCCTTTCTAGGCCGCTGAGAAAGGTTAACGAAAGAGAAAGACCCAAAAGGCTTAAGGAGAGGTTTATCCTAAAGTGTTTGTCCTCTTTGAAAGCCCCTCGGTAGCCTTCTAAGGCGTACTTAATTCCCTTTAATATTCCCTTTATCGTTTTTAACATCTTCTGGGTATTCTATTCGGTTGTGATATATTCCTGATAGGACTTTTTTAAATACTTTTTCTATTATCCCCAATTCCTTTAAAGAGAGCCCGCTTTGGTTTAGCTGTCCCTCTTCTACAGTGTCCATTACCAGTTTGTGGATTACTTTCTCTAAGTCTAAAGGTTTTCCACTTTCCTTCATAGAGCGAACGGCTGCTTCTACCGTATCTGCAAGCATTATTATCCCAGACTCTTTAAACTGGGGCTTTGGGCCCGGATATCGGTAGATTTTCTCGTCAACTTTGTCCTTATAGAGCTCCTTTGCCTTGTGGTAAAAATACTTCATTAACTTGGTTCCGTGGTGCTGTTTTATTATGTCTATTACCTTTTGAGGGAGTTTGTACTTCTTGCCAAGTTCCTCTCCGTATTCAACGTGGGAGCGGAGTATTGCAGCACTCTTTTCGGGAGGGAGCTTATCGTGGATGTTTACTCCCCCCATCTGGTTTTCTATAAAGGCTTGAGGGTTTTTTAACTTACCTATGTCGTGAAATAGCCCTCCTGCCTTTGCAAGTAAAGCGTTTACTCCTATTGCTTCTGCCGCTGCCTCTGCCAAAGTTGCAACCATAACAGAGTGGCTGTAGGTTCCAGGAGCTTTAAGGACCAGCTTTCTAAGCAAGGGATGGTTTAGGTTTATAAGTTCCATATAGACTATGTCTGTTGTAAAGTTAAAGAGGTTGGTTATCAAGGGGCTAAGGCCGTTAACTATGATTGCAGTTAAGAGAGCTCCTACTCCCGTTAAGAGGGCTTCAATAGAGAAGTTCCACCAGAGTTTGCTTCCAAATGCGTAGTAGTAAAGGAGGAGCTCTACAATTAATGCAATTCCTGCTCCCTTTAAGGCTGCTCTGTATATTACCTCTCTCTTTTTAAACTTCCTTGAGTCAAAGGCTGCAAAGAAGGAGCCTACTACGATTGGGATTATCAACAAGAAGGGCTTAGACAGGTTAAACCCTGAAATAAAAGCTACCGGCAAGGAGTGAATAACTGCAACCTTTTTGTTTATGAACATTGACGCAAATATTACAGACGAAAGGAGTGGAACGTAAATAAGGGAGCTTTCAACAGGCAAGTTGAGGCTCTGAATTATGAGCTTTGAGAGAAAGGTGAAAAACTTTATTAAGAAGATGTCTAAAGTTATTGCCGAGAGGGAGAATATAAGGTTCTTTACATCGTAAGCTGAAGGGCTTAAAGTCTTGTACATCCTTAAGACTGAGTAATAAAGGAGAAGAGAAAGTAGAAATAGGGATAAGTACTTGTTTATACCCCTTCCCCTTTCCTTAACTTCTTTTATTGCTTTTAGCTTCTCCTCTACTTCTGGAGTAATTTTCTCTCCCTTTCTTACTATGAGCTCTCCCTTTTTTAAGGTTATAACTACTGGTTTTACTTTACTTTCTGCCTCCTTCCAGCGTTTTTGGCTCTCTTCTTCGTTGTATATAAGGTTAGGTTTTAACTTAATCTGGTTTGAAACTTTCTCTGCAATCTCCTTTTCCCCTAAGAGCTTTTCTAAGTCCTTCTTAAAGAGTTCCTTTACATTATCTTCCTTTAAAAAATTACTTGTCTTTACCCTTTCTTTTGTTTGCCCTTCAATAACTTCTATCTCTGTGTAGCCTTCTGGCACTTTAGATACTATTCCTCTTTTGTAGTAAGAGTTTATTAGCTCTTTTACCAGTTTCTTCTGGGATTTATTTAGGAACTTGAGGTTTTTAATCTCTTTGAAAGTTTCTTCCTCTGCCCCTTGGTCGTAGTAGTAAATTGGAGGAACTTGCCTTTTTGCTCTCTCTTTAAGCTCTCTTGTCTTCTCCTTGTTTACAACCTTTGCTGTTATCGGGGAGATTATGTTTACGGGGCTTTTCTGACCTACTTTTAAAGAGGGAAGGTTTATTAGGTTAATAGGCAGTATAAAGATAGTAGTAAAGATGCTTGCAATTAATAAGCTACCGAATATTAATAGCTTACTTCTCCTGTCCTCTTTCATACTCTTCATAAGCCTTTATTATCTCCTGAACGAGTCTGTGTCTTACAACGTCTTCCCTTGAAAACTCAATTACTTCTATTCCTTTAATTCTCCTTAGGATTTTAAGTGCCTCAACGAGACCTGAGCGCTCTTTTGACGGTAGGTCAATTTGGGTAATGTCCCCTGTTATGACAACCTTTGAGCCAAAACCGAGGCGAGTTAGAAACATCTTCATTTGTTCTCTCGTAGTGTTTTGGGCCTCGTCAAGTATTATGAAGGCGTCGTTTAAGGTCCTTCCCCTCATGTATGCAAGGGGTGCTATCTCAAATATGTTCCTCTCTAAGTAAGAGTTTACCTTTTCAGGTTCAATCATCTCAAACAGAGCGTCGTAGAGGGGTTTCAGGTAAGGGTCTATCTTCTCCTGTAAAGTCCCAGGGAGGAAGCCAAGTTTTTCTCCTGCCTCAACTGCGGGCCTCGTTAAAATTAGCCTGTTTACCTTTCCCTTCTTAAAGTAGGAAACTGCCATTGCAACAGCTAGATAGGTTTTCCCCGTTCCCGCAGGTCCTACTCCAAAAACAATGTCGTTTCCCCTTATGGCTTCTACATATCTCTTTTGAGTTTGCGTCTTTGCTACGATTTTCTTTCCTCTATAGGTGGTGGTTATTACGTCTTTTGACAGCTCTTGCGCTTTACTTTCCCTTCCTGCTGATAGTTGGGTAAGGTACATGTCCACATCTGCTTTTGTTAGTTTATGACCTGCTTTAACCATACCCTCAAGGCCTTTTAGGAACTCCCTTGCCTTTTCCTCTCCTTCGGAGCTCCCGTTTATCATTATCTCGTTTCCCCTTGAGCCTAACTTTACATTGAGTATTTCTGCCAGTTTCTTTAGGTTCTCTTCGTGGTGTCCTACTATCGTGTAAAAGTCTTCTGGCTCAAGTTCTAAAATTACCTTTATCACCTTCTCCTCCAGGTTTCTCTATCTCTACTTTTAGGCTGTTTCTAAACCACACGTCGTTTTGAGGAAAGGGTATTTCTACGTTGGCCTCTTTAAGCTTATACCACACTTTGTAGTAAAAGTCGCTTATTACGTTTCTTACCCATATGTTCTTCCTTATGTCTATCCAAAATATTGCTTTAAATATCAGGGCACTATCTCCGAGCTCTTCAAACCTTACGGTTTTAGGTAAGAACCTTACTATGTAGGGGAGCTCCTCAATCGTTTTACTTATTATCTCCTTAACCTTTAGTGGGTCTGAAGAGTAAGCTACCCCTACGGGAATTTTGAGCCTAACGTAGGGGTCTTTGAGTGAGAAGTTAACTATTGGTGAGCTTATAAAGTTTGAGTTTGGAATTGATATCTCTACTCCGTCGTTTGTCCTTATTATGGTTGACAGTATCCCTATGTCTTCAACTTTTCCGAAAACGCTTGGCTGGGAGCTCCCCAAGGTTGAAACGGAGATGGAAGGGAGCTCTACTATGTCTCCTACTTTTAATTTCTTACTGAAAAGGAGGATAAACCCGCTTACGTAATTGTTCATTATCGCCTGAAGTCCAAATCCTAAGCCAACGCCTAAAGTTCCCGCTATTGGTAAGATTACCTTCCAAGTGATGCCAAGTGTTGAAAGTAGGATTACCGAGTTAAAGAGGACTCCCAGGTTAAATATGAGGGCTTCTGCAGAGCCTCCTTCAACTTCCCTTCTCTCCTTTGGGAAAGTCATCTTAACCAGCTTTTTGACTATGTTTAGCAAAGAGAAAAGGAAAGAGGCTGTTATCGTAAAGTCAATTATGTTTCCAACTGATATCTTAACGAGCTCAGTATCTAGTAGGTAGAAGTTATCTACGGTGTTTAAGACCTTTGAGAGGTTTGAAAAGTACTTTAATATCTCTATTAAAGCTACTAAGTAGAGTATGGTTAAAAGGTATCTGCTGTTTCTTAAAACTACTTCTTGGTCGTTTTTGGGGAGCTCTTTCAAGAGCTCTTGAGCCAGTTTAGGTAGAAGTTTAGAGTAGGCTATCGTGTATATTACGGTCAGGAAGACTAAGAAAGCTATGCCTATTACGGACTTAAAGTTAAATTCTAAGTATTCCAACTCCCAAAGTAGCATTAGTGCCGTTAGGACTATGAAGCCAGTTAGTTTAATGGTTTTAGACAGGGTTTCGTTTTTAAGGGAATTCCCAAGCTCGTATATTACAGAGAGAGCTCCCAAGTATATAAAGGTTTTTTTTAGGACAATAAGGCCGGTAAGGAGTTTAGGGTTTATGTTTGGCAGATAGATAAAGGCTATAGAGAGGATAAAGGCAATGAAGAAGAAGGAGTAAGGGAGGAGTTTTAACCACCTCTTCTGGGTGGTTATTAGGTGGGTCGCTCTGGTTAAGTAAACTGCCGACACAAAGATGGTTAAGTTCCTGAAGGCTTCCCTTTCTGACCACTTCTGGAAATAGCTTGAGAGCTCCCATCCCAGCCAGAAGAGAATCAGGGATATTATTACTAAAACTGCTCCGTCTGTTATTACTTTCTCTTTTATCCTCTTAAAGAGGAATTTCTTAAGGAAGAACTCTACGAGGGTTAAGAGTATAACTGCCCCTAGGTAGATAAAGAGGAGATAAAGGCTACTCAATACTTACCTCCGAGTACGCTCCCCTCTTTTCAACTTTTATTAACCTGTCTGCAACTATTTCAAGTTCCGGGTCGTGGGTTATTATCACCATTTGGGGAATTTTCCCTTTTAGCTTTGTTAGGAGCTCCGTTAAAGCGGTTTTCCTTTCACTGTCAAGGTGAACCGTAGGCTCGTCAAGTATGAGGGTCTCTAAAGAGCCTGTTTCTGCAGAGAACTGTTGAGCCATTGCAAACCTTAAAGCTATTGCGAAAGCTACCTGCTGTCCTCCCGAAAGCTCGTTTAGCCTGAAGCTACCCCCTTCGGGAGTTATGATTTCTACTGAGAGGTCTTCGTTTACTTTTATGGAGGAGAAGTTAAAGCCAAAAAGCTCAAAGAGCTCCTTTGCACTCTTTTCAACTTTAGGCAAGAGCTCTCTTCTAACTGCAGTTAAAAAGCCTGTCTTTGGGTGGACGGCTGAGGCCAGTTTCTTAAGGAGGATTTCTGAGTTCCTTACCTCCTCTAAGACTTTCCTCTCTTTAAGAAGGTTTTCCTCCTCTCTTTCCAGTTCCTTTAGGCTCTCTCTAACCTTTACTACTTCGCCTTTAAGTCTTGAGATTTCCTCTATTATCTCCTTCTCTTTCCTTTCTTCTTCTTCTTTCTCTTTTAGGAGCTCCTCATATTCTCCTTCTTTAAAGCCTACCTTTTTAATAAGCTCTTCAAGCCACTTTAACTCTTCTTTAAGCTCTTTTAGCTCTCTTTCTTTCTCTTTAAGTCTTTTCTCTAAGTAGCCCTTACTTTTAAGTTCTCCCTCTATTCTGTCTAGCTTTTCCTTTTTCTTCCTGAGTTTCTCTATTTCTCCTTTAAGCTCAACTCCTTCTACTTTTCCTACCTCGCCGGCTAATTTCTCTTCTTCTTTTTCTAGCTCTTGTCTTTCTTTTCTTAAGCTTTCAATTTCTTCTTCCTTTATGTCTTTAATTTCCTCAAGGTGTTTGCTCTTTATTGAGAGCTCCCCTTGGACTTTTGACCTTTCTTTTTCTGCTTCCGTTAGCCTGTTTGAGAGCTCCTTTAGCTTCTCTTCTAACTTCTTTACCGCCTCCTCCTCTACCTGGGGGAGCTCCTTCTCTACGGCTCTTATCTCTTCCTTTAGTGAGTCTATTTCTTTTTTTAGGTTTTCGGCTTGAGAGGCCTTTTTTAGGGCGTAGTTAAACTCTTCCCTTTCTCTCTTTAGCCTTACCTTTAGATTTTCAACTTCCTTTTCTAAAACCTTTATCTCTTTTAAAAGGGAGTTTTTCTCTTCTCGGAGCTCTGAAAGTAGCTTTTCCTTCTCTTCCCTTTCCATAGGCTTCCCGCAAACTGGGCACTTTGCCTTCTCGGAGGCTGAAAGTAGCTTCCCTTTCCTTACCACTTCGCTTAGTCTCTCTTTCAGGTTTGAAAGGTAATTCTCTTTCTCCTTCAGCTTTAGCTCAGTTTCCTCAAAGCGCTCCCTCGCCTCTTCTAAGTATTTCCCCGAGAGTTCCTTTAGCTTTTTCTCCTTTTCCTCTTTTACCCTTTTAAGGGTTAAAAGCTTGCTCTCAATTTCTCTCTTCCTTGAAAGGAGCTCCCTTAGCTTTTTTAACCTCTTTTCGGCCTCCTCCTTTTCTCCTCTTAACTTTTCTATTTCCCCTTCAAGCTCCTTACTTCTCATTTCAAGCTTTGGCACTTCTTCTAAGAGCTCTTTTTTAACCTTAATTTTCTCCTTTAAGCTCCCTTCCCTTTCCCTTAAAAACCTTATCCTTTCCCTTGCCTCTTCAAGCCTCTTTACCTTTTCAAGCTTCTCTTCAAGCCCCCTTAGCTTACTAACTTCCCCTTCTAGCTTGCTCTTTTCCTTCTCTGCCTCTTCTAGCTCCATTAGCTTTTCTTTAACCTCTTGAAGGTCTCTTTCTACTCCTTTAAGCCTCCTTGCTTTCTCTTCTAGCTTATCCCTTAACTTTTCTGCTTCCCTTCTCTTTTCCTCTTTCTCTTTTATCTCATCTTCAATTCTCTTTAGCCTCTCCTTTCTCTTAGAGAGCTCCTTGGTTAGGGAGTTAATAGTTTCTTCCTTTTCCCTAACTTCCCTTTCTTTTTCTGTCTTTTTCCTCTTAACCTCTTCAAGCCTTTGAATGCTCCCTTCAAGGGCACTCTGAGAGTGCTTTAGCTCCTTTAATACTTCATTTATTACTTGGTGTTTCCTGTTGAGCTCTTCAAGACCAAGTAGTTTGTTTAAGGTCTCTCTCCTCTCTCCGGGGCTTCCCTGAAAGAGTCTGGTTATCTCCCCTTGAGGAACGAAAATAGTGTTCTTTAGAGTTTGAGGTTCAAGTCCCAAGTTTTCGGTTAGGTACTTCTCTACGCTCTTTACTTTGGCGGCTACCAGTTTCCCGTTCTTGAAAAGCCTCGCTTCGTTCCTCTTAAGGGAGAATTCCCTTTCAACCTTGTAGTTATTCTCTCTGTGGTTAAAGGAGAGTTCCACCCTTGAAAAGTTGGAGCTCCTGTTTATTAAACTCTCCTTTTTCCCGTCTTTAATGTCCCTGCCAAAGAGCCCAAAGAAGAGGCCCCTAATAATGGAGCTCTTTCCGGAAGCGTTCTTCCCTACTATAACGAAAGTTTCGTCTGAGAACTCAATTTGGGTTCTCTTGTGGGACAGGAAGTTTTCAAGACTTAGTTTCCTAAATCTAATCAAGTTATCTCCTCCCTTTCAAACTCTTCCACCTTTAAATCTTCCCTTTTTGGCCTCTTTTCCCCTTCCCTTAAGATTACTGTAAAGCAGAAGACCACAAAAGAGCAAACCAAAATCCAGGCAAAGGTCATAAAGAGTAAGGAGCTCCCTCTCATCCTTCCTTCCTCCTTCTCCTATCTGCTAAGTAAACCATGAACATTTGAAGGGCAAGGATAAACACCATAACAAACCTTGCAACCCACTCCTGAAGGTCTCCGTGGGCTAGTTTTGAAGGTAGGTCAGAGATGCTCCACGCTGCCAGTATTAAAAACAGGCTAAGGGGAGTTATGTACTTTAAGACAAAGTAGTAAAACCTTGGAACTTTAAAGAGAGCTCCCCTGTTTATCTCTTCCCAAGCCCTCTTGCCTCCAAAGAGCCAGAAGAAGATAACCACTTCCAGGAGAGCAAAGAGGACCACAAAGAAAGTTCCTGCCCAAAAGTCCATTTCGTCTAAAGCCTTAGGCATGAAAATGGGAATTTGTGCAACCAAGAACATAAAGATAAGTGTTATCGTTACTGCAAGCTTCCTTGAGAGGTTAAACTCGTCCTCAAGGAAGGCAATTATGGGCATGCTTATTGCAACTGAAGAAGTAGCTCCTGCGAAAAACAGGAGGAAGAACCATATAAACCCTAAGAAATTTCCTCCAGTTAGGTTTGAGAAGATGGCAGGCAAACTTACGAAGGCCAAGTTAAAGGCTCCGCTTTGGGCTACCTCCGTTGCGTTCATAACTCCAAAGAAGGCTACTGCTGCCGGTATGGCTATTGAGCCTCCGAGTATTACCTCTGCAAGCTCGTTTAGTGAAGCAGAAGCGAGTCCTGAAGCGACTATGTCTTCGTCCTTCCTTATGTACGAGGCGTAGGTAATTATTGCTCCAAATCCTAAAGAGAGAGTAAAGAAAACCTGTCCTGCAGCAGCCAACCAGACCTTAGGGTTTGTTAGCTGTTGGAAGTTAGGGTGCCACAGAAAGTCAAGGCCTTGAACGGCGGTGCCGTTAGGGCTTTCTATAAGTATCACCCTTACCATAAGAATTAGGGCCATTATAAAGAGGGTGGGCATTGCCACTTTTGCAAACTTCTCTATACCTCCCTTTATTCCCTTGTAAAGTATATAACCGTTAAACGCAACTGTTAAAAGGAAGAAAAGGTAAGCAGTTGGAGAAGGTTTTGTGTAGTTGGTTAGGAACTCCTGAAAAGGCTTTAAGTATTGGCTCTGGGGAAGGTTAGGGTCCGGGTGTGGAAGAAGGCCAAGGAGAGAAAAGACGGAGTAGCCGAGGGTCCAAGATTCTATGTAGATGTAGTAGCACAGGACTACAAAGGGTATGAATAGTCCTAGAGCTCCTATGTATTTAGAAAGGGGGTTTTTCCAAAGGAGTTTAAATATTGCAGGCGTCGTTCCGTGTCCCTTAGCTCCTCCGTACCTTCCGATTGCCCACTCTGTCCACATTAAGGGAATTGCTATAAGGAGCATGGCAATCATGTAAGGAATCATAAAGGCCCCGCCGCCGTTTTCCGCTGCTTGAGTTGGAAACCTTAGGAAGTTTCCAAGTCCTACGGCGTTTCCTGCCATTGCAAGTATTAGTCCTATCCTGCTTCCCCAGTGCTCCCTCTGGGCCATTTTTTTCCTCCCGTTTTAAAGATGGCATATTATATTAAGGTATCTCAATTGATGTCTTTTGGAGAGAGTTATGAAGTACATTTTTGGTCCTGTCTTTTCAAGGCGTTTAGGCATTTCGTTGGGGGTTGACTTAGTTCCCTTTAAAGTCTGTAGTATGGACTGTCTCTACTGTGAGGTTGGAGCTACTACTGAAAAAACCTTAAAAAGGGCTGAATACGTTCCTTACTGTGCAGTTGTTGAAGAGCTTAAAGAGTACCTTTCTAGTAAACCAGACTTAGACTACATAACTTTCTCAGGCTACGGAGAGCCTACCCTCTTTTCCCGTTTGGGAGAGCTGGTCTCCTTTTTAAAGGAAAACTACCCCTATAAAATTGCCCTTTTAACTAACGCCTCTTTGCTCTACAGGGATGAGGTTTTAAAGGAGGTTGAGGGAATAGATGTGGTTCTTCCCTCCCTTGACGCAGGCTCAGAGGAGGTTTTCCAAAAGCTGAATAAGCCAGTAGAAGGGCTTACCTTGTCTAAGGTTGTAGAGGGCATAAAAAGCCTCACATCTGAGACTTCTTGTCAGGTTTGGGTTGAAACCCTGTTTGTTAAGGGGATTAACGATTCCGAGGAGGAGATTGACAGGATAGGAGAGTTAATTCACTTTTTAAAGCCCCACAAGTGGCAGGTTAACACGGTTGCAAGGCCTCCTGCTTACGCAGTTAAGGGATTAAGCTACGAAGAGCTCCTAAAGATAGTTGAAAAAGTTAACTATCCCCAGAGTGAAGTTGTCGTTAAGGGGAGCTCCTCAAGGACTGCATCCTCTTTTAAGGAGCTTAAAGAGGAGATTTACAACTTGGTCCTTAGGAGGCCGTGCCCCGTTGACGAGATATCGGAAGCTTTAGGAGTTGAAAAGGAAGAGGTAGAATCTGCCGTAAGTGAGCTTTTAAAAGAGGGGAGGGTTAAAGAGCTCTATTTTGGAGGGGAGCCATACGTAAAGGGAGTGCCTTCTTAGCCGTTTTCTCTCTTTTTCTCTTCTTTACGGGAGTTGCCTACAGCCAAGGAGTTAGACTTGTTTCAAAAGGGTGTTTCCCTTCTTTTCTCCTTAGACAGCTTAAAGGGGAGCTCCCAAAAGTGTGTGCTTTAAACCGCAACTGTAAGGGAGAGCTCGTTGACTTTCTCAGAGCTCTGGGCTATGAAGTTAAGGAGAAGGAGGGAGTCCTCTACATTAGCGACTATTTGGTGGTTAAAAAGGTCCTCTTTAGCGGGCTTCCTAAAGAGCTTGAGGGTCTAAAAGAGAGTATAAGACTCCTTGTAGTGGGAAAGAGAGTAGATAGGGTAGATTTAAGCGGAACAAAGCAGATTTTAGAGGTTAAACTTAAGGCTTTAGGATATCCTGAACCTAAAATTTCCTTTTCATTTAGGAAACTTAAGTGTGGTTATCTTCTGTATGTTAACGTAAAAAAGGGTTATAGGCTTTACATAAACAGGATTGTTCTAGTGGCTCCTCCTTCTTTTAAAGGAAAACTTTTAAGGCTCCTTTCTCCTTTAAAAGGCACTACGGTTAACTACGAGACTTTAGGAAAAGTTAGAAACAGACTGGAGGAGTTGTTAATAGATAAAGGTTTTTACAACTGTAGCGTACAGTTGTCGGTAGTTCCTCAGGAAAACAAAAAAAGGCCAAGTTTACTCCAGTTTTTAAAAGCTTCTCTGTTTGTTAAAGTTAAACCGGGGAAAAGATATGAGGTGATTTTCAAAGGGAACAGACACTTTCCTTCAAAAGAGCTCTTAAAACTTACGACCTTTAAGAGTGCCCGCTCCTTTGACCAATTTGAAATTGAAAACAGTAGAGAAAATATAGTCAATTTTTACCGTAGTAAAGGTTTCCCTTTCGTAAAGGTTAAAGTCTCAGTTAAAGAGGGGGAAAAGCTAGTTAAGGTTATCTTCTTTATTGATGAGGGGCCCTACGTTGTTGTTAAGGAAGTCTCTTCTTTAGGTTATAGATTGCCTCGTAAGGAGATAGAGGTTTTAGTAGGTAAGCCCTTTAACTATAAGAAGATAGAGGAGGTTAAATCTAAAGTCCTCCTCTCTTTAAAGAAGGAAGGTTATCTGCAAGCGAGCGTTAGTTATGAAGTTTTTCCCCAAGGGAAACTGGTTTTGAAGGTAAATAAAGGAGCTCTTTTTAAAGTAGTGTCTTTTAAGGTAATCGGCGACAAACTTAGGTGCTTTAAACCGCCAACGCCACCTCTTCCCTTAACGCCTTTCCTCGTATCCCAGATTACAGACTCCCTCTCTTCCTGCTATCTAAATAGAGGATATCCTGAAGTTGTGGTGAAGGTGGAAAGGGAGCTCCTTAAAAAGAGCAAGAAAGAGAAAGACTTTACTTTAAAAGTGAAAGTAAACCCCGGAAAGCCCTACAGGTTTTGCTTTGTTCTAGTTAAAGGTCTTAAGAGAACTAAACTTCCTTCAATAAAGAATTTACTAATTATTAAGCCTGGAGATACCTTCTCAAATAAGGAGCTCTTTAAGCAGTATTCCCTGCTTTTAGAAAGCAGGCTTTTTTCATCTATTTCCCTTAAAAGTTTTAAAGGGAAGAAGTGCTTTAACGAAGTAATAACCCTTAAAGAAGGAGCTCTTTTAAGGTTTAAAGGCTTTCTAGGTTATGGAACAGATTCAGGCTATGTAGTAAACGCCTTTGCTTCTTCAACCTCTCCTTTAGGTCTTGGAACTAAGTATTTTGTCTTTGGGAACTACAGACAGAAAGAAGGCTACGATATGGTTTTTAAAGCTTTAAAGCCTCAGTTTCCCTTTAGGAGGTATAACAGCACTTACTCAATAGTTAAGAAGAAACAGATATTTGAGAGCTTTAAAGTAAACAAGATTTACTACGACTTCTCTTTAAATAGAAAAGCATCAAAACAGCTTACCCAGAGGTTTTCTTTTAGAGTTATAAGGTCAAAATTAACCGACACCTCTATTAACGCTGTAAAGAGAACCCTTGAAAGGCTTTTCTCTTACACTCAACTTTACGATAAGAGGGACAGCATCTCAAATCCCCACAAAGGCTACCTTTTAAAGAATACCTTCTCACTTTCCGGTTTCCTCTTTGGAGGAGATACCTCCTATTACCTTGTAAATACGAAGTTTAAATACCTTTTTCCTTTAAACGGGAAAAGCGTTCTCTCTTTTAGGCTTGGCTTTGGCTTTATAGAGTCTTTGAGGAATAAGAAAGTTCCTCTTGAAGATAGGTTCTTTTTAGGAGGAGCTGAAAGCGTAAGGGGCTATAAGTATGGGACAATCTCTCCCACCGATAAAAAGGGAAACTTTGTTGGAGGTAGAGCTTACGGTCTGTTTAGTTTAGAATTCCGAAGGCTCCTTTGGGGCAACTTAGAGGGAGCTCTCTTTTACGATTCCGGTAAAGTCTTTCCCTTTCTTAAAGACTTTTCTCTCTCTAACTGGTATTCCTCTGTAGGGTTTGGCATAAGATACCTAACTCCCGTAGGCCCTTTAAGGATTGATTACGGCTACAAACTCAAGAAAGTTCCCGGCCAAGGAAGAGGCAGAGTTCACATCTCCTTTGGCTTTCCCTTTTAAGTAAGCTGGCACTCTATAAACTTAATAGCCTTTCCTTCATCCTCTTCAATTGCAATTTCCACTGCCTTCTTGGCAGTCTCTAAAAGCTGTTTTGACTGCTCTCTAAGTTTAAAAGATTGTTGGATTTTTTGTTTTATGATTTGTTGGGTTTGGAGATTGATTTTGGGAATAGGGATAGTTATAAAATCCTCTTTATTGATGGCTGTTAGAATAGTTCCTGAACATCTTTGTTTCATTAATTCTTTTATTTCTTTCTTTGAGTTTAAAAAAAGCTAATTATCTTTTAGAGTTAATTTTATTCTGTTTTTTGGATACTTTAAATATAGCTGCCTTATAACTTCCTCTGGTTTTAGTTGTATGTCTTTATCTCTTATTATGCACTTTGTATAGAATTTCTTTCCTTTTTTCGTCTCTTTTTCAAAAGTGCGTTCCTCTAATTCTTTGATTATCTCTTCAGGAAACAGTTTTAACTTGTAAGGAGTATCTTTTAAAATCTGCTGTATTTTCATCTGCTAATTCCCTTTTAGTTCTGTTTCTAAGTTTTCAAAAAGGAGTTGTTTAAGATGGAAAAGTTCTCCTTTCCATTCAAAGCCTGCGGCCATTTTGTGGCCTCCTCCTCCGAAGGCTTTTGCTACTTTAGCCACGTTAACTTTACCCTTTGAGCGTAGGGAGACTTTCCACGTTCCCTCTTCAAACTCTTTAAAGAAAACGGCTACTTCTACTCCTTCTATTGAGCGGGGGTAGTTTATAAAGCCTTCGGCCTCTTCAGGAAGGGCTTGAGCTTCTTCAAGGAATTCCTTAAATAGGGTAATGTGGGCTACTTTGTTTTTCACTGCAAAGTCTAAGGTCTTAAGGACCAATTCTAAGAGTTTAAATTTGTTTAACCTGTTCCTTTCAAAGAGGTTAGAATAAACAAAGTATGGGTCTATCCCTTTTTCAAGGAGTTCTGCTGCTACTTTGTGGGTTTGGGAGTTTGTGTTTGAGTAGTTGAAGCTACCAGTGTCTGTAAGTATTCCAGTGTAAATGGGAAGGGCAACGAATGTGTCTATAAGCTCAGGTTCTATTAGTTTCATTATGTGGTAAGAGAGCTCACAAGTGCTTGAAATTTCAGGTTCAACTATGTAGTAGTCTGTAAAGGGTTCTGCCGTTATGTGGTGGTCTATTACTAAACTCTTTTTTGCAGGTATTCCTTCAAAGCCTGTTCTTTTAGGGTCTGAAACGTCGGTGATTATGACCCAGTCAAACTCTTCCTCTATTTTCTCTCTCGTCTCTACCTTCTCGGTTCCAGGAAGGAAGTTAAGGAAGTGAGGAACAGGGTCTTTGTAAATTAGCTTTACTTCTTTGCCAAGTTTCTTTAAGTAGTGAAACCAGCCTAAGGAGCTCCCTACGGCGTCTCCGTCGGGGTTTTTGTGGGTGGTAATTAAGACTTTTCCCTTTATGGCCTTTACGAGTTCTGCCGTTTCTTGTCTCGTAAGTTTCATACTATCTCCTCAGGAGATATTACAAATTCTGGCCTTGGAACCGTCCTCAATTTAAGCCTCTTTCCTAATAAGTGGTGTATGTAGCCCTTAGCCTTATTTAACCTGTTTACCGCCTTTACGGCGTCTTCCCTTTTTAAAGAGGAGATAAATACTGTAGCCTTCCTTGCGTCTTTAGAGAGCTCTACCTTCTTAACCGTTATAAACACGCCTTCTGGCAGGTCAACTTCTCTCATTACTATCTCTGAAATCTCCCTAAGGAGAGTTGACTTTAACCTTTCCCTTCTAATTTCCTTCATCTACTCTCCGCTTACCGTGAGTTCTTTTATTAAAACCGAAGGACTGCAGACGTTTCCCATCCACTTAACGTCTGCTCCAACTTCTGTTATTCCTTTAAGGAGCTCCTTAATGTTCCCTGCAACGGTCATCTTGCTTACGGGAGAGACCTTTTCTCCGTCGTTAAAGTATATTCCGTTTATACCTATTGAGAACTCGCCAGATATGGGGTTAATAGTGTGAATTCCCATTGCATCAGTTATTAAAATAACCTCTTTTGGGGTCTTTATCATCTCTTCAAGTCTTAGAGCTCCCCTTTCAACTACTAAGTTGGTTATTCCGCAGGTTGGAGGACTTCCTACTGAAGCCCTTATGCCGTTTCCTGTCGGTTCCATCTTCAACTTCCTTGCCGTATAAAGGTCAAGTAAGAAGTTCTTTAAAACTCCCCTCTCTATAATGGGTTTTTTCCTGGTAGCAGTTCCCTCGTCGTCAAAAGGACAACTACCTAACCCTTCTTTCTGGAAAGGGTCGTCGTATATGGTTAAGCTCCTACTTGCAACTTCCCTTCCAAGCTTGTCCTTAAATAGAGACTTTCCCCTTAAAACGTTGTGTCCTAAGAAAGCTGAGGAAAGAGTTTCTATTATCTCGGCAAAAACTGTATTTTTGAAAATTACCGGAACTCTCATTGTCTTTAAAGGTTTGGCTCCCAGTAGTTCAACTGCAGAGATTACAGCTCCAGAGGCAACCTCGCTCGGGTTGAGCTCGTTAAAGAACCTTGCACTCTGATAGTCCCATCCAGACTGGGCTTCTTCTCCTTCCCTTGCAGTAAGGGAAATAGAGAGTGAATAGCTCGTAGTTTTGTACTTAAAGGAATGGCCGTTTGAGTTTAAGTAGTAAACTGTGCTTTTGCCGTCTGAGTAAGAGGCTTTTCTTACTTTATCTACTCTCCTATCGTAGCTTTTAGCCCTCTCTTCAAGCTCAAGGGCTAGGGAAATTTTCCTCTCTGTAGGTATCTTCTCAAACTCTGGGTCTTCAAGTATAACGTCAAAGAAGTTTTCCTGTGGAGAGGAGAAGATGTAGTCGTCTGGTTCAGAGACCTTAGAGTTTTCCTTTGCACACTCTATTGCTATTCTTATGCCGTCTTCGCTAACGTCGTTTGTATAGGCAAAGCCCATTTGGCCGTTGCTCAATACCCTTATGGCTATTCCCTGAGAAGATGAGGCTTTTATCTTTTCAACCTCTCCCTTTTTAACTTCTATGGTGCTTCCTTTCCCTTCAACTCCGAAAATATCGTATCCGTCAACTCCCAGTTTCTTTAGTATGTTTGATGCCTTCTCAATTAAGCTCTCCATCCCTCCTCCTTAAAGTTTTCTGAAAAATTCCCTTACTTTTTCCGGCTCTCCGCAGGTTTTCTCTCCTTCTGTACAATATCCCAAGTAATAGCAGTTTGGACCAACCTTGTTAAAAAGGTTAGGACACTTTTCTCTCAACTTCTTTAAAATCTTTACTGCCATTTCCCTTATTTCCCACTGTGCCCTTGAGCAGGTCCTCAGCCTTAAAAAGTGGACGAGCTCTTCTCCGTTCATAGTGAAAACTATCCTCGTAGTGCAGGCATTGGGGAGGACGAACCTTGCATCTTCTTTGGGGACTCCCTCTTCAACAGCTTTTTGGTAGAACTTCCCTATGGTTTCCATAAGCTCTTTAAATGTGAGTTCTTTGTCTTCAATCTTAACCTTTACTCCTTTAAGGCTTTCAGGTATCACGTAGGGGAAGTCCCTCATTGCAACGTACCTTTGGGACTGTTGACTGTAAGAAGCAGGACGGTGTCTTACAAGTTGATGGGAGCAAGCCCTTGATATGCCGTCAACTAAGAAGGTAAAGAAGGAGTGCCTTAAGAGCTCCTCTTCGCTTTTTAACTCTGGAAGGTTGTAAGAAAGCAGAATAACTTCCAAGGGTACCTCCGCCTTTTTTGTGGGAGGAATATTATAAGATAAGCTTCAGTCTTTATACTGAATTAGGGGAAGAGAAGCCTCTTTTGCTATTTCCTTTGCCAGCCAGTCTGGATAGCCTTCCTTGTATATTACTTTCTCAACTCCTGCGTTTATCAACATCTTAACGCACAAAGAACAAGGACAGTGGGTGCAGTAGAGGACGGAACCTTTTGTGGAAACTCCGTGAAGGGCTGCTTGTATTATGGCATTCTGCTCTGCATGGAGACCTCGGCAGAGCTCGTGTCTCTCTCCGCTGGGTATTTTTAACTTCTCCCTTAAACACCCTACTTCTTCTGGGTGCTTAAGCCCACTTGGAGGGCCGTTATATCCGGTTGAGATTATTCGCTTGTCCTTTACCAAAACGGCCCCTACTTTTCTCCTTAAGCAGGTTGAACGGGTAGAAACCATCTGGGCTATTGACATAAAGTATTCGTCCCAAGATGGCCTCGGCAATCAATGTCCTCCTAAAAGTTCCAATACTTTATGGTAAGCGGTAGTTATTAAGGTTAAGAACATAATTATGTAGAGTATTATCTCTACTGCGGCTATCCACTTTCTAAAGCCAAATACCGTCTTTAAAGCTCTACTTGCCATTTTCCCTCCTTAAAGCCACATAAAGATAGACTCAGAGTACCAGTGGACGAACTTAACGAACCAAACTCCTAAAATCGGGAGTAAAAGGATAGATAAAGCCGCTATTAAAACTATCCAGGCTTCTTTCTCAATGTCTCTTGAGCTAACTTCCCTTGCCATTTCTCCTCCTACTTGTAAGAGGGTTTTTCAGAGTGAACCAGTTTTGTGTGGAAGAGTTTATACCTGAAGAGGGCATCTGGACCGTGGCAGTCAACGCAAATGCTTCCTTTTAAGTCTTTATTCCTTAAGAAGCTGTTTAAGGCGTTTCCTTCTGTTGGTTTGCCGGGAACTTTGGAGCTCCACTTACTCCAAACGTGGGGGTCGTGGCATGTTTCGCAGGCAATCTCTCCGTTTACGTGTACTTCTTTTCCGCTGCTTGTAAAGAGGGGCCAATCACCGCTCCTTCCTGGCCTGTCAAAGTTCCTTAAAACTACGTCTTTTTTAGGATGGTAGAAGTACTTAACTACCTTCTCTTTTGCTATTCCCTCTTTGCTGTGGCAGGTTAAACAGTAGTTTGACGCTCGGTTATCTGTAATGTCTTTTACGTCAATTGCCCAAAGGAGTTCATCTTTAGCTCTGTGGGGAACGTGGCAGGCTGAGCATACGCCGTCTTTTAAAACGTCTTTTCCTAAAGCGTTCTTAAAGTCTTTCTTGACAACCCTCATGTCGTGGTCGGTGCCTACTACTTTTCCTTCCTGAACGTGGCAGGACGTGCAAAGGGGGCTGTCTCCAGTTGATATGTATCTCGTTAACCTTGCCTTGTCTGCACCGTTGTGGGGGTCGTGGCAGGTTGCACAGTCTAAGACTCCAGTTTCTCCCCTCTTTGCCGGATGCCCTGTCATTTGGTTTATTAGCGGTAAGTGGGAGTTCTCTATCATTTGTAGGTTTTTCTCCGTTATTTCCCTACCAATTGGATGGGAATACTTACCTATCGTTGCCTTCTCGGCGAGCTTTCCTTTTTCATGACAGCTTAGGCAGAGTTTTTCCCCTATAGTTTTGCCCTTTGCAGGTTCTCTGGCCCATAGTACCTTAAATTTCGGGTTGTGGGGAGTGTGGCAGGCTGAACAGCTGCCGTTTTCCATTAACTTTTCTCTTTCCTTTTCTGTTAACTTAACTTCCTTGTTGTTTAAAAGGTCGTGGGGAGTTCCTTTTAAGTTCTGGTCAGTGTGGCAGGTTAAGCAGAGTTTAGATTCTCCTTTAACCGGTATCCTTAAGAGTTCCTCTTTGTGGGTGTGGGGGTCGTGGCAGGTTGCACAGGATATCTTTTTCCCTGGGAGTTTATCTGTTGGGTTCTTAACGCCTACCGGGTGCTCGTTAAAGGCAGTTTGCTTAACTTTGTGTTTCGCCATACCTTCTGGGTCGTGGCAGGCAAGGCAGAAGCCGTCAACTGGAGGTTCCATAGGAGAGGTTTCACCGTAAGCTACCCTTGAGAGGTATCCTCCCTTAGCCTTGTGGACGTTGTGGCAAGCTGCACAGTCTCCTCTTTTCCACCTTTTCTTATCAATTAGGCCGTGAGCTCCGTTCTTAACGTCTGCTTCCTCTTTATGGCATTCGTAGCAAAGAGTTAACCTCTCTTTCCTTAAGAATTTCCCTTTTGGATTGTTGTTAAAAGAGTGGTGAGGGTCGTGGCAGGTAGTACAGCTTAAAGTTCCGCCAGGTAATGGGAGGTTAACTTTCCTTTTAACCTTTTTGCCCGTTGGGTGCGTCAACATTCCCACGTCTGGAACTTCTTTTCCGTTTATCTTACTTTGTGGATAGTGGCAGGATAGGCACAGTATGTCATCTTTCCCTTTTGCCTCAATTAAGGAGGCGTAATCAAAAGCACCGGGAGGTATTTCTCTAGCCCAGAGCTCTCTTGCCTTTGCCTTGTGGGGAGTATGACAGCTCTTACACGAATTCCCGTTTATGTTGTGCTTGGTCTTATTAACCCACTTCTCGCTAACGTGGCAGAGGATACAAAGCTCCTTCTCTTTGGCAACTACAAGGTGTTTGTTTTCCTCCTTGTGAACCTTGTGGCAGGTTAAGCACTCAACAGAACTTACTACTGCCTTTCTCTCCTTAAAGAATTCAACATCTGCTTCTTTAGGGAACTTCTTGTGTATTGGGTGATTCCTAAAGTTTGGGTGCTCTTTCGTGTTAAGGTTTTCCATGTGGCACAAAGCACACAAGTTTGAATTTTGAGCGTTCTCTATTAAAGCTTCTTTTGCCCTTCCCCTGTGGGCAGAGTGGCAGGATTCACAAGTAAGCTCGTTGTTTTTAGTTAGCTTTCCTCCTAGTTCCTTTACTTTAATGGCGTATTCAAGTTTCAGTTTCCCTTCTGTATCCTTTAGTATCGGGTGGTTTATCCCGTGCTCAGCGTTCTCTTTATGACACTCCATACAAAGTGCAGAGTTAACGTTTGGCTTTCTCATAAAGGTGTAGTCAAGCTTTTTCTCACTTCCGCTTTTTGTGTGGGGAGTGTGGCAGGTTCCACAGTAAAGCCTACCGTTTCTTAGAGGGAAGCCTTTTGGTATTTTAAAGTCTTTAGGGACTTTCTTATCTACAGGGTGGGAGAAGTTGTGAAAGCCTATAAAGGTTAACCTGTCATCTGCCATAGAGCCGTCGTGGCAGGAAAGGCACATAAGTTTATCTGTAGCGGTAAAAGGTTTCTTTATTAAGAGTTTTGGGGATTTCACTTTAGCTTCAAGGAGCCAGTTTTCGTGGCAGATAAGGCACTCTTTTTTCATGCTCTTTTTTAACTTTGCTTGTGCTCCTTGAGATAGAGCAAGCATTGTTAAAAGGACTGCAAGCGATTTCCTCATTACTTGACCCCTTGAATTCTAAATGTGGATATCCTGTTCTTTAAAGGCTCTAAAACAAATATTTCTCCTTTGTAGCAAGCTAAGGCCGTTGGGTAGTAAAGTCCCTTTGCTATGACCTTTTCAAGTCCTCCGTAAACGTCAAAGAGTTGAACTGCTCCAGTAATTGCGTCGCTTACTGCAACTAACCCATTACCACAGTAAGCAACTCCCTTGGGTCTAAAGAAGTCTCCTTCCTCTATTCCGAAAGTCCCAAAGCTCCTTAAAAAGTTACCGTTTTGGTCAAATTCTTGAATTCTTGCGTTTACAGAGTCAACCACAAATGCTGTCTTTTGGCCTGAATCAATCATGAATATACCTACGAAGTTCCCAGGAGCAGAGCCTTTGCCTCCTATTTCTTTTATCAGCTTCCCGTTTAGAGAGTAGATGTCAATAGTCTCACTTTTACCGTTGGTTATGAAGAGCTTGTTTCCTATCTTTGCTACGTCTATAGGCCTTCCTTTTAATTTGAACTCACTTTCAACCTTTCCGAATTCGTCTATAACAAACAGCTTACCTTTCTGGCTTACTGCGTAAATCAACCCGTCCTTTACAGTAATCCCAAAGGGGTTTTCTACTTTTATGTCGCTTAAGTGCTGGCCGTAAAGGTCGTAAACGGCTATCCTGTTGTTGAGTCCGTCAACAACGTAGAGTTTTCCGTTTGAGACGGCTATGTCAGAAGGGAACTTCCAGTTGTCCTTTATCTCTCCTGCAAGTGAGGAGATTGTCGTCATTATTACAAGGAGTATAGTTAAGAGAGCTCCCATCCTTTCTTACCTCTACCATATGAATTTAGGGAAGTGGATTGTTTTGTACTCTTTAAGTCCTTTTACTATTTCGTTGTGTTCAAGGTCATAAACCCTTTCCGGAGAAAAGCCTAACTCTTTGAAATTAAGTTTTCCGTTTACTTTATGGCAGTCCTCACATTTGAGAACCTTTTGGGTTAAGGCGTTATGCATTTTTGCTACCGCTTTTGGGTCTTTTAAAAGCTCTTCGTTCCCTTTTAAGGGGATTTCAACTGGTTTTCCTTTATAAATTGGGATAATCTTTGCGGAGCTCTCCTCTCCAGAAAGCATCACCCTATCTCCAACTTTTACGTACTTTAAACCGTAAAAGTCCCCGTTTTTAAGGATAACCACCTTACCGTTTTTAATTTCTCCCCATCTATACTTAACCCCTTCCTTAACGAAGTGGCAGACATTACAGCTCATGAAGGTTCCGTGGGCGTTGTAGAATGGAGAGTATTTCCTGTCTTTTTTGTGTGCTGCAAAAGTGTGGCAAGCTGTGCACACGTCGTTAAGTTGGTACTTGTAGCTGTTTGGGGAGTGGAAAGGTTTGGGGTATTCTTTTAAGTTTGGGAGCTCCGGCCTTTCAAACTCCTTTAGTTTCTTTTCCCATTCCTTATAGTTTGTATCTGGAGCGTTTAGGAGGGGAGAGGAGCTTGCAGCAAACGCTGCAGCCGGTATTAGAAAGGCTAACATAGCTTTCTTCATTAGGCTTTACCTCCTTCAACTTCCTTTTCAAGGAGATGGTGGGCGTATTCGTGCATCTTCTTAATCATCTCTTCTTCAGGCAGTTTCTCAACTTCTAAGACAAACTGATATCTTTCTTTAAGGAACGGGTACTTTTCTAAAAGGTGAGGTTCATTCTCCGCTACTGCCTTTATTATCCTCCTGTAGCTTCTAGGCCTTTCTTCAATCCACTCTACCTCAGATGCCGTTCCCGTTAGCCAAATCCAGTCCATAGGGAACTTGTTAGGTCCGTAGTGGACTATGTACATGTGGACTAGTGCAATCCATCCAAGGGCCAAAACGGCTTCGTCTGAGTGCATAAGGTATGCTATCTGAATTGTCTCCGGCGGAAGCTTTAAAAAACCGGTAAAGACTTCAGGGAGCCAGAGTATCCATCCTGTAATACCTATTGCAAGCATACCCCATCCAACCGCCCAGAAGTCAAACTTGTCAACCCAGATGTACTCGTCCCAGTCTGGAGGGACTTTCCTAAAACCTAAGAGGTACTTTATGTAGTGGACGAAAGTTATGTCTGTTGGCCCTGGAACTATTTTAAAGTAGCCAAAGAAGTCCTTTTTGGCTAGGTCCCAGTTCGCTATTAATATTAGGATTAAATAAAGAACTGTGAGGAGGAAGTCGGAAAACATTATAAAGCCAGATATTCTGTGTATTGTCATCTCTCCGGGAATTCCACCAAGGAGAGTGATTAAAGGTTTTGCCCACTCAAGGTTGTAGAACTTTAATGGGTATCCAGTTATAATCTGCCAAATGAAGGTAGTAAATATTCCTACGTGAAGGAGCCTTTGAAAGAGGGTAAACTTCTGTATCATTATCTTCTCACCGTCAACGATGAGGAGCTTATCCTGTTCTGCCCTTACCCTAAACCTTTTTTTGAAGGCTTCCCAGAGTCCCATTAGTGCTTCCTCCTCAAGTTTTTAAGTAGGTCAAGGCCTACAATCGTTACGGCAAAGAGAAGGGTTCCCGTTGTTAACCAGAACATAAACTCTTCAACAATCTTAACTATTTTCTGCCCTAAAGAGTCTGGAATAGGGTGCATGTGGACCCACTTAGTCTGAGCAAAGTTTTTCATGTGGTACTTAGGTGCTAAAGGATGGCACTCTGTTGACCTACCGCAAGTTAATTCAATGTTTTTAGCGTTGATTGAAGACCTTGGGTCGTTTTTGTGGAATATGTCGTGGAAGTTCCCTCCCTTGTTGGTGTGGCAGTCTAAACAGTCTGCTGCCCTGTTGTCCTTTCTGTCTAAGTAGAGCATCTTTGCGTGCATCGTTACTTTGTATGATTCAACTGCAGTTAGAACGCGCTCCCTTTCGTACTTGTTGTGAATTCCTTCTATTTCAAGGGCCTTTTCCATTTTCTTTTTGTTTTCGTGGCAGGAGGCACACAGTTCAACTATTTCCCAGCCGTCTCTTCGTGTCTTTATGAATTGGTGGGTAAAGCCGTTTCTTATTATCGGAATTGGCTCTCTACTTGCAACGTGGGAGAGCCTATCTCTTATCCAGTTTTTGTTTTCGTGGCAGATGGAACACCTGTTAAAACTCATTTTTAATGAGTCAAACTTGTTTACATCTATGAGTAATTTGTTTGTATGACAGTAAGTACAGTAGGGGTAAATGTCTGGGGCTTTGTCGTAGTTCTTGCCGTGGACGCTCTCTTTCCATGTTTCATAAACCTTTTCGTGAGAGAAGGGTTTCTTTGTTGAAGGGTCTATTACGTGGCACTTTGTAGCACAGTTTACCTTCTCGTTCCCTGGTTTGTGTGGGTACTGTTCTATTTTCGTGTGGCATTCGGTGCACCCTACGTTTCGGTGTACCGAGTGGGCAAAAAGGGCGTCTGAGATACTACAGTCTTTTATCTTGTTGTCTTTGGTAACGATGGACAGCCCTTTAAGCCTGTGGCAGACCAAGCACCCGTCGTCTTGGGCTCCTAGTGCCGTTGCCGTTATAGCTATAGCCCCTGTTAATCCTAATATGAAGGCTTTCACTCTCTACCCCCTACTTTAGCGAGTTAATGGAGTGGCAGACTTTGCAGAGCTCCCCGCCTTTTAGTTGGTAGCTCATAAGTTTTACGCCGTGAGTATTTAGTTCAAACCTGTTTAGGTCTTCTCTTAGCTCTTTGAGTTTATAGTCAAGGTCTTCCTTTTCAACTTTTAGCCACGTTTTATCTTCTTTGGGAGCTGCAATTGCTATTTGAGGATGCGGGTTGTGGCAGGTTATACACTCTATCTTCCCGTTTACTAAGACTATCTTCGGTTTCCTCTCTTTTAGGACTTTTTCGCTCAGTTTAGGTTTTAGGTCTTTTATGGACTTTATGTCAATTATTTGAGCCTTTCCTTTTGTGAGTTTTTCAACCTCTTCTCTCTTTGCAAAGAGGTGTTCTGGAGCTCCAACGTGTGGCGTCTTCGTGTGGCACCCAACGCACGCTTTATAAGCTTCAAGCCTTGCTCCTACTCCGTGGCAGTAGATGCAGGCCTTTTTCTTTTCACTCCAAGGTAGTCTTGAGGCTATAGTCTCGTGAGGATTAAACTTTTTGTAGCAGTTCTCGTTGTGGCACTGGAAGCAGAAGTCAAAACGCCTCTTTAAGGGTTTAGAGCTCCTTAAAAAGTCTTTGTTCTTGCTCGTCATGTCGTGGCAAGTAGTACAGGTGAGTTTCCCGTTGTCTAAGGGGAAGTTGTAAGGCACTCTTATACACTCTGTCTCTATTACCTTACAGCCTGTAGGATGGACTATTGGGCAACCTTTTGTGTGGCACTTTATGCAGAACTCCTTGCTCTTACCTTTATAGCCTACTCCTTTACACTCTGCAACGGCCTCTTTTGCCGTTAAAACTGTTAAAAGAGCTATTAGTGCTATTGCCTTTTTCATCTTGTCCAGTTCCCCTTAGTATGGCATTCCATACAGAAGGTAGGTTTGTGGCACCTACCGCACTTTGCAGGGTCTGCTGCTGCTTCTATGCTGTGGGTGTACTCGTAGTTTCTCGGATGGACCATGTGTTGTATGGTATCTCTCCTTTCGTGGCAGTCTATGCAGAAGGTCTGCCTGTGGCACTCGTCGCACTTTTCCGCTTTTGCTTCATAAGCGAACCTGTGGGCTTTAAGCCAGTTTCCAGTTTTGTGGTCTGCAGGTTCTATCTCCTTCATGTTAAAGTGGCAGATGTAGCACTTTGTGGGAGCGTTTGGAGCTGGCGTCTTACCGGGGTTGTTGTGGCAGTAGTGGCAAGTAACTTTTGAAGGCATAATTATCTTCTTTGACCCCCTCTCTGCAGCCTCAATGTCTGCCCAGCTCATCTTTACGTTCATCTTGTGGCAGGGAATACAGCCGTGTTGGTCTATAAATGCCTTGTGTTCCCTGTGGTGGAACTTAGCAGTGGCTCTAAGCTCTTTCTCGTAATTTACCTTCTGTCCTGAACATCCTACCAGCAAGAAGGCTAAAGCTATGAAAATCCCTTTCCTCATTTTTCAGCCTCTTCCCTTTTTTCCTTTCCGCCCCAGAAAAGGAGGTTGTACCTCATTATTACCCTGAGGTCGTGGTCAAAGTCCTCGTTTTGTCTAAAGTCAATTCCCAGCTGGAAGTTTGAAAACTCGCTTGTTTGATATGTTCCAAGGAGGTAATAGGCAGTTGCCCACTGCTTCCCGTAGGTTATCTTGTTATACCTTCCAATGTCCGCTCTTCCAATTAAGGAGAACTTCTCGTTTATGTACTTTGTGAAGCCAACCTCAAGTCCCTTTAATATTCCAATCCAGCTGTTTTGGTAAAGGAGAGCTCCAAAAACCCTTAAACCTTGAGAGAACCAGTTATCCTTTATAAGTCCTACTTTTGCTAGGTGGCCATTGTCTTTACCGGGAGTTTGAAGGTCTGTAAAAGTGTAAGAGCCGTAAGCTTGCCAGTTTTTATCTATTTGGTAGTAGGCAGACTGGGTTAAGCGGAGCTCCCTTCCTAAAGGGGAGAAGCTGTAGAAAATGGGGTTTTCTACTTTCCCTCCGTCGTAAGTATAAGAGCCGTTATAGTATTCTACCTCACCGTTTAACCTTAATTTCCCCTTTGGGAAGTAGTAATAGCCTAAAACTGCGTCAACAAGCTCTCCGTGGGCAGAGTCAAGCTCAAGCCTGCTGTACTGGGCTAAGTCTTTCCTAAGGTAGGAATAGTTGCCAACGGCAAAGGAGCTCTTTTTTACCTTTCCGTCGTCCCTTAAGTGTTCAAACCCGAAGAAGTAGTTTTTGTACTCAAACTTAAATCCTGCTAAAAAGTCGTCTCCTGTTCTTACTTTAGGCTCAAAGCTTCGCGGTTTTCCTATGTAGAAAACGTACTTAAATTCTTTGTTGACTTTGTGAGAATACCTTACTGCATCCGCTACAAAGGTTTCAAAGCCTTCTGATAGGAACTGTCTTCCTACTGTTAAGAGGGAGCTCCTGTCTTTCTTAAGTGGAACTTCCAGGTACAGCTGATAAAGGTCTATGTCCCAGTCTGTTCCGTATCCTAAATCTTTCCAGAGCTTTCCGTAAAAGTGAAGTTCACTGTTGCCTTTAAGGTCTCTTAAGTCAAGTTTTAGGTAGTTGTCAAAGGGGATTGTGTCTCTATTGTAAACGTCCTGTCTAAACTCTATTTGGGTCTTTACCTCTGCCTCATATCCCGGGATTTTTATTGCCGCGACTGCACTACTTGCCGAAAGAACCCCGACCCCTAGCCCCAGCGTTAGAGTTCTCTTTCCTATCCCCACCTTTACCCTCTCTGCTGAAACTGTAATAGCCATATTACAATAAATTTTGATTTACTGTCAAGTTTTTTAAAAGATAACAAATGCCTAATTATCTTAACTAACGAGAAGCACCTCAACAACCTCTCCTTCTTTAACGGTTCCCCTTTCCTCTCCTATAATTGCAAAGCCTTGACAGAGAGCGGCAGTTAGGTAGTTTGACGTCTGCTGACTCCCTGCACTTAAAGCAACAACTTTACCCTTTTCCCACTTAAGGTTAACTCTGACAAAGTCAACCCTACCTTTTCTTGACTTGAGGTTTTCTCCTGCTACCGCTGTAATGTATTGATTGTCAAAGTTCCTAAATCCGCACATTTTCCTAACTGATGGAACTAAAAATTCCAAAGCGTTTACTAGCATTGCGGCAGGGTAGCCGGGCAGTCCAAAAAAGAGCTTATCCTCCTTTTTCCCAAAAAGGAGAGGCCTTCCAGGCCTTATGTTTGTTTGAGTAAACTCTATCTCAACTCCTGCTAACTTAGCAGCTTCTTTTACAAAGTCGTACTTTCCTTTAGAGACTCCTCCCGTCGTGGCTATTAGCTGGCAGGATGAAAAACCTTCTTCTATCTTCTCCTTTATCTCTTTTAGGTTATCTTCAACTTTTCCTAAATAGACTACCTCGGCACCTGCCTTTTCAAGTAAACCTTTCAGTATGTAGAAGTTAGAGTTCTTCACTGTCCCTTCTTGGAAGGGCTCTTCTGGTTCCAGGACTTCGTTTCCAGTGGCTATTATCCCTACTTTTACTCTCTGATAAACCTTTACCTTTACTACGCCTAAGTTTGCCAGAAGTCCTACCTTCCTGTAGTCTAAAACTTCCCCTTTTTCTAGTACTTTTTCTCCTTTTCTTAACTCGCTTCCTTTAAAGTTTACGAGTTCTCCCTTTTCAACTGGGAAGTCAATTATTAGAGTGTCCCCTTCAACTTTAACCTCTTCAACTCTAACTGCTGCGTCTGCTCCTTCAGGTATTATCCCTCCGGTCATTACGAAAACTGCCTCTCCTTCCTTAACTTTCATCCTTTCCTTTTTCCCGGCCGGAACTTCTCCTACTATCTTAAGTTTGGCAGGGAGCTCTTTTATAGAAGAGCTCTTAAATGCAAAGCCGTCTATTGCAGACTTGTCGCTTTCCGGGATGTCAACGGGAGAGTAAAGGTTTTGAGCAAGAACTCTACCGTAGGCTTGGTTTAAAGCTATAACTTCCGTTGCTGTTTTTTTGCACTCTTTAAATATTAACTCTTTTGCCTTTTCTCTCTTTACCTTCAACTTCTCCTCCTTTTAAGGTCTTCCAAAGGGGCATATTGGGAAAACGCAAACTGGACAGTTGTGGCAAAGCCCTCCGTGGGCTTTCTCTGCAACTTCCCTTTTAGTTATTACGTCTCCGATTAAAAGGCGCGGAAGCCATATGTCAAAAGCTGTGGCCTTAAAGAAGAGGGCGGCCGCAGGGACTGCAACTACAGGTTTGCCTTTTACCCATCCCATTGTAAGCATGTTCCCCGGCTGAATGGGGTTTCCCCTAATGAAGTTCTCGGCTCCTGCCTTTTTAATTGCTCTGTAGGTTACGTCGTCAGGGTCAACTGAGGTTCCGCCGGTTAACACCACTATGTCGTACTTATCTGTAAATTCCTCTATCTTCTCTCTTATCCTCTCTTCTTGGTCTGGCAGGATGACCTTTTCCTCCACTTTGCACTTAAAGAATTCAAGCTTAGGCTTTAGTTTATCGTAGAACTTGTCTTTGATTCTACCTTTATAGACTTCGTTCCCGGTTATTATCATTCCTCCTTTTTTTTCTTGAAAAGGAACTACCCTTATTATCCCTCCTTGGGCTATTTTTACCGCCTCTTCAACCTCTTTTTTAGGAGCTGTCAGTGAGATAATCCTTACTGCCGCTACTTTCTGCCCGGGTTTAACCCACATGTTTGTGTGTATTGTGGGACAAGAGGGCTCCCCTACCATGTTAAACTCAATTAGCCTTTCAACGTCTATCTTTACTACTCCAAACACTTCCGAGTAAATGTTTACCTTTCCTTCTGAGGGTTCAGGGTCTCTGTAGAGGTTTTCTCCCATTAACGCGTCTGCAAGTACTTTTGCCGCTTCATCTTCGTGGATTTCTTCCTCTGAGAGCTCTAAAACGTATATGAACTCTTTGCCCAGTTTTTTTAACTTTTCAATGTCCTCTTCCCTTATTATGTGTCCTTTTTTAAAGGCTCTTCCTTTAAAGTTCTTCTCAAGGTCAACTTCTGTGATGTCGTGAGCTAGTACCATTCCTACTGCTTCTTCTACTTTAACTTTCTTCTTCATTGTTCCTCCTTATTACGGGGATTTGTTCTGCACTTAGGTAAAAGGTTGCTTCTTTGCCAGCTTCTATGTTGAAGTTTGGCCTTAAGGACCTAGGCAAGTGTAGCTCTATCTCTTTCCCTTCAAAGATTCCCGTAATTTTTACTATTTCCCTGCCTTCTTTTACACTTAAAACCTTCACCTTTACCTTGTTTGTCTCCTTTTCAAGGGAAAGGGCAACCGAAAAGGGAAGGATTGATATGAAGACTTTGTCTTCCCGTTTAAACTCCCCTTTCCTACACTTGAGGGTTTTACCTGACGGGAGCTTTATGAGCGTAAATTGGTTAACTTCTTTTACCACTCCTTCTATGAGGCTTTTTTGACCTAAGAGGTTTGCAGTTTCAGGGTCTTTAGGGTTGAAGAAGACTTCGTGGGGCTCTCCCTCTTGGGAGCTCTTACCCTCTTTTATGATTACGAGCCAGTCTGAGAGCTCAAAGACCTCGTCAATGTCGTGGGAGACGATTATTACGGGTATTTGAAACTCCCGTTGAATCCCTTTAAGTTCCTTATAGAGCTCCTCTTTTAAGCTCTTGTCAAGGGCAGAGAAGGGTTCGTCTAAAAGGAGGAGTTCAGGCTCAGCGGCCAGAGCTCTTGCTAAAGCGGTTCTCTGTTTCTGTCCTCCTGAAATCTGGTGTGGGTACTTGTCTTTAATTTCCCACACCTTAAGCCTTTTTAAAATTTCTTCCGCCGTTCCCTTTCTTTTTTCTCCAAACTTTGCGTTTTCAAGGACCGTCAAGTGGGGGAAGAGGCCGTATTCTTGAGGAAGGTAGCCTATTTTCCTCTTCTGTGGAGGAACATTAATTCCCTTTGCAGAATCAAAAAGTGCCCTTTCTTTAAGGTAGATGAAGCCTTCGTCAGGGGTTAATATCCCTGAGATTGCCTTAAGTGTTAAGCTTTTACCTGAGCCTGAAGGAGCAAACAGTGCAGTGGTCATTCCTTTAGAGCTGAATTCCACTTTAAGTTCAAATCCTTTAAGCTTTTTCTTTACTTTCACTTTAACCACTTTTATTTCCAACTGAGAGCTTGTTTACCGTGTATATTACTCCTACTGAAAAGATTGCCGTAAAGAGCGTTAGGAGGTTTGCCTTTTCCATTTCTCCCATAGAAACCAGGTTGTAAATCTCAAGGGGAAGGGTAGTTGTCCTCATTGGCATGTTTCCTGCCACCATTAAAGTGGCTCCAAACTCTCCCATTGCCCTTGCAAAGCTTAAAATCAGTGAAGCGACTATTCCGTTTTTTGCAAGGGGAAGTATTACCTTGAAGAAGGTTTCTAACTTGCCTTTGCCTAAGGTGTATGAAACCTCTATAAGCTCTCTGTTTACTCCTTCTAAGGAGGCTTTTGCACCCTTTACGAAGATGGGAAGGCTAGCTACGAAGGAGGCTAAGAGAGCTCCGCGCCAAGTGAAGACCACCGAGAAGTTAAAGAGCTTTAAGAGAATACTTCCTATTATCCCTTTCTTTCCAAAAATCAGTAGGAGTATGTAGCCCGTTACTACCGGCGGGAAAACCAGTGGAAGTGTGATAACAGCATCTAGGAGGTTTTTAAACTTAAAGTCCTTAAAGGAAAGGAGAGAAGCCAGAGGTAGGCCTAAGAGGAAGACCAACAGAGTTGACAAAAGGGAGACTTTAAGGGATAGTTTAATTGAGAAGATTACTTCTGGGGAGAGCTCCATTTTACCTTCTCAAAGCCAAATTTCCTAAATAAACTTTCTGGTTGTTTAAGGATAAACCTTTCAAACTCTTTACACTCTTTAGGGTTCTTTTTGGTGCATCCTGCCGTAAAGAATACGGGCTCGTGGCTCTTTTTGGGTAGAACTTCAATTAACCTTAACTTGTCTTTAAACTTTAGGTAAGTTGAGTAGTAAACTATTCCTGCGTCTGCGTTCCCGGAAATTACCCAAAGGGTAAGCTCCCTAACGTTTGGAGCAAACAAGAGCTTTTCTTTTAACTTTTCGTAGAGTTTTAGGCTCTTTAGACTTTCAAGTGCGTACTTGCCTACGGGAGCAAAGGAGTTCCCAACGGCTATCGTTTCTGCCTCTTTGAGGCTCTTTAGGTTAGAGTCTTTCGGGGCTATCACTACGAGCTCTGTTTCCATTATGGGTTTAACGCTTTCCTTTAAAAGGAGCCCTTTTTTCGTTAGGTAGGAGCTCCAGAAGGGGGAGGCCGATATAAGGACGTCAACGGGAGCTCCTGCCTCTATCTGCTTTGCAAGCTTTCCTGAAGAGGAAAAGTTAAAGGTTATCTTTTCTCCTGTTTCCTTCTCGTATCTCTTTCCGATTTCCTTTATTAGGTCTAGAGCTCCTGCTGCACACGATACCGTTAACTCTTTTGAAAAGGCGGATACTGTAAAGAAAAGGGTTATAATAAAGACCGTCAGCCTCATTCCTCACCTCCTTAGGAGGGCCCGGGAGTTGGGGAGGTGCCGCCCGGGCTTTATAAAAGAAAAGGGCCAGTCCCGAGCTGGAACTGACCCTTAATTTTCGCCTTTAAGGTTCCTTTCCAAGCTCGGGAGGCGTGTCCGTTTCCAGACACACCCTATCGGCCTAACTCCGTAGGGAAAGCATCCCCTTAGGCAGTTAGGCTCGGAACCTAACTTAAATTATACTAAATTCTCTAAAACTAAAAGTCCGTCCCCTATTGGAATTAAGTACTCCTTAAAGTTTGGGTAGCACTTAACTTGTTTTAAAAAGAGCCTTAAAAGCTTAACTCCCCTTTCGTACTTACCGTCAAATTCTTTTCCTGCTACATATCCCCTAAAAAGAACGTTGTCAAAAACGGCCACTCCTCCCCTTCTTAAAAGGGCTTGAACTTTGTAGTGAAAGAAAGGGTATTCTCCTTTCGCAGAGTCTATAAATATTAGGTCGTATCTGTTTCCCCTTGAGAGTTCTTCCCTGATAAGGTCAATCCCGTCAAAGTTAACTGTTTCTACTTGAGCTCCTGCCTTTTTAAAGAACTCCTTTGCCTTTTCTAGTCTCTTTTCGTTTGTATCAACTGTTTTTATCTTGGCACCTTTGTAGCCGAAAAAGATGTGTAGCGTGCTGTATCCTATTCCGGTCCCTATTTCAAGGACTTTTTGAGGTCTTTTTACGGAAGTTATTAACCTGAGCAGTTGGGCACTTGAGGGTAGGAGAATCGGCACTTTCTCTTTTTGGGCATAGCTCTCAATTTCTTTAAGTATCTCTTCCCTTTCAAAGAAGAAGTTGCAGAACCTCTCAATCCCTTTAGGTAAAATCTCACTTAAGTTTTCCCATCTTGGCCACTTCATGGTTAAACAATTATAAGGAGGTTTAGAAGATGAGGATAGCTTTGGCCCTTTCAGAGGATAGAGGTTTAGACTCTCCAGTTCTTCCCTACTTTAAGGGAGCTCCCTTACTTGCTCTTTTATCCTTTAAGGAGGGGGAAGTTGAAGTTTCCATCTATGAAAACAGGGCTCGTGAGGACAGTGAGCTGGCTCAAGTTCTCCTTTCCTACGGGGTGAACAAAGTAGTTTACCCTCAAGTTAAACCCTTATCAGAATCGGCATTTAAAGAGCTTGGAATAGAAGTGGTAAAGGAGAGCTTTTCTACATTAAAAGAAGCTATTTACTCTCTCTTTTAACTCCACCTTTTCCCTGCTTCAACCTTTACTTCAAGGGGAACTGACAGCTTAACGGCATTCTCCATTGTTTCTTTAACTCTCTCTTTAACCTGCTCTGTTGTCTTATCTCTTGTTTCAATTACTATCTCGTCGTGAACCTGCAGGAGCATGTAGGCTTCAAATTTGGCAAGCTCTCTACTTAGGTTTACCATAGCTAACTTCATTATGTCGGCAGCGCTTCCCTGAATTACTGCGTTAACTGCTGCCCTCTCTCCAAAACTCCTAACGTGGTAGTTCCTGTCTTTAAGCTCCGGTAAAGGTCTTCTCCTCCCAAAAAGACTTACTACATACCCTTTTTCGTACGCTTCTTTTATAGTCTCTTCTATAAATTCCTTTACCTTCGGGAAAGTCTTAAAGTACTTGTCTATAAACTCCTGTGCTTCCTGAAAAGGTATCCCTAACCTCTCTGAAAGGCCGTGGGGGCTCATTCCGTAGATTATCCCGAAGTTTACGGTTTTTGCCACTCTTCTCATTTCCTCGCTCACTTCTTTAGCTTTAAAAAGGTGCTTTGCCGTTTCTGAGTGGATGTCCCTTCCCTCTTTAAAAGCCTCTATCAGCTTTTCATCTTGGCTCAGGTGGGCCAGTATTCTAAGCTCTATTTGGGAATAGTCTGCCCACACTAAAGTGAAACCTTCTTCTGCTCTTACTGCCTGTCTTATTTTCTCTGACAGAGGGTCTCCCGTTGGTAGGTTTTGGAGGTTAGGCTCAATTGACGAGAGTCTCCCAGTTGCAGTTGAGGTTTGAAGGAACTTTGTGTGAACTCTTCCGTTTTCCTCTAGGTGTTTAAGGAGTCCGTCTATGTAGGTGCTTTTTAGCTTTGAAGTTTTCCTGTACTCTAAGAGGAGTTTTGCAATTTTGTGTCCCTCAAGTGCCAAGGTGGTCAATGTTTCAACGTCTGTTGAGTAGCCAGACTTTGTCTTCTTTAGCGGTTTTAATCCCAACTCTTCAAATAGGAGCTTTGAAAGCTGTTTTGTTGAGTTAATGTTGAACCTGTATCCGGCAATCTTGAATATCTCTTCCTCTATCTCCTTTAGCTTCTCTGAGAGCTCTTTTCCTATCCTTTCAAGGTGCTCTCTGTCTATGGGAACTCCCCTTTCTTCCATTTCAAAGAGGATGTAAGAGAGGGGAAATTCTACTTCTTGGTAGAGCTTAAGGAGGTTCTCTTTCTTTAGCCTTTCCTTTACTTCTCTTCCAAAGTTTACTGCGTAGTGGGAAAACCTTTCCGGTTTTTCAATTTCTACGCTCTTTAGGAACTCTTTTATTAGGTTCTCGTAGGAGTAGTTCTTTAAAAGGGGATTTATTAAGTAGTAAGCAAGGGATATGTCAAAGAGGGGGAGCTCTTTAGCTTTCCTTCCGAGTCTGTGGTAAACCTCTTTAGCGTTGAAGGTAAAAACTTCTTTGGCTCCCTTTAGGAGCTCTTTTGCCTTTTTCTCCTCAACTAATGAAAAACACCCTTGAGTTGCTACAACTGCTCCCTTTTCTGTTAGAACAAGGGCGGCTTCTTGAAAAGAGAAGAGGCTTTTGGGAGAAAGGAGCTCCTTTATCTCTTTTAGGCTTACTTCTTTCCCTTCCTTTAAAGAGCCTGTAGAAAATCTAAGTTTTGGGAAAATCTTCTTTATCTCTTGGGCAGTGCTTCTCATTTCAAGCTTTGTTAAAAGCTCCCCTAAACACTTACCGTCAGGCTCTCTTACCTTTAAGTCTTCCGGTTTAACTTTTATAGGAACTTGATAGTTAACCTTTGCAAGCTCCCTACTTAAGAAAGCTTGCTCTTTGTGCTTTTCCAAGAGTTCCCTTTTTTTAAGGGTTAGCTTAGAGAGGTTCTCGTAAATTCCTTCCAGACTCCCAAATTCCTTAATTAGCTTTGCTGCCGTTTTCTCCCCTATTCCTGGGACTCCCGGTATGTTGTCCGTTGAATCTCCCGAAAGACCGAATACTTCCGGTAGCTTTGACGGTTCCACCCCGTAATCTCTTAAAAACCTTTCTAGGTCGTAGAGTTCCTCCTTGCCAGTTTGGGGGGAAATAGAAATCACTTTAACCTTTTCATTAATAACTTGCCTTATGTCCTTGTCTGAAGTTATTATGAATACTTCGTAATCTCCTTTTGCAAGCTCTTTCGCTAAAGTTGCAAGGACATCGTCTGCCTCGTAGCCTTCGGCCTCTAAGACTTTAACTCCAAAGCACTTTAAAAACTCCTTAATCATAGGAATTTGGACTTTAAACTTGTCTGGAGTTGGCTTTCTATTTGCCTTGTAAGCTGAAGAGATTTCGTTTCTAAAAGTCTTCTTCCCTACGTCAAAGGCTACCGCTGCATACTGAGGTTTAAATTTCTTGTACAGTTTAAGGAAAATCCTTATAAAGCCGAAAATAGCCTTTGTGGGGAAACCTTCCGTTGTGGAGAGGTCCTTTTTTATGCCGTAAAAAGCCCTGTATGCAAGGCCTGTTCCGTCAAATAGGTAAACCCTTTTCACTTTTCTCTCTCCAGAAAGATGTTAAATAGCTTAGTGATGTCTCCTGCTCCTAAGGTTAAAACGATGTCTCCCATTTTCAACTCTTTTCTTAGCTCTTTTGCGACTTCTTCTAAGGTGGGGAGGAAAGGAGCTCCACACTCTTTTGCAAGCTCTCTTCCGCTTATACCCTCTGTGTTCTTCTCCCCTGCAGGGTATATTTCACACAAGTATAAGTTGTCTATACCTTTTAATACTCTAACAAAGTCGTTCCACAAAAGTTTAGTCCTTGAGTAGCGGTGAGGCTGAAAGACTACAATTACCCTCCTTTCTGGAAAAGCCTCCTTAATCGCCCTGTAAGATGCTTCTATTTCCGTTGGGTGGTGGGCGTAGTCGTCAAAAAAAGAGATTCCTTTAAAGCTTCCTTTAAACTCCATTCTCCTTTTGGCGTTTCTAAACTCTTCCAGCTTCTCGCTTATCTCTTTAAAGGGAATTCCTACTTCTAGTGAAACTGCTACTGCTCCCAGTGCGTTTAAGACGTTGTGAATGCCAGGTATGTTGAGCTTAACCCTTCCTAACCTATCTCCTTTGTAAAAGACATTAAATAGGCTTCCAAACCCTAAAGTAGATATGTCTTTTGCGTAAAAGTCCCACTTCTCCCTTAAGCCGTAGCTTGCCTTCCTTTTGTATATTTTCCCGTAGAGTTTTTCTAGATTTTTACACTCTCCGCAGACAAAGACCTTACCGTAAAAAGAGGTCCTGTTTGCAAACTCAAGAAATGCGTTTTTGAGCCTGTCTATAGAGCCGTAAAAGTCAAGGTGGTCTGTATCTATGTTGGTTATTATTGAAAAAGTTGGGTTTAACTTAAGGAAAGTTCCGTCGCTCTCGTCTGCCTCTGCAACAATCCACTTTCCTTCTCCTTCAATGGCGTTATAACCTCCTAAGAAAGAAAGACTTCCTCCGACTAAAATGGTGGGCTTTAAGCCGCATTTATGTAAAATACTTGATACCATTGAACTTGTCGTTGTCTTCCCGTGGCTTCCTGCAACCGCTATGCTCTCTTTCATCTTCATAATATCTGCTAAGACATCGCTCCTTGGAATAACGGGGATTTTTAACTCCTTTGCTCTTATTATCTCTGGATTGTCCTCCTTTACCGCTGAAGAGTGTGTTATGACGTCCGCTCCTTCTACATTTTCTCTTCTGTGGCCAATAAAAACCTTAATACCCTTTTCTCTAAGTCTTTTAACCATAAAACTCTCTTTAATGTCCGAACCTTGAACTTCATATCCCTTTTCTTTTAGTATAAGGGCAATTCCAGACATACCTATTCCGCCTATCCCTACGATGTGAACCCTCAATTTCCCTCCTTTATTTTGTAAAATCTACAAAAAAACGCCGTAAGGGAGGACTAATGTATTATATAGTGCTAGCAGGTGGTAGTGGGACCCGTTTATTTCCCGTTTCAAGGGAGAGCTACCCTAAACAGTTTGTAAAGCTCTTTGGAAGTAGCTCGCTTTTCCAGAAGACAATTAAAAGGTTCCTTCCTTTAGAAAGAGACGAAAGGGTTCTCGTGTCAACGAGGAAGGATTATAAGTTCTTGATTCTTGACCAAATTGAAGCTCTTGGCCTTAAGGGTAAGGTTGATGTTATCTGTGAACCTATGGGGAGGGACACTGCTCCTGCGATAGCTTTTGCCGTTCGTAATTTACTTGAGCTTGGTGCCAGTGAAGATTCCACAGTTTTTATAGCTCCTTCAGACCACTACATAACTCCAGAAAAGGCTATTAAGGAGCTAACTCCTCTTATAAAAGTTGCTGCTAATAAAGGATTTATACTTACTTTCGGGATAAGACCTACAAAGCCTGAGACGGGCTACGGCTACATAGAGGTGGGGGAAGAGGTATTAGACGGAGTTTTTAAAGTTAGTCAATTTAAAGAAAAGCCCAGCTTGGAGAAGGCAGTTGAGTATTTAGAAACTGAAAGGTTCTTGTGGAACTCTGGGATGTTTGCCTTTAGAATTGACGTTTTTAAGGAAGAGCTTAAGCTTCATGCTCCTGAGATTTACTCTACTATCTTTGAGCTTCCCCTTGATAAAGTAGTTGAGTCTTTTGCCTCCTTGCCTTCAATTTCTATTGATTACGCTTTAATGGAGAAGACCGAAAGGGCAGCGGTTATACCCTGTAGCTTTACCTGGTCTGACGTTGGCTCTTGGGATGCTGTTTATGAGCTCTCTTCAAAGACTGAAGAGGGAAATGTTGTGAGCGGTACCGTTTACTTAAAGGATGTGGAATCTTCTTTAGTAGTTAACAGGAAAGATGAACTTGACAGGTTAATAGTTGCCGTTGGCTTAAAGGATATTATCGCTGTTGAGTCTGGAGATGTGATTTTGCTAGTTAAGAGAGGGGATTCCCAGAAGGTAAAAGAGGTCGTTAAGGCTTTAAAAGAGCTCCCAGAGTTTAAAAAGTACGTTTTAACGAGCCCAAAGGTCTTTAGGCCGTGGGGCTACTTTGTAGAGCTTGGAAAGGGAGAAGGGTATAAGATTAAGAAAATACTCGTTAAGCCTGGCGGAAGGCTAAGCTACCAAATGCACTACCACAGAAGCGAGCACTGGGTTGTTGTTAAAGGGACAGCGAAGGTAATCTTAGACGGTGAAGAGTTCTTTGTTCATGAGAATGAAAGCATTTTCATACCTAAAACTTCTAAACACAGGCTTGAGAACCCAGGTAAAATCCCCCTTGAAGTTATAGAAGTTCAAGTTGGGAATTACCTTGAAGAAGACGATATAGTAAGGTTTAGTGATGATTACGGTAGGAGCTCTTAATTTCCTTTAAGAGCTCCGCTGCTCTTTCTTTTAAGTTTTCCCTTATTTCTCTACATCCTCCTTTCCTTAAGGCTCTAATTACAACGTAAGACTTACCGTCGTTTTCAAGAACGGATGCCGTCTTAAGCAAAGATATAGGGCTTCCGGGGACTTCTTCCTCTACCCCAATCTTTAAAAAGCAAATCCTCTCTTTATCGTTTAACAAGTTGGGAAACTTCGTAGCTGCAAGCACTAGTAAAGATGGAATAGATTTCCTGCTTAATAGGACTTCCGTTTTAAGGTATGGGATGAGGGACAATAAGAGGGAGGGAGAAGGTCTGTAGCCGATTTCTATAGCTCTTTCAAGTGCTTTAGCCGCTTTCCCCTTTTCCCCCAACTCTAAATATATCTTGGTTAGTAATAAGTATCCTTTAGCCTGCTCCTTTCTTATTAAGACATATTTTAAAGCGTACTTTTCGGCCTCCTTAATTTCACCAAGATTAAAATACAAATATGCCAATCTGTAGTAGGCCTCAGGGCACTCGTTAACGGTTCCCAGTTTATAAAACTTTATAGCTTCCTTTAAGCTGACATCTTTAAAACCGGAATATTCCCCTTCGTAAATCTCTCCCAATAAAACGAAGGCAAAGCAGTACTTGTCTTTTGCATATTTACTTAAAATTCTTATGGCTTTATTAAATTTACCCTCTTTAAGTAAAATTCTAACGTATTCCCTAACTGCAGGGATGTACCTTAAATCAGCTGCTCTTTCAAGCCAATATAGGGCTTTTGTCTTTTCTCCGTAGTTTAAGTATATGAAAGCTAAAAGGTACATTGCCCTCGGAACTCTTTTCTCCTTTGCATAGTAGTAGATAATACCTCCAAATAGCTTAGGATTTTCTCTAAATTCTAAGAAAGCCAGCTCCAGTTCTGCAGGGGTATAGCCGTATTGACAGGCTTTCTTTAAAAGCTCAATAGCCTCCTGCCTATTTATGTTAACAAGTCCGAGAGCTCTCCTGTATAAAAGTTGTGCTTCTGTGGTCGTCTCTGTTGCTTTACCTTTTAAACCCTGCAAGTAGGCGTTGTTTTCTACGGAAACCCTACTTCCGTAGCTGCTGCACATTCCCGAGTAATAAAGATTCTGTAGGTCTGAAATTGCTTCCTTTACACCCCTTTTTGCAAATGAGGCTATTACTTGAAATTCCCCGCATCTATTCCCTTTAAGCTTCCACTCCAACCTCTTGGTCAAATAGATTCCCTCAGGAGTTTTTACTTTCAAGTACCAATCTAAAGCTTTCCTATATAGGATTGCTTTTTTCTCTTTAAGGGAGAGTTTATGTTTAAAGTATTCTTTTAAAGATTTAACTTTTAATAGATAACACTCTTTTTCCTTTAGTGAGTTGGCCCACCTTTCATACGTTTTCCCTATTAGAAGCGCTATTTCTTGGTCTTTTGTTTTTTCGTAGATAGGAAGGAGCAATTTTAATACCTCTTTAAACTTTCCTTCCTTTAGGAATAGTTTTGCCAGCTTTACTGCAGCTTTTTTATTCCCTAAAGAGAGGCTCAATTTATAAAAATGAATGGCTCTCTGAATGTCGTTTCTCCTTGAGAAATAATCTCCTAAGCTTTCTGCTATTTCAGAATCGTTTAACGCTAACTTTTCCAGCCTCTTTATCTCTTTTTCTCTTATTAAACCCGACTTTAAGGAAATTAATGCCTCTAGCCTGCCTGCAGTGGCATCTCCACTTTCCTTTGCTATTTCCAGCCATTTAAGGGCTTCCTTTGGTTTTCCTATTTTATAGTAGAGTATGCCTAAATCTATGGCAGCCCTTTTAATTCCTTGATTAAAAGCTTTTTTTAAGTATTCCTCGGCTTTTAAGTACTGTTTCTCTTGAGCGTAGATTTTACCTAAGAGATAGTAAGCTTGAGGGAATCCTTTTTCTGCAAGAGGTTTAAGTTCTTCCTTCGCTTCTTTAAACTTTCCCTCTGAATATAACTTCTTTGCAAAGTTTATGTCTGCGCAGGAAAAAAGAAAGAGAGATAGGACAACTCCTGAGAGTCCTTTTCTCAACATTACCAGTACCTCTTTATTCTTATTAATAAGGCTTTGCTAAACCTATTTTCTGCGTTTTTTCCTGCTCTTTTAAAGAGGCTACCTATTATCAGATATCTCCACTTATCGTCTTGTCTTCTAATCTGACCGTCAAGCATTAGGTCAAGCTCCCAGCCCAAGTATTTTGAAGTTGGATTACAGAAAAACCTAGATAAAGGAGAGGTTCCGTTTTTGTTTAGTAGTGAATAGTTGATAAAGTTAGCTTCAAGCCAATTTTCCTCTGAGAGTTTATAGCCTCCAAAGAGAGAAATAATTCCAATGTTTGTAAGCTGAGGATTTGCCAGTTCTCCGTAATATCTTACCCTGTTTGGGCCAAATAACCTATCCATTCTTGAAGAGATTTTAGGGAGTTTAAAGTCCCTGTCTCCACTTGAACTTCCACTTCCTAAAGCTATTCTTATCCCTAAACCGCTTTTTTCATACCTTTCCTTTAATCCAACGTCAAGTCCCCACCCTCTCCTCTTTTTATTTTTAACGCTTTCTACTACTCTATCTGCTGAACAGTCTAAGGTTCTTGAGTTAACTAAATCCCTCTTCCCCCACATAAAGCCCAAGTTAAACCAGTAGTTGAGTCCACGCTCGTTTTTTCCGTTTAATCTTAAAGCTATCCAGTTTAAATTGGTTTTCCTTCTAAGACCCTTTAATACGCTGTACTTGTAGCCTACTTTAGGGGAATAAGGGTAATATTCCTTAAGGAAAAAGAGGCCTAAATGGTGGTTGTATCTGTATTGGTAATCTAGTCTAGCAATTAAATACCTAAAGTTCCTTAGGTTTATATTTTCTTCAAGGGCATTTACTCTTGAATCCCTTAACCTCTTTCCTAAAAAGAGATAACCTTTTAAGAGGGAACTTCTGTATCTTCCTTCTATTCCGTCAAGGAAATTATAGTACCAGAAGGCCTCGCTATCAATTAAAGGTATTCTACCTAATTTTAAGTAAAATCCTGGGTACTTCTGCTTTATATCTTCTAGACTTTCAGTGCTTAAGTATAGATATCTAATACCAAGGTATCCCCTTTTCCTTGAAGTCTGTGAAAACTTCTGATAGGAAAGCCTGCCATAAATATCTCCCCACAAGCTTACTTTCTCTCCTATACCCCATAAAAACCTTATTCCAAACTTCGGTATAAAATCTGTTTCTCTTAAATAGCAGTTATTGCACTTTTGACCTAATATCCAGTAGTTATTTAAAAATAAGTAATTTTCGCTTAGAAAGTTCTTAGTTTCCTGGTTTTCTTCTTTTTCCTTCTCTTTGCTAGTCTTCTCTTCTATCTTTATAGTGTTAACTTCTATGTTTGGTCTTACTGAGTTCTTAACTTCTTCAAATTCTTTGTCCCAGTCAGGAAGCTTTAAGGTTTGTTTAACTTCTTTTTTCTCCTTTTCCTTAACTTCTCTACTCTGTTTTGGGTATATCCATCTGGAAGGCTTGTATAAACACTTCCTTATAAAGGCGGTTTCGTTGAATTTCCTTGCTTTGTCTAAGAATCTTTGGGCGTCTCTGAAGTTTTCCCAAAACCCTACCCTTAACGTGTATAAGCCGTTTATGTACTCTACCCGAGCTTGTGGAAGAGTTTTATTAACCTTTAGCCATTTCTTCCTAAGTCCTTTAAGACTGAAACTTGATGACATCTGAATACAATAGAACTCTTTGTCTTTTCCGTAAGATACCGCTGAAGTCAGTAATAAGCAAATAAACAGTAAAGTTAAGGTTTTAAATTTACTGGGATATAGCATCTTTATACCTCTTTATCTCCTTTTTTATGTTTATTTGCCAGCCTTTCTTTTGAAGTTGATTGTACTTGTCTAGTATTTCTTTAGCTGTTTTTTGAATTATGTTGAAGTCCTCTTTTTTGTGGAGTAGATACCATTCTTTATTGAGCTTTTCTAACCTTTCTTCCTTGTTTAAAAGTAGAGATAAATTGGGAAACTCTTGTACGACTTCCTTATATTTATGAATGAACTTCTTTTCCCAAGAAAAGAACTTGTAAAATCTCTTGTTTTTTGTTTTAATTCTTCTCTTAAGTCTTCTAAGTTTTGACAAATAACCAACTCTAGTGATTTTATCTATTCTTTTTTCTATGTAAGAGTATAAATCCCCATTAAATCTCTTCTTGATAGCTAAAATGTGTGCTTTATTTAAAGCTAGTTTATAAGAATGTCCGTATCCTACGAGTTTTCCTTCTAACAATCGCTGAATTGCTTTGCTTAAAATTTCATTCATTTTCTTTCTACTTTCTCCTTTTATAGTTTTAATTATATATAAGGCATATTGGGCATTTTCGTTATTGAGGAGAGCGGCTTCTCCTATTAACAGCTCACTTTCTTCACTTGCCCTCTTAAAGTTCTTTTCAATTGTTGGGTAGATTATTCCTAAATAATAGAGGGCCTTTGCGTTCCCTGAATATGCAGCTTTTAGAATTCTGTCTATTCCCTCTGCTCTTAGTTTTCTTCCTTTTGACTTTAAACCTCTCCTTATGAGTTTTTCACTTTCTATTAACTGACTGATTCCAAGAGCTGTTTCTAAATCGCTCCAGTTCTCTTTATGCTGCCTTTGAAAAAATCGTATCAGGACGGGAAAAACGTCTTTTTTCTTCTT
>Ga0256833_1000048_pt1:27500-91459 | contig 91459 bp, 82 predicted proteins | sample 356284metaG_FD_190535 | JGI IMG/M metagenome (GOLD analysis project Ga0256833, IMG submission 190535) | Hydrothermal vent microbial communities from Mid Atlantic Ridge, Atlantic Ocean - 356-284 | ecosystem: Environmental > Aquatic > Marine > Hydrothermal vents | place: Atlantic... | reverse complement strand
GGCCTTTTTAAAGGCCTATCTTTCCATAGACAAGTACAATCCCTCTTACAACTTCTCCACCTGGCTCTGGAGAATAGCCCATAATTTAGTGGTAGACCACTTCCGCAAGGGAAAGCTCAATCAGGTCTCCCTGCAAATGGGCGAGGAGGGCGAGGAGTCCGAATACGAGGTTGAATCCAGGGACCCTGGCCCCTACGAAAAGCACCTCAACAGGGAAAGGAAGCGCATAATAATGGCCGCCCTGGAGAAACTTCCTCCCCAGCTAAGGGAGCTCATAGTTTTGAGGCATTTTCAGGAGCTTTCCTATCAGGAAATATCCCAGGTCACCGGCCTCGCCTTCCACGAAGTAAAGAGCAAACTTTTCCGGGCCAGGGAGAAATTAAGGAAAATTCTGGAGGCTTACCGTGAGGCACTATAGCATGGAGGAAATTTACCTTTACCTGGACGGAGAGATGCCTCCCATGGAAAGAACACTCCTGGAGGACCACATCCTTGTCTGCGAACAATGCGCCAAAAAGCTCCAGGAAGCCAGGAAGTTTGTGGAAAGCCTGAGGGTGGAGGAGGAAGAACCCTCTGTGGATATAGCCTCCTTAGTCATGGATAAAATAGACAAAAAGAGGAAGCTTCTGCCCCTGGTCTACGCAATTTTCATAGTGCTGGTTTCAGTGCTCACCGTTCCCGTTTTCTTCGGTCTGGACAGGGCGGTATTCTTCTACTATATAATCGTGGATTATTTTGGAAGGCTCTTCCTGATTTTCAAGGGCTTCCTCTCCCTGATACTCTCGGCTAAGGTCCATCCCCTTCTGGCCATGGGGGCGGGACTTGCTATAATACCCATTTACCTTGGATTGAGGAAAATCTGGAGGAGCACATGAGGAGAATTTTATTTTTTCTTATATCGCCCCTGATTCTTTTAGCGACCATACATGTGGATAAGAATGAGGTGAAAAGGGGGGATGTGGTCTGCGTGGGGGATCGGGCGGTGGTGGAAGGAAAGGTTAACGGAGACCTGGTGGCCATAAAATGCGACCTTACCTTCTCCGGAAGGGTCAACGGGGACCTGGTGGCCATAGTCTCCAGCGTGGAGGCCACCGAGGGCAGCAAGGTGAACGGAGACCTGGTGATGATATTCAGCAAAGGGGAAACCCGGGGGATAAAGGTAAACGGAAGCAGGGTTACCGTCTTCGGAAGCCCCAAGAGGGTTTTTCATCCACCCTTCCACAAACCTGAGATAATAAAAATCACCGGGGAAGCCGGGCTCTTCAACGGATTCAAATTCATATTCAACCTCCTTTTCTGGGGCCTCTTTTCCCTGCTGGTTTTCCTTCTATTCCAGAAAAACATAATGCTGGCCAGCTCGGTATTTCTGAAGGACCCCCTTAAGATGTGGATTTACGGAATTCTCCTCCTTCTGGTCTATTTAATCCTGTTAATTATCTTTGCGGTTCTGAGCGTCCTTATCATAGGAATACCCTTCCTTCTAATTTTGATTCTCCTGCTGCTGGCAGCCCTGTTTTTCGGCTATACTGTTATCTTTTACGGGGTAGGGAAGCTCATCCTCAATTCTCAAGCCCACCCCATCTACGCCCTTCTTCTCGGCATGGTGCTTTTCGCCTTTCTCAACTCCCTTTATCTCATGAGCTCCTTAGTGAGCATTGTAATGTTTCCCATAGCCATGGGCATGAGCTATCTCACCCGTTTTGGGAGGAGAATACCCTCTTAGTGAGGAAAAAGGCCGAATAAGGAGAGAAAAACCTTTCTGTCCCGGGAATCGGTGTTAAAAAGCAACGCCAAAAAGACCAGAGGAAAATAACCCGCCAAACCGAGCCAAAAATTGGCCTTTTTAAGGAGGTGCTCCACCAGAAGCCCTGCCAGGATGGAAAATAAAATTCCCAGGGGCCTCCGCGCCGCCACCCATATCCCTAACTTCTTCTTTATCCAGACAAGCTGAGCCCCCTTGGTCAACGCTAAGGAAACGCCGGAGGCCAGGGCCGCCCCCTCTATCCCCCGGGCCGGTATAAGGATGGCGTTCCCCACAAAGTTGGCCAGGACCCCCAGGAGGGTGATGACGAAATAGGCTCCCTGATACCTGGTCATGGAAAGGACATAGCCCGTGGAACCGGCGGAGGAAGCGAGTATCTGAAAAATCACCAGAAACACCAGGGCCATTTTTCCCCTTTGAAAATCCCCTCCGAAAATCCCCAGGGCCAACCCCGGATAGGTTAGAAAAAAAAGGCCCGTGGAAAAGGCAAAGAGGGAAGCCCAGCGGGCGGTCCTCCTTCCCATCTCCTCAATTCCCCTGAGATTCCCCTGGCTGAAAAGGGAGGAAATGAGCGGAGGAAAGATGTAGTTTATCATGGCAAGGCCAAAGGCCACGAAGACAGCAAGTCGGGAGGAGGCCGAGTAAATTCCCACCTCCTCTGCGCTCCTGAAATAACCTATCATAAGCCTGTCCATCTGGAAAAGGAGGAAAACGAAAAGCCCGGAAAACATTAAAAATAAGGATGTCTTCCTGTATTCTCCGGTAAACCTTAATTTTTCCTTCTCCCCCCACCCCACCGTTTTAATGGTGGAATAAACCACGGGTAAAAGGAGAAGGGAGGCAGAAACCACGAAGGATAGGGTGGAAGACAGATGGCCCTTTCCCCCGTATTTAAACAAAGGCAGAAGAAGGGCTGCCACTGCGTAAAGCAATATGTTCTGGAAAAGAACCACCAGGCCGGGTTTCCTTGCCGCTTTAAACGCCTCCGTTAAGAAGTAAAACAGGGCAAGGAGAGGAAGGAAAGCTCCGAAGACCTTGATATGGGAGGAAAACTCCGGCTTGGAAAAGAACCCTCCTACCTCATCGGCGAAAAGGAAAAAGAAAAGCCCCAGAGGCAGAGATACCGAAGGGATAACCCTCAAGCCCATGGCTAAGAATCCCCGGATAAATTTCATGTCCTTCCTGAAAAAGGCGTCCCCCCCGAACTTTAAAACAGAGGAATAAAGCCCCAAGGAGGAAATCATGGCCAAGACCACATAAAGGGTGTTTATCATGGAAAAGTAACCGAGGGAGGCCGCCCCCACCGTTCTTGCCACCAGGGCATAAAACCCTAAGGCCATGAATATCCCTCCCACCCTGCCCGCAAAGGCCACCGCTCCTCCCTTTGCCACCTCCCGGAGGTGGAGGCTCAGAGCTTCTTCCTGGCCTTTATCCTTATGGGTGTTCCTTTGAAGGTCCATTTTTCCCTTATTTTCCTTTCCACAAACCTTTTATAGGATTCTTCCAGCTCTATCTCCCTGTTGAAAAAGAGGACGAAAAGAGGGGGATTAACCCCGGCCTGAACGGCATAGAAGGGCTTTACCTCCCTGGTATCGGGCACCCTGGGAGGGGTCTGCCGGAGGATGGGAAGGAGGTATTTGTTTAACTCCGGGGTTTTAATCCTGCGTTCCGCCTCCCTTAAAACCTCCTCCACCTCCTCCATTATGTTGGTTATCCTTCTTCCCGTGAGGGCGGAGACGAAAAGAAGGGGAGAGAAGGATACGAATTTCAATTTTTCAAGGAACCTTTCCCTGTGTCTGAAGTATTCCACGGTGTCTGCCCTGACCAGATCCCATTTGTTGGCCACCAGAACCAGGGGTTTGCCCTCTTTCACGATGCGGGAAGCTATGGCCGCATCGTAATGGGTGGGCCCCTGGGATGCGTCCATTACAAGGAGACAGACATCCGCCCCCCTTATAGCCTTCTCCGCCTTTATTATCCCCGCCGCCTCCAGAGAATCCGAGGCCCTGGAGAGCCTCCTCATCCCCGCCGTATCAAGAAGGCGATATTTCTTCCCTTTGAATTTAACCTCCACATCTATGACATCCCTGGTGGTGCCCGGCTTGGGGTCCACTATCACCCTTTCTTTCCCGGCCAGGCGGTTAACGATGGAGCTCTTTCCCACATTGGGCTTTCCCAGAACCAGAACCTTCACCGCCTCCCCTTCGGGACAGCTCCGGCGGGGGATGATGCTTATTATGGCGTCCAGAAGGTCAGAAAGTCCGTAATTGTGTTCAGCCGAGAGGGGAACCACAGGTTCTATGGCCAGGGCATAATAGGGGGTCAGGTCAAAGCTCCTCTTCACATCCATTTTATTGACCACCAGTATGGTCCTTTTCCCCATCCTCAAAAGCCTCCGGGCCACCTCCCCTTCCCAGGGGAGGGGTTCTCTGGTTCCGTCCACCACCAGAAGAACCAGGTCAGCATCTTCGGCATATTCCAGGGCCTTCCCGGTTATTTTCTCGTTCAGGGGCCGGGATGGGTTTTCAAAAAGACCGCCAGTGTCCAGAACCTCAAAGCAATATTCCTGCCATTGGGCAAGGCCGGAAATAACATCCCTGGTCATGCCGGGCTGGCGGTGAACCAGGGCCTTCTTTTTCCGAAGGATCTTGTTGAAGAGGGTGGACTTTCCCACATTGGGAAGGCCCAATATAACCACCCTGGGGAGAGCCATCTTAAAGGGCTACCTGCCCGGTCCCATCTATGTTCTTCAAAACCTTCCCCGGGGCTATTCTCTTTATGAGACCTGTAAGGACCTTTCCCGGACCCAGCTCCACGAACTCCTCCACCCCATCTTTCACCATGCGGAGCACCGACTGGGTCCATAGGACCGGAGAGGATATCTGAACCCGAAGGGCCTCCATGGCCTCGGAGGCTGTCTTTACCGGCCTGGCCCAGGCGTTTACATATACGGGAAAGAGGGGGTCCCTGAATTCCCGGGTCTTCATCTCCTCCCAGAGTTTCCCCTCCACTTCCTTCATGTATTGAGAATGAAAGGGGGCCGATACCTTGAGGTATATCTTCCTTTTGGCCTTTATTCTCCCCTCAGCCTCCCTCAGGGCCTCCATTTTACCTGAAAGCACCACCTGACCGGGACAATTGTAATTGGCCACCTGAACCCCTTCTATTTCGGAAACCACCTTCTCTATTTCCCCCTCGTCCCCACCTAAAACGGCCAACATTCCACCGAAGCCCGGAGGGGCCGCCTGGGCCATGAATTCCCCCCTCTTTCGCACAAGATAAACCCCGTCCTCAAAGCTGAGGGCCCCGGCAGCCACGAAGGCCGTCCATTCCCCCAGGCTATGGCCGGCAGCGCAATGGGGCCTTTTCCCCAGGACCCTGTATATGGCGTAGGAGACGGTTAAGAGGGCGGGCTGGGCGTTCTCCGTAAGGGTCAGGACATCCTCGGGCCCCAGGAACATTATCTTCGTCAGGTCAAAGCCCAGAACCCGGTTGGCCCCCTCAAAAATTTCCTTGGCCTCCGGGTAATTTTCGTAAAGTTCCTTCCCCATACCTACCCTTTGACTTCCCTGACCTGGAAAGACGAAGCACCTCATTTTCCCTCCAGAACCGGGTATTCTCCTGTAAAGCAGGCATAGCAAAAATCCTCTGGATAATCCAGGACCTCCCTCAGCTCCTCCACGGTAAGGTAAATGAGGGAATCGGCTTCTATGAACTTCCTGATTTCCTCTATGCTCATCCGGTTGGCGATCAGCTCTTCGTAGGTGGGGGTATCTATACCATAACGGCAGGGAAACCTTACCGGTGGGGAGGCTATCCTAACATGAACCTCTTTAGCGCCGGCCCCCCTCACCATTCTTACGATCTTCCTTATGGTGGTTCCCCTGACTATGGAATCGTCCACCAGAATAACCCTTTTGTCCGAGAAGAATTTGTAAAGGGGGTTAAACTTCTGCCTCACCGACTCGTCCCTTATGCTCTGGGTGGGCTTTATAAAGGTCCTTCCCACATAATGGCTCCTTATAAGGCCGAAGCAAAGGGGTATTCCCCTCTTGCGGGAATATCCTAAGGCCATAAAGTTGGAGGAGTCGGGAACCGGAACCACCGCATCGGCCTCCACCGTGTCCTTGGCCGCCAGCTTCTCCCCTAAGAGGATTCTCTTATCGTGGACGAACTGACGGTACTGATAACTGTCGGGCCTGGCAAAATAGATTATTTCAAAGGAGCAATGGGCCCTCCTCCCCCCTCCCCTCAGCTCCTCCTCGTTGAACTTAACCCCCTCCACCCCCTCCTTAGATATTATAAGAAGCTCTGCCGGCTCTATCTCCCTCCATTCCTTGGCCCTGATGATGTCCATGGCCACGCTTTCGGAGGCCACGGCGTATCCCCCGTCGGTTTTGCCGAAGACCATGGGCCTGAAGCCCCAGGGGTCCCTGAAGGCATAAATTCTCGTGGGGGTTAAAAAGAGGGCGGAATATGCACCCTTCACCTCGCCCATAAGCTCCAGAACCGCCTGGACAGGGTCCTTTCCTTCCCTCTCCATTTTGTAAACCAGCATTCTGCCCAGCAGCTCCCCGTCGTTGTCGGAGTCAAAGAAAACCCCCTTTTTTTCGTAAGCTTCCCGAAGGTTGCGATAGTTTACCACATCTCCGTTGCTGGCAAAGGCATAGACAGGACCGTTCAGGGTGGTAATGAGGTGAGGCTGGGCGTTTTCCACCGTGGGAGTTCCCCGGGTGGGATATCTCACATGGCCTATGGCTGCAAACCCGTCCAGCTCCTCCAGCCTCTCCTGATAGAAAACCTCCTTCACATAGCCCAGCTCCTTCACTAACTTCAGCTTTCTACCGTCGCTGACCGCTATGCCGCAGGCTTCCTGTCCCCTGTGCTGTAGCATGAAAAGTCCTAAGGCTGTTATCTCCGCCGCGGGTTCATCGCCTATATAACCGAAAATACCGCACATTAAAGCACCTTCTCCATTATGATAAGATTCCCGTTTTTGAACTCATATATTACAACATCCATTATCTGTTTAACAAGGGAAAGCCCCCTTCCTCTTTCCCTCAACACATCCTGCTGGCCCTTCATTAAAATCCCGGCAAAATCAAATTTCTTTCCCTGGTCCTTGACCTCAAACCTTATTTTTTCCCCATAGTAAATTCTGACGGTTATCATTTTGGAAGGATCCTCCCTGTTGCCGTGAACCACCCCGTTGCTCACTATCTCCCGCAGGGCCAGCAGAACCTTCCAGTGCTTCTCGGTATCCATGCCCATGGCGGAAAGCATCTGCTCCAAGGTTTCTAGAACTACATTCATGAGCCTTATGGAGGAAGAGAAGGAAACCTCTATCACCCTTCCTTCACCCATGATATTAATTGCGAGATGGTGGGTTTAGCCCCGCTATGCAGCATTCCCATGCGGAATATCTTAGCCGAAACCCACACCGAAGCCACGGAGGTCAGAAAAACAAGCAGAAGGGAGAGCCCTATTTCCAGGGCAGAGGGCGACGCCATTATGGCCCTCATCATCATGAAAAAGGGCGCTGTGTACGGGAAATAGGCCAGGGCCACCTTTATCCAGTTGTCAGGGGTCATAAAAAGAACAAAGCTCAGGGCAAAGGGCAGGGTTATTATCATCATTATGGGACCCAGAAGGTGCTGGGCCTCCTCCTCGGTCTCTACTATGGAGCCCACCGATAGAAAAATGGTGGAATAAAGGAAAAATCCGGCAAAAAAGAACAGCAGGAAAACCACGAATTTCCCCATCAGGCCCGAAAGGTGAAACTGGGGAAGAAAGGAAGAAGCGTAAAAATAACCCACCAGGGCTAACATAAGCCAGAAGAGCAGCTGGAGTATCCCGGCCATGCCAACCCCCAAGAGCTTGCCGGCAAAGATATCCATGGGCCTTGCCGAAGAATAAAGGACCTCCACCACCCTGAACCTCTTGTCCTCCAGAACCCGCCGCAGGAGAATCTGGCCGTATCCTATAAGTCCCATAAAGAGGAGGAGGGAAAATATCATGTAAAGGGTGAAGGAGGACTCCATGGTTTCCTTCTTGACCTTCCCCTTTTCCACCTTCAGGGTCTGCAGTTTAACCCCAGCCAGGATCTCCTTGAGGATTTCCTCCTTCAATCCCAGCCTTCTCAACCGGTCCCTCTGAAGGACGCGGTTAAGCCTCTCCTTAAGCACCGAAAGCAGAGCCACATCCCCCACATTCCTCATGTAAAGGGTAGCCTTCCTGGAGGAAAAAATGTCCTCTGGAACCTCCAGGACCGCATCCAGCTCCTTCTTCCGGAGAAGAGAAAAGCCTTCCTGGGGGGAATCCAGGCGGCGAACTTTCAAGGGAAATTGAAACTTTCCTCCGCCTTTCTCCTCCAGGTTAGTTATTATCCGGCCGGTGGGGTCTATAACTCCCAGCTTTCTCTCCCTGTTGGAAAACTTGCCCAGAAGGGCGGGAAAGCTGGCGTAAAGTATCACGAAGGCAGGGGTAAGGACGGTGGAAATTATAAACCACTTCTTCCTCACCACCCTTTTCAGCTCAAATTTAGTTATAATCCAGGCCTTCACCTTCCCCTCCTACAAGGCTTATGTAAATCTGGCTCAGGGATGGCTCCGTTCTCTCTATTTTGTTGATCTTCACCCTGTCCGCCAGGAATTTAACAACATCGTTGACCTCCAGCTCCGTCTCTATTTCGGCGAACCTTTCGTAAAGCCGGAGGGAGATATGGGGAATTTCCCGCAGGGCCTTCCCATCTCCATCAAATTCCACCTTTATGGTCCGCTTACCATACTTAGCCTTTATTTCGGTAAGTTTCCCGTCCACCACCTTCCTTCCCTTAGAGATGAGGGCCACATAGTCGCACATTTTCTCTGCCTGTTCCAGAATGTGGGTGGAAAATATGATGGTTTTTCCCCGGGACCGCTCCTGCAGAATCCTTTCCCTCAAAATCTCAGAATTTATGGGGTCAAGGCCGGAGAAGGGTTCGTCCAGGATAAGCAGGTCAGGGTCGTGAAGGAGCACGGATATAAACTGAAGCTTCTGCTGCATTCCCTTGGAAAGCTCCTCCACCCTGGCCGAAGCCCTGTCCCTCAGGCCGAACTCCTCCAGAAGTTCAAGCGCCCTCCCCCTGGAGTCAGAATGGGGAAGGCCCTTGAGCTCGCCTAAATAAGTCAAAACCTCCACTACCTTTTCCTTAGGGTAAAGTCCCCTTTCCTCCGGAAGGTAGCCCACCCTGGAGAGCACATCCACATCCACCGGCCGGCCCATGAGGCTGACCTTTCCAGCATCGGGTTTCAATATCCCCAGGACAATTCGCAGGGTGGTGGTTTTTCCTGCGCCGTTGGGCCCCAGAATACCATAGATCACCCCCGGGGGGACCTCTAAAGAAAGGGAGTCCACCGCCACTATTTCTCCGAATCGCTTGGTTATGCCTTCCAGCTGGAGGATCATGGGTTTATTTTAACATTTTTTCTCCCCCTTACAATCTCAGAGGTGAAGGCCTTGACAAAAATTTCCCGAGATCCTATAAATTTCCTATGGAGGTAGTGCAATGAAAGGAAAAATCACGGCCGCCATTGCATTCTTTTTGTTTTTCTCTACCTTCTTCATCTTAAGAGGCGAGGAAAATAAACCTCAAAAGGGATTGAAGCCCATAACCTCCCAGGATTATTCATCAAAGCCCCGCCTGCATCCTCCTATAACGCTTCTGGACGAGGACGGAAGGCCGGTTTTGAAAACCTCAAAGCCGGTTAGCACCAGGAAGACCTGCGGAAAATGCCACGATTACGACTTTATAACCTCCGCCTATCACTTTCAGCAGGGGGCCAACGAGTGGAGCGTTGACTGGGGAGATAAAAACGGGGAAAGGGGTTCTATTTCCCCGGGGATGTTCGGCCGTCAGTACGACTATCCCTATTACCACATGACCCCTCCGGGCTGGAAAGAACACGGCTTCCTCTTTGAATACGGAAGGCCCAACTGGGCCCTTCAGTGCGGAATATGCCACCTGGGGGGAGGGCCTACCGAGTTCAGCTTTTGGGGAAAGAGGCTGGATACCATCCCCGAAGAGCAGGTGAAGGAAATGGACCCCGACTTTTACTATTGGGATAGAAAGTCCAACCTATTCAGAAAATGGAGCTGGAAACGCTCCGGGGTAAGGGAGGCCAATTGTTTGGTATGCCACAGCCCCGATTACAGCAAGGCCATCCAGGACCAGAGGACCACCGGCCACGGAATTTTCAAAACCCCACATTTTTCCTCCTCCACCTCCGCCGGGCTAATAACCACGGGGATAGTAAAAGGGGTTAGCGAGGACGGAAGGGTAATTTACAACCCGGAGGCCTTCTATCCCGACGGAAGGGTGAAACCTCAATACCTCAACATAAGCGGTGCCTTTGCCAGAAAGGACGCCTGCCTTCAGTGCCACGCTGCCCCTGTAAGGGATGGGCATGTGGACCCCTGGTACAACTACCCGGTGGTAAGAACCATAAACCGTGGGGTTCTGAGAAAGGGCTTCGTATGGTCGGGGAAGAACATATCCGAGGTCAAGGACAACATAGAGGGAAAGGAAAACCTTAATTTCCCCTGGGATGTCCACGCCAGGGCAGGGCTTACCTGTCTGGACTGCCATGTGATGGGGAATTCCCCTGGAGGGAAGAATTACAGCGTAGCCGAATATCTGAAAAGGCCGGACCACAACTTCGGAAAGGGCCATCCCCTGACCTGGAGGGTGAGGACCGACCTGGACTTTACCGTTAAAAGGTGCAGCGCCTGCCACGACGCCAGGGCCAAGGGACACGACTGGCTACCGGAAAAGGAGCTCCACCTGAGGAAGGTCTCCTGCGAGGCCTGCCACATGCCCAAAAATCACTACTGGATGCTCAATTCCTTCAACTTCGCCCTTCCCAGAACCGCCCCCTTCTCTAAAGGGGTAAAGGCCGAAGGGGCCTGCGGTGATGCCCCTCAGCGGTTCACTATCTTGGGGGTGGAAGGAAACCCCATAGAAGACCCCGGCGCCAAAATAGTTGGCTTCTATCCACTTTACATCCCCAGGAGGCTCGAGAAAAACGGAGAGAGGAAAATCGTTCCCTACGGGGTAACCTTTTCCCTCCACTGGGTGGACGATGCCACCGGGAACAGGGTTTACTTCTCCCAGATCCTCAACGCTTTCTTCGTAAGAAAAGGCGATGTGTGGGTGCCCAAAAAGGAGGTTCTTGAGGTCTTTGACTCCAACGGCAACGGGAAAATAGAGGACGAGGAGGCCCTCTTTGACACCCCGGAAAAGGTGGCCTTAGGAGAGAGGCTGCTTAAGGCCCAGGGAGTAAAGGACCCCCAGCTGGAAATAGTGGCCATACCCAACACCCTGGCCCACAACATAGCCCCCAAGGAAAAGGCCATAAAGAGCTGCGACGCCTGCCACAGCAACAACTCCAGGATTTTCAATCAAGGGAAATATTCCAGGGTGATATTTGACAGGCCCGTCCTCTTCAAGAGGTCCTACATCTACAACAAGGACTACAGGGGAATAGAGATCGCTAAGGTGGAGGGAGGAAAGACCGTATGGACCAACCAGTACCTTCTGGCAGATTTTCACCTGCTGGGCGCAATAAAACCCGAAGCGGAGGCCTCCAGGGCGATGAAGATGGCCGAATCCCTGGGCCTTGTGGTTCTGGTTCTCACCCTGGTGGGAATCCTCTTCCACATAATGGGAAGGGTTATTATCCCTAAAAAATAGGAGGGAATTATGAAGGGAAACTATGTCTATCCTGCCTCCGATAGAATATGGCACTGGATACATGCCATCTCCATAAGCCTTCTGGTGCTGACGGCCATACCCCTGCATTTTCCCTCCCTGAGATTCATCCCCCTTAAGACTGCGGTTCAGGTTCACACCTTCTTCGGACTTCTGGTGAGCTTTGACTTTCTGCTCTATTTGCTCAACATGTTCTTCTACGGAAGCATTAAGAACTATCTCCCCAGGAAGACCGACGGAAAGGAGGCCATTCTAATGGTCAGGTATTACCTGTGGGGGATATTCCGGGGCCAGGAGGAGCCCTTCCACCCCAGGCCTGGAAGAAGGCTGAACGCCCTTCAGAAACCCGCCTACTTCGTGGTTATGTTCGTGCTGGTTCCCCTGCAAATAGCCACGGGAATTTTAATATGGAGGGCGGTACAATTTCAGAACCTTGTTAACTCCTTGGGGGGGATAAAGACCCTAAGCGAATTCCACATCCTCAACGCCTACCTTCTGGCCGCCTTCCTCCTCTTCCACATCTACTTAGGAACCACCGGAAAAACCTTCTGGTATTTCTTCAAGGTAATGATAACCGGATACGCTGAAGAAGATTAAAGGTTTTTGACACGGGAAGCCCTGCAGTATTATTATGGTTCCAGGAGGCAAAGAATGTTTGATAGAGAGGTGTATGTAAGAAGAAGGGAAAGGCTGAGGGAAATTCTGGAAAAGGGGGTGGCTCTATTTCTGGGAAACGACGAAGCCCCCATGAACTATCCCGCCAACCCCTACCGCTTCCGCCAGGACAGCAATTTCCTTTACTTCTTCGGGCTGGACGAACCCGGCCTGGCCGGGGTAATAGACTTAGAGGAAGAGGGATCTGACATTCTCTTCGGCGACGACCTGGAAGTGGAAGACATAATCTGGATGGGCTACCTCCCTCCCCTCAGGGAAAAGGCTGAAAAGGTAGGTGTAAAGAGGACCCTTCCCTCTGCGAAACTCAGCGATTATCTCAGGGAGGCTCTGAGCAGGGGAAGGAGGGTGCATTTTCTCCACCCTTACAGGGGTGAACACCTGCTGAAACTGGCTTACCTGCTGGGTATAAGGCCGGAGGCAGTAAAGCACTGGGCCTCCACTGACCTTATAAAAGCGGTGGTGGAACTTCGTTCCTTCAAAGGACCGGAGGAAATCCAGCAGATGGAGGTGGCCGCCAACATGACAGCGGAGATGCACCTGCGGGCCATGAGGAACGCCAGGGCCGGGATGTACGAAAGGGAGCTGGCCGGGGAAATTGAGGGCCTGGCCATATCCCTGGGGGGTTATATATCCTTTCCGGTGATCCTGACGGTCCACGGGGAAATCCTTCACAATCACTACCACGGAAACATGCTAAGGGAAGGACAACTTCTGCTGGTGGATGCCGGAGCCGAAAGCCCCATGCATTACGCCGGGGACATGACCAGAACCTTTCCGGTCTCGGCAAGGTTTACCACCAAGCAAAGGGAAATCTACGAGGTGGTGCTGGAGGCCCAGAAAAGGGCCATAGAGGAAATAAAGCCGGGGGTTTACTACAGGGAGGTTCATCTTTTGGCCGCCAAGACCATGGTCCGGGGCCTCAAGGACCTGGGGCTTATGAAGGGAGATGTGGAGGAGGCGGTGGCTGCCGGTGCCCACGCCCTTTTCTTCCCCCACGGCCTTGGTCACATGATAGGTCTTGATGTCCACGACATGGAAGGGCTGGGGGAGGACTATGTGGGATACGACGAAACGGTAAAAAGGAGCGAGCAGTTCGGTTTAGCCTACCTGCGATTAGCCAAGAAGCTTCAGGAAGGCTTTACCATCACCGTGGAGCCAGGAATCTACTTTATCCCTCCCCTTATAGATAAGTGGAGAGCTGAGGGAAAGCACAGGGAGTTTATAAACTACCAGAAGCTGGAGGAATACCTGGACTTCGGAGGAATAAGAATAGAGGACAGCGTGGTGGTGACCGAGGACGGGTGCCGCATCCTGGGAAAACCCGTTCCCAAGGACCCCGACCAGGTGGAGGCCATGAGAGGCTAAGCCCTGCAATGGTATAATTTTCCCGGATGAAGAAAAAGCGACGGATGGTAGCCCGCCTCTCCAGGAGAGGCTCGGAGGAAGAGGAAAGATTCAACCGGGAATTCTGGAAAAAAATAAGCGGTCCCAGGAAACTGGAAATAGCCTGGGAGATGGTGGAGGAGTTTTACCTCATAAGGGGGAAAAAGAATGGGAATCAACCCGGACTTCGCCGATCTGTTGAGAATCTTTTACGAAGAAAAGGTTGAATACCTCATAGTGGGGGCTTACGCTGTGATATTTTACACCGAACCGAGATACACTAAGGACCTGGATATATGGGTAAATCCTACGCCGGAAAATGCAAAAAGGGTATGGAGGGCCCTGGAGCGTTTCGGAGCTCCCTTAATAGATGTAAAATTGGAAGACTTCACCAACAGAGAGCTGGTATATCAGATAGGGGTGGCCCCCAATAGGATAGACATATTGATGGGAATAGAGGGGGTTGATTTTGAAGAAGCCTACAGCAGGAAAGTAGAAAGCCGATACGGGGATATCCCCATTTACCTGATAAGCAAAGAGGACCTCATAAAATCCAAGGAAGAGGCGGGAAGGCTACAGGATAGGCTGGACCTGGAAAAGCTCAAGAAATTTTAAGCCCTATTCTCTCAGCCAGGCGATGAAAATCCCCAAGCCCACCAGAGCCATTCCCACGGCCTTCCCTGTCCCCACCCTTTCACCGAGCATTAACCAAGCCAGGAGGGTGGCTCCTATGGGTTCCACCAGGGTGGTAAGGGCCACCAGGCCGGTTTTAACATATCGCAGAGCCCAATTGAAAGAAGAATGCCCCAGCCCCTGGGAAACCACGGCCAGCAAAACTAAGTATAGATAAGCCTTCGGACTGTATCCGGTAAACTTCTCCCCTGCCAGAAAAGATGCGAGAACGAGCAGAAGGGAGGCCCAGCCGTAAACCAGGAACAGATATTCCAGCAACTTCATCTCCCTTCTGGCAACCCTCCCGGGCAGGAAATACAGGGAAAAGGCCAGGGCACCCAGCAAGGAGAGAAGATTTCCTTTGGTGAGGACCGCCGAAGAAAAGTCCAGGGAAAAAATTATTCCTACGCCTGCCAGCGCCAGAAGGGTTCCCAGGACAAAGTTGGCCGGGACCCTTTCCCTTAAAAATAGCCTGGCGAGAATGGCTGTAATGAAAGGATAAACGGAAAAAATAAAAAGGGAAGAGGCCACGGTGGTGTACTTGAGGGAGGCTATCCAGAAGGCAAAGTGGAGGGCTAATCCTGTTCCGGAGGCAAGACACATCAAAACCTGATTAAATGATGCCTTCTCAAACTTCCCCAAAAACAACGGAAGGAGAAAAAGGCTCACCAGGGAGGTTCTGTAGGCTGAAATCACCAGGGAAGGGACATCACGGCAGAGCTTTATAAAGATGCTGGCAAAAGATATGGATAGACCACCCAGGAGGAAAACCAGGGGAAAGTAAACAGGCCTCCCCTCTTTTCCGGGACTGCCTGCGGAGGGTTTCATTTCAATTGTAACCCAGGGTCTTGAGCTTTTGGTAAAGCTCCGAAGGAAGCTGTTTCCTCTTCTCCTCCCTGAGGAATTTCTCCCTGGATATCATCTTTATGAGGCGGATTATTTCCGGGTCTTTGACCCTTCTCAGGAGATTCTCCCTCTCGCCTGGGTCCGCCCTCCAGTTGTAAACCTCCAGGAGTCCTCTGTAGGCCGGGGAGGATATGGGAACCCCCTCCTGCTCCTTTTCAACCCTCTGATTCCTTATAATCTTGTATTCTCCGAATATATAAGCCACCTTTCCCCCCACCCCCTTCCTTATGCCCTCCGGAGCCAGATAAGCCCTGAGAAGCCTCTGGCCCTTTTCTCCTCCCAAAAGGTCCAGTCCGTCAACCCGTTGGGGGAGAGAGAGCCCGTAAAATCGCAAAACCGTGGGCAGGATGTCCACTATGGAAACGGGCCTCATCACCAGCTTTCCTTCCTCCTGTCCGGGGAGTTTCACTATGAGAGGAACCCTTAAAAGCTCGTTGTAGAGAGTGTGTCCATGGGTCCATCCTCCGTGCTCGGCAAATTCCTCCCCGTGGTCAGAGAAGAGAATTATCATGGAATTCCGATAGATTCCCCTTTTCTTTAAAAGCTCTATGAACTCCCCGAACCTCCTGTCAAAGGTGTAAACCCCGGCATCGTAAAGGTCCCTGAAAATCCGGGCCCTTTTTTCCTCAGGCAACCCCTTATTAAAGTCCCCTTCTCCGTGGATGTTTAAGCGCCGCAGGGCGAAGAGACCGTCTTTTAACCCTATCTTCCTGTAATACTCCCGGGCCAGCTCCCTCTCAGGGAGATAAGGAAGATGCAACTGATAGGTGTGAAGGAAAAGAAAACTCCTGCCGGGAAGCCTGTCCAGAATCCTGCCGACCTTTTTAAAAAGGTCTTCGGCGGCGGTGGGAAGGTTGGGGTCGTCGGAGGACTCCTCAAAGTAATCAAAGCCGTGGTAAAAGTTCTGGCGGCTGGAGACGAAGAAGTCCCCGGTAAAGGCCAGGGTATAAAATTTCTCCTGAAGCCTCCTGGTGAGCAGCAGGGAGGGGTCTATGGTAGAGGTGCGAAAATTTACCCCGTGTCTTTCAGGATAAAGGGCAGTAAAAACTGAGGTAAAGGCGGGAAGGGTCCAGGAAGTAGTGGAAAAGGCGTTTTCAAAAACCACCGCCCCCCGGCTGAAGCGGTCAATGTTGGGGCTGCACTTTTTGTAGGGATTATAAACCCCTATGGAGTCCCTCCTGAGAGTATCCACCCCGATGAGAAAAACGAAGGCCCTTTCCCTGGCCCTTGAAAGCACCGGCCTGCCGGCCAAAGCAAAAACCCTACCGGACTTTTCAAAGACAAGAAGGTCTCCTTTCTTCAAATTCACCGCTTCGGAGAAAAAATTAACCCGATTGTAGCCTTCCAGCTCCCGCTGGAAAACAACCTTTCCCTTTCTCAAAACCTTGAAGAGGAGGTTGCCACGACCCCCTCCGAACTCCGGTTGAAAGTAATGAAAACTTATCCGGCACCTCTCCCCACAGAACCGGTTTTTAAAACTCACACTCCGGGCGCTGGACGAAAGAAAAAAACCCGGAAAGACGAAGCGATGGCTTCCAGACTTAACGCTGACCTTCCCTCCCTCGGCCCTTATCTTAAAGTGAATTTTAACCCCTGCCTGAAGGATGGAGTATTCCAGACGAACTGCCCTGGAGGGAAACCGGGCAGAAAGGCGGAAAACCCCTTTCCCTGGCCTGAGGTAAAAATAAAGGACCAGGACAAAGCCCAAAGCCATCAAAGAAAGAAGAAATTTCCAGGCCCAACCCTTCAACTTTGCCTCCGAAAATGAGTATATCCCCTGGAAGGAAGGGGGTCAACCTTAACTGAGATTTTTATAATCCCCCGCGCTCTCTGGTAAAATAAAGACATGGAAACGCCCGGCCTAAGGAAAGGGAAATCCTATTCAGAAATAATCGCATTGACCCTCCTCTTTTTTGTCCTTGCCCACCGGGCCGCAGGGGCAGGCTCTGCCATAAAAATAGTGAAGTTCTTTCCCCTGAGGACGGTGCTGAAGGTGGGCAGGACCGTTCCCTTCTACGCTGAGATAAAGGCGGAAAGGAATGTAGAGAACGCCTCCGTTAGCCTCATCCTGCCCGGCGAAGCCAGGCTAAAGAGGGGGACTTCCCCCAGGAACCTGGGCTCTTTAAAGAAGGGCGAAACCGTCAGTCTCCTCTGGGAAGCCGAGTTTTTAAGCCCCGGAAGATACAGGGTGAGCCTGAAGATAACCTGCTCAGGATTTTCCCTGAGCAAAGCGATTCAGGTGGAAGTTACGGACAAATACTGGGAGGAAAAGCTCTTCCTGCTTAGCGCCTACAACCCTCCCTATGCCTACAGAGGCCCTCCCTACGAAGACTCCGTATTTGAATACTACAAGGCCGCCAACTTCCCCAATCTCCTTTGGGTGAGGGACGAGGATGCCCTCATAGAAAAGGTCCACAAGTTCAAGTTCACCTACCTTCTGGACATAGCGGACATCGTGGGGGAAGAGCTGCTACGGGGGGAACCAGAAAACCCTCCCCCTCCCATCACCGAGGATATGCTGAGGAAAATTGACCTGGCCGTGGAAAGACACAGGGATGACAAATACCTCATAGGCTATTACCTCTGCGACGAACCCTACGAGACCGCCTTCCCCAACATAGCCAGGGTAATAGCCAGACTGAGGAAGGACGACCCGGAAAGGCCCGCGCTGGTAAACCTGTGGCCTTATTTCCCTCCGGAAAGGGAAGGGGAAAAACCCATAGGGGACGACAGCTATGTGGAGAACTTCCTTCAGACCACCAAGGCCGAACTCCTCTGCTACGACAGATACATATTCTACAACGGGGGATACGACGAGCAGGATTACTACTTTGACCAGATAGCCAGAATAAGGAAGTTCGCCCTCCTATACGACATCCCCTTTTACAACATAGTGCAGGCCGTGGGCACCAACGGCACGGAGGCCTCTTACCTTGACTGGAGAACCCCCAACGAGGCTGAGCACCGGTGGCTTGTTTACACCTCCCTTACCTACGGGGTCCACGGGATAATCTGGTTCCACTGGGACCATCCCTGGGGGGTCCTGGGAAGCCCGGACAGGGAGAAGATTTACCGTTCCCTGCAGAAGATAAACAGGGAAATAAACGCCCTGGGGCCCATAATGGTCCACCTGAAGAGCACCGGAGTTTATCACACCGACATGAGCTACAGGGTGGAGGGAAAGATAGAATACCTGATAGAAAATCAGGGGGAGGGAACGATGATAGTGGGCTTTTTCCGGGACGGGGAAGGCGGAGAATACTTCATGCTCATGAACAGGAGCTATAAAGAACCCCTGCGGAGCACCGTCCTGATGCACGCCCCCCTTTTAGAGCTGGAGGTTTTCAATGTGGAAAGGGGGGTCTGGGAAGAGGTCCCCTTTAAGAGGGAGGGAAGAGAGGCCTGGTTCAGGGTAAGACTTCGCCCTGGGGGAGGGAAACTTTACAGATTTCGGGCGGCAACTCCTTTGCCTCCTCCCCCCATCCATCCCAGGTAATCATCTCCTGAAAATTTAAAAAAGCCAAAAATTAGGGCATATCAAATTTAGCTTCTACAACGAAGAGCGGCCCCACTCTGCCTTAGGATATAAAACCCCGGCGGAGTTTTACAAGCAATGGAGCCTATCCCACCGTGTATAATATAACCATAACATTAAATTTTTCCAAAAAATGGGGGCATGTCAATATTCATCACCTTAAACAATTGTTTTCTTAAATCCTCATTACCTATCACATCTTCAATCGTAAAGAAATGGTCTATGATTGCTTTGCTCTTACTAATTTCTTCTTCGGCTCTGGAAGTAAGAGATACCCTTTGCATGATCAATATTGTGATTGATTCAGGATTTTCCTGTTTTGCTCTTCTTAAACTCTTTAGAGCTGCTCCAAATCGTTCAAGCACACCTGCTGGATCAATACCTCCTTTTATTTCCACAGCAATTTGAATAGTATTATTTTTATATATCCCAATATCAGGCTCACTACCCATTACTAATACTCGTCCATCCTTTAATTCGAATTTTTCACTCTTTCCATGAAGGATTTCCTTAATTATCAACCCTTTTTCTCTGACTCTTCTTTCGATTAACTCCTTGACAACAATCTCCGCTCGGTCACCTTTTGTATTTTGCCACGAACCTTGAGCTTGAGAACCAGCTGCCATTCCACGCCACAAATCAAATTCCCTTGCATCTATTTTCTCATCATGTTCTATAAGAATGCTTATAATCTTGTTTAGGTGCTTAGAAATTTCAAGAGCTGTGGCATCATCAAAACTCTTTCGTCCATCTTCATAACCATTTACAGCTAATCCGACTTTTGACATTGATTTTTGAGAAACCATAGCAAGCATTCTGTAATAACTGATTCTCTTTGAATTTTCTTTCAAAACGTCAGGATGGCAGAAGACCCTTATCGGTTTGATACCTCTATGAATAATTTTATTCCATGCTTTGGGACTTATGTTTAGTTTTTCCAAATCCCATTCAAGTTCTTCCCCTTTTATAGCTTCAAGCTCATAAACGATTTCCAATAGACCCCATTCATGGAGTTTTTGGTGAAAAAACTCACTTTTAGTGATCTGATCGATCGTCCAGCTCTCTTTTTCTTTATCAGACGGCATCTTAATCACCTTTCCCATACAACAATGCTTTCTCTAACAGGAACTCTTCCATATTTCTTCATTTGCTGGGAACTATTTCCTTTATAGCGAGCGACAATAATCTCTTTGACATCAAAGCCTACTTTTTCAGCCATTTCAGATAAAATTAAGTCAACAGGTATCATCTCGCCTTCAAATCGGACATTATCTACCACCATTGCCACTTTTGCACCTGGAGCTAAAACCCTATACCATTCGTTTATGACTTTTTGCATATCAACAAAATAAGCTGTAATCATGTCTGGTATTTTGGGATTATTTAATTTCTTTCTTGAAAGAGCTTCAATTACTTCCTCGACTGCTGGATGGGGTGGTTTTTCACCTTTTCTTACTTTTGATTCTATATGTGACCTCAGAATTCCGAAACGAATGGCTTTAAGTTCCTCAAAATTCTTTACAAAATGAAAACATAATTCTAAAGAATAAGTTCTCGTATAGTCGTATCTATTAGCATAAGGTGGAGAAGTAATAATGATCGTAGGTCTTTTCCTGAATTTTATGTTAGATAGATCCCTAGTATCTCCAAGATAAACATCAGGAAAAACTTCTTTATTGATAGTGAGGCCTGGATAAAGAAATCTCATGTGTCGTATGTCTTCTTCAACTTGTGCAACTTTCTTACTCAATGCTTCTATTGGGTTAGATACCTTCTTGTCTCGTCTAAGTCTGAGAAACTGTCCGTCCTTGGATGTAAAGCTGCACTCTTCAAGAATCGAAAAGAATAACAAAAGAAAAATATCTCTATTCGGCTCAGAAAGTTCATCTATTAGAGATTTCAGCTTTCTTAGAAGCAAAAGGTTTTCCTCACTAAATGCAACCTGCATGATTGGAACATCCATTGCTACATCGGCCGGTTTGCTTTTTCCTATTCTTGGTTTGATTGAGTCCCATACCTCTTTTACTTCGTTCTCTTTCAAAAACAATAATCTTGGGAGTGTCTTTGATATAAAATAAGCAACTGGTAATTTGTCGATACCTATTGAGGGAATACCATAAATCATAGAAGTAAACATTGTTGTTCCCAAACCTGAAAATGGGTCAAATACATAATCATCAGAATTTGCACCAAATCTTTTAAGAAAATCTTTAACAAAATTAAAAGCAAACGCCTCTTTATACCTATAAATCCTCAAGAAAGGAATTCTCTTATTACCTACATAAGATACAGAAGTGTTTAATTTTAGCTCTTCACGCATTCTATCTTTAAACTTGGATTCAAGCTTCTCTCTCACGGAATCTGCTGGATATATACTCGTTGATATAACTTGTTCAATCTGTTCCATGAATAATGATTGTTGGAGATTATTTATTACTTTTCGTTTTCTTTTTCTATTCATTCTTGTTCAACTCCTCTGTAAATTAGCCATGTCGCCTACCGTTCTGCGGGTATCTGAAGTCCTGAGCGACAGCGAAGGATTTTGGCGGAGTGCCGAAAGCACGAAACCAAATACCTGCCTGTTATACGCTGTACACATGAAAAATTCTCCTTCCATGATAATTATATCGCTAAAAAAGCCAAAGCCAAACTCCTTTCCTTTATTTGAGATCTCTTTTTTCTGCCCGGGATTTATCTTCGGGACTTTCTCTCTGGGGGTAAGGGTTAAATACCCTGGGGCGTTGCTGGAATCTCCGGGAAGGTTTGAACTAACGCCCACTCAGAAGCGGTCTATTTTAGGGGAAATAAAGGATCTGGAGGGAAAAGGCTTTAGCTCTAAAAAGTTAGAAGCTCCCCGGGAGGGACTCGAACCCCCAACCTAGTGGTTAACAGCCACCCGCTCTGCCGATTGAGCTACCGGGGAAGCAGAATAAATTTATACCAAAATTCCATCGGTTAGTCAAGAGGCCCATTGACAGCAAAGGGATGTTTTGATACCCTGGCTCCATGAGAAAGGCTCTTATGGTGATGGCCGCTGCGGCCATATTCGTTTCGTGCAAGGGCAAAGCCCGGCGTCCCCTCAAAACCCTCAGTTTGAAGACCGTGGCAGACTTCACCACCAGGCAAGACCTGGGAGTGGTGGTGGACGCCACCGTGGGAAAGGGCGGAAAGGTATTCTTCTTTGAAGCAGGCAGGGAAAAGCTCTTCAGGCTTTCTCTCTCCTCCCCCGCCGAGCCAGTACAGATAGGAGAGAAGGGCGAAGGCCCTGGAGAGTACGCGGGTCTCTCCAGCGTTTACGCCGACGAGGAAAGGGTTTACGCTCTGGATTCCAGGTCAAAGATTCTGGTTTACAGTTACGGGGGAGAACTCCTTTTTGAGCAGAAGTTCAAGACGGAACTTTACTGGCCGAGGTTCGTGGGAAAGCTGGGCCAGAGGCTATTCTTTTACTCCATCCATTTCAAGGACAGGGTAAATCCCACAATGGGGCTTTTCTGCTGGAGGGAGGGCAAGGAACCCGAAAAGCTCATGGACCTTCCAGTGGTGGCGGAGATAAAGAAGAGGGGCTCAGGGGAAAAGGTGATGTTTCAGATTTTCTTTCTGAGTTTTCCCACCTATGCTCTCGTAAACGGAAACCTGCTCTACTCGGCCTCTCCTTCCTACAGCCTCCACCTGAGAAGCCTGGAAGGAAAGGAGCTGTGGAGGGCCTCCTTGAAAGCCCCTCCTGCGGAAATTCCCCCCTATCTCAGAAAGTTCTTGAAGAAATCCCGGAAAAAACTGTATCCGATTATAACCGCCTTCCAATGCAGGAACAGGATCTGCGTTCTATGCAACTACTATGAAGGAAACAAGCCCAGGCTGGATGTTTTCTCCCTGGAAGGAAAATTCCTCCGTTCCTACCTCTTTCCGCTGAAAATAGAAAGGCCTGTGGCCAATCCCATAAAGGTTCAGGGGGAATACCTTTTGTATTTTCCCTCCGGGGAAGAAGGATTTAAGGTGTATCGCCTTCCCGGCGAGATTTAAAGTTTTGATACTATCTCTGCGGTATCCCTGGCTATGACCAGTTCCTCGTTGGTGGGAATTACCATCACCTTCACCCTTCCCCTGGAGATAATCCCCTCTTTGCCCCTGACGGTGGCCCTGTTCAGCTCATCGTCTATTTCTATTCCCAGGAATTCCAGCCCCTCGCAGGACCACTTTCTTATGAGGGGGGAGTTTTCCCCGATGCCGGCGGTAAAGAACAGGGCGTCCAGCCCTCCCATGGCCGCCGCATAGGCCCCTATGTACTTCTTCACTTTGTAGGCGTACATCCTGAGGGCAAGTTCTGCCCTGGGATTTCCCCCCTCCGCAGCCTCCTCCAGGTCCCTCATGTCCGAGGATATCCCGGAAATCCCCAGCATTCCGCTTTTCTTGTTGAGGAGGTGATCCACCTCCTGGGGGGTAAGCCTGAGCTGGTTCTGAAGGGCTAAGGGGACGGCGGGGTCCAGGTCCCCGCATCGGGTCCCCATGTAAAGCCCCTCTAAAGGGGTATATCCCATGGTGGTATCCACGGATTTTCCCCCTTTTACAGCACACATGGAGGCCCCGTTTCCTAAATGGGCGGTTATGATTTTCAGCTCCTGGATGGGCCTGCCCAGGATATGGGCTGCTCTGGCCGAAACATATCGGTGGGAGGTGCCGTGAAAGCCGTATCTTCTGACCTTCCGCTCCTGGTAAATCTCGTAGGGGAGGGCGTACATGTAGCTGTGGGGAGGCATGGTCTGATGGAAGGCGGTGTCAAAGACCGCCACCATGGGCTTTCCGGGAAGTTTCTCCTGGGCGGCTAAAATCCCCGCTAAATTGGCAGGGTTGTGAAGGGGAGCCAGGGGAATGCACTCCCTTATGCTCTGGATCACCTCGTCGGTAATGAGAACGGAGTCAGAGAACTTCTCACCACCGTGAACGACCCGGTGTCCCACGGCGGATATCTCCTCAGGCTCCTTTATGGCCCCGTATTCAGGGTGAGAAAGGTATTTCAATATGAGTTCTATGGCCTCAGAATGGTTCCTGATCTCCTCCTCCACCACGAGCTCTTCCTCGCCCCGGCGGTGCTTCAGCCTGGAGCCCGCCAGACCAATTCTCTCCACGATTCCCTTGGCCAGGACCTTCTCCCCCTCCATGTCTATAACCTGATATTTTACGGAGGAACTCCCGGAGTTCAGGACCAGAACCTTCATCTTTATCTCCTGAGAAGCGCCTTCATCTGGGCCACCGCCTCCTTGAGGCCCACGAAAACGGCCCTGGAAACTATCGCATGGCCTATGTTCAGCTCCTCTATTTCCTCTATGGCCACTATATCCCTGACATTCCAGTAATTCAGGCCGTGACCGGCCAGTACCCGTAGCCCAAGTTTTGATGCCAGGCGGGCCGCCTTTTCTATGGCCTCCAGTTCCCTTTCCCTATCGTCTGCTTCGGCGTATTTTCCGGTGTTTATCTCCACGGCAGGGATTCCCAGTTTGGCGCAGGCCCTTATCTGCTCGGGATCGGGGTCCACGAAGATGGAGACCGCTATCTCCGCCGCCATGAGCTTGGAAATTACAGGTTTTATAAATTCCCCCTGAAGGACCACATCCAGACCGCCCTCGGTGGTTATCTCTTCCCTCCTTTCGGGAACCAGGGTTACCTGATGGGGAAGGACCTTCAGGGCAATGTCTACCATCTCGTCTGTGGCCCCCATCTCCACATTGAGCATGGTTTTTACGGTTCTGCGGAGAAGCTCCACATCCCTCTCCTTTATGTGACGGCGGTCTGCCCTCAGGTGAACCGTGATGCCGTCGGCCCCGCCCAGCTCCGCCAGCAAAGCGGCCTGGACCGGGTCAGGCTCTGCGGCCTTCCTGGCTTCCCTTATGGTGGCAATGTGGTCAAGGTTGACTCCAAGTTTTACTTCTCTCATCCTATGACTCCTCCAATATATTTTCCTTTTTCAAAATTTCCTTCAAAAAACCCTCCAGTTCCCTCATAACCTCGGCGGTTCTTTCCCGGGTTCTGCTCTGAACCATCACCCTGAGCAGGGGCTGGGTTCCGGAGTAGCGCACCAGGAAATAGGCATCCCTGAACCTCTCCCGCAGCTCCCTGATTTTCTCCTGATATGCCTTCAATCTCTCCAGGGGTTTTTTCCTCTTCACCGGAATGTTGAGGCTCTCCTGGGGATAAAGCCTCAGCCTCTCCCTCCAGAGGGAAGGCTTTTCTCCCTTCTCCACAAGGTAGGAAGCTATGAGAACCGAGGTGAGGATACCGTCGCCGGTGGGAAGGTGCTCCCTGAATATGGTGTGGCCGGACTGTTCCCCTCCCAGGATGGCCCCCATTCTCATCATCTTCTGAAAGACGAAGCGGTCGCCCACCGGAGCCCTGTAAAGGGTTATGCCCATGCTGTTCAGGGCCTCCTCCAGGGCCAGGTTGCTCATCACCGTGGCCACAACCCGGCGGTTCCACCTCCTTTTTTCCTCCTCAAATCTGTAGGCCATGAAATAAAGGGTGTGGTCTCCGTTTAAAATCTCTCCGTTTTCATCTATCCAGATGCAACGGTCTCCATCCCCATCGTAGGCAAAACCCACCATGGCCTTAGTTCTCTTCATCTTCCACGACAGCTCCTGAGGCCTTTCGGAGCCGCTCAGATTTATGTTCCTGCCGTTGGGCCTTGGGGAAATCTCCTTGGCCCTGGCCCCCAGACGGGAAAAAACCTCCCTGGCCACATAGTAGCCCGCACCGCTGGCGGAATCTAAGATGACTTTGACCCCTCCGAGCTCCTTCCCATGGGAGGAGAGGAAGTCCATGTAATCCTCCTTGAGGTCCACCTTCTCCTTGTTTTTTCCTCTGCTCAAGTTCAAATACAGCAGGCTCAGGGCCTCCTCCTCTATTTCCTTTTCCTCCTTGGTGGAAAGCTTTCTTCCGAACTGGTTTACCAGCTTTATGCCGTTGTCAATAAATGGGTTGTGGGAGGCGGAGATGGAAATCCCTAAGGAATAGCCGTGTTTCGGGACGAGGTAAGCTAAGGAGGAGGTGGGAAGAATCCCGGCGGAGAAAACCCTACCCCCGCCCTGGGTTATCCCTTCAGCCAACAGCTCCTCTATTTCCTCGCCGCTCTCCCTGGTGTCCCGCACCACCAGAATTCTGTCAAACCTTTTGCCAAGGATGTAGCCGATCTTCCGTATGTTATCCCTCGTTAAAGGTTCCTTCCAGACCTGGCCCCTGATACCGTCGGTTCCGAAAAGTCTCATGGCTTCTCCTTTTTGACACTGTAATATATCATTTTTACCCCCGGGGGAAGCTCCAGCCTGGGAACCAGCCTCCTTCCTTTCCTCTCCAGACCTTTCACTACATCAGGGCCGAGCCCCGCCACCTTAGAATGCAGCCCCTCTAAAACCAGGGTCACCCTGTATCGCCCTACGGTGGCCTTTACGGTCTTCCTTTCCGCCTTTTCCCGCCCTTCAAAAAGGACGGAAACGGTCCCGTCCTCCGGCGACACTATGGAAACCGCTTCCCTGGGAGGAACTATTTTAAGGGTGACGGACCTTGAAGGCTCTATATCCTTCAAATTAAAGGGCTCGGTGTAAATAACCCTCACCTTCTTTAAGGCAGAGCGGGTTCCGGAAATCACCGCCCGGGAAGGATTGATCTTATAACCCTTGAACTCAAACCACGGAGGGGGATTTCCTATCAACACCGGCTTTATTTTAACCCTCCTCTGAACTATGGCCTCCAGCTTGACCCTCACATAGGAGGGGGTTATCTTTACCACCTGAACGGTTTCGGGAAGGAGGACCATATCCTTCTTTATGGGAAAAATCTCCTCGCCCTCCCTGGCTCCGGAAAGGTCCACCATTACGGAAATGCTCCTGTAGTCCTGGGAAAACATCATGTTCTTCTGGACCTTCAGCCTTATGCTGACCTCCTTGGGGGAGAAGGAGATAAGCTCTAAGTTTTTGGGGAGGTTTTGAAAGCCCACCGGAGCCCTGACCATGATCTCCACCGTCTGCCTCTTCTCCCCGCTCACCATTATCCACAGAAGAAAGGCTAAGAGAAGGGAAAGGAATTTCAAAGGGAGGTTCTTTAAGAAAATATTTCTATAACTCATTTCAGCTCAAAATACTCCGTTAGCCTTCTCTCCAGGGCTTCCCTGTCCAGGTTGGAGAAAAGGTTTCCCCCTATAGCCAGGGAGACCGTTCCCTTTTCCTCGGAGACCACCACCACGGCGCTGTCAGTTTCCAAGGAAAGCCCTATGGCGGCTAAGTGCCTGGTTTTGGTCCCGAATTTTTCCAGAAAGGGATGCTCCTGGGGATGAGGAAAAAGGCAAGCCGCCGCCAGAATTCTGTTGCCGGAAATTATCATGCCCCCATCGTGCAATGGGCTGTTGGGATAAAACACGGAAACTATGAGGTCCCTGGAAACCACCGCATCCAGAAGGACCCCCACTTCGGCGTAATTTTTAAGTGAAATCTCCTTTTCCAGAGCTATGAGGGCTCCGATTTTTTTGCTGGCAAGATACCTGGCGGTAAGGGAAACGGTTCTTATGGTTTCCAGGGAGGTTCTGGCGGGTTTTGTCTTGAGAAACCCCCGGGAGCCTATCTCTGCCAGAACCTTCCTGAGCTCTCCCTGGTAGAGGACTATAACCGCTATTATCACATAGGTGAGGAATTCCTTAAGCAACCAGTTGAGGGTAGAGAGTTTGAGGTAATAGCTGGCCATGTAAACCCCGGCCACCGTAAGCAGCCCGATGGTCATTTGATAGGCCCTGGAGCCCTTTATCAATTTGATAAACTGATAGATTATGGCGGCCACCAGGAGGATGTCCACAGCATCCAGAAGGGTGAAACCTCTGAAGGCGCTCTTTATAAGTTCCAGCATCAGCCTTCTTCGTGGCCCTCAAAGGCGGCCTGCTTTTCAAATACTATGGCGTTTATTTCCTCCGATGTAAGGATTTCCTTCTCCAGCAGGCCCCGGGCTATGGCTTCCAGTTTATCCCTGTGCTCTGTTATAAGCTCCTTGGCCCTCTCGTAGGCCCTTTTGACTATTTTGGCCACTTCCCTATCAATGGCCCTGGCGGTCTCCTCGGAAATCTCCTTTTTAAGGGTGAGGGATTTGCCAAGAAATATGGCCCCCTCCTTTTCTCCGAAATTCAACGGTCCCAGCTCGCTCATCCCCCACTCACAGACCATTTTTCTGGCAATCTCCGTGGCCCTCTCCAGGTCGGAACCGGCCCCGGTGGTGATTTTCCCCAGCACCACCTCCTCCGAGGCCCTCCCTCCCAGCAAAACGGTTATCTGGTCTTCAAGATATTCCTTGGTATAAGTAAACCTGTCGTCCTCCGGAAGCTGCTGGGTCACACCCAGGGCCATTCCCCTGGGTATAATGGTAACCTTGTGAATTGGGTCAGCGTGGGGAAGGATGGTGGCCAGAAGAGCATGCCCCGCTTCGTGATAGGCGGTAAGTTTTTTCTCCTCCTCGGAAAGCACCAGGCTTTTCCTTTCCTTACCCATGAGTACCTTGTCCTTGGCCTCCTCAAAGTCCTCCATCTCAATAACATCTTTGTTTTTGCGGGCAGCTATGAGGGCGGCCTCGTTCACTATGTTGGCCAGGTCAGCACCGGTAAGCCCCGGGGTGGCCTTGGCAATAACCTTGAGGTCCACATCCTTTCCCAGAGGGACATTCCTGGTGTGGACTTTCAGAATCTCCTCCCTTCCCTTGACATCGGGCTTGGGAACATAGACCGTGCGGTCAAACCTGCCAGGACGAAGAAGGGCGGGATCAAGAATGTCTGGTCTGTTGGTGGCAGCCAGCACTATTATCCCCTCGTTGGGGTCAAAGCCGTCCATCTCCACCAGAAGCTGATTCAGGGTTTGTTCCCTCTCGTCGTGTCCCCCTCCCAGGCCAGCCCCCCTCTGCCTTCCCACGGCATCAATTTCGTCTATGAATATGACGCAGGGGGCCAGTTTCTTTGCCTGGGAGAAAAGGTCCCTCACCCTGGAGGCACCCACCCCAACGAAGAGCTCCACGAAGTCCGAACCGCTTATGGAGAGGAAGGGAACTCCGGCCTCCCCGGCCACTGCCTTGGCCAGAAGGGTCTTTCCGGTTCCCGGGGGACCCACCAGAAGAATGCCCCTGGGCATCCTTCCCCCAAGCCTTGAAAACCTCTTGGGGTTCTTCAGGAACTCTATTATGTCCCGAAGTTCCTCCTTGGCCTCCTCCACCCCGGCCACATCCTCAAAGGTGACCTTTTTATCCGAAGAGGTGAAGAGCTTGGCCCTGCTCTTTCCAAAGGTAAAGGCCTTGTTCCCCCCGGCCTGCATCTGCTTCATAAACATAAACCAGAGTATTATGAGAACGATCAGCGGGGACCAGGAAAGAACGATGGACCAGAACCCTCCCTGGTCCCTTTCCTCGGCCTTTATCCTGACATTGTGCCTCTGAAGGACATCCACCAGCTTGCCATAACCCTCCGGAACCACAGTTTTATACTGGGCTCCAGAGCGGTCCTTGAACTTTACCGCCTGTCCCTTTATGGTGGCCTCCACCACCTTGCCAGCCCTCACCATTTCCATAAATCCGGTGAAATCCACCTCCTTGGGGGGCTGGGAGTAATTGGCAAGGCCGTAGAGGAATATTATAATTAAACCAATTATGAGCCAGACGATTAAACTTCCACCGTTAATTCTCCTATTGTTCATTTCCCTCCTAATACCTCCTCTAAAATTCTACCATTTTAATAGGGGAATTTAAATGGGGAAAACATGGTTAAAGCTTTTCATAAGCCTTTCCATCCTGGCTTACATCCTTCTGGTCAAGGTCAAGCTTAAAGTTCTGGCGACCCTGGTGGGGAAAATAAATCCCTGGTGGTTCGCCTTTGCTCTTTCCCTCCACATTTTAGGATACCTTATAAGCGGGGAAAGATGGAGGAAGATCTCCTCCGGCCTTGGAGTGGAACTCCCGCTGAGCTTTTATGTGAAATCCTACCTGGTCTCCACCTTTTTCGGCTTCTTCCTCCCATCCAGGTTCGGCGGGGACCTTGTAAGGATAGGGGACCTCACCACAGAGGAAGGGCTTTCCTCGGGGGTATCCACGGTCTTTTACGAGAGAGCCGTAGGACTGCTGAGCATGGTGGCCCTGGGACTTCCTACCCTTCTTCTTATAAGGCCGGAATTTAAGAGGCTATTCCTGCTTTCCCTTCTTCTCATGGGAGGGGTTTTCTTTTTCTCTTTAATCCTCATCCTGAGGCCCCGGATCCTTCCCGCGATGGTCCCTGAAGGAAAACTCAGGAAGAAGGTGGAGGAGGTGGGAAGGAGCCTGGAGTTGCTTCAAAACAGGAAGCTATTTCTCCTTACCTTAGGGTGGAGCTTTGCCCTGCAGGTCAATGTAATAATCTATTACTGGGCAGTGGGAAATGCCGTGGGAATAAGGCTTTCCTTTTTTCACTATTTTTACATCATTCCCACCATGCTCATCCTCATGGCCCTGCCCATAAGCTTTCAGGGGATGGGCATAAGGGACTTCTTTGCGGTGAGCGTCTTTCCCCTTTACGGAGCTTTCCCGGAACAGGGTCTGTTGTTTTCCCTTTCCGACCTGGCCATAGCCCTGACCTACGCGGTGGTGGGCTTCTTCGTTTATCTATGGAGAAAATGAGGAAGGCGGCTCTTCTCCTGATTTTAGGGCTGCTGATGGGGGAAACCAGAAAGGACCTCCTGCTCAGAATAAGGCTCCTGGAAAGGGAAATTGCCCTCCTGGAGAAAAGAAGTAAAGGTATATCCGACCGCCTGGAGAGAATTTCGGCGGAGATAAACCTCATAAACGCCCGGATAGCCCTGGAGACCCAAAAACTCAGGGAAATAGACCTTAGGATAAAGGAAGGAAAGCTAAGGATTGAAGACCTTCAGGGAAGGATTGAAACTCTGCGAAAACGAATAAAAACCCTGGCCCTTTTCCTTTACAAGCGCCGATGGACGGAAACCCACTTCCTCCTGGAGCTTTTCTCCTTCAGGGACCCCACCTACCTTCTTTATTTGCAGAGGAGGATCACCGGAGCATACAAAAAATACAGGGAGCTGATGGAGGAAAAGAGAGCCCAGGAAGAAAGCCTGGGGAGGGCGTATCGTGAAAAGAAACAGCTTCTCCGCAGTCTCAGGTGGAGAAGATGGAGATTGAAAAGGGCCCGGCAAAGACTGAAGCAGGAGCTTTCCAGGGTTTTGCAGGACAGGGAAAAGAAAAGAAAGCTTCTGCAGGAGATAAGGTCCCCGGACCTTAACTTCCAGCAGGAGGAAAGACCCCCTGCGGTAAAAAGAGGTGAAATGCTATGGCCCCTGCGGGGAAGGATTGTAAGGAGGTTCGGATTCATAATCCACCCGGTTTTCCATACCAGGGTAAAGAGCACTGGTATTGAGATAAAACCCTCGGGGGGTCAGGAGTATGTAAGGGCAGCGGCAGCGGGGGTGGTGGAATTCGTCTCCCGATTTTCAGGATACGGACGGGTGGTGATCCTTTCCCACGGAGGAAGGATTTACACCGTTTACGGACACCTCCTGGAGGTCTTTGTGAAGAAGGGTCAGGAGGTAAAGGCCGGCCAGAGGCTGGGAAGCTTAGGGGAAGGGGCCTTCTGGAAGGGAAGGACCCTTTACTTTGAGGTCAGAGTGGGGGGAGAGGCTCAGAATCCCTTGAGGTGGCTCCGAAAAAGGTGATATCATAGACGGGATGAAGAAAAAAATTTCCCTTCTGGCGACAATCCTGGCGGCGGCCCTTGTGTTTTCCTTCACCCTGAAGAAGGATGAGTTTGAGTTCTTAGGAAGGGCCCTTTACTACATAATCAACGATTATGTGGAGGAGGTAAACCCTGCCCAGGTGGTGGAAAACGGCATAAGGGGAATGGTTCAGAGGGAGGGCTATGCCTTCCTGAAGGGGAGGCCCGAGGATTATTCCCGGAGGTTTCAGCTCAAATTACCGGGTTTTCAGGGGGTATACAGCAGGGAAGCCTTCGTTATAACCAGGGTCTTTAAGGGAAGCGACGCTGAGAAAAAGGGCGTAAAGCCCGGAGACCTTCTGGTGGAGGTGGAGGGCTTTCCCACGAGGCTCTTAACCCATCAGGACATCCTGTGGAGGCTCTACGGCCCCGGTGAAAGCAGGGTAAGGTTAAGGTTTCTTAGAAAATTCAAGATAAGGGACCTGGAGGTAGTCCGGGATTTTCCTGAGAAAGACTTCCTCTGGGAAGGGGATAGGCTAATAATTTACAGGCTATTTAGCCACACAGTGGATGAAATAGGGGAATCCCTGATGGACCGAAAAGGCGTTTTAGTGGACCTCACCAGCTTCGTGGATGGGGACTGGAGAGCTTCTCTTACCCTGACCTCCCTTTTTCCCTCCGACCTGGAACTGGTATTCAAAGGGGAAAAGGAGGAAAGAACCGTTCAACTCAGGGGGGAGTTTAAGGGAAAGGTGGTGGTCATAACCGATGGCTCCTGCGTAGGAGCGTGCTCCATGCTGGTTTACGCCCTTTCCCTTAGCGGTGCAGAGGTTCTATCCCCCGAACAACCCGCTTCCCCCTGTCCCCTCTCCCCGCTGAAGTTTGAGGACGACAATTTCTTCCTCCTCCCCCTCATGGGTGTATTCCACAAAGGGAAGGACGCCTGCAAGGAAAAAATAAAATTCACAAAGGTTAAAAGGGACCATCTGCTCAAGGAAGGCCTGAAGAGGATTGAGTCCTGAAAAATACAGAAACCTTGTCCTGGTTTACCTCATATTGACAGCAGCCCTTTCCCTGGCCTACCTTCAGTGGAGCGAAGGGAGGGGAAATATTCCGGAAAAGACCTTCAGGAGGCTTACAACTTACGGAGGGAATATCCCTCTACCTTCACCGGAGAAAAAACCCGCTCGCCCCCTAAGAAAAAAGGAATACTCCATAGCCCTGGTAATAGACGATGTGGGGGCCAGCAGGGAGATGGTTTACAGGGTAGCCACCCTCCCCAGGGAGGTTACCCCTTCGGTCCTTCCCTTCAGGGAATACTCTCTGTGGGCCACGCTTTACCTTAAATCTAAGGGTTTTGATGTCATGCTTCACCTTCCCATGGAACCCCAGAACCCGGAGCTTCTGGAAAGGGGGATGCTCAGGGTAAACATGAGCAGAAGGGAAATGGAAGGAAGGCTAAAGGAAGCCCTGAGGCAGGTTCCCTTTCCCGTGGGTATAAACAACCACGAAGGTTCCCTGTTTACCTCGGACCCTGAGGCCATGAGGACCTTCTTATCTCTGCTTAAGGGCACCGGACTCTTCTTCCTGGACAGCTGGACTTCGGGCCGCTCCACGGCCATGGGGCTGGCCAGGAAAATGGGGATAAGGGCCCTCAGGAGGGATGTTTTTCTGGACAATCTTCAGGAACCCTCCTACATAAAGGCCCAGTGGAAAAGGCTTCTGGAGGTGGCCCGCCGGAAGGGCTTCGCCGTGGGAATTGCCCACGCAAGATGGATAACCATGGAGACGCTGCCGGAGCTTCTCGCTTCCCTTCCCCGGGAATTCTCCCTGGTCAGGGTGCGTTCTCTGATGAAAGCCACGCCCTCAGGCGATAATAGACAATACCTAAGTATTCGTGGAGGGCGATGAAGGAGTTATCCAGGGCCTTGGAGTTGGGAAGCAGGGGAAAACCTCCCATCCCGGAGCGGAAATCGGTAGCCACGGGGACCGCATCTATTCCACGGGAGCGGAAGGCAAAGAGGGCTCTTCCCATGTGGAAGGCGGAGGTCACTAAATAGACCCTGTTCCACCCCCTTTCCTTGAGGATCCTGCCCACCTCCCGGGCCTCTTCTCTGGTGTTTATGGCCCTCTCCTCCTTAAGAATCTCCTTAACCCCCAGCCGGCGAAGGAGGGCCTCCATCTTCTCCGCCTCGGTGGGGGAATTCTTCTTGAGATGCCCTCCGCTTACCAGGACGGCAAGCCCCGTCTTCCTCCACAAAAGAAAGGCTTTTAAAACCCTTTTGAGGGAGGACTCCGTAAGACAGACTTCTCCTCCGCACCTGTCATAGGAACCTCCCCCTAAAACCACAATAACCTGGGCCCTGGTCCTGGGGCTTTTAAAATACGGACTCTCCAGAGGGTAAAGAAGAAGGTTAGCTGTCGGGGGAAGGGATAGGAGGTAAAGGAAAATCGCCGAGGCCAGAAGCAAAGCCTTGCCTGCTCTCCTGTCGCCTCCTATCAGGAAATAGCTGCTCAGAAGGAGGACAACTATTCCTCCCGGAGGGAGGAAAAGGTAGGTAAGGACCTTCTCAACCATCCGAAGGGACCTTCAGGGCTTCAGGTAAAGAACCCGGAAGGGAGGTCTGGAAAATTCAATGTACCTGTGGGAAAGATAAAGGGGGAGCAGGTCGGAATAATGGGGGGAGGGAACTCCGCTCTGTCCCTCGTAGTATATCCAGCGGTCCCGGTGGAAGTCTATTATTTCCCTCATGGATGGGATCACGGTCACCGGACCAAGGTTGAAGGGGTTGAAGGCGGCCTGCAGGACGGTCTCCTTATCCCCGTCAAAGGGTATTTTCCCCAAGGAGAGCCTGGTTCCAAAGAGAAGACGCAGAAAAGAGACCCTTCCCAGTGGATGGGCCAGGTCAAGGTAATGGAACTGCCCCCAGGTTTTGCCCCTGGATTTTTTCTCTGCCCTGAGGAAGGCGTCCTTCAGAAGGTCAGCCCAGCGGCGATATCTGCCCGAAGAGACCTTCTGCAGAACATCCTCCCTTTTCCCTTCAATAAGCCTGACCAGGGCCTCCCGGGATTTGAGGCCAAAGAGGGAAAATTCCTTCCCCTCCCCTCCGCTTATGTAGAGTCTCTGAAGCTCCGGGTCCCCGGGGAAGAAGGCCAGCTTCTGGGCCTCTAAAACCCATAGTTCGTAAAGGAGGGCTGTGTGGGAAGACGCCTTAATAAGGCAGTCCCAGCCCTGAAGTTCCTTCAGAGCCGTCCGTCTCACCCTTCCTTCCACCAGGGGGAGGGCAGCTTTGAGAAAGCGGCAGGCGTAAAGGCTTTTAACATCCCCCTGGACCTTAGCCACCCATTTTACGCTTATCCTTTCCTTAGGTTTAAGCAGCTGCCTTATCCTCTCGGCCCTGTATCCCATGCAGACATCGGGGGCCGCTGGAAAATCCGGTTTTATTCTCTGGTTGGCGGTTATTATAAGCCCCTCCTCAGGGTTGAAAACATGGGGAAGCTCGTCCAGGGAGTAATAACCTTCCCAGTTTCCTTCTTTTATGGGAAAAAGGCCGCTCCAGCTCCTTTTGGGTATAAGGCCGCTGAGCTGATACCCTATATTTCCCTGAACATCGGCATAGACCATATTCTGGGAGGGGACGGACCAGAAGGAAAGGGCCTCCCTGAACTCCTCCCAGTTTTTGGCTTTGTTTAAAAGGTAGATGGCCCTTATAAGATGTCCGAAGTCCTGCCCCACCCATCTAAGGACCAGGCCTTTACCCTTTTTTTCGTAGATGATGGGACCGAGCTCCGTCCACTTAAAGGTGCGCTCCACTTCCCCTTTCCCCCTTACCCTGAATTTTTCCTTAATCGTCTTTATCTCGCTCCAGCCCCCATTTATAAGACACCGCTCTCCCCTTATGTCCACCATGTAGAGGTCCTGAACATCGGCAAAGGAGTTGGTGAAACCCCAGGCTATGTTCCGGTTCCTCCCTATCACAACCCCCGGGGTCCCTGGAAGGGAAGCGCCCCAGACTTCAAATTCCCCTGCCTTAAGACGAAGGAAATACCATATTCCGGGAAGGGAAACCCCTAAGTGAGGGTCGTTGGCCAGAATAGGCCTGCCCCCGCCGGCTCTCCCCGGGGAGACAACCCAGTTATTGCTCATCCCCCTGGGAAGGAAGGGGGTAAACTCCTCCATGGGAATTTCCCTCATCCATTCCTGCCCTCCCTCCACTATGAAGGGGGCGGCGGGGGAAGAGTGCGGGTCCAGAAGGGGCCATATTTCCCTGAGCTCCGGCCTGCGGCTTAAAATCTTAAGCCTGACCAGCTCCTCCGCAAAATTTCCTGCTAAGGACCACTGAAGGAGTCGGGCCACGAAAAGACTATCTTCGGCTTTCCACGGTTGCCTCCTTGCCCTGAGTATTTTGTACTCAAAGGAAGGGGGGGTGCTCTGAAGGCAGGCGTTTACCCCTTCAGCGTAGGCCCGGAGGATTTCCTGCTCCTGCGGAGTCCCATTCCACCTGAAGCGGTTTATTCCCAGCCTTCTGGCCCTCTCGTCCAGGGGAAGGACCTTTTCTCCAAAGAGCTCCGCCAGTCTGCCCTGGGCAGCCCGACGGAATAGGTCCATCTGAAAGAATCTCTCCTGACAATGAACGAAGCCCTGGGCGAAGAAAAGGTCGTGGAGGTTGGAAGCCTCCACTGTGGGGATCCCCCATGGGTCCCTCCTTATCTTCACAGGGGAAGAAATCCCTCCGGTTCTTATCTCTCCCTGGTATTTGAGCGGGGATGTGGGAAAAAGGGAAAAATAAACCACAAAATACACTCCGGCAAGGATGAGAACCAGACCCCACAGGATCCTCTTCATTGCGCCCTCCTTATTAAAATCTCCCTTTCCGATCTTAGCCTTACCCTGAGTTTTCTCAGCAAAGGAAGGAGTTCCTTCCTGACATCCCGGGCCCGGCTGAGGTCAAAGGGACCCACCAGGACCCTGTAAAAGCCGTTTTTTAGTTCTACCTTAGAGGGATATCCCCTGGAGGAAAGCTCCTGGGAAAGCCTTCTGGCCGATTCCCCCCTCTTCAGAGCCGCCACCTGAAGAAGGTAATGGCCGCCTCCTTCCCCCCTTCCCCGGGCAGGGCCTTCCGGGGGCTTTTTTTCCTCCACCAGGGTCCCTGGCTGTGGGGCCCCTTTCTCGGGCTTTATGGGTTCTTTTTTGACAGGGGTCGGGGGTTTAACCTCCTCTTCCCTGACAGGGATTTTCTCCACTGTTTTCCCTTCCCTTTCAGAGGGAGAAGGGGCCCTGGAATTACTGCCCAAGTAATAGCCGGCCAGAAAGGAAAGGGAAAGCAGAAATAGAAAAAGCAGGATCAGGACCCCCATCACGAAGGAGGAGGTCCTGTAGGTATAGGTTTTTCTCCCCATTTACTTGAGCTGGTTTTCCTTCTTCCTCAGGAAGCTGAAGAACTCAATGGGAATGGGAAAAACTATGGTGGAGGTATTCTCGGTGGCAATTTCGGAGAGGGTCCCCAGAAAGCGTAGCTGAATGGAAATGGGGTTCTCCGCCAGTATTTTGGAGGCCTCCGCCAGCTTCCTGGCTGCCTGAAATTCTCCCTCTGCGCTGATTATCTTGGCCCTCCTCTCCCTCTCCGCCTCCGCCTGCCTTGCCATGGCCCTCTGCATCTCCTGGGGAAGGTCCACATGCTTTATCTCCACCATCTGAACCTTTATGCCCCAGGGGTCCGTGTGCTTATCCAGGATTTCCTGAAGGCTGGCGTTTAACTTTTCCCTCTCGCTCAGAAGTTCGTCCAGCTCCACCTCCCCGAGAACGCTCCTGAGGGTGGTCTGGGCCAGCTGGGAAGTGGCGTAATAGAAGTTTTCCACCTGTAGGACGGCCTTCAGCGGGTCAAATACCCTGAAGTAAACCACCGCGTTGACCTTAACCGAGACATTGTCCTTGGTTATGACATCCTGGGGAGGGATGTCGTGGACTATGGTCCTGAGGCTCACCCTCACCATTTTGTCTATGGGATAAAAAACCAGAATTATCCCCGGACCCTTGGGCTTGCTCAGGGCCCTTCCAAGCCTGAAAATAACCCCCCTCTCGTATTCCTTCAGGATCTTAATGCAGCTCAAAAGGTAAAGAAGAACTATAATGCCCACCGTAAAACCCGGTCCCATTTTTCACCTCCTTTTCAATTTTTATTTAACCCCCATCAGGGCTCTCAGGCTGGAGAGTTCCCTCTCCATCCTTTTTATTTCCTTCTTTTTCTTTCCCCGGCTCCAGAGGTTAAACTCCTTCAACACCAGGTTCCAGACCCAGGCCCTGTCCTGGGGAACCCTTCGGGCATAGGATATTATGAGGTTCTTGGCCATAAACCAGACCATTCCCTCGCCGTAGAAAAATAACCTGGCCACCATGGGGATGGCAGGGGCAAGGTGAACGGGGTGTTTGCCCTGGAGGAGCTCGTCCAGCTCCGTCAAAGCCTCCAGGAGGTTTTTCCCCTGTTTAAGAAGCTCTGCGTTCCGGTCCACCCTGGCCTTGAAGGAGGAAAGTTCCCTGTAGCTCTCATCAAGGAACAGCCGGGAAGCCTTTTCAAATATAAGGGAAGCCTCCCCCAGCCTTCCCGTGGATTCCAGAATCAGGGCCTTGGAATAAAGGTAGGTTGGTTCCTCAGGGGAGATGGACAGGAGAAGCTCAGCATCTTCCAAGGCCTTTTCGTATTTCTTCTTCTTTATGTAAAGCCTCATCCTCAGGTAAAGGGCGTCCTGGTCCCTGGGATTTCGGGATAGAAAATAATTAACATCCTCTAAGGCACGGTCAAGAAGCCCCAGTTTCTCCTCGGCCTTGGCCCTGGCCCTGTAAGCTTTTAAAAGGCCGGGGTCCTGCTGGATGGCCCGGGTGAAGGCGGCGGCCGCTTCCCTGTATTTTCCCTGATAGTAAAGGTCAAGCCCCTGCTGAAAAAGCTGAAGGGCTAATGATACGGCAAGGAGAAACCTCATTCTATCCTGTAATTGGGGGCTTCCTTGGTGATTATCACATCGTGAACATGGCTTTCCCTGAGTCCCGCATTGGTTATCCTTACGAACCTGGCCTTTTCCTTCAACTCCTGGATATTGCGGGCTCCCACATATCCCATCCCCGAACGGAGTCCCCCCACCAGCAGGGGGACCATCTTCATAACGGAACCCCTGTAGGGGACTCTTCCCTCTATACCCTCAGGAACCAGCTTGGCCTCTTCGGTAACCTCATCCTGGAAGTACCTATCCTTGCTCTTGCCACGCCTCATGGCCTCCAGGGAGCCCATCCCACGGTAAACCTTGTAGCTCCTTCCCTGAAAAAGAACTATCTCTCCGGGGCTTTCGTCGGTCCCGGCCAGGAGGCTCCCTATCATAACCGAATCGGCTCCGGCGGCTATGGCCTTGGTGATGTCTCCGGAGTATTTTATTCCTCCGTCGGCAATTACCGGAACCCCTGCCTTAGAGGCCACCTCCGCCACCTGAATCACCGCCGTTATCTGGGGAACTCCGATGCCGGTAACTATCCTGGTGGTGCATATGGAGCCGGGACCTACCCCTACCTTGACCGCATCGGCTCCCCTCTTGATAAGTGCCTCGGCGGCCTCGGCGGTGGCGATATTCCCCGCCACCACCTGCACATCAGGGAAAAGCTCCTTTATCCTCTCCAGGACCTCCAGGACCTTTCTGGAATGGCCGTGGGCAGTGTCTATGACCAGGGCATCCACCCCGGCATCCACCAGAGCCCTGGCCCGCTCCTCGGCATCCTTTCCCACCCCTATGGCTGCCGCCACCATGGGCCTTCCCAGGGGGTCCTTGGTGGCGTTGGGGTATTTTATCTTTTTCATTATGTCCTTGACGGTGATAAGACCCTTGAGCCTGCCCTCCTCGTCCACCACAAGAAGCTTCTCAATCCTGTGCCTATGGAGGAGTTCCTTGGCCTTTTCTAAATTTATGTTCTCCTTCACCGTTATCAGTTTCTCCTTAGGGGTCATGGCCTGCTGAACCTTCCTGGAGAAATCGGTGATGAACCTTATGTCTCTGTTGGTGAGAATCCCCACCGCCCTGCCCTGGCTGTCCACCACAGGAACCCCGGAAATCTTGTATTTGGCCATGAGCTTGGTGGCGTGCTCTATGGTATCGTCAGGACGGACGGTTATGGGCTTGAAGATCATCCCGCTCTCCGACCTTTTGACCTTGTCCACCTCCTCGGCCTGGGCATCTATTTCCAGGTTCCTGTGTATAACCCCTATTCCTCCCAGCTGGGCCATGGCTATGGCCATGGGGGCCTCGGTCACCGTGTCCATGGCAGCGGAGATTATGGGGATGTTGAGGCGGATCTTCCTGGTGAACCATGTGGAGACATCGGTTTCTGCGGGGAGAACTTCTGAGTAGCCCGGAAGGATAAGAACATCGTCAAAGGTAAGGGCTTCCCCCACCACTTTGTTTTTTATGTCCATTATTTCCTCCTTTTCCTCTTTTTCTTGGAGGAGACCACCTTGGCCTTGGGCATTTTAATCTTTATTCTCATCCTTTCCATCTCCTCCTGGGTGATGGGCTCGTAGAGGAAGATGTACCTTACGGCATCCTCCTCTATTCTGTTCATCATCTGGGTGAACATCTCGTATCCTTCCCTTTTGTATTCCACCAGGGGGTCCCTCTGGGCGTAGCCCCTGAGCCCAATCCCCTCCCTCAGGTGGTCCATGGCAAGGAGGTGGTCCTTCCAGTACTTGTCTATCAATTGAAGCATTATGAACCTTTCCATCTCCCCCATGGCCTCCGGGGCCTTTTTCTTCTTCTCCCGGTATCGCCTGAGAAGCTCCTCCAGTATAAGCTCCCTGAGCTCCTCCCTCGTTATGCTGCTTTTATCAAATTTCAGGTCCTTCAGGGTGAAGAGGAAGTGATAATTTAGCTTTTTCTCCAGACCTTCCCAGTTCCACTCTGAGGCCGGAGTTTTTTCCGGGCAGTTTTCATCTATTATCCATTCCAGGATGTCCTCTATGATACCCTCTATTTCCTCCCCCAGGTCCTTGCCCCTGAGGATTTCCCTCCTCTTGGCGTAGATTATTTCCCTCTGTTTGTTCATAACTTCGTCGTATTCAAGAACATGCTTTCTTATGGAAAAGTTCTGGGCCTCTACCTGCTTCTGAGCCCTTTCTATGGTTTTGGAAACCAGCTTGCTCTCAATGGGGACCCCCCTTTCCATGCCCAGCCTCTTCATAAGCCCGGAAATTCTGTCGGAGCCGAAGATCCTCATGAGGTCGTCCTCTAAGGAAAGGTAAAACCGGCTTTCTCCCGGGTCCCCCTGCCTTCCGGACCTTCCCCTGAGCTGGTTGTCTATCCTTCGGCTTTCGTGCCTTTCTGTACCGAGCACAAAGAGTCCTCCCAGCTCCACCACCTTCTTGTGCTCTTCATCCGTTATCTTCTTGGCCTGCTGGTAAACCCTCTCCCATTCCTCCTTGGAAACAGCTGCCGGGTCCTTTCCTTTCTTCCTGAGCATCTCCCTGGCCAGGTACTCGGGATTCCCTCCCAGGATTATGTCCGTCCCCCTTCCCGCCATGTTGGTGGCCACGGTGACGGCCCCCAGCCTTCCTGCCTGGGCCACTATTTCCGCCTCCCTCTCGTGGTACTTGGCGTTGAGGACCACATGTTTTATCCTGCGTTTATGAAGGAGCCGGCTCAGGTGCTCGGATTTCTCTATGGAAAGGGTTCCCACCAGAACAGGCTGCCCCTTTTTGTGAAGCCGCTCTATTTCATCTACCACCGCCTCCCATTTCTCCTCCTCGGTTCTGTAGACCACATCGGGATGGTCTATTCTTATCATGGGCTTGTGGGTGGGGATGACCACCACATCCAGATTGTAAATGGATGCAAACTCCGCCGCTTCGGTGGCGGCGGTTCCTGTCATTCCCGCCAGCTTTTTATACATGCGGAAGTAGTTCTGGAAGGTTATGGAGGCCAAGGTCTGATATTCCTGCTGGATTTTAACCCTTTCCTTGGCCTCTAAGGCCTGGTGAAGCCCTTCGCTGTAGCGGCGTCCAGGCATCAGCCTTCCTGTAAACTCATCCACGATGATTACCTTGCCATCTTTAACAATGTAATCCTTGTCCCTCTTGAAAAGGGTGTGGGCCTTGAGGGCGTTGTAAACCATGTGGATGTATTCCATGTTGCGTATGTCAAAGAGGTTACCCACCTTCAGGGCCTTCTCCACCTTCTCTATGCCCTGCTCTGTAAGGACCACCGTGCGGCTTTTCTCGTCCACCTCGTAGTCCACATCCTTCTTCAGCCGGCGGACGATGTCGTCAATCCTGTAGTATATGGCGGTGGATTCCTCGGAGGGTCCGGAAATTATAAGGGGAGTCCTGGCCTCATCAATAAGAATGGAGTCCACCTCGTCTATGATGGCGTAATTGTGGCCCCTCTGGACTATCTCGTCAATGGAATACTTCATGTTGTCCCTGAGGTAATCAAACCCGAACTCGTTGTTGGTTCCGTAGGTAATGTCCGCTAAATAAGCCTCCTTTCTGGAACAGGGAACTAACTTGGTGGTAAACCTTTCCCTGTTTTCCCAATCCACTAAATACGAGGCCTCGTGCTGAATAACCCCCACGGTGAGCCCCAGGAAAAGGTATATGGGTCCCATCCAGAGGGCGTCCCTCTTGGCCAGGTAGTCGTTTACGGTCACTAAGTGGACCCCCTTCCCCTCCCTGGGGGTTCCGTCAAGGTCCCTGGCATCCAAGGCGTTCAAGTAAATGGGGAGGGTGGCCACCAGGGTCTTTCCTTCGCCGGTCTTCATCTCCGCTATCTTCCCCTGGTGTAGCACAATCCCACCCATGAGCTGAACATCAAAATGGCGCATGCCCACGGTGCGGCGGGCAACCTCCCTGACCACGGCGAAGGCCTCAGGGAGAAGCTCGTCCATGGTTTCGCCGTCGGCTAAGCGCCTTTTGAACTTCCCGGTCTTTGCCGCCAGCTTTTCGTTGGAAAGGGCCTTCACTTCCGGCTCTAAGGAATTTATTTTCTCCACAATGGGACGAAGTTTCTTGAGTTCCCTCTCGTTTTTGGTCCCGAATATGAGCTCCAGTATCTTGGAAAACATAGTATCCTCCGCTTAGTTCAATACTATTCTAACACGGGATGGGTGGGGAAGGAAAGGACCGGCCCGGAACCGGTCCCTGTCTTATTTCTTCACTATAAGGACCACATCCCCCTTCTTTCCCAGCTGAACGGAATCGCCGACCCTCACCACTTCCTGGGAAATCTTATTTCCTCCCACATAGGTCCCGTTGGTGGAGTTAAGGTCCACCACCAGGAAGGTATCGTTTTCCTGGGGAACTATCTTGCAGTGCACCTTGGAAACTATGGGTTCGTTCACCACTATCCTGGCCCTGGTGGGGTCCCTGCCCACTATGGCCCCCTCGGGAGGTATCACTTCCTCCCCTATCTTGCTGCCCTTCACGAAGATCTCCACCTTCCCCGCCACCTGGGCCTCAAGGACCGTGGGTTTTTCCTGAGGAGCAGGGGCTTCGGGCTTAGCCACCGTTTCGGTGGGGACAGCAGTTTGAGGAGCCTTCAGGGCCACGATAAGTATGCCGACGATGAGGAGAACGATCAATATCCCCACGATAACCAGAACCTTGTGTTGCATCCATATCTTCTTCAAAACGGGCATTCTCTGTATCTGACGGAGTATATCGGCCTGCAATCTTTGAAGGTCCGGCTGCCCCCTCATGTAGGAAAGGGCTATGGCCACCAGATCCCTGGCCTTGAAGTAATCCCCCTTCCAGTAGGCCTCTAAAAGCTCGTTGTAGGTCCTGGTGAATTCAGATGCCACATTGAATTGAATCCCAGCATCGCGAATAAACTCTTTAGCGGTGTTTATGGGGATTATAAATTCGTATCCCTTGGGCTCCTGCAGCTGGCCTGAAAAGGGGTTCACCTCTACGGCTCCGAAGGACAACAGACCAATGGCCCTGACGTTCTCGTCCACCAGTGGTCCTCCGGAATTTCCATGGGAAGCTGTGACATCTGACTGGATGACCTTTAAACCTTTATAATCAGCGTTTATGGCCGATATTACCCCCTTGGTCAAGGTGGGCTGAACGAGGGTTTTCTTAAGGTCCAGAACCCCTGCCTGGGCCATCAAATCCACGGAACCAGGATAGCCTATAAGCCATACATCCTGCCCCACCACCACCGAGGAGGAATCCCCGAGAAAGAGGACAGGGCAGTTGTCCCTCTCAATTTTCAAGATAGCCACATCCTTTCCCTGTTCTGTTACAAAGGGAGAGAATTTCTTTATTTCGTAAACGAAGGTTTTATAGTTAGAGAGGAAGACAGTGGGCTGAGGCTGGAGCTTAGTAACCTGAGGCTGGTGAGCTTTTACCCACCGTTTGAAATTCTCCATGGTTAGCTTCTGATTTTCTTCTTTAAGCTTTCTGGCCACAAAGTTGATTAATATCTTCTGCTTTACCTCCTCTGGTTTTTCCTTGGCCTTCTTTATTATGTCCACCACATGGCCCGCCGTGAGTATGTATCCCTCGGGGTTTATGAAGAAACCGCTTCCCATACCTCCCACTGTCACCTTCTCCTGCTTTTCCTCGTTTCCCATCCTGTAGGAAACCACGCCCTGAACAAAGGAAATAATTCTTACCACCGCTGGCTTGGCCAGATAGGCTATTTTTTCCGCCTTGCTCATCTCCTTGGCCCAAATTAACCCCGGAAACAGAATCGCAAGGGCCAAAATTAAGGAGATTCTCTTTCTCATTTCTTATCCTCCTGCAAGTTTTTTTATAAGGTCCGCTAAGAAATTAGCGTCCTCCTTGTTCATTTTCTTCAAAACAAGGGTAAAATGCGCCTTTGATTTCCTTCCGGACTTATCCATGCCCTTTACATAGAGCCAGTATCCTTTAATCTTACCCACCTCTACTCCCTGGGCCTTTATCTCGTATCTTCCCAGATATACGGAAAAGCTGTCCCCTGGCTTCTCCCTGGTCTTATATTTTAAGTATCCCGAACGGGTAAGGTAAAGCCAACCTGTGCTCTCCTTTTTCAGCACAGCAAAATTCCCGAATCCGTACTTCTTGACCCTCTTCACATAAAACTTCACATAGCCCAGCGTATCAAAGGCCTTCTCTAAGTAAAACTCCGCATCCTCGTATTTTCCCGCCAGGAAGAAGGCCCTTCCCGTGTATAAAATAAGCTCCCGCTGGGAGGGATTCTCCCTAAGGAGGCTTTCCCCCCTCTGGGCCGCCTCGTAAAACCTCCCGCTCAAGAGAAGTTCCCGGACCTGAGCCAGGGGGGACTTAGGCTGAGGCCTGGGCTTCGGTTTCTCCGGTTTTTTTTCTCGAACGGAAGGAGGAGAAGGTTCTGGCCTGGGGGCAGGAGGTTCTGGCTTTTCGGGCCCGGAAGGAGGTGGGTTAGGCCGGGAAGGGGGCGTTTCCGGTTCGTTGCTGGCCTCAACTGTGCTCACCGAAGAGCCGATGGAACCGGTAGGTCCTACGGCCTCCCCGGTAGGGGGAACCAGGGATGCGGAGGCGGAACTGGAAGAGGAGGCGACGATAATAACAATGGCCAGCACCACCGCTATGAGGAATAGGGTCAGGATGGTCAGGAGCAAAAACCTGCGGTCAGTCCTGAGCCTTTCTACAAAGGCAGAAAAACGGGGCACCCGGAGGTTAACCCTGGGCTGAAGTCTTTTTCTGGAAGGAGGAGGGGGAGTGTATCCGGTGTGGGGAAAGGCCTCTTCTACCGCCCTCCTCAGTTCCTCGGCCGAGGAATACCTTTTATCGGGATTCTTCTCCAGGCATTTCAAAACGATCCTGTCCAGTACAGGCGGTATCTCAGGGTTAAGGGAGGAAGGCCTGGGCGGTCTCTTCTCTATGTGGGCCTTCTGTATTTCGTAATCGGAACCGGTTTCGCTGACGAAGGGTGGCCTCCCTGTGAGCATCTCAAAGAACATGACCCCTAAGGAATATATGTCCGCCCGATGGTCCACCTTCTTTCCCAGAATCTGCTCCGGGGCTGAATAAAGGGGGGTTCCTAAGGAGGTCCCTGCCTTGGTTAGCCCCTCCACCCCTTCCAGCTTGGCTATGCCGAAATCCCCTATCTTGGCGATGCCTGTCTTCGTTATGAGAACATTGGCAGGCTTTATGTCCCGGTGAATAACCCCCTTGCTGTGGGCGAAGGCCACCCCGGAGAGAACCTGCTTGAAAATTTCCACAGCCCTGGGGATATCCAGCTTGCCGGACTTTATAAGGGATTTGAGGCTCTCGCCGTCTATGTATTCCATCACAATGAAGTAAAGGTCACCCACCTGTTCAAAAGAATAGATGGTAACCACATTGGGATGGGTAAGCCTGGCCTGGGCCACCGCCTCTATCTTGAACCTGGCCATAAGTTTGGGATTTTTGGCCAGACGGGGGGCTATTATCTTGAGGGCAACCTCCCTCTCTAAGGTCAGGTCCTTGGCCAGGTAAACCGCCCCCATTCCACCCTCTCCTATCTTGGAGAGTATCTTGTAATTACCTATTATCTTTCCTATCATTTCCCTTCTCCTGGACGGTTATCTGGGGTTTCTGCAACTTCTCCAGCTGCTCTTCCTTCTTTCCAAGGGAAAAAAGGTAGTAGCCAAAGCCGAGAACGAAAAGAAGAATCAAAACCAGGGCTATCAGCAGGGCTATCTTCCTTCTCCTGCGGAATTTGCCTTCCTTTCCGAATTTCCCTGCTTCCACCTCCACGGGGGTGCTTTCCACCGGGGTTTTATCTCCCTCTCCCACCCTTTCCTCTCCCACCCCCACTCCTATGGCGGTTATATTGTCCGGCCCTCCCCTTTTCTTGGCTAAATCTATCAAAAAATCCACCGCCTCCCGGAGGGGGAGTCTGGAGAAAACCTCCAGAATCTCCCTGTCCATGACCAGGTTGGACAGTCCATCGGTGCAGAGGAAGAACAGGTCTCCCTCCTGGAGCTTAAAGGGTCCTATTACCTGGGGCTCCACCTCCTTCTTCATTCCTATCATCTGAAGGAGGACATTTTTCCTGGGATGCCTCTTGGCCTCCTCCTCAGAGAGCAGCCCATCGGAGACCAGTTTCTCCACGAAGGATTGGTCCTGGGTGAGGAGTTCTATGGCCCCTTTCCTTATCCTGTAAACCCTGGAATCTCCCACATGGGCTATGTAAGCATTATCATCTTTAATATAGAGGGCGGTGAGGGTGGTTCCCATTCCCCTGCGGGAAGGGTTGGACTGGCCCAGAGAATAGATTTCCCGGTTCAACCTTTGAAAAATGTCCTTGAGGATTTGAGGGAGTTCTCCGGGGGCCCTTTCCAGGTACTCCTTCAGCCTCTCTACCGCCGTTGAAGAAGCTACCTCCCCTGCCAGATGCCCCCCCAGGCCGTCGGCCACCACGAAAAGGTTCCCTCCGTCCTTCAGGGTAAAAATTCCGTAGGCGTCCTCGTTATTGCTTCTTACCACCCCTACATCGGTCCTGCCGTAAGAACGGAGCCTCATATTATCTTTATGGCAAGAAGGTAATCGCCTGCCTTGATTCTATCCTGGTCTTTAAGTCTGGCCCTGCAGGCCCACTTCTCCCCTACGAAGGTCCCCGCCTCGGTGTCCAGGTCGGTTACGAAAAACTCTCCAGCATCACATCTTATGGAAAAATGACGGGGCTCCAGGCCGGGGAGAATTATGTCACAGTCGGGGGCAGAGCCCACCACCGTCTTTCCTTCGTAGAGCCTGTAGGCCTCTCCCCGATAGGGTCCTTCCAGGACCGCCAGCCAGCCAAAAAATTGCCTTTCCTCTTCAAGGACGGTTTTCTCCATGGTTCACCTCAAAATTTTAAAAATGAATTCTGTGTCTCCAAGCCTTATAACATCGCCGTCGGAGAGTTTGGCCCTCTCTATGAGTTCTCCGTTCAGAAATGTGCCGTTTTTGGAATTGAGGTCGTCTATAACGAACTCACCGTTTTTAAAATAAATGGCTGCATGCTGTTTGGAAACCAGGTCGTCATCTACCACTATGTCGGAAGAAGGAGCCCTGCCCAAAAAAATCCTTTCCTGGGTTATTCTGTAATCCCGGGTGGGCTTGCCATCCTCCAGCTTCACCAGCCAGGCGAAAAACTCCACCCTGGAAAGGTCCAGCCTGGTCTCCCCCAGGTCTTCACCAAGGCGGGTCTCATCGGCCTCCAGCACCGTGGCATCCGCTCCACCGGTCTCCAGGAGCGTCATCTCCTCATCCTCCAGAACCGTCCTGTCCATCACCCGTTGCTGGGCACAGAAGGGACAATCCTTCCATGTGGCGAAGATCAAATGCCCTGCCCCACACCTCTTCACTTCCACCCTGTCCTGAGGATAACCGCAATGTGGACAGAAGGTCGCATCGTCGGGAATGGATGCAAAACAATTAATACAGGTCTTCATCCCACGCCTCCTTCCTTAATAATTATAGTTCCAAAATACGAAATCTTCAATTTTCCTCCGGGCCAACCCAGGGGGTAAGGGGGCTTTCCTCCCCATCGCGGCTTACCACAGAAGCCGCATAAAGAACATCCCCCTCAGCGGTAACCTCCACCACCGGAGAATACGGACCTTCCCATATGAGTTCAACTCCCCGGGGCGTCTTCCTGTAGAGCCTGTAGGAGGAAATGGGAACCTCCGTAGAGGGGCTCCTGCCCATCAATATTTTGTCCACATATCGTCGGACGAAAACCCCCCTGTCCTCGTGCCTTTCCACCCTTAGCTCGTCGGGGGGGAAAAGTTCACCCTCTGGAAAAATCGCCACCACCATTTCCTGCCATTCCGTCTTGGTAAAGCTGTATCCGGCCTCTATGTTGTCCGGGGAATAATAGCCGTCAAAGGATCCGCTCCACCCGAAGTTTATGTGAACCAGAAATTCGTGTTCGGTCCTGGTGTAACCGTCTACCACCACCGCATGGCATACATCCTCGCTGCATACGGTAAACTCAAAGGGCCTTCGCAGGTCCCTTTCCCACATCATCCTGGAATACCACCTCTGGCTGGTGTGGGAGGAGCGGGAAAGATACTTGATTCCCCGGGAATACCTGAAGTAGCCGGGAAGCACCGAGGTGGCGTCGGAGGCGAAGGCCGAAGAACCCTCGGTGCCGTAATCCATGTTGAATCCCACTCCTATATTGTAAAGAAGCAAAGCCACGGCCTTTATCTGGTCTAAGGGGGAGGAAGGGGAAAGCTGAGAGGGCATCCTTTCCCACCGATAGGGAACGGCGAAATCTGCAGAGAGAACCCTTCCGTTCCAGTTGTAGGAGTGGGTTCCCCTGCCCTGGGGCGGCCACTTCCAGTACCGCATAATCTGGCCGAAGGCCACGGCCACACAGCCGGCCCAGGTTCTCCTTCCGTTCAATAAGGGGGCGTAGTAGTTGTAGGGATAGCCCTGGTCCCACCGGGTCTTTAAGAGGGGAGCCTTAGAAACCGGCGAGGCCGCCTTGCCTTCCCTCAGGGCCAGCCATGCCAGGGCTCCCCTCCTGCGGTCAAGAAGGTACCTGAACTCAGGAATTCTTCTGAGTTCCTCCTGCTCCACATAAAGCTCCCACAGAACATACTTCACTATGGGATTGGAAGGGTCATAGGGGAGGGGCGAATAGAGTTTTATGGGCGTTAAATATTTGCTGTCGGGCAACAGTATATAACCCCTGTCCAGAAAGGAAACGAACCCCACCCTCCTGTTTTTGAAAAAAACCGGCTCCACCCTCACGACCCTTCCCCGGCTCCAGACCTGGGAAACTAAAAGGGCCTCCTGCCTGGAGAGAGGGAAAAGAAGAAGGGAGAGGAGAAGGAGGGTTCCTGATTTGAGCTTCATTGACTGAGCCTCGGAACCACAAAGGAGGTGGGTTTTCCCCTCTTTCCGTTCCTGGAGATAGACCTTACCGCATAACGGTAGCTCTTCGGAAGAGTGCCCACCTCTATTTCCATCCTCCTTTCCTGGCCCACATTCACCCTGCCCACCACCATTATAAATCCAGAGGAGGTATCCCACCTGAGGACCTCGTAACCTGAGAGTCTTCCTTCCCCACCGGCCGGAGCCTCCCACTCCACCACATCTATGTATCGGTTTACAAAAACCCCCCGGTCCTGATAACGGGTAGCCCTCAGGGAAGCAGGCATGGGGGGCAAGGCCGAAGGATAAATGTTTATGACCGCATATTCCCATTCTATTTTATTGAAATTCGTCTTACCCGGTTTTATATCGTCTACGGAGTAAAATCCGTCGTAGGAGCCTCCCCATCCCATGTTTATGTGTATGAACTCCCCGGCATCGCTGGTTTTGTAGCCGTCCACCACCACAGCGTGGCCGAAGTAGCCCCCGTTTTCTTCTCCGAATATGGAAAACTCAAAGGGTTCGTACTGGTCCACCTCGTGCTTTAACACCATAAACCAGTTCCTGGCCCCCATGTATTTGGTGCAGCTGTAGTTTAAGCAACGACCTACAGCGGTGATATTCCTGCTGTATTTGAAGAACCTGGGAAGGGTATCCAGGGCGAGAAGGGGATTGGCTCCGGAACCGCCCAGAGCATAATCCATATCCACCGCCACCCCCACATCGTACATGAGCCGGGCCACCGCGTCCACCTCCTCCGGAGGGGAGGAATTGTTTAAGGAATTGGGCATCCTGTCCCAGTGATAGGGATGGGAAAAATCGGCCGATAGATATCTTCCTCCGGTTTCCCAGTAGTAGGTGTGGGAGCCCTGACCCCGGTCCGGCCACTGCCAGAATTTCATTATCTGGGAATAGGCCACGGCCACACATCCCGTGGGGGTATGGTATCCACCTACGGTGGGGGTATATTTATTGTAGGGGTCTCCCTGATTCCATCGGGTCTCCAGCATGGGGCCGAAAACCACCTGCTCCTCGGCCATGGCCTTCAACCTCTCTGTGGGGAGGGAGAGCAGAAATTCCCACCTGTCCCCCAACTCACCCCTGCCCTTGGAAAGGAACAGGAGACGAAGCACATCCCTCTGGAAACCCACAAGCTCAGGCTGGAACCGTCCCCTGTAGGAATAGAGTTTTATGGGCGAAAGGGCTTCGGTGGAGGGGAGCAGAATATATCCGGTGGGAAAGAGCTCCGCCAGATATCCTACACTCTCTCCTTTAAAATAAACTTCCCTGAAGTCCACAATGGCAAAGTTCATTTCCGCCCTGAGCTCCGGGGAGAAAAATCCGGGAAGAGCCCTGGTGCCCGAAAAAAGCTCCGCTTCCCGGTTCATGAAGGCCACCCATTTCTCCGCCGCCTTCTTGGCCTTGTCCCAGGGGACTTCCCCTAATAAAAGGAGAACCCAAAGGAAAACTGCCAGGATTTTTCTCATCCTACCCTCCTAAAATTCTATGCCCTTGCGGGCAGAAAGCCCCGCTCTGAAATAATGCTTGATCTCCTTCATCTCAGTAACCAGGTCCGCCGCCTCCATAACCGAGGCCGGAGCCCTTCTTCCAGTAAGGACCAGCTCCACATGGGGAGGTTTTTCTTTTATTAATTTCAGCACTTCTTCTTCCTTTATTAGATTAAAGTAAACCGCCACATTCACCTCGTCCAGAATCACCAGATCGTATTCCCCGCTTAAAAGGGCCTTCCTGGAAAGGGAAAGGGCCCTGGTCGCCATTTCAATCGCATCAGAAGGCGGAGACTCCCGGTTCGTTATGAACCCTTCCCCTCCACACTGGTGAATTTCTATCAGGTCCGAAAGCCTTTCCCTTATAATCAAGGCCTCGCCCGTCTCCCTTCCCTTCATGAACTGGCATATGAAGACCCGCAGGCCCCTTCCTGCAGCCCTCAGGGCAAGGCCCATGGCCGCAGTGGTCTTTCCCTTTCCGGCCCCGGTGTAAACCTGGACGGCTCCCTTTTTGAGTTTACCTTCCAAGAACCTCCTTTACTGTCTTACCTATTTCTGCCGGGGATTTTACCACATGGACTCCGGCCTCCTCCAGGGCCTTCATCTTCTCCGCTGCGGTTCCCTTTCCACCGGCGATGATGGCCCCGGCATGGCCCATTCTCCTGCCCGGAGGGGCTGTCTGTCCGGCGATAAAGCTCACAACCGGTTTTTTGAATTCCCTTTTAATGTAGTCCGCCGCCTCCTCCTCGGCGCTTCCCCCTATCTCTCCTATGAGAACCACAGCCTCGGTTTCCGGATCCTCGTTGAAAAGTTTAAGAATATCCACGAAGGTGGAACCTATTATGGGGTCTCCCCCTATGCCCACCGCCGTTGACTGTCCGAACCCCAGGCGGGTTATCTGGTCCACCGCCTCATAGGTGAGGGTTCCTGAACGGGAAACTATCCCTATGGTTCCGGGCCTGTGTATGTGCCCGGGCATTATTCCCATCTTGCTCTTTCCAGGGGAGATGACGCCAGGACAGTTGGGACCTATGAGCCTGGTCCTTCTGCCCTTCATGTATGCCTTCACCTTTATCATGTCCTTAGTGGGAATCCCTTCTGTTATGGCCACCACAAGGTCCACCCCCGCGTCCACCGCCTCCATTATGGCATCGGCGGCAAAGGGGGCTGGCACAAAAATAATAGATGCGTTGGCCCCCTCCTTCCTCACCGCCTCCTCCACCGTATTGTAAACGGGGATTTTTTCAAAAACCCTCATCCCCCCTTTGCCAGGGGTAACCCCGGCCACTATTTTGGTCCCATAGGCCAGCATCTGCTCCGTGTGGAAACTTCCCTCGGAGCCGGTTATCCCCTGAACCACCACCCTGGTTTTTTCGTCTATTAAAATGCTCATGCTTCACCTCCTGCCAGTTTTACTGCCAATTCAGCCCCCTCCGCCATGGTCTCCGCCACCTTTATGTCAAGGCCGCTGCTTAAAATAATTTCCTTCCCTTCCTCGTAGTTGGTCCCCTTCATCCTCACCACAATGGGAACCTTAACCTCCATCTCCTTGGCGGCGTTGACAACCCCCCGGGCCAGCCTATCGCACCGGAGAATTCCCCCGAATATATTGATGAAAACCGCCTTCACATTTTTATCGGAAAGGAGGATGCGGAAGGCGTTTTTTATCTGCTCCTCGTTGGCGCCTCCACCCACATCCAGGAAGTTGGCGGGCTCGCCCCCGTAATACTTTATTATGTCCATGGTGGCCATGGCCAGGCCCGCGCCGTTTACCATGCAACCCACATTGCCGTCCAGCTTAACATAGTTCAGGTTGTACTTAGAGGCCTCCACCTCCAAGGGAGTTTCCTCGTGGATGTCGCGAAGTTCCGCTATATCCGGATGGCGCCAGAGGGCGTTGTCATCAAAGTTCATCTTGGCATCAAGGGCCAGGACCTGCCCATCCCCGGTTAGAATCAGGGGGTTTATTTCCGCCAGAGAAGCGTCGGTGGCATCAAAGGCCCTCCACAGGCCCAGGATAAATTTGGTGGCTTCCTTTACAGCCCCTCCTTCAAGTCCCAGCTTGTAAGCCAGCTTCCTGGCCTGAAAGACATTGAGCCCTGTGGCTGGATGTACATACTCCTTGAAAATCAGCTCCGGATGGGTGGCAGCCACCTCCTCTATTTCCACCCCTCCCTCAGGGGAAGCCATGACCACGGGCACTTCCAGGGAACGGTCCACCACTATCCCTATGTACATCTCCTTAGCTATGTCCGAAGCCTCCTCTACTAAAACCTTCCTGACAATTTTTCCCTCCGGCCCCGTCTGATGGGTTACCAGCCTCATCCCCAGCATGGCCCTGGCTATCTCGTAAGCCTGCTCAGGGTTATCCGCAAGTTTAACTCCGCCGGCCTTCCCCCTTCCTCCAGCATGAATCTGCGCCTTAATTACCACCCTCCCGCCCAGCTCCTGGGCTATCTTCCTGGCTTCCTCCGGGTTATCGGTGGCCCTTCCCTTAGGCACCTTCACCCCGAACTTTGAGAGTATCTCCTTGGCCTGATATTCGTGAACCTTCATGTTAACCTCCGAATGAACATGTTCCCTTCAAGATTAAAACTTTTCCTGAAATCCGTCAATCCCTCTGACGAATATGGGGATTGACCGCTGGACGGAAAAGGGGTAAAATTACTACCCTGGAGGTAGTAAATGTCTCTTCTGGACCTTCCCATTGGAGCAAGGGCGAGGATCGTGGGCCTTTACGGAGGAACCAACAGCATAAGGAGAATTATGGCCATGGGCCTCAAAAGGGGTGACGAAGTGGAAATTCTATATAAAGCGGTTTTCGGGGGACCCATACTGGTTAAAAACCTTTCCAACGGCTCTCAAATAGCCATAGGCCGGGGGATGGCAGGGAAAATAATGGTGATCCCCCTTTAAAAACCTATGAAAAGGGTGATCCTGTTAGGCCAGCCCAATTGCGGTAAGTCCTCCTTTTTCTCCCAGATATCCGGAGTCAGGGTTCAGACCTCCAATTTTCCTGGAACCACGGTAAAAATTTCCAGGGCAAAGGTGAGGTTCGGGGCCGAGGAATACGAAATTCTGGACCTCCCCGGCACATACTCCCTCTTTCCCGCGGACGAGGCCGAAGAAGTCACATTGAATTTTCTCCTTCAGGAGAATTACGACATCATCGTCAATATAATGGACGCCTCCCTGATATGGAGGTCCCTGGAATTTACTCTGGAGCTGGCGGAACTTGGAAAACCCATGATACTGGTTCTCAACATGATGGACGAGGCGGAAAGGAAGAAGATAAAAATTGACATAGAGGCTTTGTCCGAGGCCCTGGGAATACCCGTGGTTCCCATGGTGGCCATCCACGGCAAGGGAATTTACGAGGCGGTAAAAAGTCTGAGGGAAGCAAGGCCCCCCAAGAGATTCACCTTCACCAGGCATGTGGAGGAAAAAATAGGAAAAATAGCCCAGGAGGCTGGAAGCAGATTTCAGGCCATAAAGTATCTGGAGGGAGCCCTTCCCCCTCCCCCTCGTCTTGCCCCTCTTGTAAAGCGGGTCCAGGAGGAGCTGGTAGCCCTTCATGGGATGCCACCCTTTGAAATCATCGCCGCCGAAAGGCATCACCTCTCCATGAAGCTGGCGGAAAAGGTAACGGAAAGGGGAAGGTCGGAGATAACCGCTGGAGAATGGGCGGACAGACTGGTTCTCCATCCAGTTCTTGGATACCTTATATTAATAATCACCTTCGCCTCCTTCTTCGGAGCCGTCTTCTGGGTGGGAAGCCTCTTGGAGGGCCTTTTAGTATTCCCCTTAGAAGGGCTTTCCAGCTACCTTGTAAGTTTATTCCCCTCCCCCTTCACCAAAGAAATCATGGCCTCCCTCATGGACGGAATAATAGGGGGACTGGGCATAGTCCTTCCTTACTTTATCCCCTTAATTCTGCTGCTATCCTTCCTTGAGGAGGTAGGCTACCTCTCCCGGGTGGCCTTTCTCACCGACGCCCTGATGCACAAAATAGGTCTGCACGGCAAGGCCATTGTCCCCTTCCTCCTGGGTTACGGTTGCACCGTGCCTGCCCTTATGGGAACAAGGATAATAGAGGACGAGAGGGACAGGAGGCTTTCGGCGCTGCTCATTCCCTTTGTGCCCTGCTCAGCCAGAACCACGGTCATCCTTGCTCTTATAGGATACTTTCTGGGTTTCCCGTACGCCCTGCTTTTTTACTTTGCCAACATTTTCGTGGTGGGCCTGGTGGGAGGGCTTCTTTCAAAGCTAAAAAGGGAACCTTCCCCCGAACTTATAATAGAAGTGCCCTCCTATAAATGGCCATCCTTAAAGGTGCTCTTTAAAAAGCTCCTCTTTCAGGTGGAAGAATTCGTTTTCTACGCCTGGCCGGTGCTTATAGCAGGAAGCGTCCTGCTGGGTTTCCTCCACGCCTTAAAATGGGACCAATGGCTGGCAGCGGCCCTTTCTCCCTTAATGAAAGCCCTATCCCTGCCCCCCTCCCTGGGGATAACCCTTATTTTCGGCTTTCTCCGAAAGGAGCTGACCCTGGTCATGGCTTCCCAGACTTTAGGGGTGGGCATAACCTCCATAGCATCTGCCCTTACCACTAAACAGATGCTTATCTTCACCACCTTCGTGACCTTTTACATTCCCTGCCTTTCCTCGGTTTCGGTGCAGATAAAGGAATTCGGGTGGAGGCTTGCCCTCCAGTCCGTAGCCCTTTCCTTCTCAGTGGCCCTTGTCCTCTCCCTTGTTTTAAGGGCGCTGCCCCTTTAAACCCCCAGCTTCCTCCTGCAGTCCTCGCAGATCCCGTAAAGGTAAATGTGGACATCTTCTATCTTCTTACCGTCCACCTCCTCCGGAACCTGAAAATTGAAGGGGAGCTGTAGGTCCTCAATCTTACCGCAAACCCTGCACTTGAAATGGGGATGGAAATATGTGTTGGAATCGTAGATAACCTTGTTCTCGTCGATCATTACCTGCTGAACCACCCCTTCCTTGGTAAGGAGCTTCAGGGTATTGTAAACGGTAGCCATGGATATGTTGGGATATTCCTCTTTAAGGGCCCTGAAAATGCTTTCAGCTGTATGATGAGTCCGGTGAGTCAACACATACCTCAGTATAGCTATTCGGGGCATGGAGAGCACATATCCCTTCTCTTTGAGCCTCTGTATTATTTCCCTTTCTTCCATCATGGAAAAATTATAACACAAGCGAAAAAGGGCTTGACTTAAAATTTTTTTTAGTTTATAATAATTCTTGATGATAGGAATTGGGTTTATAATAATAGTAGAGACCAAAGGAGGTGGACTCATATGATTCAAAAAATTGCCGATGGAGTTTTCTCGGTGGGCTCCGTCCACTGGGAAAGAAGGGTTTTTGACGAGCTTATCCCTATTCCCGACGGCACCTCTTACAACTCCTTTCTTATTGTTGGAGAGGAGAAGACAGCCCTCATTGACACCGTGGACCCGGAAAAAACCCACGAACTTCTGAAAAATCTGGATAAGCTCGGGGTGGAAAGGATTGACTATGTTATTTCCAACCACGCGGAACAGGACCACTCAGGGTCCATACCTGCCGTTCTGGAAAAATACCCCATGGCAAAGGTTGTCACCAACCCCAAGTGCAGGGGAATGCTCATGGACCTCCTCCACATCCCCGGGGAAAAGTTCCTGGTGGTGGAGGATAAAGAGGAGATAAGCCTGGGAGGCAAAACCCTCAAGTTCTTCCTGGCCCCCTGGGTACACTGGCCCGAGACCATGCTGACCTTCTGGGTGGAAGAAAAAATCCTTTTCACATGCGACCTTTTCGGCTCCCACTTCGCCACCTCAAGACTTTATGCCGAAGAAGACGCTAAGGTTCTGGAAGATGCAAAGAGATATTATGCGGAGATAATGATGCCCTTCAGGGCTCAGATAAAAAAATACATAGGGTGGATAAGAGAGCTGTCCCCGAAAATTATAGCTCCGAGCCACGGACCTCTCTGGAAGAACCCGAACTTTATCCTTGATGCTTACGAGGAATGGGTGGGGGATAGGCTTTCCAACAAGGTCCTTATTCCCTATATATCCATGCACGGAAGCACCAAGCAAATGGTGGACTGGCTCATAGATGCTCTGGCGGAGAGGGGCATAGAGACCGTGCCCTTTGACCTGGGAAAAATTGACCTGGGAAGGTTCGCCATGGAGCTGGTGGATGCTCCAACCCTGGTTCTCGCCGCTCCCACGGTGCTGGTGGGCGTTCACCCCATGGCAATTTACGCAGCCTACCTGGTAAACGCCCTGAGACCCAAGCTGAAGCTCGTGGGCTTCATGGGTTCCTATGGGTGGGGAGGAAAGGCCGCAGAGCATGTGAAGGCTCAACTGTCCACCTTGAAGGCCGAGTTTCTTCCTCCTCTTCTTGTAAAGGGCCTTCCCCGCCAGCAGGACCTCAAGAAGGTGGAGGAGGTGGCGGAGGTCATATACGAAAAACACAGGGAACTAAATTTAATAGGAGGTTAAAAATGGCCAAGACAGGTTTCGGTGAAGAAATTTACTTAAGGGCTTTGACGGGAAAAATGGTGGGAGAGCTTCTGCTTTCCGAATACAATAAGGTGGCGGTAATTTCCCCTAAGAACATAATCTGCTCTGCTATAAGTGCGGCGGCTGAAGCTGCCTTTGTTTCCGCCTCGGGGGGAAGGGCGGCCCATTTTATCGCAGAGGAGGGAAGGATCGGCGAAATGGTGGAGAAGGTCAGGGAGTTCTCCCCGGAGGCTGTGGTGCTGATGTTCGGAGGGGAAACCCCCATAGAGGAAACGAAAAAACTCTTCGTGGAAACCCTGCGGGAAATGGCATCCCAGGCTCTGGATGCTGAGCTCATTTTCCATGTGAGGATATTTGCCGCCTCAGGGCTGGAGGAAGCCGTAAAAGACGGGGCCGTAAAGGATTACCTCAGAAATTCCGTTCTTTTCGTCTATACGGTGGACCTGGAAAGGGGCTTTCTCCTTTACAACGCCGTGGATGTGGACGAAGAAGGAGGAATATATGTGGAGAAGCTGGAGGAGTATCCTGTAAGCGCCGAGCACGCTGAGCTCCTCAACAGGTCCCTGAGGAACAGGACCATAGCATGGAAAGAAATAAAATAAAGGAGGTATAAAATGGAAGGAAGGTTTCCGTTAATCGGAGAAAAATTTCCGGAACTGGAGGTTGTAACAACCCACGGGAAGGTAAAACTCCCGGACGACTACAAGGGTAAGTGGTTCATTCTCTTTTCCCATCCCGCGGACTTCACCCCGGTCTGCACCACGGAGTTCGTGGCCTTTCAGAAGAGGTACGAGAAGTTCAAGGAGCTGAACACAGAACTCATTGGCCTGAGCATTGACCAGGTATTCTCCCACATCAAGTGGGTCCAGTGGATCAAGGAGAACCTCAATGTGGAGATCAAGTTCCCCGTCATAGCCGATGACACCGGCCAGGTCTCCTCAAGGCTGGGTCTCATCCATCCCGGCAAGGGGACCAACACCGTAAGGGCTGTCTTCATCGTGGACCCCAAGGGCATAATCCGGGCCATACTCTATTATCCCCAGGAGCTGGGAAGGAACATGGACGAGATCCTGAGGATGATAAAGGGATTCCAGACCTCGGACGCCAATGGGGTGGCAATTCCCGCCAACTGGCCGGAGAACGAGCTCATCGGCGATGAGGTCATAATCCCTCCGGCCATGACGGAGAAGGACGCAGAGGAAAGGCAGAAGAAGTACGATTGCTTTGACTGGTGGTTCTGCCACAAGAAACTTTAAACTGAAAAGGGGGGCCCCGGCCCCCCTAAAAAATCTATAAGGAGGTGAAGGATGAAGGGAAAAGCTTTGATGATTATCCTTCTGGCTCTGGCCCTTGTGGCCCTGCCCCTTATGGCCCAAGGGGAGGGAATGGGGAAGGCAGGCAAAATGGAGAAGTTTATGAAAATGATGAGGTTCATGCACCACCGTCCTCCCATGATAGGAGACAGGTTCCCTCAGATGGAAGTTCAAACAACCCATGGAAAGATCAAACTCCCCGACCACTTCGCAGGCAAGTGGTTCGTGCTCTTCTCCCATCCCGCGGACTTCACCCCGGTCTGCACCACGGAGTTCGTGGCCTTCCAGAAGAGGTACGAGAAGTTCAAGAAGTTAAACACCGAGCTCATCGGCCTCAGCATAGACCAGGTCTTCTCCCATATTAAGTGGGTGGAGTGGATAAAGAAGAACCTGGGCGTCCAGATCAAGTTCCCCATCATAGCCGACGATACCGGAAGGGTGGCCCATCGTCTGGGTCTCATTCACCCTGCCAAGGGGACCAACACCGTAAGGGGGGTTTTCATCGTGGACCCCGAGGGCATAATCCGGGCCATACTCTATTATCCCCAGGAGCTGGGAAGGAACATGGACGAGATACTCAGGATGGTTAAAGCCCTTCAGGTAGCCGATGCCAATGCGGCGGCCATGCCCGCCAACTGGCCCCACAACGAGCTTATAAAGGACAATGTCATAGTTCCTCCTGCTTCCTCCTGCCAGCAGAGGGCAAAGAGGCTGCAGGACGCCAAGAAGGGACTTCACAAGTGTTTTGATTGGTGGTTCTGCTACAAAAAACCGACCAAATGAGCTAAAATAATACCCGGGGGGAAACCCCCGGATGCCTTTTCAAAGGAGGAGCAATGAAGAAAATGACGGAGAAATCCCTTCAGGAGGCCTTTGCAGGCGAGTCCATGGCGCATATGAAGTACATAATTTTCAGCGAGGTAGCCGAAAGGGAAGGTTTCAAAAACATCGCCAGACTCTTTCGGGCCATAGCATACGCTGAACTGGTCCACGCTAAGAACCACGCCAGGGCCCTGGGCTATATAAAGGACACTGGAGGGAATCTGGAAACCGGAATGGAGGGGGAGAAATTTGAGATAGAGGAAATGTACCCGGCCTACGATGCCATAGCGAAGCTTCAGGACGAAAAATCCGCCCAGAGGGCCATTCATTACGCCCTGGAGGCTGAGAAAATTCACTATGACCTCTACTCCAGCGCCAAAGAGGAGGTGGAAAAGGGCAAGGATATGGACATTTCCGACATTTACATCTGCCCTGTTTGCGGTTATACCTATGTGGGGGAGACCCCTCCCGAAAAGTGCCCGGTATGTGGGCTGCCTTCGGAAAAATTCGTCAAATTCTAAATTAAAATAAAAAGGAGGCCATCATGGAGATTAAGGATTTGATTCAGACAGGGGACTGGAAGGGAGAAAAGCATGTCCCGGTTATTGAGGTAAAGGAAAAGGGAGAGTGGGTGGTGGTGGAAGTTAGCGTGGGCAAGGAAATACCCCACCCCAATACTCCGGAACACCACATACAGTGGCTGGAACTTTACTTCCAGCCAGAGGGAAGCAAATTCCCCTTTCTGGTAGGAAGGTGGGAGGCTCAGGGTCACGGCTACGGGGACTCCACCCTTTACACTGACCCGTATTTTGTGGCCAGGTTCAAGGTAGAAAAGCCCGGAACCCTGTATGCCCTCTCCTTCTGCAACATCCATGGCCTTTGGAGCAATTCCTTAGAGCTTAAGGCCTGAGGTGAAAAATGGACCTTGAAAAATTCACCCTCAAGGACCTGCTGCTTGCGGCTATAAAATCCGAGATAGAAAGCAAGGACATCTACTCAAAGATCGCCGCTTCCGTCTCCAATGCCCTCCTGAAGGACAAATTTAAGTTCCTGGCGGGGGAGGAGGAAAAGCACAGAGCCCTGATAGAGCAAATTTATAAGGGCAAGTTCCCGGAGGAGCCCCTGAAAGTGCCTGAAAAGACCCCTGTGCCCCTCCCGGAAATAAAATTTGAGAGCGAGGATGTGCCCCTGAGCGAAATTCTGAGGCAGGCCATGGACGCAGAACTTGCCGCCCACGAGTTCTACAAGTCCTTGGCAGAAAGGTTTACCGAAGACAGGGAGGTGAGGAAAAACCTGCTCTTCTTTTCCTCCATGGAGATGGGGCATTACCATCTGTTAAAGATTGAACTGGAAAACATTGAAAGATTTGAGGAATGGGAGGAATTCAATCCCATGGTCCACATAGGAGCATAATTAAAGGAGGTATAAAATGGCGTCAAAGGAATTATTGGACCTCATGAACGAGGCTATAGCCAGGGAAATTCAGGTATCCATCCAGTACATGTGGCAACATGTTCTCTGGAAGGGGGTGAAGGGTTTTGCAGTAAAGGAGGAGTTTGAGAAGATTGCCATTGAGGAAATGAAGCACGCGGAAGCCATAGCGGAAAGGCTGGCCTTCCTGGGAGGAACGCCCACCACAAAACCGGCGCCCATTTTCGTGGGAGATACCCTGAAGGAAATGCTGGAGCAGGATGTAAAGGACGAGGAAGAAGCCATTGACCTTTACAGGAAGATAATCAAAAAGGCCCAGGAGGAGGAAGACTTCACCACCGCAAGGCTTTTTAGAAAAATACTGGAGGACGAAGAGGAGCATCTGGACACCTTTCAGGGGCTGCTGGAAGACCTTTGACCTGATATGGACAAAAAAGCCCTTCACAAAATAACCTATGGTCTTTATATAGTAAGTTCCACCGACGGCAATGACCTCAACGGGCAAATAGCCAACTCCGTTTTCCAGGTGACTTCCCAGCCACCCAGGGTGGCTGTAGCCCTTCACAAGGATAACTTTACCCACGAACTAATAGAAAAAAGCGGAGTTTTCTCCGTTTCTGTCCTTGAGCAGGAGACCCCCTTCAAGTTTATCGGTCTTTTTGGATTTCGTTCCGGAAGGGATGTGGACAAGTTCAGGGATTTAAATTACAAAATTGGAAGGAGCGGAGCGCCTATAGTTCTTGAACATGCCCTGGCCTGGATGGAATTCACCGTTCACATGAAGGTAGATGTGGGAACCCATACCCTTTTCGTCGGAGGGCTTGAGGAAGCGGAAATACTGAAGGAAGGCCCGCCCCTCACCTACGACTACTATCACAGGGTATTGAAGGGGAAGTCCCCTGAAAAAGCCACCACATACCTGGGAGGGTAATATGAAAAAATATGTTTGCACCGTCTGCGGCTACATTTACGACCCGGCCGAGGGGGACCCGGACAACGGCGTTCAGCCAGGGACCCCCTTTGAGGAGCTCCCGCAAGACTGGGTATGCCCGGTCTGCGGGGCATCCAAGGACCTTTTTGAAGAGGTAGAAGAATAAGAAATTTGTAATAATTCTTTAATTGACCTCCTGAGAAATTTGCTATAATTTTTACATAAAACCTCAGGAGGTGAAGTATGGATGCAACATTGCTGTCGCGCATCCAGTTCGGGGTTGCGGCGGGGTTTCACTTTCTCTTCCCTCCCACAACCTTGGGATTAACCCTGAACATCCTCATCCTGGAATCCCTTTATCTCAAAAGGGGAGAGGAGATCTACAGGAGGCTCTCCGACTTCCTCATCAAAATCCTGGCGCTGGTCTTCGTTCTTGGAACTGCCACAGGAATTACCCTGGAATTTTCCTTTGGAACCAACTGGGCAAATTATTCCAGGGTGGTAGGCGACATCTTCGGCGCCCCCCTGGCAGCAGAGGGAGTCTTCGCCTTCTTCCTGGAATCCATGTTTCTGGGTGTTTTGGTCTTCGGAAGAAAGAGGGTATCCAAAAAACTCTTCTGGTGGTCCTCCTTCTTCGTTTTCTTCGGCTCCCACCTTTCCGGGCTGTGGATCATAATAGCCAACTCCTGGATGCAGACCCCGGCGGGCTACAGGATGGAAGGAGGGGTGGCCAGGTTGACCAACTTCTTCCAGGCGGCGGTTAACCACTCCACCATTGAAAGATACCTTCACACGATAGCCGCCGGCTGGATAACCGGCTCCATGCTGGTCCTCGCTATAGCCTCCTATTATCTGCTGAAGAAAGTCCACCTGGACGAGGCTAAGCTTCTGCTGAAGAAGGCCTTTACGGTCTTCGCCATCGTTGCCATCCTTCAGCTCTTTTTGGGACACTTCCATTCGGTGGAGGTAGCAAAATGGCAGCCGGAAAAGATGGCGGCCTTTGAAGCCCTTTACAAAAGCAAAAAGGGAGCTCCCCTGGCCCTTTTCGGCATCCCTGCCCCCTCCAAGGAAAAGACCTACCTTTACATCGGAATACCCAAATTGCTGAGCTGGCTCATTTACTTTGACGCCAACGCAGAGGTGAAGGGTCTCAATGAATTCCCCAGGGAAGACTGGCCCTACATAACCGGTCCCTTCATCTTCTATCACCTTATGATCCTATTCGGGCTCTGGTTTATTCTCCTCGGAATATGGGGATGGCTCTTAGGCGAGAAGAAAACGGAGAACAAACTTTTCCTCAAGCTGCTCCTCTGGTCCGTGCCCCTGCCATACCTGGCCAATACCTTCGGATGGCTGGCAGCGGAGATAGGCCGTCAACCCTGGGCGGTTTACAAAATAATCAGGACCAGGGATGCAGCCTCGGTGGTGGTCCCCGCCGGTCAGGTGGCCTTTACCCTTCTGGTGTTCACCGTCATCTACACCCTGTTCTTCATCGTGGGAATCCATTTCCTCAAGAAAATCGTCCGGAAAGGCCCCGTGGGGGAACCCACAGGATATTAAGGAGGTGAGCCATGGAAGCTTTACAGGTTATCTGGTATATACTTATAGGGGTTCTTCTTCTGGGTTATTCCATCCTGGATGGTTTTGACCTGGGGATAGGAACCCTCTTTCCCTTTTTAGCCAAGGATGAAACCGAAAAGAGGGTCCTGCTCAATTCCATAGGTCCCTTCTGGGACGGAAACGAGGTCTGGATATTAACAGGAGGAGGTGCCCTCTTTGCGGCTTTCCCAAAAACCTACGCCACGGTCTTCAGCGGATTCTACCTGGCCCTGATGCTGGTGCTCTTCGCCCTGATCTTCAGGGCGGTTTCCTTTGAGTTCAGAGCCCATTCGGAAAGCGGAAAGTCCTTCTGGGAGTGGTCCTTCATCATAGGCAGCTTTCTCCCCGCCCTTCTCTACGGGGTAGCCCTGGGAAATGTGGTATACGGAGTGCCCATGAAGGAAATCGCCGGAAACATAGAATATGCCGGTAACTTCTTTACCCTCCTCAGACCCTATCCCCTTCTCATGGGGCTCTTCGGCCTGGTAATGTTCCTACTTCAGGGAGCCACCTACGCTGCCCTGAAAAGCGAAGGCGCCCTTTACGAAAGGGCCAGGAAGACCGTTCTTTCCCTTTGGTGGGCCTTCCTTGTCCTGGGCCTGCTGAC
>Ga0256833_1000048_pt1:0-17500 | contig 91459 bp, 82 predicted proteins | sample 356284metaG_FD_190535 | JGI IMG/M metagenome (GOLD analysis project Ga0256833, IMG submission 190535) | Hydrothermal vent microbial communities from Mid Atlantic Ridge, Atlantic Ocean - 356-284 | ecosystem: Environmental > Aquatic > Marine > Hydrothermal vents | place: Atlantic Ocean... | reverse complement strand
TAGAAAATTTCCTGAGGAGCTTTTCCGGGGGCTTTGAAGCCTACCGGCTGGAGGGACTTTCCCCCCTCCAGCGAAGGCAGGTAAGGAGGGCCGAAACCCTTCTGGTGGAAAAACAGATCCGATGGCTGGCCGAAAAGTACGGGGTAGAGTTAACGGGAAGCCTGCAAGGCGTGTGGGAGGAGGTGCCGGCCCCCGATGCCCCTGAGGTCCTTGAGAAGTTTAGAGGAAAAATAGCAGGCGAAATTTTAGCTGCGGATTTTGACTTTGAACTTTCCAGGGCCAGGGCAGAGGCCCTACTTAAGGACATCCTGACCCTCGCCAGCCATGGGACGGCAAAAGAAGATAATTTTATGGGAGCCCTCCGCAGAAGAGTACCCCGGGACCAATGGGACGAGGAAACCGCCCGGGATGTTTCCAGAAGCTTCCTCTACAGGCTAAGGGAATCCCGGAGGGAGGTTTTCGTGGAAAAAGCCTGGGGAAGGCTTGGAGCGAAGGGCGACAATCCTTATTTCAACAAAAAGGCCCGGGGACTCCTCTGGGAAATAGCCGACGACCTGGCGGTGCTTCCCTCAGGGACCCTTCCGTTTCGGGGCGAGAGGGTCCGCATAGAAAAAATAACCCAGAGCGGATTCCCTGCGGCCATGACCCGGCTGGACAGTTTCCTTTACATTTCTCAGCTTCAATCCTTGGCCATAGCCTTAGTTCTGACCTTCCTTTTAATGGTGGCCCTGAGGGGCTCCTTAGCGTTGGGGGCCATTTCCACCACACCAATTCTCTTTACTCTGGGCGTTATATATGGATTCCTCGGACTCTCAGGAATTCCTCTTACCTACGCCACCATGATGATCGCCGGGGTCTCCATAGGGGTAGGGATAGACTACGCCATACACTTCATCCACGGAGTCTATTCTGAAATGGGGGAGAGAGCGGAGTTGAGCCAGGCCATAGAGCAAACCTTCGTGGAAAAGGGTAAGGCCATCCTTTCCAATTCCATAGCCGTTATCCTTGGCTTCGGGGTCCTTCTCTTTTCCCGCCTGAAGCCCCTTCATCAGTTCGGGGCCACCATGATGGGCTCCATGTTTTTAGCGGCCCTGGCAGCCCTTAGCTTTCTGCCCTCCCTCCTGCTGATATTAATAAAGAAGGGAAAAGGAGGTGAAAAATGAGGCGTTTGATAACCGTCTTAATCTCACTGCTTATGGTCATACCCACGCTTGCCGCCGACGGCAACAAGGTTCTAAAAATGGTGGAGGAAAGGCTCATAGGAAAGCTTGCCCCCAGGGATACACACGCCATTATGCTCATGAGCATCGTTGACCCTAAGGGAGGCAAAAAGTTCAGGGAAATGGAGGTTTGGGAAAAGAACAATCCTCAGGGAGACGACTGGAGGGTCATGAAGTTCAGAAAACCGGCGGATGTTAGGGGCGTGGGGTTCCTGGTGCTCTCCGACGACCAGATGTATCTTTACCTTCCCGAATTCCACAGGATAAGGAGAATAGCCTCCCACACAAAAAAGGAATCCTTCATGGGCTCAGATTTCTCCTACGATGACATGGGAACCTCAGGCTTCTCCAGGTATTACAACGCTAAACTTCTGGAGGAAAAGCCCCACCAGTATGTCCTTCTGCTTACCCTCAAGCCAGGGGCCAGGAAGCCCTACGGAAAGATAAAGATGTGGGTCAGCAAGGAAAGCATGCTCCCCGTAAGGATGGAACTCTACAGCAAAAGCGGGGAGCTGGTGAAGATTTCGGAACAGAAGGCAAAAAAAATAGGGAAATACTGGATACCCGTTAAAATAAAGATGACTTCCGTAAAGAAGGGGAGTTATACTGTGCTGGAGATGAAGAACATAAAATTGGACCAGGGAATCAGCAAAAGAATCTTTACCAAGAGATTCTTAAAGAGGAGGGTGAAATGAGAAAATTGGCCGCCTTGGCAGCAATAACCCTGCTTTTGTCAGGGGCTGAGATTGGGGGACGGGTTAAGGCCTTCACCTCTCTGTTCCTGTCCCGGAACCTGAGGGGTCCCTATTTCTCCCACAGGGCCGGGGAGTTCTTCGTAAAGAGGATGGAGATAAGGCTGAAGCTACAGGGGGAGGTTTCAGAAAAAATCTCCTACGGCGTCAGGTTTGATGCCTTTGCCGGCCCTGATGCTTATTTTCTCCCCTTCCCGGAATCCGCTCCCTTAGGTTCCCCGGCAGGCTCAGAGCCCTTTGAGCTCAACCTCTACGAAGCCTACATAAAGGTAAGCGATTTCCTCCTGGAAAACCTGGACTTTACCGTGGGGAAGCAAAGGATAAGCTGGGGTACCGCTGACAAGGTAAATGTGGTGGACAATCTCAACCCCATTGACTTCGCCAACTTCCTCACCTTTGACCCTGACTACTTTGCGGAAAGAAGGCCTCAGTTGGCCCTGAACCTTGAGTATTATGCCGGGGAAAACACCAAGTTTCAGGCTGTGCTTCTACCGGAAAAACAGTATTCCCCCCTTCCCTATGGGTTTTCTTCCCTGCTCATCCCCTCCTACTCCATCTATCAGACTTCCCCTGAGATAATCATTGAAAGGAAGGAAAATACCCTGAAGAACTCCAATTTCGGTCTTCGCCTTTCCACTGTGGTCCAGAACACCGATATAGGTCTCAGCTGGTACCACGGGAATTTCCATCTGCCGGTCTTTGCGGGGTTCAGCTATGCGGCTCAAATAATGATAGAACAGCCTGTTATAGGTCCCCAGTTCAGGTTTTCTTATCCTGACCTGGATGTCATCGGCGTGGACTTAGCCGGAGAGGTTTTCTCCGTGGGTTTCTGGGCCGAATTTGCTTATTACATGCCGGAGAGTCTGGAAGGACAGGTGAGGGTAGGCATGGGCCCCACAGTGCCCTTCAGGGTTTTTGAGGAAGGGTATCTCAAGTATGTCCTGGGTTTTGATTATACCCTGGGCATAGGCAACGGTCTTTACATAAACGCCCAGTTCCTCCACGGATTCTTTGACGAGAGGGACTACACCAAGGAGGCGGAAAGGATGCTCAATATAAGGAAGGGACAGTTCTTCGGGGAGATAGAAAACTACATCATGGCCAGGGCAGAGTATAAATTCGCCTCGGAGACGATAAAGCTCTCCTTAGGAACCCTAATGGAACTGGGGGATAAAACCTCCTATGCCTTAATGCCAGGGGTGGAATTCCGCCTTAAGGATGCGCTTTCTCTCCAGGCCGGTCTCTTTATTGTAGGGGGAGACAGGCAAACCAAGTTCGGAGCCTTCAAAGACGACAGGACGGGCTTCGTTTCGTTAAAACTGGACTTCTGAGTTCAGGGGATGGGGGGAGGTCCTTCCATCTCTCTTCTTCTTTTTATTTCGTAAATCAGTCCTTCCACCGTCATGTTAAAGGGAAAAACCATAAAGCTGGCAACTAAGGAAAGCAAAACCATTGTCAGGGAGTATTTAAGAAGTCCGGTGGTAAGGTAAAGGACCAGGGCCAGCACCGAAAGGGAACTGGCCACCGCGGTGAGGACCACGAAGGAAAGGGAGATAGATGGAAGAACCCGCTCCTCCTCCATGGCCACAAACCTGGAGGGTCTGAGGAGGGCCTTTTTCAGGACCAGCAAAAAAACCACTATGCCGGCCCCCGTGTAATAAATGGGCTTTAAAAGGGAGGGGTTGGGTTTCACTTCCATCAGAGAGAACCTGTCAAGAGCATAGATAAACAATCCGTCCATCAATTGCCCGACCCATATAAGAGCGCAAACCAGCCTGGCCTGGGCGAGCCTCATATCTTCTCCTCCACGGTCTTTACCTTTTCTTCCATGTGAAGTCTCTTGTCCCGGCGTTCGTCCACGGTTATTCTTGTGGAAACCCTCAGAGCCCCCATCTCAAAGGGCTTCTCGTGCATGGCCTTTATAGCCCTGAAGACATCATCCCACTCCCCCTCAATTATGGTGGACATGGGGGTAAGGGTCGTTTTCAATCCGAAGGACCTGAGGACCCTCTCCACCTCCGCCACATATTTGCTGAGGCTGGGACTGGCGGTGCCCAGGGGCACTACTGTAACCTCGGCTATTATCCAGCCCATTTTTCACCTCCCTTGCAATTATATATAATTTCCACATGGAAGAGAAAGTCCTCTTCCTCACTGGCTTTCCCGGGTTCTTGGCCACCAGGATCCTTGAAAAAATACTCCCCGATTTCTCCCGGGCCTACCTCCTGGTGGAGAAGAGGTTTAAAGAAAGGGCGGAGAAGGAGGTCAGAGAAAAGGGCTGGAGGGCGGAGGTTTTAGTGGGGGACATTACCCTTCGGGACCTGGGCATAGGCCAGGAATTGGCTGAAAAGCTCACCCACGCCTTCCATCTGGCGGCCATTTATAACCTTGCTGTAAAAAGGGAACCGGCTTACAGGGTTAATGTTCTGGGCACGGAGAATGTTCTGAACTTTCTGGCCAAGGCTACCAGGCTAAAAAGCCTGGTATATTTCTCCACCGCCTATGTGGCAGGATGGAGAAGGGGGAACATCCCGGAGGAAGATTTAAAGAACGAGGGGTTCAAAAACTGGTACGAATGGTCTAAATTTCACGCCGAGGCCCTGGTCAGAAGAAAAATGCTCAAAATTCCAACCATCATAATACGGCCCGGGATCGTGGTGGGGGACAGCAAAACCGGGGAAATACCGAAGTTTGACGGTCCTTATTATTTGATGAACCTGTTTTCCATGACGGGAAAAATTCCCCTGCCTTATCTGGGAAGGGGAAATCCTGAGGTGAACCTGGTGCCGGTGGATTTCATAGCGGAGGCCATCTCCAGGCTTTACGACGAACCCAAAGCTGTGGGGAGAAGTTTCCACCTGACGGACCCTGCGCCCCGGGGGGCCAGGGAGCTATATCTCCTCTTTCATCGCCTCATCAAGGGGAAGGAACCCACCTTTACCCTGCCACTTAGCCTTGTTAAGGCCTCCCTCCTGCTCCCCGGCGTGGGGAAGTGGCTTAAGATCCCCAGGCAAATACTCCCCTATATGTACCATCCTCAGCATTTCCTCACCGAAAACTCAGAAGAACTCCTTTACAGCAAAGGGATAAAACCCCCGCCCATTGAGAAATACGCCCCTGTGCTGGTGGAATTTTTCCTCAAAAATAGAAAAAGGATAAACTTTGTGAGATGAAGGAGACAGAAGATGGGTAAAGGAAGTTTCGTGGATGGAAAATTTGTGGAGGGAGCCGAAGTTTTAAAAACCGTCTCCCCGGCCAACGGCCAGACTATAGAGGAAGTTTTCTTGGCGGACGGCAAAACAATAGATAAGGCCCTGGCCGCCGCTGAAAAGGGGATAGGGAAAAAACCACAAAGGGAAAATTTCAGGATTTTAAAGGAGATTCTATCCGAAAGGTCCTTAGAGATAGCTGAGCTGATAGCCATAGAGCAGGGGAAACCCGTCCAGGAGGCCCTGGCGGCGGAAATTTACCCCTCCCTCTCCTACCTGGATTTTCTCCTAAGGAAAGGCGAGGAAATCATAGGTCCCAAGGAAGTTCCCCCCTACGAAACAATGTTTGCGGCCAGGGAGGGACTCCTTCTCCATCAGGCCACGGTGGTCAACCTCATCGTCTCCCCGTGGAACTATCCCTTTGCCATTCCCTTTTTAGATATAGTCGCCTCGGTTTTCGCGGGGGCTCCGGTTATCTTCAGACCCTCGGCCAAAACTCCCCTGGTGGGTCTTGAAATAGCAAAGCTTTTTAAGGACGCCGGGTTTCCCTCTTACAGCCTTCAGGTTCTGATAACCGGACACCGGGAAGTGGAGGAGATTTTAAAGGACCCCAGGATAGGCGGGATCTTCTTTACAGGAAGCGTAGAGACAGGGAGAAAAATGGGTGAGCTGGCAGGCCGACTCCTCAAGAGGGCGGTTCTGGAGCTGGGGGGCAAGGACGCCATGGTGGTGTTTGAAGACGCTCCCATAGAAAGGGCGGTCAACGGGGCCCTGTGGGCAGGCTTCATGAACGCAGGACAGACCTGCGCCTCGGTGGAAAGGCTCCTCCTGCATAAGAAAATTTACCGGGAATTCCTCTCCAGAATTAAGGAGAAGGTTGAAGCCCTCAGGGTGGGCCATCCCCTGGAGCCTGAAACGGACATGGGCCCTCTTATTTCTAAGGAGCAGCGGGAAAAGGTTCTGAGGCTCATAGAGGAGGCTCAGGGAAAGGTGGTCACAGGGGGTAGAGCCATGGAGGGAGAGGGGTTCTTTATGGAACCCACCCTGGTTTTAGAACCCCCTCCCTCCTCCACCCTCTGGAGGGAGGAGGTTTTCGGGCCGGTAATAGCTGTCCGGAGCTTTGAGACAGAGGAGGAGGCCATAGCCTTGGCCAACGACAGCAAATACGGGCTGACGGCCTCGGTCTGGACAGCCAGCAGGGAAAGGGCCAGGAGGGTGGCCGAAGCCCTCCAGGCCGGAGCGGTTACCGTAAATGACCACCTCTCTTCCTATGCGGAGCCTTCTGCCCCCTGGGGAGGGGTAAAGGGAAGCGGACTGGGAAGAACCCACGGTGAATTTGCCCTCAGAGACGCAGTTCAAATAAAGTATATAATGGGGGATTTTTCCAGAAGGAAAAAACTCCTGTGGTGGTTCCCATATTCCCCGAAGGCCAGGAAAACCCTTCTCCTGGCCTCTCAGATGCTCTTCGGCAGGGGAAAACTCAGGGCCATGTTAAACCTCATACCTTCCATTCCCAGGCTGGTGAGGGAGGTGGGGCCAGCGGCTTTGCTCTCCTCTCTGGGAAAGCTCATAGGGCTTTAGTCCAGGTACTCTATGTTCACCATATCTTCCAGAAAGGTAATTATTTTGCCATCCTCCATCCTGGCCACTATCCTGCCCCCTTCCCTCCTCATTACCTCTCCGTAGCCTAAGGATGGATGGAAAAACCTCCCGCTGGCTGGAGGGAGCACCTGGGAGGGAAATTCCACCGTCTGAACAAGCTCCGATGGGATGGAGGCTAAGAACCTGGAGGGAAGGGGGGTGGCGGTGGAAAGAAGGAGGAGTTTTTTGGCCCTGGTCATACCCACATAGAGGAGCCTCCTCTCCTCTTCAATTCCTTCTGAGCCGCTTACCTTGGCATGGGGGATGAAGCCTTCGTCTATGCTCACGATTATTACGGACTCGAACTCAAGGCCCTTGGCGGCATGGAGGGTGGAAAGCAAAACATCTCCGCTGGCGGGCGTATCCAGGGAGGTGGTAAGGGAAGCCCTCTGGAGGAATTCCTCCAGGCCCAGGCCTGCCGCCTCCATGGCTTTGCTCATCCTTATAAGCTCCTGGAGGTTTTCCACCCTGGAGCCGGTTTTATCGCTTTCCTTAAGGTAATCCATGTATCCTGTGGCAGAAACTACAAATTCCACCGCAGAGCCCACCCCTTGCCTCTTCACCTTATCCTCAACCCCCTGAAGCACCTGGAGGAACTCTTCCAGCCCTTTTCTCCTTTTGCCCGAAAGGGATCGGGCCACCTCCCTTACGGCCTCTATCCCATGGCCCAACTGGGCCTTCTCATTAAGGATAAGTTCGTCGGTAGCCCTGCCCACCCCCCTGGGTATGTGATGCAGGGCCCTTATAAGGGAAACCTCGTCGGAGGGATTGTGAACCACCCTAAGGTAAGCGATGACATCCTTCACTTCCTTCCTTTCAAAAAATCCCACGGTGCCGAGAAGCCTGTAGGAAATGCCCCTCATAGATAGGGCCTCTTCCAGAAGCCTGGACTGGTAATTGGCCCTGTAAAAGACGGCCACCGGCAAAAGGTCCCTCCTTCCCAGAAGAGTCTGTATAACCTCCGCCACGAAAAGGGCTTCCTCTTCCCTGGAAAAATTCCTCCTGAAAAAAATAGGTAAAGCCCCCTGCTTGAAATTCTTGAGCCTTTTGGGATGCCTCTTCGTATTGGCGGAAATCATGCTGGAGGCCGCCTTTACAATGGAGGGAATGGAGCGATAATTCACATCTAAGACCACCACCTTCACATCGGGAAAATCCTTTTCAAACTCAAATATGTTTTCCAGGCTGGCCCCTCTCCAGGAATAAATGGACTGGTCTTCATCCCCCACAACGCAAATGTTGGGGGAGGAAGCGATCCTCTTCAATATCTCATATTGGCCAGGGCTGGTATCCTGAAATTCGTCCACCAGTATATATCCGTACAGGTTGCGAAAATAGGAGGCCACCTGGGGGTTTTCGTCCAGGAGAAGGACGGTCTTGGCTATAAGGTCGTCAAAGTCAGCGCCCTGGACCTCCTCTATCTTTTCCTGGTAATCCCGATAAAGCTCCGCCTCCTGAGGACTAAAACCCAGCAGGGGAAGTTGAGCTTCGTCCCAGGGGTAAACCAGGCTCCCCTTGGCCCTGGAAATTTTTTCCATCAGCCGGGAAGGTTTGTCCTCCTTCCATCCCCTCTCCTTCATAAGCCTCTTTAAAATGGCAAGGCTGTCATCCCTGTCAAAAATGGTTTTGAGGTCTGAAAATTTCCTGAGGACCCTGGCTCCGAAGGCGTGGAAGGTCATAAGGTCCACGGGGGCGGAGCTTCCCACAAGCCTTTCCACCCTCTCCTTCATCTCCCCTGCGGCCTTATTAGTAAAGGTAACCCCCAGTATTCTACGGAAGGGTATCGGCCTCTTCCAGAGGGTATAGGCTATCTTATGCACTATGACCCTGGTTTTCCCTGCCCCGGGCCCTGCAAGGACTAAAAGAGGTTTCCCAAAGCTAAGGACCGCTTCCAGCTGGGCTTCGTTGAGGGGCTCTAAGATCTCTTCTTCCTTTTCCACTCCTTCCTCTTCTTTATAACCCATCCTTCCTTGTTTTCCTGCCTTGCCCTGGCTATGGCTAAGGAGAACCTGGGAACCCTTTTGGTTATGGTGGAGCCGGCGGCCACGAAGCTGTCATCCTCCAGCTCCACAGGGGCCACCAGTTCCACCCCTGAGCCCACGAAAACCCTTTTGCCTATGACCGTCCTGTTCTTCTGGAAGCCGTCGTAATTGCAGGTTATGGTCCCTGCCCCTATGTTGCTCTCCTCCCCCACCTCGGCATCCCCTATGTAGGTCAGGTGCTGAGCCTTTACCCTGGGGCCGATAATGCTCTTTTTTACCTCCACGAAATTACCTATTTTTGCATCCTCCCCTATGTCCGCATCCAGCCTTATCCTGGAGAAGGGCCCTATCTGAGCCCCCTTTCTTATCCTCATGGGACGCTCACTGGAATTTTCAAGGTAGGAATTAGCCCTTATTACAGCTCCGGACTCCACATGAATCCTTCCCTTCATAACAACAAAGGGCTCCACCACCGCCCCGGCCCCTATCCTGACATCCTCCCAAATCCAGGCGGTGGCAGGGTCCATGATAAGGGCACCTTCCGTTATAAGCTCCTCTATCTTCCTGAACCTAAGAAGGGAAAGGGCATCGACAAAATCAAAGTTATCCTTCACCCTTATAGCCTCTATCTCAACCCTTCGTTTTAAAGTCTGAGGATTCTGGCCCCTTTCAATTATTCCCCCCATCACCTCCCCCTGGCTCACAAACAAGCATGGACCTTCCTGGAGGGCCTCCAGAATATCTTCGGCAAAAATCCCCACCACCGATGGATAGGTAAAGAAAATCCTCTCCAGCTCCTGGCTAAGGGAGAAGAGGTCCTGGGGCGAGGAAACCTCCACGGTCTCCGTCCCTTCCTCCAAATTCATGGCGGAATAAACTTCGGAAAAGATCCGCTTAGCTTCCTTGAGGGGAAAGTAGTAAAGGGGCCTTCCCAGAACCTCCCTTTTTATAAAAGGGTTGTCCTCCTTCAGGAAAAGGGCACCCTCCATGGTTCACCTCAAAGTTTTTCAAGTTTACCCGTGTCCCAGAGGGGAAAAAGATCCGGCTCTTTCCTGGCCAAAAAGTAAAACCTCCTGTCCAGGGAAACCGCCTTCTTCAATGCCTCCGCCGCCTCATCAGCCCTATCAAGAAGGGTAAGGGCAATGGACCTCAGGTACCAGACCTTAGCGTCCTTCTCGTCCTGGCCCTGCAAAGCCTCCAGGGCTGCCTCCGGTTCCCTCTCGTTTATAAGGCGAACGGCCCTTTCCACAGGTGTTTCCTCCTCCGCTTCCTTTCCCCTTCTCCTGGAGGAAATTTCCTCAATTATCCGAAGGTAAACCTCCGCCTTCTGCTGAAATTCTATTATTTTCCCGTTTTTAAGCTTGTTGAAGGCTGCTCTGGCCTCCTTAAGTTTCCTTTTATGGAACAGATCCAGGGCCCTGTTCAAAAGCCCCAAGTGCTCTTCGTAAATCTTTTCGCTTTCCGTTTTCATAAGGCATACCTCCAGGAAAAAATCCTCTATATTTTACTAATTTGAGGGGAAGTTTAAAAGCCCCTACCTCAGCTCCCCCCGGGTCATTATTTCCCGGGCCAGGGCTATGTGCAATCTGTGACCCGCCCTGTAGGCCTCTATACTGACCATAGGCTTGAACTGAAGGAAAGAAAGGTCACCTATAAGGTCAAGAACCTTGTGGCGGACGAACTCGTCCCTGAACCTTAGCTTTATGCCATCGTAAAGCCCGGTGGGGGTAAGGACTATAACCCCATCGGGGTCCTTCTTCTGGGCCAGCCCCTGTTTCCTCAGCTTCTCAATCGCCGAAAGAGGAACAAAGGTCCTGGCAGGGGCCAGCTCCTCCACAAAGGAATCCTCAGAATAAGTGTATTCAAAGGTTTGTTTACCGATAAGGGGATGGTCAAACTCTATGGTGTAGGAGATCTCAAATTTGTCCGAAGGAGTAGCCCTGATAAACCCCTCTTCGGTATTTATTTCTATGGGTTCCTTAATGTGCCAATGCTTCTCCTCTTCATCCAGCTTTTCAATGGTCCTGGCAAGTATACTCACAAAGTCCAGGGAGCTTCCATCCAGCAGGGGAATTTCCCTGCCCTGCTCTAAGGTAATCCTGGCTCCCCTTAAGGAAAGCCCATATATGGCTGCTAAAAGGTGCTCTATGGTGAATACCACAAAGCCGTTGTGGGCGAATATGGTGGCCCAGCGGGTTTCCACCTTGTTTATGTCCAAGGGGAAAAGCTTCCCGTCCTTTTCAAATATTATCCAGTCGTAGTGGTCAAATACCCTGATCCTGGCATATTCTCCGGTGTGGGCGCCTTCTCCTTCAAATTCTGCAAACTTCACCATTCTATTCATCAATCTTCGTTGAGCAATTTTCATGCCAAAAATTGTGGGGCTATTTGAACGGCCTCCTTTCCAATTCCCATGGGTTATTTTAGCAACAATGATGTATAATTACAACACATGGATGAACTCAGGGAAATTCTCCAGGAGCTCAGGGAGGGGAGATTAAAACTCCAGGAGGCCTACTCCAGGATAAGGAGTCTTCTGTCCCGGGCACCTTATCTGGAGCTGGAAAACATCAGGCTGGACACCCACCGAAGGCTCCGAAGGGGCATTCCAGAAATCATCTACGGCGAGGGAAAGGACAGCGAGACCATAAAGAAAATAGCCGAAGCCCTTATAAAAAAGGGAGAACCTGTGATAATAACCAGGGTATCCCGGGAGAAATTCAAGGAAATTGGCCTTTCGGGGGACCTGCGGTATTTTCTCAGGGCCCGCCTGGCTTCCAATCTGGAGCCATCCCCTCAACGGGGGCTCGTTTCCGTGGTCAGCGCCGGAGCCTCAGACGAAGCTGTGGCGGAGGAAGCGGCCCTTATCCTGGAAATGCTGGGCATAAGGGTGGAAAGGTTCTACGATGTGGGAGTGGCGGGACTGCACCGCCTGCTTCCCCATATAGAAACCATCAATTCTTCTTCGGCTGCCATCGTGGTGGCGGGTATGGAGGGAGCCCTTCCCACCCTGGTCTCCGCCCTTATCTCCACCCCGGTCATCGGGGTCCCCACCAGCGTGGGCTACGGAGCCTCCCTGGGAGGCTTCTCTGCCCTGCTGACCATGCTGAATTCCTGCTCCAATGGAGTGGCGGTGGTGAACATTGACAATGGGGTCTCCGCAGCCCTTTTTGCCTACCTTATAGAGGAGAAGGTCCATGAGCATAAGGGAAGAGTATGAGGAACTGGAGATAAAACTTCTGCATCCCAGGGCAGCCAAAAGCCGATTTACCCGGGGAAGGGCCAGGCCTGAGGAACCCTGTTCGGTGCGGACCGCTTTCCAGAGGGATAGGGACCGCATAATCCACAGCAAGGCCTTCCGCAGGCTCATGCATAAAACCCAGGTTTTTTTAGCCCCCTCCGGGGACCATTACAGGACCCGCCTTACCCACACCCTGGAGGTAGCCCAGATATCCAGGACCATAGCCAGGGCCCTGAGGCTCAACGAGGACCTCACCGAGGCCATAGCCCTGGGACACGACCTGGGACACACTCCCTTTGGCCATGCAGGCGAAGAAGCTCTGGATGCGGTGCTTAAGGAGGTGGGGTTTAAGCCGGGCTTTTCCCATGTCCGCCAGTCCCTGAGGATAGTGGACAGGCTGGAAAAGAACGGGAGGGGCCTCAACCTCACCTGGGAGGTAAGGGACGGAATAGCCCATCATTCCAAGGGCCTGGAGGGGGAAATTCTATCCCGCCAGCCCTCCACCCTAGAGGGGCAGGTGGTGAGGATATCGGATGTCATTGCCTATGTAAACCACGATCTGGATGACTCCATAAGGGCAGGACTTCTCATGAAAATTCCCGAAAAATTTCTCCGGGGCATAGGTTCAACCCACGCTAAGAGGATAAACAATTTGGTCTTAAATGTGATAGAGGCCACGGTTCGGGAGGATTACACGAGGATATCCATCAATCCGGACATGTACTCCCTCCTCCTGGAATTGAGGGACTTCCTGAAGGAGAAAGTTTATTTTCACCCCCTCAAGGCCAGGGAATTTGAAAAGGCCAAGGGAATTGTAAGGCAACTGTTTCTATTCTTCATGGAGGACTGCGAGGGAAAGAGAACATATTGTCCACAATACATTAAGGAAGGGGAAGAACCCCTGGCCCAGCGCATAGCGGATTTCATCTCCGGGGCCACGGACCGTTTTGCCCTTTACCTCTACAACAAATTCTTCGTTCCCAGGCCCTGGGAGGTTTTTTGACCTGATTGTGTTATAATTTAATAAAAGGGGGGAGTTATGAAGGGGCTTTTATTCACCAACCGGAGGGATTTTTTAAGTCCTTTAATAAAAACCCTGGAAAAGCACAGAGTCTATGTGGAGAGGGGTCAGGATATGGAATCCCTCGTCAAAGCTTCTGACCTGGGGCCGGATTTCGTGATTACGGAGTTTCCCCTCTGGAATCTAACCCGGGGCAAGTTTTTCTCCCTTTTCTCTCCCATCTGGGAAAAGAAAATCACCACCATCGTGATATCAAATACCTTCAGGTTCAGAGGCCAGGATCACATGCCCTTCGTACACATAATCCCCCATACCCAGAACCTGGAGGAAAGGATCCTGGAGATTCTGGAAAACTCCCTGGGGGTGGAGTTTGAGCTTGAAGAGGAATTTAAGGAGGAGGACTCCCCGGAGATAAAGGAAAAGCTGGAAACCGGCCTTTCCCACTACGGCGTAGGCAAACTTCACGAAGCCTACAAAGAGTGGATTTCCATCCTGAGAAAGCACAACTGCCATACAAAAGCGTACGAGTACATTTCCATCGCCCAAAGGGACTTTCAGGAGGCCGGAATAGAGCTGAAAGAATTTCACGCCCTTACCTCACTGGTAAGGGAAATAGACGAGGATTTCAGGCTCAGGGGGGGACCTGTTTAAGCTCAACATAGACCCGGAAAGGGTAAAGGAGCTGACCCTCCATCCCTTTGAGGCCTTCCTCCTCTCCCTTCTTGACGGGAAAACCCCTGTTAGGAAGCTTCTTCTTTTAATCCCCCAGGAAAAGAAGTCCTGTCTGAAGTACGCCATTTTCCACCTTCTGCAGAGGAATATAATTAAGAGGGTTTAAGGGGGAAAACCCCGCTCCTCATTCGTATAAGTAAATGGAGGTGAACATGGAAGAGAAATCTCCTGTGGTGGCAGCTTTCCTTTCTCTGTTGTTCCCTGGAGTGGGAAGTCTCTACGCCAGCAGGCCCTATAAGGGCCTTTCTTTCATGGCCATATTTCTCTACATTCTTCACATCCTCGGGCGCTGCACGCTGTCAATCCTTTTTTTGGTGGCCTTCTGGGCCTTCTCCGCTCTGGAAGCCTACAACGATGCCTCGGGACAGGTTTACTCAACCTCCGGTAACCTGGGTTGGGGAATATTCTGGATACTGGCGGGGGCCCTGCTTCAGATATGGGCGCTGGGGGTGGTAAGATGGTCCTTGCTTTCCAAACTCTGGCCTGTGCTTCTTATATTGGTCGGCTTTTACCTGATTTATCTGGGACTTAAAAGCGGAGGTGAGGGATGAAGAGAGACGGCGGAGGCAAAATATTCCTGGGACTTACCCTTACGGTGTTGGGCTTTCTTCTCCTTCTGGAAGCCTTCTCAGTTAAAATATGCCCATTTTTTGAGGTCCTCTTCAGACTCTGGCCCCTCTTTCTGGTTTATCTGGGGGTAAGAAAGATACTGGCGGCCAAGAAAAAGAAAGCTCAGAAGGAAACCCCTACCCCGGCTTCCAGCTGAAGCCCGCTGAGGTCGCTCTCTAAGTCTTCGGTTTTTTTCTTGGCCAGCGAATACTTTGCCCTGAACCGCAGGTGAAATTTCATCAGAGAATAGCGAAAACCTGCCCCCACAAAGAAACCGGTCATGGAACCGGAAGCAGAAGCAAAGCTTGCCTCCTCCTTGTAGTTCCAGCTCCCCACCCCGGCGTCCAGAAACATCGTAAGAAAATGAAATCTTACACCGGCGTTTACCGGCACCACCGTAAGCTTAACCGGCTCGCCTGAGTAGGTAAGCTTTCCCTTTTTGTGCATGTAATCAACGCCCAAGAAAGCGCCCACCAAAGGGGCTATGTGATATTCCCCCTCCAGGGAAAAATTGCTTATGGTGCTCCCGTAGGCGTCCCTGAAATAGGAGGCCCTGGGCAAAAACAGCCCCCCTGAAAGGGTAAGGTCCACCCCCGCCCACAGGGGAAGGACAGCGAGAACAAGGATTATTTTCCTCACTTTCTCCTCCTTCTCGGCTTCTCAATTTTTAAGCGCAGGGGAAGACTCCGGGGCCTACCCCTTACCGCTTTTCTGACCGCTCCGGTGCGGATGTTGCCTGCGAGGACCGCCACCTTCACCCTGGGGGAGGAAGCAAGGGAGCCAGGGAGCATCTTCCAGTGGCCTATTCTTCCCTTTTCCGTCCATGTGGCCCAGACATCCCCCGTATTCTTATCCACCGCCAGACCCACCAACCCCTCCTCCCCGGGACCGAAGGAAAGGGCGATCTTCCCGCCGGGGAGCATCTTGTAGATTTTCCCCTTCTTCCAGTCCCCCACATAAAGGCTTACCCCATCGGAGTCAATTCCTGAGGGGCACACGAACCTGCTGTCCCTTATCTCTCCCTGCCTGTTGCCGGAAACATCCAGCTTCAATATCCTATGATTGGTGCACTGGGTTATGTATAATACCCCGTCAAGATAGGTTATGCCGTTGGGATTGGAAACATCCCATTTGTCAATAACCTCCCCGGAGGCCGGAGAAAACTTGAAAATCCTCCCGCTGTCCGATATGTACAGGTCAGGGGTTCCATCGGAGGTGAGCCCCACGCTTTTATCAAAGTGAAGGTCAAAGCCCTCCTTTATGCTCAGGTCCCTTTTGTCCAGGATAAAGACACCGTACATGTAACCTATGAAATAAAGCTGGTCGTTGGCCATGGAGTAGTGAATTCCTGTGGGACCAAGGAGAAAATCAAAGGGCGGGGAGGCCTTTATGAAACCTCCCTCAGGGCCAAGTTTCACCACCCTCTTTTCAAAGTATTCTGTGAAATAAACATTCCCCTCCCTTCCCACGGTTATGCCAACGGGATACAGGAACCCCTCCTTCCATCCCTTAAACCTGTACTTGTAGGGGGCAAGCTCCATGGTCACGCTGTGGGTTTTCCCCCTCTCCACCTTGACCTGGGCGGTGGCCTCTCCGAAGAGGTCAATGACGGCCTTTACCTCGTGGGTTCCAGGGGCCACATTCACGGTAAGGGGAGATTTTCCCACCTTTTCCCCGTCTATCTCTATGGTGGCTCCTGAGGGCACGGTGGTGATCTTCAGCGTCCCTTGGTTGGGTCCTTTTTTGGAGGCAACCAGAGCCAATATGGCTCCGCCCAGGGCCACCCCTCCCCCTATATAATAGAGGAGCCTGCTCCTTCCCCTCCTGGCCTGGACGACCTTCACCCCCTCCGCAGGCTTCGGCCTCTGCACCGGAGCGAGGTTGAAGACCAGCACTTCCCCCTCCCTCTTAACCTCCAGCTCCCTCTCCACAGTTCCGTATCCGGAGGCCCCCACAATAAATTTATGCTTTCCCCTGGGAAGGCTCACAGGGATAAGAGTCCCCCTCCCCACAAGCTCCCCGTCCACCCTGAACTCAGCTGCAACATTGGCCTTTAACCTTATGTTTATAATAAAATCCTTCCTCACCTCCTCCGCCAAGGTTAGAAATTTAGGGGGATAGTATTCCGGGTCCAGAACCAGCCTGGGATTTATGGAAAGGGCATTCCTGAGGGCCTCCCTGGCCTTCTCCGTCTCCCCGATGGTAAAATAGGTGAGGCCCAGCTCTAAGTAAGCCTCCACCAGCCTCTGCCTGTTCTGAATAAGGGAAATGGCCAGTTTCAGCTTGGAGATGGCCTCCTCAAACCTCCCCTCAGCATACGCCTTCTTCCCCTCCTGAAGAAGCTTCTCTACATCGGTCTTCTGGGAAAAAAGCCCAAGGGAAAGGAAGAAAACTGAAAGGATCAAAAAAATCCTCTTCATTTCCCCTCCTTTTTAAGGGTTACGGAAACAATCCTCTCCTCCCCCGGTTTCAAAAACAACTTCACCTCCTCCGTTTTGTATCCGCTCTTTACGAATTTAACCACATGTTCCCCGGAAGGCAAGGACAACCGGTATATGGGGGTGGTGCCCTTGTACTGACCGTCCATATAAACATGAGCCCAGGGAATGGCGTTTATGACCTTCAGCATGGATTTAAAACCGAATTCCTTAGAGAGGGTCCGTCTCTCCCCTTCCCCCAGATTGAGTTCCTCTTCCCGGGCCTCGGCGTAAAGGGGAAGATATCTTACCCTGTGCTTCCCTGGTTTTATCTTTATTATCAGGGCCTTGCCCGGCATGGCCCTTCCTGCAGGTTTTCCGTCTATTTCAATGTCGGCGGGATAATCCACCCTCAGTGTAAGGAGGGCGGGGGAAGGAGCTGGCCTCTGTTCAGGGGGGGATGGGGAGACCCGGGGACCGCCTTTGGATGGTTCTTTCTTCTGCTCAGGGAGGGTCTCCTTCTTTACCTGCGGTGCGGTTATTGAAGACGGTTTCAGCTCGGAGGGGACGAGCTTTTTTGCCGGTGGCAGCTTCGTCTTTTCCCCTTCCTCTGTTTTTTTAGGAGGAGTTGGGGGAGGCGATGGGAGATTCCTTTTTACCCCCAGGAAATAGCCCA
>Ga0256833_1000047_pt1 | contig 91462 bp, 91 predicted proteins | sample 356284metaG_FD_190535 | JGI IMG/M metagenome (GOLD analysis project Ga0256833, IMG submission 190535) | Hydrothermal vent microbial communities from Mid Atlantic Ridge, Atlantic Ocean - 356-284 | ecosystem: Environmental > Aquatic > Marine > Hydrothermal vents | place: Atlantic Ocean: Mid... | reverse complement strand
CCTAGCCCGCGAGGTGGGCGAGGCCGTGGGCGCGGACGCCATCACTGCCAAAAAGACGCTCAACACCGTGGCGGTGGCCGCCTCGCTGGCCCTGCTTGGCTACCCGCTGGAGTTTTTGGACGCCGCGGTCCTGGTTCTGGGGGTGTCAGGGTGGCGCGCTCCCTGGACGGCGTTGAGCGTGGGTTGGGCGCCTTCGGCGTAGTCCGGTGCCGGTCCGCCTCAGCTTCGGGTCGCACCGACTCGGGCTGGCGACCTACCGCCCGCGTGGAGGCGAGCCAGCAGCCGTGGCCGTTGCGGTCTGTGCTTTAAAACTCGTGGTCCACTTCGTGCAGTCGTTTGGCCCAGAGCGTGCCGCCCTTGTGGTGTTGGCGGATGATCTCGGCCACGCAGGGGTCGGCGATGCGGTCGGCGGCGTAGCGGGGGTGGTGGAGGCGCACCTGCCAGGCCCCGGTGAGTCCTTCGCGCAGGGGGTAGGGGTCCACCTCCGGCGCCCAGCGCTCGAAAAGCGCGGTGAAGATGCGTTCCCAGACGTTGTAGGGGCGCAGGCTCTTGCCCGCGTCGTGGATCAGCGCGGCGCGCACGGCGCAGTCGGGGGCGTCGGGCCAGCACTTGAGCAGGAGCTTGGCCACGGCCACGTTGTGCTCGCGGTCGCGCACGTCCATTGCCCGGTAGAGCGCGGCCTCGTCGGGGGCGAGCCGGGCGAGCGCCCAGGCGTCGTCGGGGCGGCAGAGCGTGGGGAAGAAACCCTTGGCGAGTCGGATCAGACGCTTCTTGGTGACGAGCGCCATGCTACGCCAGCCCCGCGAGCGCCTTCGCGCGGGTGAGAACCTCGTCGAACATGGTCGTAGTGAGCCGGCCGGTCTGGGTGTTCTGGCGGCTAACGTGGTAGCTGTCGAGCAGTATCCGCCCGTCCGGAAGGGCGTGCTCCGCACCGTGGGCGAAGGGGAATCGCGCCTTCACCAGGCCGTGGTGCTCGAGCAGCGCGCCGTGGGCGAGCCGGCCCAGGGCCAGGTAGACCCGGACCTCCGGGAGAAGCGCCAGCTCCCGAGCGGTCCAGAGGCTGCAGGTGGCGAACTCGGCGCGGGTGGGCTTGTTGCCCGGGGGAACGCAGCGCACGGCCGCAGTGATGTAGACCCCGAATAGCTCGAGCCCGTCGCCTCTCCGTTCCGAGGTGGGTCGACTCGCCAATCCGGTGCGCCACAGGGCGGGGTAGAGGAAGTCTCCCGAAGCGTCGCCGGTGAACATGCGGCCGGTGCGGTTGGAGCCGTGGGCTCCGGGGGCTAGGCCGAAGATCAGCAGCCGCGCGGCGGGGTCGCCAAAGCCGGGCACCGGTTTGGCCCAGTAGGCCTCGTCCCGGTAAGCCCGGCGCTTTTTTTGCCCTACTTCCTCGCGCCAGGCCGCGAGCCGCGAGCAGCGGCGGCAGGCGACCAGCTGCTCGTATAACCGTTCAAGGTCGCTCACCCCGCCAGCTTACCGTAGGTAGAGTGACCTACGGTTGCAAGATCACCGTTCCTACCACCACGTCTTCCTCACCCTGATTGACAGCGCCCAAATCTCCCTCGCTACTTCCAGTAAAGATCACGCCGGTTGGGAGTGCTCCCAGTCCCTGGATTTCGTCCTTTTCGGGAGTGCCGTTTTGCCCAACCCATAGAAGACTGCCCGTGTTATCGAAAGCAGCCACATAAGCGTCTTTCAATCCCCGGTGTGCGCTATCAACCAGATTGCCATCAGTGGAGCCGCCAAGGTATGCCGTGCCGTCGGCCCCCGCTGCCACTGCCCACCCGTGTTCATCGCCTCCCGTGCCGATTTGGTGGATCCAAAGACGTTCGCCGCTGGCGCTGTAACGGGCCACGAAAGCGTCTTTACCTCCTTGATATTCTCCCTCGTCCAGCTGCCCCTCGGTGGTGCCGGCTACGTAAAATCCACCGTCTCCAGCGGGGGCAATGCCCCAGGGGAGGTCGTTGCCGTCACTGCCGAACTGCTGGATCCAGAGTCGTTGCCCGCTATCGTTGTACCGGGCCAGAAATACGTCGGCACCTCCACGGTTCGTTGCTGCTAGGCTGCCCTCGGTAAAGCCGGCCACAAAAACTCCGCCTGTACCGTCCGGAAGTAGCGCCGTAATGCCGTCGCTCGCCGAGTCGCCACCGCTGAGCTCGATTGTCCAGCTTGAGGGCTGACCGTCCTCGTTGGCGTCGTGAGCGTAGAAACGCAAAAAAGCGTCACTGAAGCCTGGGGTATAACCATCGCCGGTCAAATCACCTCTCGTGTATCCGCCAATGAAGATGCCCTCGTTATCCTCGGGCCCTGTAGCCACCGCGTAGGCGATATCTTCCTCGTTGCTGCCAAATTGATCTGACCATATTAGATTTCCGGAGGAGTCTAGCTTAACTACGAAGACGTCAAACGATCCCTGGGCGCTACCCATGAGATCGCCGTCGGTTTTACCGGCGATCAATAACGTTTCGTCGGGAGCGCTTGCAATGGCCAAGGGAACGTCTACTCCGCTGCTGCCGAATTGCACGAGCCAAAGGCGAGAAAGATCAGTTGTGTAACACGCGGCAAAAATGTCGTCACTTCCCGTGGGCGTAGCGCTCGGGTCCAACTTGCCGTTGTAGGTTGAACCCGTGAGGCAGGCGTTGCCACCTGCGGTTATGGTCAGGGCTTGCCCCAAGTCGAAGAGGGTATCTCCAAACTGGGTGACCTCCCACACGAGTTCGGTGGCGGAACTGCCGTCATCGCCGCCGTTGTCTGTCGAGCTTCCAGGGTCATTTGCGGGGCCGCATGAAGCGAGTAGTAAAACAAAGCCCAGCCATACCGGCCACTTCATGCGCAAAAAATTCGATGAGCCCATTTTCTCTTCCCCCTAACTACCTAAAAGATAGCTAGGAGGCTTTTAGACAAACGTCCTGGGCGCTAGAAAATACTGTTATAATGGAATGTTCCCATGTTTCTTCCAGGGGCGTTCCTCGTGTTTGTCCTCAAGCATGCGCAGGTGCCGGATCAGGTGCTGGCGCGTCGTCTCGGGCGGGATCACGTCGTCGATGTAGCCCCGGCTGGCGGCGATCCAGGGGTTGTCGAAGCGCTCCTTGTACTCCTTGATCTTCTCTGCGCGGGTGGCCTCGGGGTTGGGGCTTTGCTGGATCTCGCGCCGGTAGACGATGTTGGCCGCGCCCTCCGCCCCCATCACCGCCACCGCCGCGGTGGGCCAGGCGAGCACCACGTCGGCCCCCATGTCGCGCGAATTCATGGCCAGGTAGGCTCCGCCATAGGCCTTGCGGGTGATCACGGTGATCTTGGGCACGGTGGCCTCGGCGTAGGCGTAGAGCATCTTGGCGCCGTGGCGGATGATGCCCCCGTGTTCCTGGGCCACGCCGGGAAGGAAGCCGGTCACGTCCACGAAGGTCACGATGGGCACGTTGAAGGCGTCCATGGTGCGGATGAAGCGCGCCGCCTTGTCCGCGGCGTCGATGTCGAGCGCGCCGGCCATGAAGCGGGGGTTGTTGGCCACGAGCCCCACCGGCTGGCCGCCCAGCCGCGCCAGGCCCACGATGATGTTGCGCGCCCAGCCCGTGTGGATCTCGAGGAAGTCGCCCTCGTCCACCAGCGTCCGGATGACCTCGTGCATGTTGTAAGGGCGGCGCGGGTCGGGGTTGACCATGTCGAGCAGCTCCGGGGCGGTGCGGTCTTCGGGGTCGTCGGTGGGTCGCTTTGGCGGCCTTTCCTTGGCCGACGAGGGCAGGTAGCCCAGCAGCTTGCGGATGAGCGCCAGCACCTCCTCCTCGCTCTCGCCCTCCAGATGGGCCACGCCGCTCTTTTTAGCGTGCACGTCGGCGCCGCCCAGCTCCTCGAAGCTCACCTCTTCCCGGGTCACGGTCTTGATGACCTCGGGGCCGGTGATGAACATGTAGCTGCTTCCGCGGCTCATGAGCACGAAGTCGGTGATTGCCGGGCTGTAGACCGCCCCGCCGGCGCAGGGGCCCAGAATCGCCGAGATCTGGGGCACCACCCCCGAGTAGACGGCGTTGCGGTAGAAGACCTCACCGTAGCCTGAAAGGCTGTCCACGCCCTCCTGGATGCGGGCGCCGGCCGAGTCGTTGAGCCCCACGATGGGCGCGCCCACCTTGACGGCCATGTCCATTGCCTGGGCGATCTTGCGGCCGTGCATCTTGCCGAGCGAGCCGCCCAGCACGGTGAAGTCCTGGCTGAAGACGAAGACGGTGCGGCCCTCGATGGTGCCGTAGCCGGTGACCACGCCCTCGCCGGGGGCCTGCACGCCCTTCAGCATCTCGGTGTCCAGGTGCTCCACGAAGGTGCCCAGCTCCACGAAGCTGCCCGGGTCGAGCAGCTTCTCGATGCGCTCGCGCGCGGTTAGCTTGCCCTGCTTGTGCTGCTTGGCGATGCGCTCGGGGCCGCCGCCCTGCTCCACGGCCTTGCGGCGTTCCTCCAGCTCGGCGATGAGTTCTTCCATCCAGGCGCGGGTGTTGTCGGCCATAACGTTTTCATGATACCCGCAGGGTCAGGGTTGGACGACCTCGAGGCCGTCCGCGGGAAACCTTTCGTCGAAGGTGTAGAGGCGTTCCGCGCCATGGTTTTTCGCAGCTGCCCAGAGCAAGGCGTCGGCGTAGGATACCCGACCGGAAGGGCGCGCGAGCAGGAGGGCCAGGATGGCTTCTTCCTTGGGCAGGTCCAGGAGCCGCAGGTTTTTCTTTTGCAAAAGCGCCACGAGCACGTCCACCACGTCGGCCCTGGGCACCTCGTAGACCTTTTCGAGCACGAAGGCGGTTTCCACCAGGACGATGCTGTGCAGCGCCACCGGTCCTGGACCATCGAGCAGCCGCGCTGCGCGCTCGGCGAGCTCGGAAACGTCGCCGGTCAGGTAGCGCACGACCACGCTGGTGTCCACCAGGGGTGGCGCACTCACCGTTCACCCATCCAGGCGCCTTCACGGGCTCGCTGCAACTCGTTTTCGCTTAGCGAACGCCGGACCTTTTTCGCCAGGCGTCCCTTGAGGGAGCGTTCGTGGGGTGGCGGGAAGAAGTAGACCTCCAGGTGGTCGCCTGCGAGGCGTTGCACCGCGATCCAGCCGGGGCGGACGCCAAGACGCTCGCGCGCTTCCTTGGCGATGACCACCTGCCCCTTAGGTCCTACTTTGTAAGTCATGGTCTTACCTCAGCTTTATTATACTACAAATCGCGAACAAGGTAAAACCACCCGGGCGAACCCGGGTGGCGGCTTCAAAGTCGAAGGCTTACGCCCCCTTGAGCTTCTTCACCTCTTCGATCATCGCCGGCAGCACCTGGTGCACGTCGCCGACGACGCCGTAGTCGGTTTCCTTGAAGATGGGGGCGTCGGGGTCCTTGTTGACGGCGACGACCACCTTGGACTTGTTCATGCCCGCCTGGTGCTGCACCGCACCCGAGACCGCCAGGGCGAAGTAGACGTTTGGCTGCACGGTCTTGCCGGTTTGGCCCACCTGCTCGGCGTAGGGCCGCCAGCCGGCGTCGATGACCGCGCGGGTCGCGCCCACCGCGCCACCCAGCAGGTCGGCGAACTGCTCGATCATCTGGAAGGCCTCGGCGCTGCCCATGCCGCGGCCGCCGGTGACGACGACCTCGGCTTCGGTGAGCGCGACCTTGCCGCCGGTCTCGGCGATCTTCTCGAGCACCTCCACCTTCTTCTCGAGCTCGCCCAGCTCCACCGCCAGCGGTTCCACCGCCCCCGCGCCGGCGGGCTCGGCCAGCGGCGTGGTGTTGGGCTTGACGCTGATCACCGCGGGCAGGGTGCCGGCCTGCTTTTCCAGCACGCGGTTGAGGAAGCTGTATTTGGTGGCGTAGACCTTGTCGCCCTCCGCCCAGCTGTCGAGGGTGTCCTCGAGCAGGGCGGCGTCCATCTTGACGGCGAGTCGGGCGGTCCAGCTGCGGCCGGTGCGGCTCGCGGGGGCTACCACCACACGCGCCCCGGCGGCCTCGGCCGCGGCGTGGGCGGCCTTCGCCCACTTCTCGGCGGTGTAGGCTTCCCAGTCGGGGCCGCTGACCACGTAGACCTTGCTCACGTAGTCCTTGGCCTTTTCGGCCACGCCCTCGGCGCCGGGGCCGACCACCAGGCCCGCCACCTCGCCGCCCAGGGCCTCAGCCAGCTTGCGCGCCCGGCTCACGCCCTCGAGCGCGCCCTTGCGCAGTTCGTTGCCGTCGTGATCCATTACCACAAGAATCATCGTCGCCTCCTAGAGCACCTTGGCTTCTTCGTGCAGCAGCTTGATGATCTCGGCGGCGGCCGCGGCGGGCTCCTTGGTGCCGTCGATGATCTTTTGCTTGCGTTCGAGCTCCATGATCTGCTGCTCGAGGATCTCGACCTTGCTGCCGCTCACGCCCAGCTCGGCGGCGTCAATCTTTTTGATCTCCTTCTTCTTGGCCTTCATGATGCCGGGCAGCGTGGGGTAGCGGGGCTCGTTGAGGCCCTGCTGGGTGGTGAAGATGGCGGGCAGCGCCACCCGCACCACCTCGGCGCCCTCGTCCAGGTCGTGCGTGGCCTTGGCGTGGCCGTCCTCGAGCTCGAAGGCGGTGGTCCAGGTCACGCTCGGCCAGCCCAACGCCTCGGCCACCGCGGCCCCCAGGGCCTGGCTGTCCCAGTCGGCCTGCTGGCCGCCGGTGAAGACCACGTCGGGGGCCTCTTCGGTCAGGACCTTGGCGAGCGCGCCCGCCTGGGTGACCGGGTCCACGTAGCCCTCGGCGGTGATGAGCACGCCCCGGTCCGCGCCCATGGCCAGCGCGGTGCGCATCGCCTCCTCGGTACGCTCGGGGCCGAAGGCCACCACCACGGCCTCGCCGCCGTGGGCCTCCTTTAGTCGGATGATCTGTTCGACGGCGTACTCGTCCATTTGGTCGAGGATCAGGGTGGCCCCCTCGAGGTTCACCCTGCCGCCGTCCACCTTGATCTTCGATTCCCCGTCGGGAACCTGCCGGATGATCGCTACGTACTTCATACCGCCTCCTTATCTGAGCGCCTTGAGGATGTTGCGCGCGATGATGATGCGCTGGATCTCGTTGGTGCCCTCGTAAATCTGATTGAGCTTGACGTCGCGGAGGAGCTTCTCCACCGGGAAGTCGTTCACGTAGCCGTAGCCGCCGTGGATCTGGATCGCTTGGTTGGCGGCCTCGAAGGCGACCTCGCTGGCGTAGGCCTTGGCGATGGCGCTGGCGCTGATGTGTTCGGGGTCGTTTCGGTCGGCCAGCCAGGCGGCGTAGTAGGTGTAGATCCGCGCCGTCTCCAGGCCCATCTTCATTTCCGCCAGCTTGAACTGGATGGCCTGGAAGTTGGCGATGGGGCGGCCGAAGGCCTCGCGCTCGAGCGCGTACCTGGCCGACTCGTCGAGCGCTCGCCTGGCCACGCCCACCGAGCCGGCGGCCACCGGGATGCGCGTCTTGTCGAGGGTGAGCATGGCGATCTTGAACCCCTCGCCCTCCTCGCCCAGGCGGTTCTCCACCGGCACCCGCACCCCGTCGTAGACGATTTCGTAGGTGGGGGCGGCGCGCTGGCCCATCTTGCCGTGGATCTTGTTGAAGCTCACGCCCTCGCGGTCGTTCTCCACCACGATGGCAATCACGCCCTTGTGCCGCAGCGCCGGGTCGAAGGTGGCGAAGACGACGTTGAAGTCGGCCTCCTTGGCGTTGGAGATCCACATCTTGGTGCCGGTGATCACGTATTCGTCGCCCTCGCGCACGATGCGGGTGCGCAGCGCCGCGGCATCGGAGCCGTTGCCGGGCTCGGAGAGGGCGAAGGCCGCCAGCGAGGGCCGCTCGGTGAGCGGGCGCAAAAAGCGCTGCTTCTGCTCCTCGGTGCCGGCGATCAGGATGGGGGTGATGCCCAGCTCCGAGGCCATGGGGATGGTGTAGAAGCCCATGTCGGCCCAGCCCAGCTCCTCGCCGATGATCACCTCTTCGACCAGGCCCAGACCTAGGCCGCCGGCCTCCTCGGGCACGCTGATGTTGAGCAGCCCGATCTCGTAGAGCTGCTCCACCAGCTCCCAGGGCACCTGTTCGTTCTGGTCATACTCGGCCGCCCGCGGGGCCACCTGCTCGCGCGCGAAGCGGCGCGCCAGTTGTTGCAGCTGTTTTTGTTCTTCGGTCAGCGAGAAATCGAGCGCCACGAAGCCACCTCCAGACCGCCGGCCACCCGAGGGGGCCCTCTCCTTTGACCCAGTCTAAATATTTTGGCCGGGCCCTGCAAGCCGGCTCGCGTTCATCGTATCATGCGCTTGCCGGCGGAAAAGCGTTATATATCCCGGGGTAGCATGGACGAAAGGAGGTTCCATGAAAACCATCATCGAGCCGTTTCGGATTAAGGCGGTCGAGCCCATCAAGATGACCACCCCCGCCGAGCGCAGAGCCCTCATCGAGCGTGCAGGCTTCAACCTGTTCAAGCTGCCCGCCGAAGACGTGATAATAGACCTGCTCACCGACTCGGGCACCAGCGCCATGTCCGCCGCGCAGTGGGGCGCGCTGATGCAGGGCGACGAGTCCTACGCGGGCGCGCGCAGCTGGTACCGCTTCGAGCGGGCCGTCAAGGAGGTCTTCAGCTTCGAACACGTGATCCCCACCCACCAGGGGCGCGCGGCCGAACGCATCCTTTTCGGCGTGCTGGTGAAGCCCGGCCACGTGGTCCCCAGCAACACCCACTTCGACACCACCCGCGCGAACATCGAGTTCGCCGGTGGCCGAGCGGTGGACCTGCCCGTTCCCGAGGCTGCGGACCCGACTTCGCGCGCGCCCTTCAAGGGAAACATGGACGTCCGGGCGCTCGAGGCGCTGATTGCCGAGGTGGGGCCTGCAAACATTCCGGTGATCATGCTGACGGTCACCAACAACTCGGGCGGCGGCCAGCCGGTGAGCATGGCCAACATTAAGGAAGTTTCGCGTATTGCCCGAACCCACGGGATCCCTTTTTACATCGACGCCTGCCGCTTCGCCGAGAATGCTTACTTCATCAAGTTGCGCGAGCCCGGCTACGCCGACAAGACCCCGCGCGAGATCGCGCGCGAGATGTTCTCCTACGCCGACGGGGCCACGGTGTCGGCCAAGAAGGATGCCTTCGCCAACATTGGAGGCTTTTTGGTCACCAACGATGGGGACCTGGCCGCCCAGGAGCGTGACCTGCTCATCCTCACCGAGGGTTTTCCCACCTATGGCGGCCTCGCAGGCCGTGACCTGGAGGCGATCGCCGTGGGGTTGGACGAGGTCTTGGAGGAGGACTACCTGAACTACCGCATCGTTTCCACCGCCTACGTGGCGAACAAGTTGGACGAGGTGGGGGTGCCGGTGATGCTTCCGGCCGGCGGGCACGCGGTCTACCTGGACGCGCGCCGCTTCCTGCCGCACGTGCCGCCGCTCGAGTACCCGGGGCAGGCGCTCTCGGTGGAGCTCTACGTCGAGGGTGGGGTGCGCGGCGTGGAGATCGGCACCGTGATGTTCGGAAAGGACCCCCACACCGGCGAGGAGAAACCGGCCCACTGGGACCTGGTGCGCCTGGCCATTCCCCGCCGCGTCTACACCCAGAGCCACATGGACTACGTGGTGGAGGCGGTGGCGCAGGTCTACGAGCGGCGCGAGGAGATCGGCGGTATGCGCATCGTGCGCGAGCCACGCTTCCTGCGGCATTTCTCGGCCGAGTTCGCGTGGGTGTGAGGTAGGGGCGCAGAAAGCAAGAGGCTGGCTGCTCATTGGGAGCCCGACCTTCGGGCCCGGAACCGCCCCCACCCCCACCCGGCCCTTCCCCCAGGGGAAGGAGAACCGAGGGCTCCTAAGCGGCCCGGCTTCGGACCCTGCGGGCCTCCCCCTGGGGGGAGGTGGTTGCGAAGCCACCGGAGGGGGGTTGTTGGTTGAAATACGGGACGTAGGTTGTAGGAGGTGGGATGTGGGCGGGTTGGGTATTGGCGACCGGCGTTCAGGCTTCGGCGTCGCCAACCACCCCCTTCCCCGGCCCTCTCCAAGGGGAGGGAGAAAAAAGATGTGCCAAGCAGCCCGGTTCCGGCAAGCAGCAAGCCTCCCCTTCGGGGGAGGTGGCCGCAGACCGGAGGGGGTTTTGCCATTAGGTTTTCGTATCCCCGGGCGAACCCGCGAAGCGGGTGAGACCCGGGGTCCAGGCCGAATACGAAGCCGAAGTTTCGTTGCCGTTAACGATCCCGCCACAGGCCTTGCTGTTACCACGTACCAGGCGCTACGAACCAGCCGGGTGGACCTGCGTGTTTGCACACTTCCCGCGAGGGACGCCCGTCACCCCGGCCCGTGGTACATTGACCCTAGGCGCCGCAGGCGCCCACAACGCAGCTCCTTCGGGGCAGGGTGAAATTCCCGACCGGCGGTGAAAGCCCGCGAAGCCCGGCGCAAAGCGCGGGGCCCGACCCGGTGGAACTCCGGGGCCGACGGTGAAAGTCCGGATGGGAGGAGGAGGTGAAGGGCCTAGCGGCCCGGGTATGGTTTGGAGCCATCAACCCAAAGTTCATCGTGCGTCCCGGAGGTCGCAACCTTGAGCTTTAGCGGCCTCGACCGCCGCTTCATGCAACGGGCGCTGGCGCTGGCCGAGCGGGCGCGCGGCCGCACCAGCCCCAACCCCATCGTCGGCGCGGTGGTGGTCTCTGGCGGCCGCATCGTCGGCGAGGGCTATCACCCGCGCGCAGGCGAGCCCCACGCCGAGGTCTTTGCCCTGCGCCAGGCGGGCGAGATGGCCCGTGGGGCTACGGTCTACGTAACCCTGGAACCGTGCAACCACCACGGCCGCACCCCGCCGTGTTCGCTGGCCCTGATCGAGGCCGGGGTGCGCCGGGTCGTTTACGCCACCGCTGACCCTGGCGAAACGAGCGGCGGCGGCGCCGAGCGGCTGAAGCGGGCGGGCGTGCGGGTCGAGGCGGGCCTGCTGGAAGAGGAAGCCCGCACCCAGAACCGCGCCTTCTTCCACGCGGCCACCCTCGGCCGGCCTTTCGTGCTCTGGAAGGCGGCGCTGACCCTCGACGGCAAGGTGGCCGCGTGCTGCCGGGGCGGCGAGGCGGTTTCGAACGCGCTCAGCCGCCGCGTCGTCCACGGTTACCGCCAGGCCTGCGCAGCCGTAGCCGTGGGGGCGGGCACGGTGCAGGCCGACGACCCGGCGCTGACGGTGCGCGAACCCGACTTTCGCGCCTTTGCGGCGATGGTCGAGCCGCCCCCGCTGCGCGATCCGCTCAAGGTGGTCTTCGATAGCCAGGCCAAGACGCCGCCTACGGCGCGGCTCTTCGAGCCGGGGCCGCGCGGCGAACCGGCTCGGGTGCTGGTCTTCGTTGGCGAGGGCGCGGATGCGGTCCGGGTGCAGGCGCTCGAGGCTGCCGGGGCCGAGGTGGTCGCGCTACCGGAGGGCGATGGCGGCCTGAGCGTGGAGGCGGCGCTCGTGGAGCTCTACCGGCGGGGTGTCGACTCGCTGCTGCTCGAGGGCGGGCCCCGGCTGGCGGGCTCCTTCGTGCGGGCGAGGCTGGTGGACTGGGCGGCCTTCTTCGTTGCCCCGCGCATCCTGGGCGAGGGGCGCGGCCTGATCGAGGGATTCAGTTTCGGCTCGATGCAAAGGGCGATGCGTTTTCTGCCCGAGCGCTCGGAGGCGCTGGCGGGTGACCTCTGGCTCGAGGGCCGTTTGGAGGTGAGCTAGTGTTTACCGGAATCGTGGAAGAGGTGGGCCGGGTACAGCGGACCGAGCCGGCCGGCGGCAACCTGCGCGTTTGGATCGAAGCAGAGAAGGTGCTCGAAGACACCGAGGTGGGCGACTCGATCGCCACCAGTGGCGCCTGTCTGACCGTGGTCGAGCTCTTGCCGCGCGGCTTCGTGGTCGAGCTGGCCCAGGAGACCGTGAAGCGCACCGCGCCGCGCTGGCGGCCGGGGGCGCGGGTCAACCTGGAACGGGCCGCCCGCGTGGGCGACCGGCTCGACGGCCACCTCGTTACCGGCCACGTGGACGGCGTGGGTCGGGTAACGCGCTTCGACCGCCGCCCCGGGGCGCACGACCTCTACGTGGAGGCGCCGGCCGAGCTGGCCCGCTACGTTGCCCCCAAAGGATCGATCACCATCGACGGCGTTTCGCTGACGGTGGTGGGCGTGCGTGGCCGGGTTTTCTCGGTCACCTTGATTCCCCACACCCTGCAGGTGACCACGTTGGGCGAGTTGAAGGTGGGCGACGCGGTCAATCTGGAAATCGACATCATCGCCCGCTACGTCGAGCGGCTGCTGGAGGCGAGAACGTGATTCACCCCATCGAAGCGATCATCGAGGACCTGCAAAACGGCAAGCCCGTGATCATGGTGGACGACGAGGGGCGCGAGAACGAGGGCGACCTCATCTTTCCCGCCCAGTTCGCCACCAGGGACCTGGTCAATTTTGCGGTGAAGGAGGCGCGGGGGCTGCTCTGCGTGGCCGTCACGCCGGAGCGGGCGGCGGCGCTCGAGCTGCCGCCGATGGGGAAACGCAACACCGACCCTCACGGCACCGCCTTCACCGTGAGCGTGGACGCGGCCAGTAGCACCACCGGCATCTCGGCCGCTGAACGGGCGGCCACCATCCGGCTTTTGGCCGAGTCGAGTACGACCCCCGCCGACCTGCGCCGGCCCGGCCACGTCTTTCCACTGGTGGCGCGCGAGGGCGGGGTGCTGCGCCGCGCCGGTCACACCGAGGCGACCGTCGACCTTTTGCGCCTTGCGGGGCTCGAGCCCGTGGGGGCGCTGATCGAGATCATGAAGGAGGACGGCGAGATGGCGCGGCTGCCGGAGCTGGAGGCGTTCGCCGAGCGCCACGGACTCAAGATCGGCACCATCGAGAGCCTGATCCGTTACCGGCTCGAACGCGGCGACGGCTTCGTGACCCGTGAGGCCGAGGCGATGCTGCCCACCGAGTTTGGCGAGTTTCGCATTTTCGCCTACCGCGACAACATTACCGGAGAGGAGCACGCTGCGCTGGTGATGGGCGAACTCGGGGGCGAAGAACCCGTGCTGGTGAGAATGCACTCGGAGTGCCTGACCGGCGATGCGCTGCACAGCCTGCGCTGCGACTGCGGTTTCCAGCGCGACCTGGCCATGAAGCGGATCGCCGAAGAAGGGCGCGGGGTGCTCGTCTACCTGCGCCAGGAGGGGCGCGGCATTGGTCTGGTCAACAAGATCAAGGCCTACCACCTGCAAGACAGCGGCCTGGACACGGTCGAGGCCAACCTGGCGCTGGGGTTCCCGCCCGATCTGCGCGACTACGGCGTGGGGGCGCAGATCCTCTACGACCTGGGAGTGCGTAAGCTGCGCCTGCTGACCAACAACCCCCGCAAGATCCGGGCGCTGGGCGGCTATGGGCTCGAGGTCGTGGAGCGGGTGCCGCTGCGCAGCGGCGACAACGAACACAACCAGCGCTACCTGAGGGCCAAGCAGGAAAAGCTGGGGCATTGGATGGACTGAGATTGGGAGGTGGGAGGTAGGTGAGGCTGTTTTTGACGCGTCGTGCGTGGTACGTGGTGAAAAGAAGCCCGTGACCCGTAGTTTGCGGACGGATCGGGCGGGTTGGATGTGGTCAGTGCACGGTACGTGGTGCGTAGTGCGTAGTAAGAGGGGCGCTAGAGGCAAGCAGGTGCGCGTGGGTTTGCTCAAGTTTTTTGGCGGAAACATGACGGGTTTCTTTCTGAACGGTAAAACGGATAAGCCCTCCCCTGGCGGAAGGTTGGGGAGGGAGGTGTTGGCGATGCCGAAGCCTGAACGCCGGTCGCCAATACCCAACCCGCCCACATCCCACCTCCTACAACCTACGTCCCGTATTTCAACAAACAACCCCCCTCCGGTCGCTTCGCGACCACCTCCCCCAAGGGGGAGGCAGGAAAGCGTGCGCAGCGAATGCTGCGTTGTGTCTGGTCATAGAGGCCCGCGGCCTGAGGTCCGTAGATTGTGGTTTTCTTTGCGCGTTTATTTTGCTATAACGCAGTCGGTCTTTTTCTGTTCAGCGAACATAGAAAGCCCTCCCCTGGGGGAGGGTTCGGGAGGGGGTCGTTGGTGGAAAGAGCACTTGGGAGCAAGCTCTGTAATCCGAGGCTTGTTGGATACTTGAAAGTAAGCAAGTGAGCCGGAAAGGCAAAGGAGGAAGGAATGAAAGAAATCAAGGGAAGCCTGAATGCCAAGGGCGTCAAGCTGGTGCTGGTGGTCAGTCGCTTCAACGAGTTCATCACCAAGCAGTTGCTCGAGGGCGCGGTGGACGCCTACGAGCGGCTGGGAGGCAGCAAGGACGACCTGACCGTCGTCTGGGTGCCGGGGGCGCTTGAGATCCCGCTAGTGGCCAAGAAGTACGCCGAAAAGAACGAGGTGGACGCGGTGGTGGCGCTCGGCTGCGTCATCCGCGGGGCGACCTACCACTTCGAGATCGTGGCGAACCAGTCGGCCAGCGGACTCATGAAAGCGGGCCTCGACACCGGCAAGCCCATCGTCAACGGCATCCTAACCACTGACACCATCGAACAGGCCATGGAACGCGCCGGCACCAAGGTGGGCAACAAAGGGGCCGACGCGGCCATGGCGGCGCTGGAGGTAGTTTCGCTCTCGGGTTAGTACGAGGCTCGGAATATGCGACCGCTCTGGGACGTGGCTAGCAATCGTCACTATAGCTGACGGCGTAGTCTACTGCATTGTGGGGGTTGTAAGGCGCTCACTCGGAACTGAGTTCACCATAGGCGTTCATCACATCACCAGCTGCGCCGATGGTAACGGCGGTGTTGGTGCTGCTCGCGGCGGCGATCCAGGTGGCTACCTGGTGGCGTAGGTTTCGGTCATTGCGCCCACGGTACGACTTCGGGGGTTGAACACACCAGAACGAGCAGGGTGACCAAAATGTCAATGACGGCCACAACCACGAGAACCTCGAATAAGGTGTATCCGCTTGATCGTACTGGGGTGGGTGGTGTCATGGGGTGGGTTTTGTTGGTGCTGCACGGGCAACCTCTGCGCGTTGCGCGGTGCTAATCACCCCCCACGCCAAGCTCAAAAGGGCGACGTGAAGGGGTTCGACCTGGGGAACGGGGAACCAAAACAGGTAGTAAAAAACCAGACCCGCCAGCGCCATCGCAACGGCGTTCGTGAACGGTTCGTGGGAACGGATGAGCTGGAAGATGGGAACGACGTAGAGTAAGGCCCAGATCAGGGCGGACAACACGCCGCTTCGTACTGCGCGATCGAGGAAGAGGTTGTGAGCCTTGTCAACGTTGACGCGGAATGGTCTTCCCATAGCGTAGTCGGTAAAGCTAACGGCAAACGTCCTACTGCGAATGGGGTCTTCGGGTGAGTACAGGGGTTTGATGGACGTTACCTGACGGTCTTTGGGCCAGTGTTTGGAAATCCGATAGACGTTCAACATCTCTGGTATCAGCTCTTCATGCCGTAAGATGGCCATTCTTAACCCATCTGGCCCTGCGCCAATGAGCGGTTGCCCCGGTGTGGCGGCGATGGCCTTGAGTGTGAGCCTCCAAATCGCCGGCCGGGTGGCAATCGAGGCTGTGGGGATGAGGGGGTGTTCGTAGGTTGTTCGGTTGGGGACGAGTTGTGGAGCGGAGACGAGGGAAATGAGCACGGCACCCGCTAACAAGAGCGAGTGCACTGACCGCTGAAGAAACACATACGCGGTCAGCAGAAGAATCATGCCGTAAAATGAGCTCTTGTTGCCGGTAAGGGCGATGCCTGCTGCGGTCAGGATGGCAACGATCGTGGCCCAGGTGCGTAATCGCGGGGAAAGTCTTGGAGATTGGGCTGCGCCCAATGAAAGCAGGCTGATGGGTAGCAGCATGCCCGCGAGCATACCGGGGTTGCCGATGGTCCCTGTGAGGATGTCCGTGTAGGGCGTGCCGCGCGTGATCGGCCCGAGCAAATCGAACCCCAGCCGCTGGGCGGTGAGAACGACAACCTCCAACACCCCGCCTACGCTTATGGCCAAATAAAAGGCGAGCAACACATTTGGGCTCTCTTTGCTGAGAAAATAGCCGACGAGCATAAAGGCGGTGAGGCCAATAGCGTAGAGAAGTCCATCCATTCGCCCTGAAGCGCCGAGGAGTATGTATTGGAGTTCGTCGCGAGAGAACGCTGCACTAAGCAGGAACGTCAGGGCATAGAGGGTGACTAGCAGGCTAAAGCGGTCGAGCGAGAAACGTTTTCGCAGCCAAAGCAGGCCTGGAACCGAAAAGAGTAGGAGCAGCAGGACACGGGGGAAGATCCACACCATTTCCGGGATCGCGGCGGGTGTTGTGGAGGATGAGGCGGTTCCATCGGCGTGAAAACCCGGATTCAGAAGTGCCGCCGGATAGATAAAAAAGGGTAGTGAAGCCACGACCGCAAGCCAGGCTACGAGGATAATGCGATCGGAGGAATCGCGTGTTTCGTTGGTTGGGATGGCCATAGTGCAGTCCTGAAGATAAACGAGCAGGGGTGGAGCTAGCTCCACCCCTGGACTCAGGTGAGCATGAACTGCTCAGTAGACCACCGAGAAAGAATTGCCAGCCTGCGAGGTGGTGGTGACGATCCACTGGCCGTTCGAGTAAGTAACCGAGCAGCTGGTTACGCCGTTGGGCGCGCTGTCGGGTGCGCCTTCGGACTGCAGTTCGGCGGCTGTACAGCTGGTAACTCCGGTTACGTCCACACCGGCAGTGTCGGCGGCGGCGATCCAGGTGGCCACCTGGCGGGCGTAGGCCTGGGCGGCGCTGTCGGTGGCGCGCTTGCGGGCGTTGAGCACGTTGGGGATCAGCACGGCGGCCAGGATGGCGATGATCGCGATGACGATCAGCAGCTCGATCAGGGTGAAGCCTTTGGTCTTGTTCTTGCGCATTCTCTTTCCTCCTTGGGTTCCCACCGATGACTTATCTGATATGCGGTGGGGTGCTGCAGTAGTGCATCATAGAACCTAGTGCCTTGGGCCTATCGCGGAGGGCTCCGTTCGCCCTCACGAGTCCTAGCGTAGTCTCTCCGTTTTTGCCTGCCTACCCCCAAATGGGGGTATAGCTTCCGGAGTGCATCCGACAAAACGTAGATAAACTAGAAGTGCGATGCTGTAGGGCTTTTTGATTGCAGCGAGTTTCGAAAACGGTCAGAATGGAGATGGCGTGGGCTACCTCTACATGCTTTTTGCGGCGGCCGCCTGGGCACTTTTGGGCCCGGTTTCCAAGCTGGCCTTCACCGAGGGGCTGGAGCCTCTGGAGGTGGCCTTCTGGCGGGCTCTACTGGGCGGCGTGCTCTTTGCCCTGCACGCGGCCTGGGAGCGGCGGCCGCTCCCGCGCGGGTACGACGGCCTGGGCGCGGTGGCGTTTGGGGTCGTGGGGGTTTCCCTTTTTTACGGCAGCTACCAGCTCGCGGTCTACTTTGGCGGCGCGGCGCTCGCCTCGGTGCTCCTCTACACCGCGCCAGCGTGGGTGCTGATCGCCAGCCGCCTGCTCTGGGGCGTGCCCATGAACGCGGTGCGCGTGGGGCTGGTGGCTATGACGCTCGCAGGGGTGGCGCTGCTCGCCTGGCCCCAGGACGGCGGCTGGGCGTGGTCGCCGGCGGGGCTGGGCTGGGGGCTGGTGGCGGGCTGGACCTACGCGCTCTATTACATCTACGGCAAGCTGCAGTTCGAGCACTACGGGCCCGTGGTGCTCCTGGCCGTGGCCCTGCCGGTGGGGGCGTTGGCACTGGCGCCGTGGGTGGACTTTTCGCCCAAGTCGGCCGCCGCCTGGGGGGTCCTGGTTGAGCTCGCCGCGGTCTCGACCTACCTGGCCTACCGGCTCTACGCCGCGGGGCTGCGAAGGCTCGAGGCGACCCGGGCCTCGCTGGTGGCGACGCTCGAGCCCGTGCTGGCTTCGCTGCTGGCCTTCATTTGGTGGGGGGAGCGCTTTACCCCGACGGGCTACCTGGGTGCGGCGCTGGTGGTGCTGGCGGTGGCGCTGTCGGCGCTTGAGCCCTGGCTCAGTCGGCGTAGACGCGGGTGACGCCTGCTGTGGGCAAGAAGGGCAGCCACTCCTCGGGCACCTCTTGCAGCTCGAAGGTGATCCAGGCCAGGTAGCCGGGCGGGCGGGGCTTGCGCAGCAGGCGCATACCGGCCTCCTGGGGCGTGCGGTCGCCTTTCTTGGTGTTGCAGGCGTAGCAGGCAGCCACCAGGTTTTCCCAGGTGTCTTTGCCACCGCGGCTTTTGGGCAGCACGTGGTCGATTGTGAGCGGGCGCCCGCGTTGGCCGCAGTACTGGCAGGTGTGGTTGTCGCGCCGGAGCACGTTGCGGCGGTTGAGCGAAAGCCGCCCGAGCGGGCGGCGGACCATGCGGCGCAGGCGGATGACCGAGGGTACGGGCACGCGCCGGCTGGGCGTGCGCAGGTAGAGGGGGCTGGGGATCACGGTATCGGCGGTCTCGCTTTGCACGAGCAGGACCCCCCGCCGAATCGTCGTGAGGCCGAGGGGCTCGTAACCGGCGTTGAGCACCAGGATCCTCGGCGCGTTCAGGTTCATCTTATGCGTTATTTTAACGTGACTCGTCCTGCTCCTTGGGAGGTTCGTCGAAGCGCTTGAGGTACCACCAGCCCGCCAACATCACGAGCAGGTAGGCGCCGCTCGACCAGGGGTCGTGCGCCACGAAGAGGTAGAGCCCCGGCACGATCAAGAAGAGCACGGCCCAACGCTGCCCCACGAGCCAGCCGCGCAGGGCGAGCATGAAGCTGAGCACCATCAAGAGCCCGGCAAAGAAGGGATCCATGGCCTCAGGGTACCAGCTGGTAGCGCACGGGGGTTTCGGGGACGCGGCGGACGCGCCCCAGGCCCTCCATGTGCACCAGGTGGGCCAGCGTTTCGGCCCAGGCGAAGCGGCGCTGCGCCGTACTGAGGCCCTCTTGCGGAAAGAGAACGAGTGAAAGCTCCCACGCGGTGCGGGGTCCAGCGGCGAGGGCGCGCTCGAGCGCTTGCAGGCGTTCTCGGTGGTGCTGCTCGATCTCGGCGATGCGGGCGGGCACGTCTTCGATGGCGGGGCCATAGTGGCCCACCAGGGCCCGCTTGGGCTCGAGCCCGCGCAGGCGCTCGAGCGAGTTCAGGAAGTCCCCCAGCGGGTCGGGGCGGCTGCCCACCCACTTGCCCACGTTGGGCGTGATGCGGTCGAGGATCGCGTCCCCGGCGATCAGCACGCCGTCGTCGCGCAGCAGCACCAGGTGGCCGTCGGCGTGGCCCGGTGTCCAGTGGACGGTGTAGCGCTGACCGGCGAGCGCGATCGGCTGGCCGCTGGTGAGGGACAGGGGCGCGCGATGCGGGCGGATGCGTCGGCGGGTTGCCTCCATGACCTCGCGCAGGTCGGCGATGAAGGCCTCGGGCATGCCGTGCTCGCGGAAGTGTGCGGTGGACTGCTCGAGCCAGGGCTCGAAGCGGCTCCACCAGGCGTGGTCGCGCTGGATGGCGACGTCGAGCATGTAAACGGGCACGCCCATTTCTTCGAACCAGCCGGCCAAGCCGTAGTGGTCGGGGTGGTGGTGGGTGAGCACGACCGTGTCCAGGTCGCGCGGGGCGGCGCGGCGCTCCGCCAATCCCTCCTCGATGGCCGCGCGGGCGGGTGCGGTGTCGAGGGCGCTGTCCACCAGCACCAGCCCGTCGCCTTCTAGCAGGTAGAGGTTGACGTACTTCATGGGGTAGGGGATGGGCGCGGATATGCGCCAGATGCCCTCTGCAACGGGGTCCATGTCCCCATTTTAGACCGGGTCAAGCCTTGTGGAACCCCCGAAAATGTGATACAATCACATTGCGTAGGGACGTTGCGCTCGTGTCAAGGGGGCGATCCTGGGTTCGACGGGGGCCCTTGAAGGTGAGGCTGCGAGCCGAGGTGCCGGAGGCCTCGTAAAACACCGGCAACGCCAATAACTGGCAACGATAACTACGCTCTGGCGGCTTAACCCCGCCACGTCCCTGCCAAGCCCGGCCGGTGGCTCGGGCAGCGGACGTCACTAAAGCCGGCTAGCTGAGGGTGAGGCTCCGTAACCCGAGGCGAAACCCTACGGAGCTGGACCCTGCCCGCCCGTCCGCGGGCCAAGGCAGGGTCGAGAACCCAAAACGCGGACTACGCTCGTAGACGCCCACTGGATAGGCTCTCGGACGCGGGTTCGAGTCCCGCCGCCTCCACCAGAAAACAGCCCGCCCCAACTCCGGGGCGGGCCGTCCCATTGGGGGACAGGAATCGGATGCCGCCGCGCCTACAATGCGGGTATGGACAAGGCTCGAGTCGGAAAGATGGGGTTGTGGGAAGCGGTGGCCATGGCCGTGGGCACGATGATCGGCGCCAGCATCTTCACCATGCTGGGGCTGGGGGCGCAGATCGCGGGGCCCAACCTACCACTGGTCTTCGTGTTGAGCGGCCTGCTCGCCCTTTTCGTGGCTTACTCCTACGCGCACCTGGGTAAAAGCTTCATCTCCAACGCCGGCCCCATCGAGTTCATCGTTCGCGGTGTCGGCGACTCGGTGGTCACGGGGGCGCTGGCCATCCTCTTCTGGTTTAGCTTCGTCGTCTCCATCGCCCTCTTCGCCAAGGGCTTTGCGGGTTACTTCTTGCCCCTCGTGCATCTGCCGGAAACGGGCCTGGCGCAAGGCTTGGTCGAGGCTGGAGTGGTGGCTGCCTTTACCGTGCTCAATTTCTTTGGCTCAAAGGCGGTGGGCGGGGCCGAGTTCTGGATCGTGCTTACCAAGCTTTCGGTGCTGGGTGTCTTCGTGGTGCTGGGTATCTGGACCATCAACCCCGAGTGGGTAGCCCCGCGCTTCGACCCCACCCACCTGCGCGGTACGCTCTACGGTGCGGCGATCTTCTTTCTCTCATACATGGGGTTCGGCCTCGTCACCAACGCCTCGGAAAACCTGGAAAACCCCAAGGTTAACGTGCCCAAGGCCATCTACCTGAGCATCCTGATCGTCAGCATCGTCTACATTTCGGTGGCGCTCGTAGCCGTGGGCAACCTGCCGCTTTCCGACCTCCTCAAGGCCGAGGAGTACGCGCTGGCCGAGGCGGCCAAGCCCTTCCTGGGTTCGTTCGGCTACGTGCTGGTGTCGCTGGGGGCGCTCTTTTCCATCAGCTCGGCGCTCAACGCCACCCTCTACGGCGGGGCCAACATCGCCTACGCGCTGGCGCGCCAGGGTGAGCTTCCCAAAATCTTCGAACGCAAAGTCTGGTTCAGTGCTCCCGAGGGGCTCTACGCCACCGCCCTCCTCGGCCTGTTCTTCGCGCTTGCCTTCGACCTCTCGGGGATCGCGGGCATCACCAGCTCGGTGATGATCGTGATCTACCTCTTCGTCATCGCGGCGCACTACCGTTTGCTCCAGCGCGGTCAGGCCGACGGGAGCGCCTGGTTCGTCGCCCTCTCCTTCGTGGTGGTGGCCTCGGTCTTCGGGGTGCTGCAGGTCTACCAGTGGAACCAAAACCGCGCCGCCTTCTGGGCTACCTTCGTGGCGTTCGCGCTCGCGCTCGCCTTCGAGGCGATCTACCGGGGCGTGACCCGGCGCGCCATTCAGGAGCGCAACGTAAGCGGCTAGGGCGGTCGTTCAGAGGGCTTCGAGCTCCCGCTGCACCTCGGTCGTAACCTCGGGCCCGTCTTCGTGCAAGAAGACGTCGATCTCGCTGCGGATCCCGAAGCGTCCTTCTAGGTAGACGCCGGGCTCCACGGTGAAGGCCAGGCCGGGGATGAGCGGGCGGGTGTCGTGGCTCTCGAAGTCGTCCAGGTGGGTGCCGCTGCCGTGGGGGCCCGTGCGCCCCAGGTGGTGGCCGGTGCGGTGGAGCACGTGCGCGCCGTAGCCGCGAGCTTCCAGCACCTCGCGCGCGGCACGGTCGGCCTCCCAGCCGGCCGGGTGGCGGCCGGCGGCGTAAGCCTCGCGTACCAGCGTTACCGCACGGTCGCGGGCGGCGGCCACCGCTTCCCAGGCCTGCAAGACCTTGGGCGAAACCCGCCAGCCGGCCATCCAGGTGATGTCGGCATAGACCCCGCCGGGCTCGCGCGCCCAGAGGTCGAGGAGGACGACGTCTCCCGGTTGCAAAGTGTCGTCGCTACCGGCCTGCGGGGCGTAGTGGGGCCGGGCGGCGCCGGCGCCAAAGGCCACGATGGGTGGGTGGTCGTACTCGAGGCCGTGCTTTGCGAAGGCGTCCAGCATGACCCGCTGCACCTCCAGCTCGCGCGGCGGGTCGTCCGGTAGCCGGGCGCGCAGGAAGGCCAAAGCGGCGTTCTTGGCCTCGTGCAGCACCGTGGCGGCGCGGCGGTGGGTGGCCAGGTCATCCGCGCTCCAGGTCTGCAAATGCAGCATCGGCAAAGCCGCGCTCACGACCTCCACGCCTAGGGCCCGCACCCGCTCGACGAAGCCGGCGTCCACCCACGAGAGGTAGGGGATGCGGGCGCCGGGCTGGTAGTCGAGGGCCACGCGTGCCACGCCCTCGAGCAGGCGCTCGAGCCCGCGGTCGAACTCCTGCCAGCGGGCGTAGGGGATGCGTTCGCCGGGCAGGTGGTCGAAGCGCTCCAGCTCGAGCCTGTGCGCGAGCAGGCGTGGCTCGCCCGCCAGCGGCATCAGGTAGGCGAAGCGGCGGGTGAGGTGCCGCCCACCGAGACCGAGTACCTCCACGGCCAGTGGATTGCTTTCTGCGAAGCTGTAAAAAAGCCAGTGGTCAAACTTGCTGCGCAGCAAGGCATTTTGCAGGGCGGCGAGGTCCATGGCTGCAGCATAGCCCAGCCCCGAAGGGTGGGGCAGCGTTCATTGCGTTACCATGTTGTCTCCGTATAATGGAGACGGTGGAAAACGCCGATTCATGGGGAAGTACCCCGGGAAAGGAGGAGCATGAAGCAACTTCAACTTCTTACTCTAGGATTGGTAGCCGTGGTGGGTCTGGCCCTGGCCGGACCGAGGGACAACAGCCTGGTGGTTGGCGCTTCGCAGGAGCCCCGCGTGCTGGGTGACTTCTGGGCCTTCGTGAGCAGCGCCGCCATCGCCAGCGAGATCGAGAACTTCCTTTGGGCGGGGCTCGAGTACATCGACATCAACGGTAACGACCAGGCCTACCTGGCCACCGAGGTGCCCACCACCGAGAACGGTCGCGTGACCGTGACCGACCTTGGCGAGGGCAAGAAGCGCATCGATATCCACTACACCCTGCGCGATGACATCTACTGGTCGGACGGCGTGCCCATCACCTCGGAAGACGTGCAGTTCTTCTATGAGGTGGGCAAGTACCCGGGCGCACCGGTGCAGGACCCCACCTACTGGAACCGCATCAAGCTGACCGTTCAGGACGACAAAAACTTCACCGTCACCTTCGAGCCCGCCTACTTCTACGACCTGGTGGGTTCGGCCATTGGCCTCGCGCCCGCCCACGTGATGAAGGGCGAGTGGGAGAAGACCAAGGCGGAGATCGCCAAGCTCGACCCGGAGAAGGACGCGGCTAAAATCACCGAGCTCTTCCAGGGCTTCGTTTCCAAGTTCTCCACCCCCAACGCCCTGAACAACGGCTCGCTGGCCTTCTCGGGCCCCTTCACCCTCAAGAAGTGGGTGGCCGGTAGCAACCTCGAGATGGTGCGGAACCCCAAGTTCTTCATCACCCCGCCGGGTGGGGCCGATAAGTACGTGCAGAAGGTCACCTACCGCTTCATCACCGACACCAACGCCCTGCTCGTGGCCATCCTCGGCGGCGGCATCGACGCCACCTCCTCGGTTGCCCTCACCTTCGACCAGGCGCGCGCGCCGCAGCTCACCCGCCGCGCCCAGGGCCGCTTCGACATCTGGGCGGTGCCGGGCGTGATCTGGGAGCACGCCGAGGTCAACAAGTTCACCAACGTCCAGCAGGTCAAAGACCTGATGCTCGACAACCCCAAGACCCGCCAGGCGATCCTCTACGCGATGAACCGCCAGGGTCTGGTGGACGCCTTCTTCGACGGCCTGCAACCGGTGGCCGATACCTGGGTCCACTTTGCCGATCCCAACGCCAACCCCAACGTCAAGAAGTACCCCTACGACCCCGAGAAGGCCAAGCAGCTGCTGGCAGAGTTGGGGTGGAAGGACCTCGACGGCGACGGTTACCTCGAGCGCAAGACCGAGGACGGCCGCACCGTCAAGTTTGAGATCGAATACGTGACCACCGCGGGCAACCGCATCCGTGAGCGCACCCAGGTCTTCTTCCAGAACGACCTCAAGAAGGTGGGCATCAAGGTCAAGATCAACAACGCGCCCTCCTCGGTGGTCTTCTCGAACGATTTCTTTTCCAAAGCCTACGATGGCAGCTGGAAGGGCCTCTTTGAGTTCGCCTGGCTCTTCGGCATCGTAGACGACGCCGGCGTCTTCACCTGCAAGGACTACATCACCGGCGAGACCTTCGTACCCACGCCCGAGAACAACTACTCTGGCGTAAACTTCGGCTGGTGTAACGAGGAGTTCGACCAGCTGCGCGCCAAGGCGATGATCGAGTTCGACGCCGCCAAGCGCAAGGAGTACTGGCAGCGCATGCAGGAGATCTGGGCCGAGGAGCTGCCCGCCCTGCCCTTCTACTGGCGCTCCAACCCGCTGGTGGTCAAGAAGGGTCTGGTCAACTTCGTCTCCAGCACCTACTTCGGTAGCTTCGGTTACCCCACCACCAACGCCTGGCTGATCGGTTGGGCCGAGAACGGCGCCCAGCAGGTCTTCGACCAGGCCAAGTACGGCATCAATGCTTTGGAGCAGTAACCCTTTTCAGCACACCGTGGCCGCGCCGCTGGCGGCGCGGCCACGGATTCTTGAAGCAAAACAAGGGAGAATCCTTTCATGATCGCGTACACGACCCGACGCCTGCTGCAGATGATCCCGCTGCTCTTTTTCGTGTCGCTGGCGATCTACGCGCTCGTCGCGCTGCAGCCGGGGGATCCGCTGGAGGGGCTGATCTTCCAGAACCCCCACCTCACCCAGGAGGACATCGCCAAGCTCAAGGCGGCCTACGGGCTTGACCAGCCCATCCACATCCGTTACTTCAAGTGGCTGGGCCGCGCGCTCCAGGGCGACCTGGGGCTTTCGCGCACCTACGCTCAGCCAGCGGCGCAGTTCGTCTATGGGCGTATGCTCAACACCCTGTTGCTCACAGGGCTGGCCTTCTTGCTCGCGCTCGCGGTGGCCATACCCGTGGGGGTTTTCTCGGCGGTGCGACAGTATTCAATCGCCGACTACGTGGTGACCTTCTTTTCGTTCGTGGGTTACTCCACCCCCGTCTTCTGGCTCGGCATCATGCTAATGCTGCTGTTCGCGGTCTGGCTGCCCGAGCGCCTGGGGCGCTTTGAGCCCATCTTTCCCGCGGGCGGCTTCGTTTCGCCGGGGGTGAGTCCCGACACCGTGGGCTGGTGGGCCTACATCAAAGACCGCCTGTGGTACCTGACGCTGCCCGTATTCACCCTTTCGGTGCTCTCGATGGCGGGGTGGACCCGGTTCACCCGCTCCTCGATGCTCGAGGTGTTGCAGCAAGACTACATCCGCACCGCCCGCTCCAAGGGCCTCAGCGAGCGGGTGGTCATCTACAAGCACGCGCTGCGTAACGCGATGATCCCCATTGTGACCCTGATCGGCCTGGCCATCCCGGGCCTCTTCGGCGGCGCGGTGATCACCGAGACGATCTTTTCCTGGCCGGGCATGGGGCGTGCGCTCTTCGACGCGCTGCTCGAAAAGGACTACAACGTGGCGATGGCGGCGCTGGTCTTCCTGGCCTTCTTGACGGCGCTGTTCAACCTCTTGGCCGACCTTGCGTATGCGCTGGTGGATCCGCGCATCCGCTACAGTTAGGGGGCGACGATGGCGAGCCAAATCAACGTCAAGGCAATCGAGCGGGGCGAGTCCACCTGGCAGCTGGCCTGGCGCCGCTTCCGCAAGCATCGGATGGCCCAGCTTTCCATGGTCGTGATCCTGATTCTGGTGGTGGCGAGCCTCATGGCTCCACTGATGCAGGCCTGGGGCTGGATCCCTGACCCCAACGCCCAGCCTTCTGGCCCCAACCTGAAAGATTACTACTTCCTTCCACCAGGCTCACCGGGGCACCTCCTCGGCACCGATGAGCTGGGGCGCGACGTTTTCTCGCGTATTCTTTTTGGCGGGCGCATCTCGCTCTTGGTTGGCTTTTCTGTGGCCATCGCCAGCGTTATTATCGGCACAATCATCGGCGCGCTGGCGGGCTTCTTCTCGGGGCGCCCCTTCGACTTCTACGCCGGCCCCTTCTCGCGGCGGCTGCTCGAGATGGTGGCCGAGGGGAGCGCGGCCGCGTTCGCCCTGGCGCTGGCGCTTGGGCTCGTGGCCGTGGGGGTGCTCGCCAGCTTCGCGCTGCGTGGTGAGACCGGCGCCTTTTGGGGTGGCGCTTTCGTGGTTGCGCTGGGCGTGCTCGCGCTCAACCTCTTTGGCCCCTTCGGGGCCCACCTGGGCCGGCTCACCTGGACGGTGTTGAGCTGGGGCATCCTCGCTGGGACGGCCTGGCTCATCTGGGACATCTCCCAGACCCTGGCCTGGCCCGCCATCCGTGAAGGCGGCCTCAACGGCACGCTCTCGACCATCGGCCTGGTGCTGGGCGGCCTCTCTGCCCTCGCGCTCGTGGGCTGGGGCCTGGTGGGGCAGATGAAGCTAGACCTGGATGTGATCATCAGCCGTCTGATCGACTTCATGCTTTCGATCCCCACGCTGCCGCTCTTGCTGGTGCTTTCGGCCTTCCTCAACGACTCGCGCTCGGCGCTGGGCAAGTTCGCGCAGCAGTACTTCGGCGAGTCGGCCTCGGTCTTTATCATCATCAGCATCCTGATCATCTTCGGCTGGATCACCTCGGCCAGGTTGGTGCGCGGTCAGATCTTAAGCCTGCGCGAGCAGGAGTTCGCCGCCGCCGCCTACGCCCTGGGGGCGAGCGAGCCGCGGATCATGTTCCGCCACCTGGTGCCCAACACCCTAGCGCCCATCATTGTGGACGCCACCCTGGCGGTGGGTACGGCCATTCTGGTAGAGGCGGCGCTTTCGTTCCTCGGCTTCGGCATCCAGCCGCCGGTGCCCACCTGGGGCAATATGCTCACCGGCGCGCAGGACTTCATCTTCTACGCGCCGCACCTGGCGATCTACCCCGGGCTGATGATCCTGATCACGGTGCTGGCCTTCAACTACATGGGCGACGGCCTGCGCGACGCGCTGGACCCGCGGAGTCAGTTGTGAAAATAGTGCGTGGTGCGTAGTGCGTGGTTCGTAGTTCGGTCCGGTTAACCAGGGCCCGCGGGCGGGGAATCCGCCCGCGGGCCCTTTTGCCGCCGGCGCGGTAGGCTGGGGGCATGTGGATCTACGGACGCAACCCGGTGCTCGAGGCCGCGCGCGAGGGCGAGGTGCGCCGCGTGCTGGTGGCGCGCGGGGTGGAGCGCAAGTTTCTCAAACAGCTCGAGGCGGAGGGGATCCGCTACCAGCTGGTGCCGCGGATCGAGCTCGACCAGCTCGTGCGCACGACCCGGCACCAGGGCATCGTGGCCGAGGTGGCCGAGGTGCCCCTGGCCGATCCGGATGAGCCCTTGCGCCGGGCCGAGGCGCGGGGCGAGCCGCCGCTGCTGGTCTTGCTCGACGGCGTGACCGACCCGCGCAACTACGGCGCGATCCTGCGCAGCGCCGAGGCGCTGGGGGCGCACGGGGTGGTGAGCGAGACGCGCCGCAGCGCGCCCCTCTCGCCGGTGGCAATCAAGGCCTCGGCAGGGGCGGCGCGGCGGATCCCGGTGGTGCAGGTGCCCAACCTGCCGCGCTACATCGAGGACCTAAAAAGGGCAGGCGTCTGGGTCTACGGCCTCGCGGGCGAGGGCGAGGTGGCGCTGGAGGAGGTCGACTACGACCGTCCGCTGGCCTGGGTGGTGGGCTCGGAGGGCTCGGGGCTCAGGCGGCTCGTGCGCGAGCGCTGTGACCAGCTCGTGCACATTCCCCTGCGGGGGCGCACGCCTAGCCTCAACGCCGCGGTGGCGGCGGGGGTCGCCCTGCACTGGGCCCAGGCGGCGCGCGCGGGTAGGATGGGGGCATGAACGTACTTAAGACGGCGGCCCGCCTCATCCAGGCGGAGAGCCCTTCCGGCGGCGAGGCCCCGGCGGCGCGGGTGCTGATGGAGGAGGCCCGAGCGCTGGGCTTCGCGCCCGAGCTGGACGACGCGGGCAACGTGGAGTTCGTGCTGGGTGAGGGCGGGGCCGAGGTGCTCCTAACCGGGCACATGGACGTTGTACCGGCAGGCGACGAGGCCGAGTGGTCCCATCCGCCGTTCGCGGGGCGCGTGGTGGACGGCGAGCTGTGGGGCCGCGGCGCGGTGGACATGAAGGGTGCGCTTGCGGCGATGCTGGGGGCGATGGCCAAGCTTGCGGCCGACCCGCCGCCGGGGCGGGTGCGCTTTCTGGCGGTCGTGCAGGAGGAGGTGGGCGGGCTGGGCAGCCGCTTCGCCGCTCAGCGGCTGGGCGCGGACGTGGCGATTCTGGGCGAGCCCTCGCGCAACCGGCTGATGCGCGGGCACCGGGGCCGGCTCGAGGTGTGGGCCGACTACGAGGGCAGGCTCGCCCACGCGGCGCGGCCCGAGCTGGGGCACAACCCCCTGCCCGAGCTGGGGCGCTTCCTGGCGGCGCTCGAGGCCTTCGAGACCGCCGAGCACCCTGAGCTGGGACCAGCGAGCTGCACGCCCACCTTCGTGGGCAGCCGGCCCGAGGCGACGAACGTGGTGCCGGGGCTGGCCCAGGTGTGCGTGGACTACCGCTTCGTACCCGGCGAGGACCCCGACGCCATTCTCGAGCGCATGCGCCTGATCGCGGGCGATGCCTCGGTCTATGTGCCGGAGATCCTGCGCTCGAGCGGCGAGGTGGAGATGCGCTACCCCATGGTCTTCCCGCCGCACCTGGTGCCCGCGGACCATCCCCTGCTGGTCGCGGCCCTGGCCGAGCTAGGGCAGGAGGAGGCGGGCGTGTGGTGGTTCACCACCGACGCGCCCTACCTGGCCGCCAGTGGGGCGGTGGTGCTGGGGCTGGGACCGGGCGACCCGGAGCTCGCCCACACCACCCAGGAGCGCGTGGTCGTGCGGGAGCTCGAGGAGGCGGCGGCGCTCTATGCCCGGCTGGCGCGGCGGCTACTGGAGGTGCTGCATGGACGCGCCTAAGACCCGCAGGATCGGCGGTACGGTCTACGCCTTCTTGCTCTTCGGCGAGCGGCCCATCGTGGACGGCTTCGCCGCCGAGCTGCGCGCGGCGGGCATTCCCGCCGAGATCGACCGCCCGCCGGTGGAGCTGGAGGGGATGCTGCCCACGCTCACGCCCACCTCGCTGTGGGTGCCCGAGGACCAGCTTGAGCACGCCCGCCGGCTGCTGCGCCTGGAGGAGGACGCGTGAAGAAGCACCACGCGGGGGTGGACTACGTGCTCCTGCTTGAGTGCGAGGCGCCGCTGGCAGAGGGCTGGGTGGAGCGGCTGCGCGCGGCCGGCATCGCCGCGCGGATTTTCGGCCCCTTCTCCGACTTTAGCGGCCTCATGCCCGAGGGCGTGGGCCGGGTCGGGGTCTGGGTGCCCGAGGCGGCCGAGGCCGAGGCGCGCGCCTGGTTGGAGGGCAACGGTGGCGACGCTGGGGATTGATCTGGGCGGGACCAAGATCGCGCTGGGGGTGCTGGACAAGGACCGGCTCGTCTACAGCGCCCGCGCGGCCACGCCGCAGAGCGGGGCCGAGGACGTTTTCGCCACCATGATCGCGCTGGCCCGCGAGGCGCTCGACCGCGCCGACGTGCCGGTGCGCGCGGTGGGGGTGGGTACGCCGGGGCCCATCGATTTTGCCACCGGCACGGTGCGTTTCGCCCCCAACATTCCCCACTTCCAGGACGTGCCGCTGGGGCCACGACTGGAGGAGGCGCTGGGGCTTCCGGTGGTCCTGGAGAACGACGCCAACGCCGCGGCGCTGGCCGAGCACCACCTGGGCGCGGCCCGGGGCGCGGCTTCCTCGCTCTTCGTGACCGTTTCCACCGGGATCGGCGGTGGGCTCGTTGTCGGCGACCGGGTCTGGCGCGGCGCCTTCGGCCAGGCGGGCGAGCTGGGCCACGTGACCGTGCTGCCCGGGGGGCCGGTGTGCGGCTGCGGCAACCGCGGCTGCCTGGAGGCGGTGGCCAGCGGGCGCGCGCTGGCGCGCGACGCCAGCTACGCCTACGCCGAGGCGGTGACGACGCCGCAGCTCTTCGAACGCTGGCGGGCGCGCGACCCCAAGGCGCTCGAGCTCGTCGGGGGCGCGGCGGGCTATCTGGGTCAGGCGCTGGCGGACGCCCAGAAGCTCTTCGACCCCGAGGTCATCGTGCTCGGGGGCGGCGTGGTCCACGGCGGCGGCGAGGCCTTTCTCGCCGAGGTGCGCCGGGCCTTCGCCGAGCATGCCCGCGGCTGGCGCATCGCGGCGCTGCGCCGGGCCGAGCTGGGCGAGCGGGCGGGCGTGGTGGGCGCCGCCCTCGCCGCTCAGGGAGCCGGCGAGCGCTCCAGCTGATAGAAGACGCGCTCGTCCCGGCGCGCCAGGTCGACGGCGCGGTAGCCATGGGCGAAAGCCCAGGTGAAGGCCTCGCGGGTGAAGAGGCGCCAGGCCTCGGCCAGGCCCAGGTCGGCGGCCTTGAGCGCCTCGATGTCGGGCGGCACCTCCAGGTAGACGCGTTCGGCGCTGGGGGTGCAGACCTTTTCGGGCGCGAGGGCCAGGCCCTCGCCGCGGGTACGCGCCAGCGGCTCGCCCTCGGGCTCGGGCGGCGGCGGGATGTGGCGCAGGCGCTCGCGCACCCGGGCGTCCTCCAGCTCCCAGGTCACGAGCAGCCGGTCGGCGGGGATTCCGGCGTAGAGGCCGGTGCGCAGCCCGTAGAAGTCGGTGTAGTAGCGCCCCGCCCAGGCGCCGAGCTTGCCTAGGTTGAAGCGGGCGTTCTTGGTGAGCAGCGGGTCGAAGGTCCAGGTGACCACGTCGAGGCCGCGCTCGAGCGACCAGGTGCGTTGAAAGCGCTTGAGGGCCAGGGCCACGCCCTTGCCCTGCCACTCGGGGCGCACGCCCATCTGGTGGGAGTGGAGCCAGACGCGCCCCCCTTCGTAGGCGGGGAAGCCCCAAACGAAACCCACGGCCTCGCGGCCGGCCCAGGCGAGGGCGACGAGGCCCCCGGAGTGCTGGCTGGCGACCAGGGCGGAGTGGGGAGCGATCTCGCGTTCGCTGAAACGCCAGGCGGCGATCTGCAGGTCTTCGGTGAGCATCACCTCGTCCACGCCCTGGGCTTCGCGTACCTCGACCATAGGTCTACGTTACCCGCTCGCCGCGCGCCGCAGGCGGACTGGATTCAAGCTGGCGCGGCATAATGGGGGCATGGACGCCCTGGGACGCCTGCTAATCCTGCTGGGTCTGCTGCTCGCGCTCGTGGGGGCTTTGCTGGTCTGGCTGCCGGGGGCGCTCTCCTGGTTCGGTCACCTCCCCGGCGACGTGCGCATCGAGCGCGACGGCGTGCGCGTCTTCGCGCCCATCACCTCCATGCTGCTCGTGAGCCTGGGGCTCACCCTGCTATTCAACCTGCTGGCCTGGTGGCTCGGGGGTCACGGGCGCTGAGCGCCGTTGTACACTGGCCTCCGTGAACGCCCACCTGCGCGGCCTCGCCGCCCTCACGCTCGTCACGCTGATCTGGGGCTCGACCTTCGTGGTGGTCAAGGGGGCGCTCGAGGACTTTCCCCCCAGCCTGCTGATGCTCCTGCGCTTCGCCGTGGGGGCGGTCTTCTTCCTACCGGTTTGGCGGCGCGCCCGCCGGGCTTGGTGGCCGGGCTTTGACCTTGGCTTCTGGGCGGCGCTCGGCTACGCCACCCAGACCATCGGGCTGCTTTACACCACCGCCGGGCGCAGCGCCTTCATTACCGCGCTCAGCGTGGTGCTGGTGCCGGTCTTCGCCGGGCTTTTAGGGCGGCGGGTGGCGACTTGGATCTGGGTGGGGGCGGCGCTCAGCTTCGTGGGCGTGGGGCTGCTCGCCTACGACGGCAGCCCGCCCAACGCCGGCGACCTCTGGACGCTGGCCACCGCGGTGACCTACGCCATCTACATCTTGCGGCTCGAGCACCACACCCTGCGCCACGACGCTTTGGCGCTGACCCTGACGCAGCTCGTCTGGCTCACCGTGCTCGTGGGCGGCTGGGCCTGGGTGAGCGGCGACCTAGCCGCGCTCGGCGGCCTGGAGGTCCCATGGGGCGCGGTGCTCTATTTGGGGGTGGCGGCCACCGCGCTCACCACCTGGCTGATGGCGCTGGGGCAGCGTAGCGTGCCCGCGCCCGAGGCGGCGGTGGTCTACTCGATGGAGCCGGTGTGGGCGGCGATCTTTGCCTACTTCGTCCTCGGCGAGGTCTTGGGGTTGCGCGGCTGGCTGGGTGGGGCGCTGATCGTGCTGGCCATCCTGCTGGTTCAGCGCGACCGCGGGGGCTCTGCCGCGCGGGGCGTGGAGTAGGATAAGCCTTGTGCGCAGGCTGGTACTTGTGCCCACGCCGATCGGCAACCTCGGTGACGTGACCCTGCGGGCGCTCGAGGCACTGAAGGAGGCCGACGTGGTGGCCTGCGAGGACACCCGCCGCACCGCCAAGCTGCTGCGGCACTACGGCATCGCCACGCCGCTGGTGCGGCTCGACCAGCACACCATGGATCGTGCCGAGTGGGTGCTGGCGGACTACGAGGTGGTCGCCTACGCCAGCGACGCGGGCACGCCCGGCATCAGCGATCCGGGAGCCGAGCTGGTGCGCTGGGCCTACGCCCAGGGGGCGGAGGTGGAGGTGCTGCCCGGGCCGACCGCGTTCGTCCCGGCGCTGGTGGCCTCGGGGCTGCCTACGGCCCGCTTCGTCTTCGAGGGCTTCCTGCCGCCGGCGGGCAAGGCGCGGAAGAAGCGGCTAGAGGCGCTGGCGGGGGAGGAGCGCACGGTGGTGCTCTACGAGGCGCCCCACCGGCTCCAGACCACCCTGCGCGACCTGATCGCGCTCTACGGCAAGGACCACCCGGTGGCGGTGGCGCGGGAGCTGAGCAAGCGTCACGAGGAGGTCTGGCGCGGGCGGTTGGGTGAGACGGTAGGCCGCTTCGCCGAGCCGCGGGGCGAGTTCGTACTCGTGCTGGGGCCGCGCCAGGCGATTCCGGCGGAGCCCGACGCGGAGGCGCTGCTCGCCCAGCTGCGCGCCGAGGGGCTTTCGGGGCGCGCGCTGGCGGAGGCTTTGGAAGCGGCGGGGGTGGCGCGCAACCGGGCGCGCCAGCTCGCCTACAAGGAGGACGCATGAAGAAGATCGGGGTATTCACCAGCGGGGGCGACGCCCCCGGCATGAATGCGGCGCTGCGCGCGGTGGTGCGCTGGCTGGCGTCCAACGAGATCGAGGTAGTGGGTATCCGCCGCGGCTACGCGGGCATGATCGAAGGGGAGTTCGTGCCGCTCTCGCCGCGCGACGTGGCCAACATCATCCAGCGCGGGGGGACGATCCTACGCACCGCCCGCAGCAAAGCCTTCATGACCGAAGAAGGGCGGGCCGAGGCGGCCCGGCAGCTCACCAAGGCCGGCATCGACGGCCTGGTGGCCATTGGCGGCGACGGCACCTTCCGCGGCGCCATCAAGCTGACCCAGGAGCACCGCATTCCGGTGGTGGGCGTTCCGGGGACGATCGACAACGACCTCTACGGCACCGACTTCACCATTGGCTTCGACACCGCGGTCAACACCGCCCTCGACGCCATTGACCGCATCCGCGACACCGCGGCCAGCCACGAGCGCGTCTTCTTCATCGAGGTAATGGGGCGCCACGCCGGCTTCATCGCCCTCGACGTAGGGCTTGCGGGCGGCGCCGAGGTCATCGCCCTGCCCGAGATCCCCATCGGGCCCGAGGAGATCGCCGAGCAGATCCGCGTTTCCGAGGCCAAGGGCAAGCACTCCTCGATCATCGTGGTGGCCGAGGGGGCCTATCCGGGCGGGGCCGACACGCTCATGAAGGCGGCGCAGGAGATCCACCCCTTCGAGGGACGGGTGACCGTGTTGGGCCACATTCAGCGCGGCGGCTCGCCCACGGCCAAGGACCGGGTGCTCGCCAGTCGCCTGGGGGCGGCCGCGGCCGAGACGCTGGTGGCGGGCACCAGCGGCGTCATGCTGGGCGAAGTGGAAGGGGAGATCTCGCTCACCCCGCTGGCCGAGGCGGTGGAACGGCGCAAACCCATCCGTAAGAGCCTCTACGAGCTCGCGAACGTGCTGGCCGAGTAGGGGCTAGCGCACCGGCGCGGAGGTGCCGAGGAAGAGCTTGCGGGCCACGGGGTGGCTCCAGGTGAAGGCGAAGAGCTTGGGCGCGAAGGGGCTCGAGGCCACCGCGTCCTGGATGAGGGGCGGGGTGGAGAGGGTCGGGTAGCGGATGGCGCCGGTGGCGGGGCTGTACTCCGAGGGCAGGCCCACCCATAGCGTCATCGCCAGCAGCGCTCCCCAGACGAAGCCGGCGATGCCGCCCAGGACGCCGTCGAGCTTGTAGGGCATGGTGAAGGGCAGCAGCCCCGAGAGCAAGGCCGCGACCAGGCCGCTGCCGAAGCCAAGGAGCGGCAGCCAGGAGGACGAGGGCACGTAGTCGAGCCCCAGCCAGTAGAGGGCCAGGGCGATCGGCAGTGCCAGCAAGAAGCCACCGCCGCGGCGCACGCCCAGCGCCGTGGCCAGGGCGGCCACGGTGATCGCCAGGACGTCTAGCCAGCTAAGCATGGCTACAGTATACGTTCGCGCAGCGGCTGCGTGCGCGGCTCAAGACCGCCCGTAGTTGCGGAAGAAGCGCCGCAGCACGTCCACGCCGAACTCCAGCGCCTCCACCGGAATGCGCTCGTCGGCGGCGTGGATGAGCCCCGAGAACTTGAGGTTGGAAGGGAGCTTCATCGGGGTAAAGCCGTAGGTTTGGATGCCGAGCCGGGCGAAGTGGCGGCCATCGGTGACGCCGCTGAGCAGGAGCGGCACCGCCCGCCCTTCGGGGTCGGCCTCCTCAAGCGTCTGCTTGAGCAGGGGGTAGAGGGTCCAGTCCACCTCCTTGGGCCCGGGGTCGTGCCGCACCACCCGCGCCTCGAAGGGCACGGGGATGAGCTCTTTGAGTTCGGCGACGAGGTCGTCGGGCGTGAACCCGGGCAAAAGCCGCCCGTCGAGCTGCAGGCGCACCTCGGAGGGCGCCACGTTGATCTTGTCACCGCCGCTGACGATGGTAGGGCTCGCGGTGTTGTGGAAGAGTGGCTGGAAGGCCTTGCCGCCCTCGCCCAGCGAGGCGAGCACCCGGTCGGTGAGCGCGGGCTTGAGCGCCGCCAGCACGCCCGCGCGGGCCGCGCCGGAGAGGCCGGCGGCGATTTCGCGGAACATGCGTTCGACCACCGGGGTGACGTGCACCGGGGTGAGCTTCTTGTCGAGAGCCACGAGCGCTTGGCCCAGCTTGGCCATGGCCCCGCCCCGGTGGATGAGCGAGCCGTGGCCGGCAGGCCCGCTGAAGGTGAGCTCGAGCCAGCTGATCTGTTTTTCGGCCACCATCACGGGGTAGAAGCGCTTGCCCGCGATGTCGATGCTAAAGCCGCCGAACTCGCCCAGCGCGTGGCGGATGCCCTCGAAGCGCTCGGGGTGCGCGTCTACCAGCCAGGCCGCGCCGTAGTCACCCCCGGCCTCCTCGTCGCTCACCAGCGCCAGCACCACGTCGCCGGCCAGCTCGCCCGCGGCGTGGGCCTCGGTGACCGCCTTCAGGTACATGGCCACCGCCCCCTTCATGTCGAGGGCGCCGCGCCCCCAGACGAAGCCGTTTTTGACCACGCCCTCGAAGGGCGGCATGCTCCAGTCCTGTCCCTCGGTGGTCACCACGTCGAGGTGTCCGTAGACGAGCAGGGGCGGCGCCTCACCCCGGCCCTTGAAGCGAACGATCAGGTTCGGGCGCTCGGGGTCGCGCGCGAGCAGCTCGGGAACGTGGCCCTGGGCTTCCAGCCAGCCCTGGACCCAGCGCATCGCCTCGAGCTCGCGGCCGGGTGGGTTCGTGGTGTCGAAACGAATCAAACGCTGCAACAGCTCGGTGACGGTCAGGGTTTCCATGGAACTCTCCTTGGGCCTTACTATAAGGCCGTGCAAAGTGTCGAGGTATGTGGGCGGCGCGTCTGGCTGCTGGACTCGGTTACCGAAGGCGGTGAGGCGCAGCGGGGTGGCGTCGTGATCACCGCTTCCCACGGAGGTGTGAGCGCGGCGCGCTACGCGCTCGCCTACCGGCCCGCGCTCGTGGCCTTTAACGACGCCGGGGTGGGTAAGGACGCCGCCGGAATCGCTGGGCTCGCCCTGCTGGAGGAGGCCGGCGTCGCCGCGGTGGCGGTCTCGGCGGAGAGCGCCCGCATCGGCGAGGCGGACGACACCTGGCATTCGGGCGTCATCGCCCACGCCAATGCGCCGGCGCGCGCTCTGGGGCTGCGTCCGGGCGAACGCCTGGCCGACGCGCTGCGGTGCTGGCTCTGTGAGTGAGCGACGATCCGAGTTGTACGTGAATGTTATAAGGAGCCGTTTCTTCCTATTTCGTGTTTCAGTCGGTTCTGGCTTACAATGCTTACATGCACGTATTCGTACTTCGGGGCAATTTCGATACCTTGGACGCCTACGTGCCCCGGCTCTTCGACCTGGGGGCGCGGGGGCTCGAGGAAAAGGACGGCGAGGTCTGGGCCTATTTCCCCCACCGGGTGGAGCTGCCCTTGCCCGGTAACTGGCAGGAACTTCCCGACGAAGACTGGCTCGAAGCCTGGAAGCGTGACCTGGAGCCGGTGGTGGCCGGCCCCTTCGTGGTGCTGGCGCCCTGGCACGAGTGGCGCGGTGACGGGCTGACGCTGGTGATCGAGCCCGGCATGGCCTTCGGCACCGGACACCACGAGACCACGCGGATGGCGCTTGAGGCGCTGGCTGCGCGCGAACCGGCGGGCAAGCGGGTGCTCGACGTGGGTACGGGCTCGGGCATCCTCGCCATTGCCGCCGCGCGGCTGGGCGCCGAGGCGCTCGGCGTGGACACCGACGCCAGCGTCATCCCCGTGGCCTGCGAGAACGCCCGCCGCAACGGGGTTGCGCTCGAGTTTCGGGTGGGGAGCGTAGAGTCGGCCGACCCGCCCTACGACGTGATCGTGGCCAACCTCTACGCCGAGCTGCACGCCGAGCTGGCGAGCGCCTACGCGCGCCTGCTCGCGCCCGGGGGGCAGGCGCTGCTCACCGGCGTGCTGGCGGAGCGCGAGGAGGTGGTGGCCCGGGCCATGGAGGCCGAGGGCTTCGTGCCCAAGGGCCGCTGCCGCGACGGCGACTGGTTGCTTTTGAGCTATCAGCGATGAGAATTCCGCGGGTGGCCGTGCCCGAACTCGCACCCGTGGTCGTGCTGAGCGGGCGCGAGGCCCATCACCTGCTGCGCGTGCTGCGGGTGGAGGTGGGCCGGCGCGTGCGCGCCTTCGACGGCCGGGGCCGGGAGGCCGAGGGTGAGGTGGCCTGGATCGAGGACGGGCGGGTGGGGCTGCGCCTGGACGAACCGGTGGAGGCGGAGGTGGAGCCGCCGGTCGAGGTGGTGCTCTACGTCGCCCTGCTCAAGGGCGACAGGCTCGCCGACGTGGTGCGGGCGGGCAGCGAGCTGGGGGTGTGCCGCTTCGTGCCGCTCGTTAGCGAGCGCAGCGTGCCGCGGGAGATGGGCCGGGCCAAGCTGGAGCGGCTGCGCCGCATCGCCGTCGAGGCCGCCAAGCAGTCGGGTCGGGCGAAGGTGCCCGAGGTGGCGGCGCCGGTGGCGTTGGTTGAACTGGCCCCGGTGGAGTTTGGCCTGGTCGCCCACCCCTACACGTCGAGGGCGATGGACGCCATAAACTGGCCCGAAAGCGGCGCAGTGGCGCTGGCTAGCGGGCCCGAGGGCGGTTTCACCGAGGCCGAGGTGGAGCACCTGGTCGGGCTGGGTTTCGTACCCGTCTACCTGGGCCCGCGCATCCTCCGCGCCGAGACCGCGCCGATGGTGCTGGCCGCCGCGGCTACGGCGTTGCGGGGCTTTTGAGCTTTTCACCGTGTTCGCATCGGGCTTCGGTAGCATGAAGGGCGTGACGCGCACGGCTCTGCTCTTGTTCGCGCTCCTTTTCGGGGTGGGCGGTTGCCGTTACACCTTTTGGCCGCTGATTCCCCCCGAGGAAAGCTACCCGGAGCGGGTCTCCATCGGCGGCGAGCTGGTGGAAGAAGAGGGCCGGGTAATCGCCCGGCTGAACGTGCGCCGCTGGCCCGAGCCAGATTATCTGGAGCTGCGCTGGTACGCGGGCGAGGAGCTGGTCGAGGAGCTTTCCATCTGGGTCGAAGAGCCGGGCGGGGTCGAGGCGACGCTGCCTTACGAGCCGGGCGCGTATTACCGCTTGCTGGTGATCGTGGCGGGCCGGCCGGTCTTGCAGCTCGACCTGGGCGTGCCTAACTTACCCCCGCCGCCCAGCGCGCCAGACCAAGAACCAGCGGCAGACTCAGGAAGCTGAGCAGGGTCGAGAGCACGACCACGCGCGCGGTGCGCGGCGCGTCGCCGCCGAGCTCGGCGGCCATCAGGTAGGTGTTCACGGCCGCGGGCATGCCGCTGATGAGGATGAGCACCACCAGGTCGGCGCCGTCGAGGCCGAGCAGCCGCCCGGCGAAGAAGGCGATCACCGGCCCCACGAGGATGCGCAGGAGGCTGGCGAAGAGGTCGTAGGCGCTCACGGTGAAGCGCGTCTCGGCCATCTGCATTCCGAGCGAGAGCAGCAGCATGGGGATGGCGCCCTGGGCCATCATGTGCAGCCCACCGCCGAGGTTCAAGGGGAGCTGCAGGTTCACGGCATTGGCTGCGAGGCCCAGCACCACCGCCCAGATGAGCGGCAGGCGTAGGGTCATCTTTAGCTGCTCCAGCAGGCTGCCGCCCTTGAAGAGGGCGGGGCCGAAGCTGAAGAGCAGGACGGTGGCCACCACGAAGATGATCGTTGCCCGCTCCAGACCGGCGTTGCCCAGCGCGAAGTAGGCCACCGAGAGCCCCATGTTGCCGGTGTTGGGGAAGGCGGTGGTGGCGGTGAGGCTGACCCGGGTGGGCTGCGGTAGGTTCAGCAGGCGGCCCGCCAGCCAACCCACCAGGGCAAAGCCGGCGGAGGCCAGGGCGAAGGCGGCGGCCAGCCGCAGCCCGTAGCCGAGGCCGTCCGGGGTGCGCCAGAGCTGGTCGAAGACCAGGATGGGCACGAGCACGAAGAGGGTGAGCCGCGTCAGGGGTCCCCGGTCCAGCCGCAGCACGCGCGCGGCCAGCCAGCCCGTGGCCACGATGAGGGCCACGGGGGCTACCGCGCCGAGCAGGACCCCCGCCGACGACATCTCAGGCCTCGATCAGGATGGGGATGAGGATGGGGTCGCGCCCGGTGGCCTTGCGGATGAACTTCTTGACGGGGTAGTAGACGTCGTCGCGGACCTGCTCGAGCGGCTTCTTCTCGCGCACGCCCTTCTCGACCGCCTCGAGCGCCACCCGCCGGATCTCTGCGTGCAGGCGCTGCCCCGCCTTGACGAAGCCGCGGCTTACCACCTCCACGAAGGGTGGGTCGGCCACGAGCGCGGTGAGAATGACGATGCCGTCGGCGGCCATCGCCTGGCGCTCTTCGAGGATGTCGTCGGTGATGTCGCCCACCCCCAAGCCGTCCACGTAGAGCGCGCCCGCCTTGACCTTGCCGGTCTTCTTGAGGTCGTCGGCGGTGAGCTCGAGCACGTCGCCGTTCTCGGGCACGATCGTCTTGACCGGTGGCTTGGGCATGGCCTCCACCAGCCATTTGAAGTTGGTCTGGTGGCGCACCTCGCCGTGCCAGGGCACGAAGAACTTGGGCTGGACCAGGTTGTAGAGAAAGCGCAGCTCCTCGCGGCTGGCGTGGCCCGAGGCGTGCACCTTGTAGGCCGGCGGGTAGAGCACCTTGGCGCCCAGCTCGTAGAGCTTGTTGATGACCCGGTTCACCGCCTCCTCGTTGCCGGGGATGGGGCTGGAGCTGAGGATCACGGTGTCGCCCTCGCCCACGCTCAGCTTGGCGTGGCGGCCGAAGGCGAGCCGGCTCAGCACAGCCATCGGTTGGCCCTGGGAGCCGGTGGCCAGCACCAGCACTTCACGGTCGGGGACGTCCCTGATCTCGTCGATTGTGTAGAGCCGGTCCTTGACCTCGAGGTAGCCGAGCTCGAGCGCGATCTTGGCGAACTTGAGCATGCTGCGGCCTTCCATAGCCACCTTGCGCCCGTGGCGCTCGGCGGCGCGGATGACCGACTGCACCCGGTGGATGTGCGAGGCGAAGGTGGTCACGAAGACGCGCCCCTCCGCCGCGCCGATGGCGGCGTCGAGCGCCGCGGCCACCTCGGTCTCGCTGGGGGTGATGCCCGGCCGCTCGGCGTTGGTCGAGTCGGCGATGAGCAGAAGCACCCCCTCGGCCCCGGCCTGGGCCACCTTGGCCAGGTGGCTGACCTTACCGTCGATGGGCGTGGGGTCGAGCTTGAAGTCGCCGGTGTGGACCACGTTGCCCACCGGGGTGCGGATGATCAGCCCCGAGTTGTCGGGGATGGAGTGGGTCATGCGGAAGAGGTCCACCGTGAAGTGGCGGCCGATCTTCAGGGTTTCGTCGGGGCTGACGGTGTTAAGCTCGAACTCGTTTGGTTTGAGGCCGAACTCCTCGAGCTTGCCGCGCAACAGCCCCAGGGTCAGCTTTGCCCCGTAGAGCGGAATCTTGGGCAGTTGCGGCAGCAAGAAGGGCAGGCCGCCGATGTGGTCCTCGTGGCCGTGGGTCAGTACCCAGCCCTTGATCCGCCCCGCGTTCTCGACCAGGTAGTCGATCCGCGGGATCAGGATGTCCACCCCGGGCATGTGCTCTTCAGGGAAGGCGAGGCCGCCGTCCACCACCAGGATCTCGTCTTCGAAGCGGAAGGCGGTGATGTTCTTGCCGATCTCGCCCATGCCGCCCAGTGGGATGATCTCCAGCTTGCCGATCGAGGTCGGGGCCTTGGGCTTGCGGTTACGCGGACGCCGGCGTGCGGGTCTGCGGGTCGTGCTTCGTTCACTCATGGGTTCTCCTACAGCGCCCGCGCCGCCCCTTCGGGCGGCGGGCGCTCGGATTCGGGGTTAGCGGCCGCGGCGGGGCCCGCCGGAGCGGGGCGGACGGCGCGGCGGGATCTTGCCTTCGAGCTCGGGGCGTACCAGGTCGACGCGGCCCTTCTCGTCGATGCGGTTCACCTTGACGGTGATCTTGTCGCCCACCTTGAGGTGGTCCTCCACCTTGTCCACCCGCTCCTCCGCGATCTGGCTGATGTGCAACAGCCCCTCGGTGCCGGGGAAGAGCTGGATGAAGGCGCCAAAGTTGGTGGTGCGCACCACCACGCCCTCGTAGATGTCGCCCACCTTGGCCTCGCGGGTCATGGCCTCGATGCGCGCCTTGGCCTCCTCGGCCGCCGGACCCTCGGTGGAGTAGATGCGCACGGTGCCGTCTTCCTCGATGTCGATCGAAACGCCCAGCTCCTCGAGTGCGCGGATGTTCTTGCCGCCCGGCCCGATGACGGCGCCGATCTTGTCCACCGGGATCTTGAGCGCCAGGATGCGTGGCGCGAAAGGCTTGAGCTCCTTGCGCGGCTCGGGCAGGACGGTCTCCATCTGGTCGAGGATGGCCAGCCGCGCCTCGCGCGCCTGCTCCAGGGCGCGGCGCATTACCACGGCGTCGAGCCCTTTCACTTTGATGTCCATCTGCAGCGCGGTTACGCCGTCGCGGGTGCCGGTCACCTTGAAGTCCATGTCGCCCAGGGCGTCCTCCATGCCCAGGATGTCGGTGAGTACCACCGGCTCGCCCTCCTCGGGCTTGACCAGCCCCATGGCGATGCCGGCTACCGGCCTCTTGATGGGCACGCCGGCGTCCATCAGCGCCAGGCAGCCGGCGCAGACGGTGGCCATCGAGCTGGAGCCGTTGGACTCGAGCACGTCGCCGACCACGCGAATCGTGTAGGGGAAGCCGTCCTTCTCGGGCAGCATCGGCTTGAGCGCCCGCTTGGCCAGGTTGCCGTGGCCCACCTCACGGCGGGAGACGCCGCGCAGGCGCTTGACCTCGCCGGTCGAGTAGGGTGGGAAGTTGTAGTGGACCAAAAAGTCTTCCGACTCGTCCAGGCCCAGGTCGTCGATGATCTGCTCGTCGCGGCCGGTACCCAGGGTGACCGTACCCAGCACCTGGGTCTCACCGCGGGTGAAGACCGCCGAGCCATGCGAGCGCGGCAGCACGTCCACCTCGATCCAGATGGGCCGGATATCGGCTGGACCGCGGCCATCGGCGCGCTTCTTTTCCTCGACGATCATGCGACGCAGCTCGCGTTTTGTTACATCGCCGAAGGCCTGCTTGTATAGTGCCCGTCGCGCTTCGGCCACCTCGTCCTCGCCTGGGGCGACCTCCTCGAGCAGTCGGTCACGAAAGGCGTCGAGCGCCTCGGCGCGCTCGTGCTTGGAGGCGGTGAGCAGCACGTCCTTTAGTCCGTGTTCGATCGCAAGCCGGTAGAAGGTTTCGAACTCCTCTTCCGAGAGCTTCTCCGGCGGCGTCCACTCGAACTTGGGCTTCCCCAGCTTTTCTCGCATTTCTTCTTGGAGCGCGATCAGCGGCTGCATCTCGCGATGAGCGAAGTCGAGCGCCTCCACCAGCAGGTCTTCGCTGACCTCCTTGGCGCCGGCCTCAACCATGATGATTGCCTCCTTGGAGCCGGCGACGATCAGGTCGAGGTCGCTTTCCTCGAGCTGTTGCAGCGTGGGGTTGATGACGAGCTTGCCGCTCACCCGACCCACGCGCACGCTGGCGATGGGGCCGTCCCAGGGCACGTCCGAGAGCATGAGCGCGGCCGAGGCCGCTAGTGGTCCCAGCACGTCGGGCGGGTTCTGCTGGTCGGCCGCCAGCACGGTGAGGATCACCTGCACCTCGTGACGGAAGCCCTCGGGGAAGAGGGGGCGGATGGGTCGGTCGGTCATTCGTGCCGAGAGGATGGCCTTTTCGCCGGGCCGGCCCTCGCGGCGCATGAAGGAGCCGGGAATCTTGCCAATAGCGTAGTGACGCTCCTCGAACTCGACCGTGAGCGGCAGAAAAGGCATGTCCACCGGCTCCTTGGAGCCTTCGGCGGTGCCCATGACGATCGTCTCGCCGTAGCGGACCCAGACCGAGCCCGAGGCTTGGCGGGCATACTTGCCGGTTTCGATAACAAGTTCGCGGCCGCCAATGGTGGCGCTAAACCGATGTGGGGAGGGGGTGTTTTCCGTGGCTGTGGGCATTTTGGCTCACCTATTTGCTTTCTTTTACGCGACAAAGCGGGACCGGAGCCCCGGTCCCGCCTTTCGCTTTGTCATCCAGTCTACTTCCTGAGGCCAAGTTTCTCAATCAGGTTCTTGTAACGCTCGGCGTCTTCGCGCTCGAGGTACTTGAGCAGGCGCTTGCGCTGGCCCACCATCTTTAGCAGGCCGCGGTGCGAGTGGAAGTCGTGCTTGTGCTCGCGCAGGTGCTCCGAGAGGCGGTTGATGCGCTCGGTTAGGAGCGCCACCTGCACCTCGGTGGAGCCGGTGTCGCCGGGGAATTGGGCAAACTTCTCGATGATCTGCTGTTTTTCTGCTGCGGTCAGTGCCATTTCTTCCTCCGTCAGGCCGGGGAGCGCCGGAGCCCTCCCCGCCTCAAAGCAAACTCCAGCCTACACGCCAGCGGGCGCGAAGTCAAACGGCGCGCCGCTTCCCCGCGGGGAAGCGGCGCGAGAAGAGCGCAGACTACCACAGGCGCATGCCGGGGGCGGGCACCATGTGCATAAACAGCTGGACCAGGGTGGGCATGTAGACGATGAGCACGAGCACCACGGCGAAGCCCCACCAGAAGAATAGGCGGTCCATGACCTTGATGCCGCTCTTGACGTTGCCGTCCTTGTCCACCGGACCGGCGATCGCCTCGGCGAAGGGGATCTCGGGCACCTGGTCGGGGGTGAGGCGTCGGCGCGAGAGGAGCGTGGCGAAGAGCACGTAGAAGAGCATCGTGGCCGCCACGGTGAGGAGCACGCCCGCGACCGCGTTGAAGACCATGTAGAAGGCCGAGCTTGCGTAGATTCCGTCGTGAGCGGCGTTCATCGCCGAGATGTGCGCGCGCCGGGGCACGCCCTGCAGGCCCATCATGTGCATGCCGAAGGCCATGAACATCATCCCGGTGAACCACCACCACACGCCCGCGAGCGCGGTGCGCGGCGCGGCCAGGGGCTTGTGGGTGATGTGGGGAATCAGCCAGAAGGCGATGCCGAAGAAGGTGAGGGTCGAGGCTGTGGCTACTGGCAGGTGGAAGTGGCCCGGGATCCAGGTGGTGTTGTGGACCACGTAGTCAAGGGTGAAGCTGGCGTTTACGATGCCGCCTGCGCCGCCGAAGATAAAGGCGATGGCGCCGAGCAGCTGAGCAACTACGCTGGGGTTGTTCCACGGCAGCTTGCGGATCCAGCCGAGCGCGCCCTTACCGCCCTTGGAACGGCCCGCGAGCTCGAGCGAGGCGGCGATGGTAAAGGCGGTCATCAGGCTGGGCACGGCCACCATCATGGTGAGTACGGTGTGCACACCCTTCCAGAAGGCGCTGATGCCGGGGTCGGCGAACTGGTGGTGGAAACCCACAGGGGTTGAGAAGGCCAAGAAGCCCAGGAAGGCCATGCGCGCCAGCGAGTCGGAGACGAGCTTTCCGCCGGCCTGCTTGGGCAGGAGGCCGTACCAGGAGACGTAGGCGGGCAGCAGCCAGAAGTAGACGATGGGGTGACCCGACCACCAGAAGAGCGAGCGGGCGATGAGCGGGTCCACGCCCTTGATGAGCCCCAGGGACCAGGGGATGAGGAAGAAAACGGTTTCGACCACCAGCCCCATCGCGGCCAGACCCCACATCATCCAGGTGGCCGTGATCATAAAGGTAACCAGCGGCGTGGGCTTGCCGGGGTTCTGGCGCTTCCAGCGCACCCACATCTCAACCGAGAGATAGACGCTGACGAGGCTTGACACGATGATCAGCGCCGCGCCCACGTAGAAGGCCCAGTGTCCCTGGAGCGGGGGGTAGAAGGTGTAGAGGACGGTGGCGTCGTTGGTGAGGAGGGGCCAGGCGGCGAGCGCCAGGCCGATGAGGGCGATCCACCAGGCTGCCCAGGCCACGGGCATCTGCGGGCGCAGGTTGGAGTCGCGCGCCTGCAGGTAGAGGAGCGAGCCCTGGATGAAAAGCTGGGTGAAGACGATGGCGTTGAGGACGCCGTGGAGCGTCAGGCCCTGGTAGTACGACTTGAACAGCGGCTCGAGCGCCGGGTAGAGGTCGATGCCGGCGTAGTTGAAGATCTGGAAGGGGCCGAAGATGACGCCGATGGAGAGAGCGATGAAGCCCAGAACCATGAAGTAGAGCGCGACCTTCTTCTCGGGATGGGTCGCGTAGATGTTGTCTGCGGGTGCGGTCCGAACGGCCATGGTTAGTTATCCTCCACGATGACCTTGCCGATCATGTCCTGGTGCCCGAGGCCGCAGTACTCGTTACAGATGACCAGGTACTCGCCTGGCTCGTTGAAGGTGTGCTCCACCTTGCCCACCTCGCCGGGGATGACCTGGACGTTGACGTTGGTGCCGCGGATGTAAAAGCCGTGCTGTACGTCGGGGCTGGTGACCAGGAAGACCACCCGTGCCCCCTTGGGCACGCGGATCTCGCCCGGCAGGAAGGTGAAGGCCTGCGCCAGCACGTAGGCGGTGTAGACGTTGTCGCCGGTCTTCTCCACCCGCGGGTTGGCGAAGAGGCTGCCCTCGGCGCGCACCTTGGTGGGGTCGATGCGCTCGGCCGCGCTGGGCACGTAGAAGGCGAAACCGGTCAGGGTATACCCGATGAAGATCAGGAAGACCACGATCATCACGAGCGCGAACAGCAGCCAGCTGCGTTCGTAGCGCTCGATCGCGTGGATCATTTTTTCGTTGTCCATGGCTACCCCCTCTGGATAAACAGGTAGAACACACCACCCCAGAAGACCAGGATGGTGGCCACCAGGATGCCGATGATGATCAGGGTGCCTGTGGGCCGCTCTTCGTTGCTCATCTGCTTACACCTCCGCCTAACATTGGTCTAAACGTACTAAGTCCGCCTAGGACTTTTGTCCCATATTACCCGGCCCCGGTATCGAACACTAAAATGGAAAGAGACGATGAAAAACGCCGAAATCGCCCGCATCTTTTCAGAGATCGCCGACATGCTCGACTTCCTGGGCGACTCACCGTTCCGGGTGCGGGCCTACCGGGCGGCGGCCCGCTACCTGATGGACATGGAGGAGCCCATCGAGCGGGTGGCCGAGGGTGGCGTGAAGGAGCTCGAGGAGCTGCCCTACATCGGCCACGACTTGGCGCTCAAGATTCTCGAGTACCTCGAGGCCGGCAAGGTCAGAAAACACGAGGAACTCAAGAAGAAGGTGCCGCCGGGGGTGCTCGAGGTGATGCGGGTTCCCGGCATCGGCCCCCGCACGGCCAAGCGGCTCTACGACGAGCTGGGCGTGGACTCGCTGGCCAGGCTGCGGGAGGTGCTGGAAAGTGGTGAGGTGCTCAAGCTGTCGGGCTTTGGCGAGAAGAAGCGCCAGCGCCTTTTGCACAACCTGGAGCTGGTGGAGGAGGCCGGCCGGCGGCGGCCGCTGGGCGAGGTGCTGTGGCTGGCGCGTGAGCTGGTGGCGCGGCTCGAGCAGCTGCCCCAGGTGGAGCACGCCGCACTTGCGGGTTCGGCGCGGCGCTACAAGGAGACGGTGGGCGATCTCGACCTGCTGGCCGCGAGTCGGCGCGGGCGGGCGGTAACCGACGCCTTCGTTCGCTTTCCCGAGGTGGACGAGGTGCTACTTTCCGGGGCCAGCCGGGCGACCGTATTCCTCAAGACCGGGCTGCAGGTGGACCTGAAGATCGTCGAGCCGGAGGCCTGGGGCTCGGGCTTGCAGTACTTCACCGGCAGCAAGGACCACTCGATCAAGCTGCGCGCGCTCGCCCTCGATCGGGGGCTCAAGCTCAACGAGTACGGCGTGTGGAAGGGGGCGGAGCGGGTGGCGGGCGCAAGCGAGGAAGAGGTCTACGCCGCGCTGGGCCTGCCCTGGATCCCGCCGCCGTTGCGCGAGGACCGGGGCGAGATCGAGGCCGCCCAGGCTGGCAGATTGCCCGAGCTGGTGCGGCTCGAGCAGATCCGGGGCGACCTGCAGGTGCACTCGACCTGGTCCGACGGCAAAGTGACGTTGGAGGGGCTGGCCCGGGCCGCGGCCGCGCGCGGCTACGAGTACCTGGCCGTTACCGACCACTCGCCGGCCGTGCGGGTGGCGGGCGGTGTGCCGTCAGAGAAGGTGGCCGAGCGCATCGCCGCCATTCGCGCGGTCAATGAGAAGACCGGCGGGCGGCCCTACCTGCTGGCTGGCGCCGAGGTGGACATCCTTCCCGACGGCAGCCTCGACTATCCCGACGAGGTGCTGGCCCAGCTGGAGATCGTGCTTGTCTCGGTGCACGCCCACTTTGACCTCGGCCGCGAGGAGCAGACCCGGCGGCTCCTGCGAGCGCTCGAGAACCCCTACGTCCACATCCTCGCTCACCCCACCGCCCGCCACCTGGGCAAGCGCGGGCCCATCGAGGCCGACTGGGAAAAGGTCTTCCAGCGCGCCCGCGGGCTGGGCAAGGCGGTGGAGATCGACGGCTACTACGCCCGGCTCGACCTGCCGGACACGCTGGCGCGGCGCGCCGGCGAGCTGGGTCTCCTGCTCAGCCTCTCCACCGACGCCCACGCCACCGACCACCTGCGCTTCATGGAGCTGGCGGTGGGCACGGCCCAGCGGGCCTGGCTCGGCCCCGACCGGATCCTGAACACCCGCTACCTGAAGGAGCTGCAAAACTGGCTCGAGGACGTACGTGGCTAGCTGTGCTGCCAAGGCAGCTTCAGCGGCGCTTCTTGGTAGGGGCGTGGGGCCCGCAGGGGGCAGGCTGCGTTCGCGCCCCATGTTTTCCAGGCCTCGGCATCGCGTGTGTGGAAGAAGGCGCGCAGTTCTCGAAAGACGCGGCTTTCCTTGCGGGCGGACTCCCGCCGGCGTCGAGCCAGTCGGCTCGGCCAGCGGTCTGGTAGATGCGCGCCCAGAGGTGGGGCTCGAGCGCTGCCAGCGCCACCTGCCCCGCCGCCACTTCGTAGACGCGGTGGGCCACGAGCGCGCCACCAGCCGGGGATGGGTGGGTGGCCATAGACGCCGCCACCTCACTCAGGTAGACCTTGTAGAATTCACCGTCTTGGCTAAGCTCGTCGAGCGTTGCCAGCGCCGCCCAGAGCACGCCGCTCACGTCGGCGAGCTGGGTCTCGTTCCAGGCCGAGGCCAGCCTGCCTAGAAGCCCCGCGGCCGCCAGGTAGGTGAGGTCGTGGCCCGGGGCGGCGGGGTCGTCGCGGTGGCCGGCTAGGCGCACGTAGATCAGGCGGGGATTGCGCTCCCGCAACATCGGGTAACCCAGCCCCAGCCGCTCCATCACCCCGGCGCGGTTCGACTCGAGCAGCACCGCCGCGTCCTGCACCAGCTCGAGCAGCCGGTCGAGGCCGCCTGCGCTCTTGAGGTCGAGGGTTACGCTGGCCTTGCCCTCGTTCAGCTCGGGCTGCCAGCGCGTCAGGTCGTCGCCCGCCGGCGGCAGTACCCGCAGCACCTCGAAGCCCAGGCGCTCGAGCACCAGGTCCGCGGGCGGCCCCGGCAGCGGCCGCGTCAGGTCGAGGGCGTGCCCGGCCGTCTCAGAACACCCGCCCTCCGGGCGGTACCTCGCGCTCGGGTGTGAGCAGTACTACCCGCCCCTCGGCGTCTGGCACGCCCAGCACGAGCACCTCGGAGGAGAAGCCGGCGATGCGGCGAACCCCCAGATTGACGGCGGCGATTACCAGCCGCCCCTGCAGACCTTCCGGCGTGTAGAGCTCGGTCAGCTGGGCGCTCGAGGTGCGAACGCCCAGGGGGCCGAGGTCCACCCAGAGCTTGTAGGCGGGCTTGCGCGCCTTTTCGTTGGGTTCGGCCCGCACGATTCGTCCCACGCGCAGGTCCAGTGCCTCGAAGGCCTCCAGCCCCGTCACGACTCCGCCTCCAGTAGCCGCCGCGCCTCGCTCGCGGCCTCGTCGAGGAGGCTGTGCAGACGATCGTCCTCCACGAAGACCGCCCGTGCCGCCAGCTTGAGCAGCCTGCCGGCGGGGGGCCAATCTTCGAGCGCTTCGGCTAGCTCGGCCAGGGTCTGGGCGTCGGGGTCGTCCAGGAAGGCGTGCAGGGCAGCTTTGGGGTCCATGACTCCATGGTATTATGCTCCGTGTTCAGCGACGAACCCTTCGAGACACGGCTGCGCTTGGCCTTGCGCAGTACAAGTGCCAAGGCGCTGGTGGCGCTCTTCGGGGAGCTGACCGGTGAGGTGCCCTCGCCCCGGCGCGACGCGCGCATGGCCCGGGTGGCGCTCGAGCTGGCCGAGCAGGCTGGCGGGCGGGAGGCCGAACGCTGGTTCCTAACCGGTTACAGCTACGCCCGTACCGCCCGCGACCCAGAGGTGCGGGCGCGGGCGGAGCGTCTGCGCGAACGCTTTGGCTCGTGGTGGTGAGGCTCCAAACAATAAAAAAAGGCGCGCGGCCGGAGCCGCGCGGTTTTGGTTGCGGGGGCAGGATTTGAACCTGCGACCTTCGGGTTATGAGCCCGACGAGCTACCAGACTGCTCCACCCCGCGTCGCCAACGATCAATGTAACAAAAGAGGCGATCGCTGTCAAGCAAAATGGCGCCCGAGCACGGCGTGCGCGCCGGCTCCGCGGGCGCCGCTCGCGTCGTTTTTCTTGTGACGGAAGTGAAGATCCTGATAGAATAACGCAAAGAGTGTCGGTACCGGGAGGAAGTCGTCTATGAAATCAACGTGGTTCACCTTTCTTCTGCTGGGATTGGGGTTCGGTGCGGTCTTCGGCCAGGCGCCCCCGGCGCAGGCCCCCGATCCTGCGGCCCTGGAGGCGCGGCTGAAGAGCCAGCCGGGCGATCTGCCCACGATGGTGGCGCTGGGCCGGGCCTACCTGGACGCCGGGCGCTACGACGATGCCGCGCGTGTCTTCGAGGACGTGCTGGCGCTGGACTACCAGAACTTCCAGGCCCATTTCGGCCTCGGCCTGGCGCTGTACCGCAAGGGCGACCTGCGGGGCGCGCTCTTCGAGTTCGACCAGGTTACCCGCCTCTTCCCGGACCGATTCGAGGGCTGGTACAACCTCGCCGTGGCCTACGCCGACAGCGGCCGCTGGAACGAGGCCGCGGCCGCCTTCCAGCGGGCCATCGCCCTGGGCGAAGAGCAGAAACTCGCCCCCGACGTGCTCCGCCCCGCCTACTTGGGGCTCGCGACCGCCCAGCGCAAGCTGGGTGAGCCCGACCAGGCGGCGCAGACGCTGATGACGGCGGCGGAGAAGATGGGTGAGGACGAGGAGATCCTCTACCTCATCGCCGAGAACCTCTCGCTCGCGGGCAAGCCCAAGGAGGCCATTCCCTACCTCTACAAGGTGCTCAACAAGGACCGCGGCAACGTAGCCGCGGTCAACCTTCTCGCCGACATCTTCGTGGGGCAGGGGTTGGTGGACCGCGCCCTGCGCGAGCTCGACCGCTCGCTCGAGGCCACCCAGGACCCGGCCATTCGCGCCAACTTGCTCCTGAAGAAGGCGATGCTGCTTAAGGCCATCGACCCGGAGAAGGCCGCGAAGCTCCTGGAGGAGGCTAGCGCCCTCGACCCGCGGCTTTGGCAGGCCCATTACGATCTGGGCAGCAGCTGGTTGCGCGCCGGGGATCCCGACCGTGCGCTGCGCGCCTTCCAGAAGGCCTACAGCGTCAATCCCACCGAACCCAAGATCCTCGTGGGGCTCGCGGCGGCCTACTTCCAGAAGCAGGACTACAAGCAGGCCTACCGCTATGCACAACTTGCCGCCGACTCCTCTGAAGGGGCGGTCAAGGCTGACGCTCTGCTGATTGCTGGCAAGAGCGCCTACCGTCTCGGGCGCTACGCCGAGGCCCGCGCCCTGCTCCTGCGGGCGGTGGACCTCGCGCCCGACCGCGCCGACGCCTGGCTGTGGCTCGGGCTCGCTGCCTACGCCCTCCAGGACTTCGACACCGCGGTGCCGGCGCTCGAGCGCGCCGTTCAGCTCGATCCCTCGCCGGTGGCCAAGCTCAACTTGGGCGCGGCCTACCTCGCGGTCAAGCGCTTCAGCGACGCGGAGCAGATTCTGACCCAGGTGGTGCTCGAGGACCCCGAGAACGCCGAAGCCTGGTACAACCTCGGCTGGACGCTGAACGCCCTGGGCCGAGAGTCCGAGGCGCAGCGCGCTTGGAAAGCGGCGCTGGACCTTGGCTACGAGCCGGCTCGTAGCCTGATCAAGAAGTAGGGCCGAAGGAGGGTTTATGCGCTGGTTGCGAGATAATTGGATTGATGCACTCATTTTTGCCGTCTTCGCCGTGACCGTCGTGGGTATCGTGCTCTTCCTCACCGGCGTCAACCCTTTCAAGGCCAGGACGCCGGCCCCCGCGCCCGCGCCGCAGGTGGAGCAGCCGCGTCCCCAGACGCCGCCCGCTCAGCTGGAGGCCCCGGCCCAGCCGGAGGAAACCGCTCCGGTGACCGTTGTTCCGCTCCTGCCCGAAGCGCCCGAGCCACAGGCGCCCGCCGAGACGGTGCGGCCCGAGCCCGCGCAGCCGGCCACCCCCGCACAGCCGTCGACCCCTGCAGCGCCCGCTCCCGCACAGCCTGCCGAGAACCCCACCGGCATCTTCCGCGTTTCGGTGGGGGCCTTTGGAAACCCGCTCAACGCGTTGGCGCTCGCGGAGCAGCTGGAGACCCGAGGCTACCCCGTGCGACTCGAGCCGGTGGGGCGCGTCACCCGGGTGGTTGTAGGGCCCTACAACAACCGCGCCGAGGCTGAGCGGGCGGTTGCGCAGCTGGCGAAGTACGAGCCGCAGGTCTACCGCGGTGACACCCCGCCGCCCACCGGGCGCTACCTGCAGGTGGGCGCGTTCAAGCGCCTCGACTCGGCGCGCGCGATCGTCGCCAAGCTGCGTGAGGAGGACAACTGGCCGGTGGTGCTCAACTACCGACGCCCCTGGCTGAAGGTCTGGGTGGGTCCCGTAGACGACGCCGAGATAGCTGGCTGGAAGGCGCGGCTCGAGGCGCTTGGCTTTGAAGTGGTCGAGGTGCGCTAGTGGCCAAGATTCCCGACGCGACCATCACCCGCATCGTTCGTTACCTGCGGGCGCTCGAGCGCATGGAGGAGGCGGGGCGCGTGCGGACCTCGAGCGAGGAACTCGCCCGACTCACCGGCGTGACCGCATTCCAGGTGCGCAAGGACCTGGCCTACTTCGGGAGCTACGGCACCCGTGGCGTGGGTTACACCGTCCCGATACTGCGGCGAGAGTTGCGGCAGATCCTCGGCCTGGGGCGCAAGTGGCGTCTGATCATCGTGGGCATGGGGCGGCTGGGGCAGGCCCTTGCCGACTACCCCGGCCTGGCTGAGGGTTACGAGCTCGTTGCCGGCTTCGACGTGAACCCCGAGGTAATCGGTCGTACCGCGGGGCCGGTGCAGGTGGAACCGATGGACCGCCTTGAGGAGGTCGTGCGTTCGCGCCATGTCGAGGTGGCGTTGCTCACCGTGCCCGAGGCCCAGGCGCAGCCGGTGGCCGAGCGCCTGGTGCGCGCGGGCGTTCGCGGCATCCTCAACTTCGCTCCGACCGTGCTCAGCCTGCCCGAAGAGGTCGCCGTCGAGAACGTCGACTTCATGGCTGGACTTTCTCGGCTGGGGTTCTTTATGCTGAACCCAAGGTGGCGAGAGGAGATGATGGGATGAAGAAGTACGTCTTGGTTGGTCTTTTTGCGCTCGCGGCAACCCTGCTGGTGCTGGCGGGGTGCAGCAGCTTTAGCTACACGAACCCGATCGGTGTCCCAACAGTGTCCCTGGCCATTGGGGACCGTTCCCTGACCCGTAACACGAACACGGGTCTTTGGAACCTGACCTTCAGTCTGAACGCTTACACCCTTCCGGGCTCGCCAGCCGGGGTCGTCAATAGCTTCGCGCTCCAGAACGGGGGCTCGCTCTCCGCTGGGCTCCGTGTCGAGAGTTGCGGGCAGGAGGTGACTACCGACTGCGGGCCCTTCACTGTAAACTACAGCTTCGAGCTCTCTACATACCCGCCCGAGGGCAGTTACGTCATCACCGCGTTCACCGTGACCGGTCAGAACGGCACGGTTTATGAGCAGCGGCTCGCCGAGCCGCTGGTCATCCACTAGGGTCGGGCACCGTTTTGCGTTAGAGTATCCGACGTGAGCCAGCGACTCGTGGCTGCCGACGCGTCAACTCTGCCCCCTGAGTTCGACCTGCGGCTCAGGGAGCTACTCAGATCCGACGTCGAGTTCATTCAACTAATCGAGGACGACCTGATCACGGCCGGGGGGAAGCGGATTCGCCCCCGGCTCGCCCTATTGGCTTCGGAGGTGTTGGGGGGTGTGCCGCACGCGCTCGAGCTTGCCCTTGCGGTGGAACTCTTGCACTCAGCTACCCTCTTGCACGACGACCTCGTGGACGACGCCGAGACGCGGCGCGGACGCGAGGCGGCCTTTCGCAAGTACGGCAACGCCGTCTCCGTGCTCTCCGGAGACTATCTGCTCAGCCGGGTACTTTTCCTGCTGGCCGAGACCGGCCGGGTAGAGCTGGTGCACCTCTTCGCCGAGGCCGCGCGCCTGCTGGCAGAGGGCGAGGTGTTGCAGTTTCAGGCGGCGGCCTACCGCGAGTACTCCGAGGCGCAATACTACCGGATCATCGAGAGCAAGACGGCCGCACTCATGCGCGCGGCCACCGAAGGGGCCGCCCTGTTGGGCGATGCGCCTCGCACCCTGCGCAAGGCGCTTGCCGCTTACGGGCGCGCCTACGGCCTGGCTTTCCAGATGCGCGACGACTACCTCGACCTCATGGGCGAGGAAGCCCGGCTTGGCAAGCCGGTGGGGGGCGACGTACGAGAGGGCAAGGTGACCCTCATCGCTCTTTGGCTCCTTGAGGCGCACCCCGACGAGGTGGAGCCGATCCTCTTGCGGCGCGGGCGCGAACCTGGGGACGTGGAACGCTTGCGTAGGCTGGCTGAGGTCAGCGGTGTGGCCGCTCGTGTGGTGGCCGCCATCGAGGAACGGGTGGAGGAGGCTCGCCGGGCCCTTGCAGCCCTGCCCGAGGGGCCTGCGCGTGCGGCGTTGGAAGGTTTGGCCCTCGCGGAACTCGAGCGGTTGCAGTAGGATCAAGCGTCATGGCGAGACCAAGGAGGTGCCCATGCTCAAAAGCGCCTACAGGCCTCCCGGCGAGCCGGGGCTCTGGCACGACTTCCTAGCGCAGCTGGAGCGAACCCTGGCTCAGGTGGAGGCCCATCCCGCGACAGTGGAGTACCTGATCCACCCCCGAAGAACGGTAGCACTGACCGTACCGGTACAGCTCGACGACGGTACGGTTCATTTTTTCAGCGGCTACCGCGTCGTCCACAACATCGCCCTCGGTCCGGCCCGCGGAGGCGTGCGCTTCCATCCGCGCGTCTCGATGGGACAGACGGTGGGGCTCGCGGCCATCGCCACCGTGCAATCGGCCATCTTTCATCTGCCCTACGGCGGGGCTGCGGGCGGGGTGGCGGTGGACCCACGGCGGCTTTCTAAGGGGGAGCTGGAGCGTCTGACCCGGCGCTACGCCGCCGAACTGGTGGACGTGATCGGCCCCGACAAGGACATCCTGGGGCCCGATTTGGGCACTGGTGAGCGCGAGATGGCCTGGATGATGGACACTTTCTCCACCAATCGCGGTTTCACCGAGCCTGGCGTCGTCACCGGCAAGCCCCCGCAGCTCGGGGGCGTTTCCAAGCGTGGCGAGGCCGTGGGGCGTGGGGTTCTCTACGCGGTGGAGACCTTCGCCGAGTTCAAGGACCTGCGCCTCGAAGGGAGCACCGTGGCCGTGCAGGGCTACGGCAAAATCGGCCGCGCGGTGGTGCGCCTCTTCGCCGAGGCGGGTGCCCGGGTGGTGGCCGTCTCCGACGAGTGGGGCGCGGTCTACAACCCCGAGGGACTCGATCATAAAACTCTGCTTGCCCACTTCAAGGAGACCGGCCGGGTCGAGGGTTTTTCCGGCGCCCACACCATCGGGCGCGAGGCGCTGGTGGGGCTCGAGGTAGACTTCCTCATCCTGGCCGCGGTGGAGGGCGTGCTTCACGAGGGAAACGTGGAGCAGGTTCGCGCCGGAGTCGTGGTCGAGTCGGCCGTGGGGGCGATCACCGCCGAGGCCGACGAGCACCTGCGCCAGCGGGGCGTGCCGGTGATCCCCGACGTGCTGGTCGGCGGCGGGGGGCTGACGATGGACTACCTAGAGTGGGTCCAGAACTTTTCGATGTTCAACTGGTCGGACGACCGGGTTTGGCTAGCGATGCAGCGCCGGGTCTCGCAGACCCTGCGCGAGGTCTGTGAGTACGCCGAGGACCAGGAGATTGACCTGCGCCTGGCCTCGTACGTCTTGGGCGTGGACCGCATCAACGTGGCCACGCACATGCAGGGGGTGTATCCATGAAGAGCGAACCGCTGTCCTACCTCCCCGCGGGCGATCAGGGGCCCTGGGGCATCTACCTGGAGCAGGTGGAGCGCGTGACGCCCTACCTGGGCAAGCTTTCCTACTGGGTGGACACCCTTAAGCGGCCCAAGCGCGTGCTGATCGTGGACGTGCCCATTCACCTGGATGACGGCACGGTCATGCACTTTGAGGGTTACCGAGTCCAGCACAACACCTCGCGTGGCCCCGCCAAGGGCGGTGTGCGCTACCACCAGGATGTCACGCTTTCCGAGGTGATGGCCCTGGCCGCTTGGATGAGCATCAAGAACGCCGCGGTGGGGCTGCCCTATGGTGGCGGTAAGGGCGGCATCCGGGTGGACCCGACCAAGTTCTCGCCCAGCGAGATCGAGCGCATTACCCGCCGCTACACCTCCGAGATTGGCATCCTCATCGGCCCCAAGAAAGACATCCCCGCACCAGACGTCGGCACTGGCCAGCGGGAGATGGCCTGGATGATGGACACCTATTCGATGAATGTGGGGTCCACCACTCCTGGCGTGGTCACCGGCAAGCCCATCGCTATCGGGGGCTCGCTGGGGCGACAGGACGCCACCGGCAACGGCGTTTTCTTCACCGCCGCCGCGGCGGCCGAGAAGATCGACCTGCCCATCGAGGGCAGCCGCGTGGTGCTGCAGGGCTTCGGTAACGTGGGCAACGCTGCGGCGCGCGCTTTCTACGACCACGGCGCCAAGATCGTGGCTGTCTCCGACGTGACCGGCGCGATCATCAACGAAAAGGGTATCGACCCATACGACCTACTTGAGTACGTCCAGAAGTCCGAGACCCGCGGCGTCCTCGGCTACCCCAAGGCCGAGCCACTGCCGGCGGCCGAGCTCTTCGCAGTCTCCTGCGAGTTCCTTGTACCGGCGGCGCTCGAGCGCGTGATCACCGAACAGAACGCCTGGAAGGTGGACACCCGCATCGTGGTGGAGGGCGCGAACGGCCCCACTACCCCCGCGGCCGACGACATCCTGGCCGAGCGCGGCATAATCGTCGTCCCCGACGTCATCGCCAACGCCGGGGGCGTGACCGTCTCCTACTTCGAGTGGGTGCAGGACTTCAACTCCTACTTCTGGACCGAAGAAGAGATCAACCAAAACCTCGAGCGCGTACTGCGCGAGGCCTTTGAGGCTGTCTGGCAGGTGGCGCAGGACCGCAAGGTCACGCTCCGTACCGCCGCCTACATCGTGGCGGCCACCCGCATTCTCGAGGCGCGCGCGCTGCGCGGACTCTACCCATAGCCCGCTTTTCGCCATCGCCCCGGCCTGCCCATCTGGGCCGGGGTTTTCGCTGTCGCGCCCGCTGGGCTAAGCTACGAACGTGACGCGTCCGCAACCGGCTGATCCCGAGCGGCCCCGCTGGGGCCGCGTGACCCTGAAGCCGTTTCACGAGGGGTTGACGCCGAGGGAATGGCGGGGGTTCTGGGAGAGTTTTCGCGACCCGGAGATCGCCCGCTGGAACGGCAATCGTCCGCTGAAGATGCCGCTGTGGCTCTTCAAGCGCATCGTCATGGGGGAGGTGCGGCGGGGTGACCGCATCGGGTTCGTGATCCTCGACGAGCAGGGGGGTTGGCTGGGGACGCTCGAGCTCTACGACCTGAAGGAGTGCGAGGCCACCCTCGGCATCATCCTCGGCCGTAAAGACCGCTGGGGCCAGGGCTACGGGCGCGAGGCGGTGCGGGCGGCGCTCGGCTACGCCTTCGGCCGGATGGGGCTTGAGCGCGTCAAGCTGCGCACCTTCGCCCACAACGAGCGGGCGCGGCGCGCCTTCCGCGCCGCCGGCTTTCGCGAGGTGGGCGAGGTCGAGCTCCCGGGCGGCAAGAAGGACGTGCTCATGGAGGCCAGGCCGGAGGACCTCGAGCCGTGAAGCTGCTCGTGGCGGACGACGTGCACCCGCGTTACCTGGAGGGCCTTGACCCGGGGGTGCGGGTGGTGCGCTGGGCCGAGGGGCCACCGCCGCCGGAGGCGGAGGACGCCGAGTTCCTGGTGGCGACGCGCACCTGGATGCTTCCCCATCTGGATGTGCTCCGGGGGCTCGAGGTGGTCCAGACGCTCTCCGCTGGGGTGGACTGGATCGCAGAGCACGTTCCCCCTGGCGTTACGCTTGCCGATGGCCGTGGCGTTCACGACGTGGCGGTGAGCGAATGGGTGCTGACCGCGTTGCTCGTACTAGCCAAGAACGTACCCGCGCTGGTCGAGCGCCAGCGCGCGGGCGAGTGGGACCGGGAGGCCCGCCCCCGGGAGCTCTGGGGGCATGAGGTTGCGATCCTGGGCTACGGATCGATCGGCCGCGCGGTGGCGGCGCGGCTCGCGCCGTTCGGGGTGCGGGTGCTGCCGGTGGCCCGCCGCCCCAGGCCCGGCGTGGAGACGCTGGAGGCGCGGGCACGTTGGCTCGCGCGGGTGGACGCGGTGGTGCTGCTTTTGCCGCTCACCCAAGAGACGCGGGGGCTGGTGGACGCCGGGTTCCTCTCGGCGATGAAGCCGGGCGCCTGGCTCGTCAACGCCGGCCGCGGCGCCCTTGTGGAGACGGGCGCACTCCTGGAGGCGCTGCACGCTGGCCGTGTCCGCGCCGCCGTTGACGTGACCGACCCCGAGCCGCTGCCTCCGGAACATCCGCTATGGCGCGCGCCTGGCGTTTGGATCACGCCCCACCTGGCGGGTAGCTCGCCGCGCTTGCGCGAGCGCGGCTTCGCGCTGGTGCGGGCCCAGGTAGCACGCTACCTACGAGGTGAGCCGCTGTTCAACCGCGTGGTCGAGGGTTACTGAGGCGTCCCACAGGCGGCGGTAGAATGAGGCCGGAGCGAGATGGACTTCGACCTCAAGCGCTACTTGCGCGAGCATTACCAGGTTTTTGGCCCGGTGGCGCCGGCCCGTTTTGAAAGCGAGCTGGCCAAGCGCATCGGCGCCCCCAAGAAGCGCAAGCCGGTGCTGGCGGCCTGGTCGGCATACCTGCGCGAGCCCGGGCGCGAGGGGGTGCGAAGTTTCTACCAGCGCACGCTCACCGCCGCGCCCCGGCGGCTCGAGCCTCTCGTCTACGCCCTGCACTATCCTTTTTTGCAGTTCTACGTCCAGGAGGTGCTCGGCTTCCTGCCCGAACGGGGCCGGGTGCTGGAGGTGGGCGCGTATACCGGAGCGCTGGTGCACGCGCTGGCGCAGTTGCGCCCCGAGATGGAGTGGCACGCGCTCGAGCCGCTTCCTCAGGCGGTCACGCGCGGCCGTGAGGTGGGCGCGCAGCTGGGGCTTGAGGTGGCGTGGCACGAGGGCTGGTGGGAGGAGTTCGCGCCCGCCGAGCCCTACGACGCGGTGTTGCTGCTCTCGGTGCTGCCCGAGGGGCATTTGCGCGAGGACATGCCACCCGAGATCGAGGACGAGACTGCCTTCTACCGCACATTTGCGCTCTGCGAGCGCCTGGGGCGGCTGGCGTCGGTGCTGCGACCCGGCGGACGGGTGGTCTACGGCCACGGGCCCTTCCTGGGCAAGAACCCGCAGGCCTTCGCCCGCCTGCTCGAGCGTATGGGCTTTGGCGAGGTCGCGCTCGCGGGTGGGGGTGACTACGTGCTGGTGAGCGGGCGCATGCCCGAGCGGCTGCGGCCCGCTGGGGTGGCGCCACAGCGTGCGGCGGTCCGTCCACGCGAGGAGGCGGCACCCGCGCGCGACGTGTTGGCCGTGGCGCGGGCGCAGCTGGAGCGCGGCGAGGCGGAGGCGGCGCTCGCGGTGCTGGAGGGGGCCCAAGGGGCCGAGGCCGCCGCTTTGCGAGGCCGCGCGCTGGCCGCTCTGGGGCGCTGGCGCGAGGCAGAGGGGGCGCTGGCCCAGGCCAAGGGTGCCCAGGCGCGGGCGCTGCGCGCGCTGGCGCTGGTGGAGCTGGGGCGAGGCGGGGAAGCCATCGCCCAGCTGGAGGCGCTCGCGGGTGAGGCCGAGGTTTATCGCACTGCGCTGGCGCGGGCTTATGCCCAGGCGGGCCGGCTCGACACGGCCCTGCGCGCCTTCGCTCAGCTGGAGGGGGCCCGCCCGCCCGAGCTCGAGCGCGTGCTCGAGCGCTACGCCGAACGCCTCTTCCGCGATCTGCGCGAGGGTCGGCTGGTGGAGGTGAGCCGCCGGGTCGAGTACGCCGAGGACCTCTCGCCTGAGTTCCTCACACGCGAGCTGCTTTACCTGGGGCTCCACGCCGCGCTGGGGCAGAGGCTGTGGGGCCGAGCTGAGCGCTACGCCCGCCGGCTCTACGACTTGGGCGAGGTGAGCGGGGCCGTGGGCCTGGCGCTGGCGCGGCTGCGCCTGCGCGGGGCCGAGGAGGTGGAAGCGGTGGACCGGGCGGCGCTGGAGGAGGTGGAGCCCTACCTCACCGACGCCGCCGCCCGCAGTGAGGATGCCCTGGCGCTCTTGGCGCTGGGCCGCCTGCGCGCTGAGCAGGGGCGTTACGAGGAGGCGCGGCGGTTGCTCGAGAAGGCGGCGCGCGCCGCCCGCGGTGCTCCGGTGGGAGCGGCTTACCGCCTGCTGGCCGAGGTGCTCGAGCGGTTGGACGCACCCCTCGACGTCGTCTTGGGGGCGCACAAGCGCGCTCACGCCTTCCGCCCTTACCCGCCGCAGCAACTGTTGGCGATGGCGCGGCGGGCCGCTGAGGCGGGGGAGAAGGTGCTGGCGCGGGAGTTTCTGGGCGCGTTGCGGGAGACCGGCCTGGGCGATTTGGATGCGGAGTGCTTCGACGAGCTGGTGCAGCTCATCGAGTCGCTCGAGGGGGCCTGGGAGGCCTTCCGGGTGCTCTGGGGCGCGCTCGCCCACACCCCCGCGGCCAGCCTGGAGGCGCTGGAGCGCGCCTATCGGCTCTCGCGCCCCTTCGCCGCGGCCGAGGAAGCCGAGGAGGCACTGGCTGCCTACGTGGGGGCGCTCAACCAGCAGGGCCGCGCCGAGGAGGCGCTGGCGGTGCTCGAGGCCGAGGTGGCGCGCCGGCCGCACGTGCTCGAGTTGATCTTCGACCTGGCCGAACAGCACGAGCGGCTGGGCCGCTTCGAGGAGGCCCACCAGGTCTGGAAGCGGGCGCTGGACGTGGCCTACTATCGCGAAAAAGATCTCGACCTAGCCCGCGAGGTGCTGCGCAACCTGCTCTTTCTCAACCACCACGATCCCGACCTGGAGCTCTACCTCGAGGAGCTCAAGGCCACCTCCGCCAAGCTGGCGGAGCTCGAAGGCACGCCCGACCCGCTCGCGGGGCAGACCGCGGAGGATGTGCGGGCCTCGGGTCTGCCGCGCTTCTCGGGCGAGTACCTGATCGTGCTGGGCGGGCACACCCAGCTTCGCAGCCGCCTCAAGCCGCGGCTGGAGGCGCTGGGCCTCAGGGTCGACTGGTTCGACTCCGACTCCACCACCGCCGCGCGCGAGAGCCTGCGCCGCATCCAGAGCCGCCTGGGCCGCGCCCACGGGGTGATGATCGTCAGTTCCTACGTGGGCCACGACCTCTCCGAGCCGGTGCGGGCCGAGGCGCAGGCGCTGGGCGTGCCGGTCTACATCACCCCCGGCCGCGCCCGTGGCGTGACCGGGCTGATGCGGGCTTTGGCCGAGTTTGCGCCCGAGATCATCAAGCAGGCGCTCGGCTAGGCGCCGGCTGGTATGATGAGCGGCGATGACGCAGGAAACCCCCATCGAACAGCTTGCGATCAACGCCATCCGCTTCCTCGCAGCCGACGCCGTCGAGGCGGCGAAGTCCGGCCACCCGGGCATGCCCATGGGCGCGGCGCCCATGGCCTACGTGCTCTGGCACGACTTCCTCAAGCACAACCCCGCCGACCCCGCCTGGCCCGACCGAGACCGCTTCGTGCTCTCGGCCGGCCATGGCTCTATGCTGCTCTACGCGCTCTTGCACCTCACAGGCTACGACCTGCCGCTTGAGGAGTTGAAGCGCTTCCGTCAGTGGGGCTCCAAGACCCCGGGCCATCCCGAGTTCGGCCACACCCCGGGCGTCGAGGTGACCACTGGTCCCCTGGGCCAGGGCATCAGCACCGCGGTGGGGCTGGCGCTGGCCGAGCGCAAGCTCGCGGCCGAGTTCAACCGCGACCGCTTCGAGATCGTGGACCACTACACCTACGTGATCGCCTCCGACGGCGACCTCATGGAGGGTATCTCCAGCGAGGCTTCGAGCCTCGCAGGGCTGTGGAAGTTAGGCAAGCTGATTGTGTTGTGGGACGACAACCACATTTCGATCGACGGCCCCACCGACCTGGCCTTCCGCGAGGACGTCCTGGGCCGTTACAAGGCCTACGGCTGGCAGACCCTCTTCGTCGAAGACGGCAACGACACCGACGAGATCCGCGCCGCCATCGAGGTGGCGCGCGCCAACACCTCCGCGCCCACGATCATCGCGGTGCGCACCCACATCGGCTACGGCAGCCCCAAGCAGGACACCCCCGAGGCCCACGGCGCGCCGCTGGGCGAGGAGGCGCTCGCCGCGGCGCGCGAGAAGCTGAGCTGGCCCTACCCACCCTTCGAGATCCCCGACGAGGTCTACGCTCACTTCCGCCCCGCGCTCGACAAGGGCGTGGCGGCGCAGGAGGCCTGGGAACAGCGGTTCGAGGCCTACAGCTGGGAGCACCCCGAGCTGGGCGAGGCCTTCACCCGCCGGGTGGTGCAACGCACCCTGCCCGGGGGCTGGCGTGAGCGTTTGCCGCGCTTCGAGCCCGAGCAGAAGATAGCCACCCGCAAGGCCAGCGGCCAGGTGCTGGCGGCGCTCTCGCCCTACCTGCCCGAGCTGCTGGGCGGCTCGGCCGACCTGACGCCCTCGAACAACACCAAGGCGCCCGACATGGCCGATTTCTCGCCCGACAACCCCACGGGCCGCTACATCCACTACGGCGTGCGCGAGCACGCGATGGGCGCAATCATGAACGGCCTGGTGCTGCACGGGGGCTACCGCCCCTACGGCGGCACCTTCCTGGTCTTCTCCGACTACATGCGCGGCGCGGTGCGGCTCGCTGCCCTCATGGGCACGCCCACCGTCTTCGTCTGGACCCACGACTCGATCGCCATCGGCGAGGACGGCCCCACCCACCAGCCGGTGGAGCACCTGATGAGCCTGCGGGCGATGCCGAACCTGTGGGTGATCCGGCCCGCCGACGCCAACGAGACGGCGATGGCCTGGCGGATGGCGCTTGAGCGCAGCGACGGGCCAACCGCCCTCGTGCTCACCCGCCAGGGGCTGCCGGTGCTCGATCGCGAGCGCTACGCCCCCGCCGAGGGCGCGCTGCTGGGCGGCTACGTCCTCAGCGAGCCCGAGGTGGCGCCGCAGGGCGTGATCGTGGCCAGCGGCAGCGAGGTGGCGCTAGCGCTCGCCGCGCAGGAGCGGCTGGCCGCCGAGGGCGTGCCGGTGCGCGTGGTGAGCCTGCCCTGCTTCGAGGCCTTCGAGGCCCAGGACGCGGCTTACCGCGAGCGCGTGCTGCCGCCCGAGCTGCCCACCCTCGCCGTCGAGGCCGGGGCGACGCTGGGTTGGGAGCGCTACGCCGACGACGTGGTCGGCCTCGACCGCTACGGCGCGAGCGCGTCGGGGGAGGTGGTCTACCGCGAGTACGGCTTCACGCCCGAGAACGTGGCGGAGCGGATGAAGGCCTTGTTGGAAGGGTAGGCGAAGGGTATGAAGCGGGTCGTTAGCGTATCCATCGGTTCTTCGAAGCGGAACGCCAAGGCCGAGGTCGAGCTGCTGGGTGAAACCCTCGTGCTCGAGCGCGTGGGCACCGACGGCAGCTTCGAGAAAGCCATCAAGCTCATCCAGCGCTACGACGCCGACCCCGAGGTGGCGGCGATCGGGCTGGGGGGCATCGACCTCTACCTCTACGCGGCGGGCCGGCGCTACACGATTCGCGACGCCCTCAAGCTGGCCCGGGCGGCCAAGCAGACCCCGGTGGTGGACGGCTCGGGGCTCAAGCACACGCTCGAGCGCAAGGTGGTCGCCGACCTCGACGTCGAGATCGGTTGGAGGGGCCGCAAGGTGGTCATGACCTCGGCGGTGGACCGCTTCGGTATGGCCGAGGCGCTGTGGGACCACGGCGCCGAGATGGTCTTCGGCGACCTCATCTTCGGCGTGGGGCTGCCCGTGCCCATCCACACCCTCAGCGGTCTGCGCCTGCTGGCGCGCATCCTGCTCCCCGTCTTCACCCGGTTGCCTTTCAAGATGATCTATCCCACGGGCGAGAAGCAGGAAAAGCAGATCCAGGACTGGCGCCGCAAGTACTACGACTGGGCCGAGGTGGTGGCGGGCGACTTCCTCTACATCAAGCGCTTCATGCCTGACCGTATCGACGGCAAGATCGTCCTCACCAACACCACCACCCCCGAAGACGTCGAGATGCTGCGCGAGCGGGGCGCGGCCATGCTGGTGACCACCACCCCGCGGCTGAACGGCCGCAGCTTCGGCACCAACGTCATGGAGGGACTCTTCGTGGCCCTCGCCGGCAAGTTCCCCCTGAGCGAGCAGGACTACCTCGATTACATCGAAAAACTGGGCCTGGGGCCCAACATCACCCGTTTTTCCGAGCCGTCATAGAATAAGCGAAGGAGGCAAAACCGGATGATCAGCGTTACCGACCTCAGACCGGGTACCAAAGTGGAGATGGACGGCGCGCTCTGGGAGTGCGTCGACTACCAGCACCAGAAGATCGGCCGCGGCGGCGCCAAGGTGGTGGCCAAGTTCAAGAACCTCGAGACGGGCGCCACCGTCGAGCGCACCTTCAACTCGGGTGAGAAGCTCAAGGATATCTACGTCGAGGCCCGGGAGATGCAGTACCTCTACCCCGAGGGCGGGGAGCTCGTGCTCATGGACCTGGAGACCTACGAGCAGTACCACGTTCCCCGGGCGGCCGCGGGCGACGCGGCCAAGTTCCTCAAGGAGGGCATCACCCTCATCGGCGACGTCTACAACGGGCGCGTCATCAAGGTGACCCCGCCCACGGTGGTGGAGCTCGAGGTGGTCGAGGCCCCGCCGGGCATCAAGGGCGACACCGCCTCGGGCGGCTCCAAGCCCGCGACCCTCGAGACCGGAGCGGTGGTCAACGTACCGCTCTTCATCGAGGCGGGCGAGGTGATCAAGATCGACACCCGCACCGGCGAGTACGCTGGCCGGGCCTAGGAGGTGGGCGTGAACCCCAAGGAGATCAAGGCCATCCTGCAGGCGATGGTCGCCACCGAGACCGACGAGCTGACCCTCGAGACCCCCGACTACAAGCTGACCGTGCGCCGGCGCCTGCCGCCCCCGGCGGCTCCCGCACCGGCGCCGGCCCCCGCCGTTGGCGCGCCCCCGCCCCCACCGCCGCCCCCGGCGGCCGCGCCCGAGGCGGTGGCACCCGCTTCCGCGCCCGTTGAGGCCGCGCCCGAGGCGGGTGCGGAGGAGGGCGACTGCCCGGGCTGCGTCGAGATCACCGCGCCCATCGTGGGCACCTTCTACCGCAAGCCCGCGCCCGACGCCGAGCCCTTCGTCAACGTGGGCGACCGGGTGGAGAAGGGGCAGGTCGTCTGCATCATCGAGGCGATGAAGCTCTTCAACGAGATCGAGTCCGAGGTCTCCGGCATCGTCCGCAAGGTTCTGGTCGAGGACGGCGAGCCCGTCGAGTACGGCCAGCCGCTCTTCCTCGTCGAGCCGGCGTAGGGGGCGTATGTTCAAGAAAGTCCTCATCGCCAACCGCGGCGAGATCGCGCTGCGCATCCTGCGCGCGGCCCGCGAGCTGGGCGTGCGTACCGTGGTAGCGCACTCCAAGGCCGACGCCGACAGCCTGCCGGTGCTGCTGGCCGACGAGGCCATCTGTATCGGCCCGGCGAGCCCGCAACAGAGCTACCTCAACATCCCCAACATTCTCTCGGCGGCGATCATCAGCGGCGCCGACGCCATCCACCCCGGCTACGGTTTTCTGGCCGAGAACGCCCAGTTCGCTGAGATGACCGCCGAGCACGGCATCACCTTCATCGGCCCCACGCCCGAGAACATGCGCATGCTGGGCGACAAGGCCACCGCCCGCCGCATCGCCCGCGAGGCGGAGGTGCCGGTGGTGCCGGGCACCGACGCGCTGGAGAGCGTGGAGGAGGCGTTGGCGGCCGCCTCGGAGATCGGCTACCCCGTCATCCTCAAGGCTTCCGCCGGCGGCGGTGGCCGTGGCATGCGCGTAGTCCACAACCCCGAGGACCTCGAGAACGCCGTGCTGCAGGCCCAGGAAGAGGCGCGTGCCGCCTTCGGCAACCCCGAGATCTACCTGGAGAAATACGTCGAGGAGCCTAAGCACGTCGAGGTCCAGGTGCTGGGTGACGGCGAGCGGGTGGTGCACCTGTGGGAGCGCGACTGCTCGATACAGCGGCGTCACCAGAAGCTGCTGGAGGAGGCACCTTCGATCCTGCCTGACGAGGTGCGACAGGGCCTGGTCTCGGCCGCGGTCAAGCTGGCCGAGCACATCGGTTACGTCTCCGCGGGGACGCTCGAGTTCCTGGTGGACCGCGAGGGCAACTACTACTTCATCGAGATGAACACCCGCATCCAGGTGGAGCACCCGGTCACCGAGATGATCACCGGGGTGGACCTGGTGGCCGAGCAGTTCCGCATCGCCGCCGGCGAGGGGCTGCGTCTGCGCCAGGAGGAGATCGAAGCCCGCGGTCACGCCATCGAGGTACGCGTCAACGCCGAGGACCCCGACCGCAACTTCCGCCCCTCGATCGGCAAGGTGGAGACGGTACTCTGGCCCGGGGGCACGGGCGTGCGGGTGGACTCGCACGTCTACACCGGCTACGCCATCCCCAGCCACTACGACTCGCTGATCGCCAAGGTGATTGTCTGGGCCGAGGACCGCGAGGCCGCGATCCAGAGGATGAAGCGCGCCCTGGCCGAGACGGTAGTGGACGGTCCCGGCCTCAAGACCACCATCCCCTTCCACAAGAAGGTGCTCGACAACGCCTTCTTCCGGCGCGGCGCGATCTACACGAACTTCATCGCCCGCCGCATGTCGGAGTGAGGGCCGGTGCGGTAAGGTAAGGCCATGGTGGACTACGAGCTCAGCGACTCGGCGATCGTCGGCATCATCACCCTGAGCCTCGAGGGGCTCGAGGGCGCGCGCCTCGCCAGCGGCGGGAGCCGCAGCGTGGGCGACGTGCTCTCGGGGCGGCGCGGCCGCGCCGTGCGCATCGCGCGGGAGGAGGGACGCATCCGGGTGGAGCTGCAACTCGTCGCCCGCTACGGCGAGTCCCTGCGCGAGCTGGCGGAGCGGGTCCAGCGCACCGTGCAGGACGTGCTCACGGCGACCACGGGGCTCAAGGTCGAGGCCGTGGACGTGGTCTTCGTGGACGTGACCGCCGAGGGGGAGCATGCGGCGTAAGGCCCGGGAGCTGGCGTTTCGGGTGCTGTTCGAACACGCCCAGGGGGACGTTCCCCTCGAGGAGGCGTGGAACCACGCCCTCGCGGCGATGGACGAGACCGACGACGAGCCCCTCGATGCCGAGGGGCGCGCGTTTGCCCGCCGTTTGGTGTGGGGCTACGCCGAGCACGCGGACGAGGTGGACCGGATCCTCGCCGAGACCGTCGAGGGCTGGGACTTCAACCAGATGTCCAAGACCGACCTGACGGTGCTGCGCCTGGCGACCTACGAGATGCTCTACGAGGCGACGCCCTTCGCGCCGCTGATCGAGGTGGCCGTGCGCATCGCCGGCAAGTACGGCGGCGAGGACTCGGGCAAGTTCGTTAACGGCGTGCTGGCGCGGCTCAAGCGCCGGGTGGACGCGGGCGAGCTGACCACGGTGCCCAAGCAGGACTGAAAGGAGACAGCGACGTGCCCACACGCATGAGCGGTCACGAGGTGGCGAAGGCGGTGTACGCGGAGCTGCACGAGGTGCTGGAGCGCCTGCCCTATACCCCGGCGCTGCGGGTGGTGCGCCTGGGCGAGGACCCGGCCTCGGTGTCCTACACCCGCCTCAAGGACAAACGCGCGCGCGAGCTAGGGATGGACAGCAAGGTGCTGGCGCTGCCCGAGTCGACATCGCAGGAGGAGCTTCTGGGGCTCATCGCCGAGCTCAACGCCGACCCGCAGATCGACGGCATCCTGGTGCAGCTGCCCCTGCCCGGGCACGTGGACCCTCAGGCGGTGATCGAGGCCATCGATCCGGCCAAGGACGTGGACGGCTTCCACCCCTTCAACGTGGGACGGGTCTGGACCGGGGGTCGGGCGCTGCGCCCCTGCACGCCCGCGGGCATCGTGCGCATGCTTGACCACTACGGCGTCGCGCTCGAGGGCAAGGAGGCCGTGATCTTGGGGCGCAGCAACATCGTGGGTAAGCCGCTGGCCGCGCTGCTGCTGGCGCGCAACGCCACCGTGACCGTGGCCCACTCCCGCACCCGTGACCTGGCGGCGGTGACCCGCCGGGCGGAGGTGCTGGTGGCCGCGGTGGGCCGTCCGCGCTTCATCACCCCGGAGATGGTGCGCGAGGGCGCGGTGCTGGTGGACGTGGGCATCAACCGCGTCGGCGAGGACCTGGTGGGCGACATCGACCCCGAGGCGCACGTGAAGAGCTCGGCTTACACGCCCGTTCCCGGCGGGGTGGGCCCGATGACCGTGGCCATGCTGTTGGCCAACACCGTCGAGGCGGCGAGGTGGCGCCGGGGATGAACGCGCTCCTCCAAAACGACGTGCTCTGGGCGGCCGTGCTGGCCAACGTGGTGGCGCAGTCGCTTAAGCTGATCGTCTACTACCTGCTCGAGCGCCGCTGGAGCTGGGAGCGCCTGCTCGAATCGGGGGGCATGCCCAGCAGCCACTCGGCGATGGTGACCGCACTGGCCACGGGGGTGGGGCTGGAGGCGGGGCTCGAGAGCCCGCTCTTTGCGGTGGCCCTGGTCTTCGCCCTCATCGTGATGTACGACGCCACCGGCATCCGCCGGGCCGCGGGCCAGCAGGCCGAGCTCCTCAACGACCTGGTGGAGGAGCTGCGTGCCGTCTTGCACGAGGGCTTCAAGCCCAAGCCGCTCAAGGAGCTGCTGGGGCATACCTACCTGGAAGTGGTCATGGGCACGCTCCTGGGGGTGAGCGTGGCCTGGGCCTTTCTCCACCGTTAGCGGGTAAACTTGTCCCATAGAGGTCTGATAATATTGAACCGAGTATAACGAGGGGGTGGCTATGCTGACGCCGTTCGAAAAGGTCCTGTTCGTACTCGCGGTTCTCGCCTCGGCCTACTTCGGGGGCATCGGGTTCTACCGGGTGATCCGCGCCGTGTTGCGCGGTAAGCCGGCCCCGGGGCGCCTCGACCGCCTTCCCGAGCGCATCGGGCACGCGCTGTGGCTCTTCATCACCCAGCAGACCGTCTTCAAGCGGCGTCCGCTGGTCTCCACCCTGCACGCTATGGTCTTCTACGGCTTCATGTACTACATGGCCGTGAACGTGGTGGACGTGCTCGAAGGCATGTTCGGCCTCCACGCGGTGGGCGGCTGGTGGAACCCCTACAACCTCCTCGCGGACCTACTCACGGCCTCAGTGCTCATCGGGATCATCGGCCTGATGATCCGCCGCTTCGTCCTCAAGCCGCCCGAGTTCGTCTTCAACCCCCGGGTCAAGCTGCACGAGAAGGTGGCTGCGGGCATCCCCCGCGACTCGGCGATCGTCGGCGCCTTCATCACCTTTCACGTGGGCTCGCGGCTGCTGTCGAAGTCGGCGCAGCTGGCGCTCGAGGGCACCGACCCCTACCAGCCGGTGGCCTCCACCATCGCGGGCTGGCTCGGAGGCATGAGCGAGAGCTCGCTGGTGGTCATGGAGCACGTTTTCTGGTGGTTCGCCATCGGCTCGATCCTCGCCTTCATCCCCTACTTCCCGCGCAGCAAGCACATCCACCTGATGGTGGCCGCCTTCAAGCTCACCTTCCGCACCGACAAGCCGGGCGTGCTCGACCCCATCGACTTCGAAGACGAGTCGGCCGAGTCGTTTGGCGTGGCCAAGCTCGAGGACTTCAGCTGGCCCCGTCTCATCGATCCCTACGCCTGCATCATGTGCAACCGCTGTGCTGACGTCTGCCCGGCCAACGTCACCGGCAAGTCGCTCAACCCGGCGGCGTTGATCATCAACGAGCGTTACGAGCTCAACGACATCCTCCCCGCCTTCGCCGCGGGCGAGGCGAGCCCGCGCCCGCTGCTCGAGTTCGCGCTCGACGCCGACGCGCTGTGGTCGTGCACCACCTGTATGGCCTGCGTGGAGGTCTGCCCGGTGGGTAACGAGCAGATGTTGCACCTGGTGGACATCCGGCGCGAGCGGGTGCTCATGGAGGGCGACTTCCCCGCCGAGTTGCAAAACGCCTTCCGCGGCATGGAGCGGGCCGGCAACCCCTGGGGCATCAGCCAGGACAAGCGGCTGGACTGGGTCGAGGGGCTCGACTTCAAGGTACCCACGACCGCCGACAACCCCCACCCCGAGGTGCTCTACTGGGTGGGTTGCGCCGCCAGCTACGACCCGCGGGCCCAGAAGATCGCCCGCAGCATGGCCGAGATCCTGAATGCCGCCGGCGTGGACTGGGCGGTGCTGGGCACGCGCGAGAAGTGCACCGGTGACTCGGCACGGCGCGCGGGCAACGAGTACCTCTTCTTCCAGCTGGCCACTGAGAACGTGGCCACCCTCAACGAGGTGGCGCCGAAGCGGATCGTGACCACCTGCCCCCACTGCATGCATACCATCGGCAACGAGTACCCGCAGTTCGGCGGCGACTACGAGGTGGTGCACCACAGCGTCTTCATCGAGGAGCTCATCGCCACCGGCCGCCTCGACGTCAAGCCGCTCGATAAGGGGCATAAGGCCACCTTCCACGACCCCTGCTACCTGGGCCGCCACAACGGCGAGTACGAGGCTCCGCGCGATGTGGTGGGCGCGCTCGGTTTCGTGGTCGAGGATCCGGAGCGCAACCGCGAGGACGCCTTCTGCTGCGGCGCCGGCGGTGCCCAGTTCTGGAAGGAAGAGGCCGGGGGGGCCGAGCGCATCCCCGAGAACCGTTACCGCGAGCTCGTCGGCACCGGGGCCGAGGTGATCGCCACCGCCTGCCCCTTCTGCACCCAGATGTTCGAGACCGAGGCCGCGAGCGCCGAGAATCCCAAGGAGGTCAGGGATATCGCCGAGCTCGTGGCGGCGGAGCTCAAGAAGAAAGAAGCCTACCTGGGCCACAGCAAGCCCGTGCTGGGCTGAGCGCGAATCGCAAAGCCGCCCGGGGGAGTCCGGGCGGCTTTGGGTCTATACTTGAGTACCCCACTCGGGTATACTGAGCGCATGAGCGAGGAGACCCCCAGCCCGACCCAGGCGGCCGAGAGCACCGAACTGCCCACGAAGGAGCAGATCCTCGAGGCCCTAAAGGTCGTCAAGGATCCGGAGATCCCGGTCAACGTCGTCGACCTGGGTCTGGTGTACAATGTGGACGTCAAGCCCAACGGCATGGTGGACATCGACATGACGCTAACGGCTATCGGCTGTCCGGTGCAGGACATGATCAAGGCCGACGCCGAACTCGCGGTCATGCGCGTTCCGGGCGTCAAGGGCGTGAACGTGGACTTCGTCTGGAGCCCGCCCTGGACGCCGGCCAAGATGACCGAAGAAGGCAAGAAGCAGATGCGCATGTTCGGCTACAACGTCTGAAGCGTTTCGCGCGCGACGGACGGGGGGCGGCGCGGGCCGCCCCGTCTGGTTAGACTGAGACCATGCGCTACACCCGAGAGGAGCTGCTCGAGCTCGAGGACCGCGCGCTCGCGCCCTACGCCATGCGGGCCGCGGCCACGCGCGGGCGCGAGCACCCTGAGCCGGAGTCGGCCTACCGCACGCCCTTCCAGAAGGACCGCGACCGGGTCCTCCACACCACCGCCTTCCGCCGGCTCGAATACAAGACGCAGGTCTTCGTCAACTATGAGGGCGACTACTACCGCACGCGCCTGACCCATACGCTCGAGGTCGCCCAGGTGGCGCGCAGCCTTGCCCGCGCCCTCGGGCTCAACGAGGACCTCGCCGAGGTAGTGGCGCTGGCGCACGACCTCGGGCACCCGCCCTTCGGTCACGCCGGAGAGCGCGTGCTTGCCGACCTAATGGCCGACCACGGCGGCTTCGATCACAACAAGCAGTCGTTGCGCATCGTCACCTGGCTCGAGCGCCGCTACCCCGGTTTCCGCGGGCTCAACCTCACCTGGGAGGTGCGCGAGGGCATCGTCAAGCACGAGACCGTCTACGATCTGCCGTCGGCCGAGGGCTACGAGCCCCAGCTCAGGCCCACCCTGGAGGCCCAGATCGTCAACCTGGCCGACGAGATCGCCTACAACGCCCACGACCTCGACGACGGCCTGCGCAGCGGGCTGCTTGAGCCCCACATGCTCGCGGAGGTGGAGTTGCTGGCCCGGCTGGCGCGCGAGCTGGACCTCGACCTCGAGCGCCTGGGCGAGTTCGACCGCCGGGTCTTCATCCGCGAGCTTTTGGGCTGGATGATCACCGACGTTATCGAGGCCACGGACGCCGCGATCGCGCGCGCGAACGTGCGCACGCTCGAGGACGTGCGCCGCCATCCCGGGGCGCTGGCGGGCTACTCGGAGGCGATGGCCGAGCGCATAGCCGAGCTGCGGCGTTTCCTCTACACCCGGCTCTACCGCCACTACCACATCGTGCGCCAGGTGGCCAAAGCGCGCCACGTACTCGAGCGCCTCTTCGAGGCCTACACCCAGACCCCGGAGATGCTGCCGCCGACCGTGCAGCAAGCGGCCGAGGAAGAGGGGCTCTTCCGTGCGGTCTGCGACTACATGGCGGGGATGACCGACCGCTACGCGCTTGAGGAGTACGCGCGTCTCTTCGACCCCTACGGGCGCTAGCTCGCGGCCTCGGGGGTAGGCGGCGCATGCCCGGGGCGCGGGTTCTTCCAGAGCTCGAGCCCCCGCACCGGCGCGTAGACCTTGATGGGTTCGAGTAGCTCGCCGTCCGGGGCGAAGCGCTGGATGCGGGTGGAGCCGCGACGGGCGGCGTAGACGATGTCCTGGGGATCCACCACGATGTCCACCAGGCTGAGCGGGTCTTCGTTCTGCATGGTGGGCAGGGGCAGGCTCATGATCACCTGGCCGTCGGTGTTGAGCTTGCGGATCTTCTGGGCGTCGGCGTCGAAGATGTAAAGGTGGTCCGCCTCGTCGATGCCCAGGCCCGAGAGCACCCGCAGCTCGTCGGAGCCCCTGCTTTTGCGGAAGGCGAAGCGCGAGAGGTAGCGCCCCTCCAGCGTCAGTCGCTGCACTTGGCGGTTGCCGTAGTCGAGCACGTAGAGGAAGTGGCGGCTCGCCACGATCTTGCGGGGGGTGTCGAACAGGCCCTTGCCCGTACCTTTGCCACCAAAGCGGCTGAGGGGGCGGCCGGTGAGGTCGAAGCGCTGGATTGTGTGGTTTTCGCTGTCGAGCACCAGCAGCTCGCCCAGGTCCGACGAGGTGAGCGAGGCGGGGTAGAGGAACTCGCCGGGCTTGACGCCGTAGGGGCCGATCGAGGCCACGAGCTTGCCCTCGGGGTCGAAGCGGTGGACCATACGGCTCTGACCCGAGCCGTACTCGAAGACGGAGATCCAGATGTGCCCCTCGCGATCGGTGGCCAGGTCGAGCGGGGGCGAGGCGAACATGCCCGGCGCGGAGCCGACCCCGGAGAAGAGCTTGAGGGGGGTGCCGTCGGGCTCGAGCAGGCGAATCGAGCCCCGCTTGGCCTCGGCGGCCACGGCCAGGTAGAAGGGGCGGCCGAGCTCCTGGGTGTCCTTGAACTTGCCCTTCAGCTTCTCGATCACCTCGTCCAGGCTGGGCCGCTTGTCGGCCTCCTTGGCCAGCATGCGCATGATCAGGTCGTTGATGGGCGGGGGGATCTCGGGGTTGAGCTGCTTGGGCGGGGTGGGCAGCTCGTAGATCTGCTGGTGGATCACCGACTCGTAGCCGCCCTGGAAGGGGGCCTGCCCGGTGAGGCTCTCGTAAAAGACAATCCCCAGGCTGTAGATGTCGGAGCGGTGGTCGATGCGCTGGCCCTTGGCCTGCTCCGGGCTCATGTAGACCGGGGTGCCGATGCGCGCCCCGGTGATGGTGAGGCGCGTCAACACCTTGCCGGCGGCGATGCCGAAGTCCATCAGGCGCACGCCCTTGGGGTCGATGCGCCCGTCCTCGCCGATGGCCCCCCGGAGGACCATGATGTTGCCGGGCTTGATGTCGCGGTGGATGATGCCCTGGGCGTGGATGTGGCGCAGGGCGTCGGCTACGTGGCGCATGATGTTGATGGCCGCGGGCACGGTGAGCTGGCGGTTTTCGATCAGGCGGTCGAGCTCCTCGCCGTCGAGGAACTCCATGGCGATGTAGTGGGTGTCGCCGAAGGCGCCGTGGTCGTAGACGCGCACGATATTGGGGTGCTTGAGTTTTTGCAGCACCTCGGCCTCGCGGTGGAAGCGTTTGACGAAGCGGGTGTCGCTGACGAACTTCTCCTGGGGGATCTTCAGCGCCACCATGCGGCCGTCGCTCTTGCGGCGCGCCTTGTAGACCGAGGCCATGCCGCCGATGCCGATGCGGTCGAGGATCTCGTAGCGCTTTTCGAGCTCCGGGGCCGTGGTTTCGTGCAGCGTGGGGTTGCGTCGGACGCGCGGTCCGCGGCTGCGGTGGCTGCGACGCCCACTGCGGCGCGCGCGTCCTCGCGGGCGTAGCGAGAGCGGGTAGGCCACGAGGCCCAGCGCCCCCCAGCCTACCGCCTGCCAGACGAGCCCGCGGGTGTAGCCCAAGAGGGCGACCTCGGCGCCGACCACGCCCACGGTGAGCAGCCCCAGCAAGGCGACGTTGAGCCTGAGCGCCAGCACCAGGGTCAGGAGGAAGAGGGAAAGGGCTACGATCAGTTCGATCATCGTATGCGCACCGCCACGACGGTGATGTTGTCGGTGCCCCCACGTTGCACCGCCTGGGCTGTCCAGTAGTCTACCGCGGATTGCAGGTCCTTATGGTCCAGATCCGCGGTCCACTCCTCCGGGGGCACGAGGTTGTAGAGACCGTCGGTGGCGAAGACGTAGACGTCTCCTTTGTTGAGTTGGACCGGGATGACCTCGAACTCGGCGTCCTCCACCCCCAGCGCCTGGGTCAGCATGTTGCGCCAAGGATGTTCCTCGGCCTCGTAGTGGGTCATGCGGCCCATGCGCACCTGCTGGGCGACCCAGGAGTGGTCCTGCGTCAGCATCTCGAGCTCGCCGCCGCGGTAGCGGTAGGCCCGCGAGTCCCCGATGTGGCCGATGAAGCCCTTGCGGGCGTGCTCGAAGGCGACCAGCGCGGTCATCGTCGTGCCCATCCCGCGGGTCTCGGGGTGCTGGGCCACGTACTTCTGGATGCGCCGCTGGGCCAGGGTGAAGGCTTTGAGCACCAGGCGGTCGAGGGGCACGCTGGGGCGGTGCGAGGCCAGGTGCTCGGCGTAGGCGCGCACGGCTTCGCTCAGGCTGTCGATGGCGATCTTCGAGGCGATCTCCCCGGCTTCGGCCCCGCCCATGCCGTCCGCCACGCCGGCGACCATCAGGGGGCCTTGCGAGGTGGGGTAGACGGCGGCGCGATGGAAATCCTCGTTGTTCCGCCGAACGCGGCCAATATTGGATGCGGTGGCGATTTCCAGTCGTTCGGTCAGGTGCATAAGCCGCGTTACTCCTTACCTTTATAATAACCGTTGAATGAACGTCGAACTGAACGATCTCATCGAACTTTTCGCCTACAAGGTGGACGATCTTGAGGCAGGGCGGGAGCCCAAGGGCGGCACGGGCTCGCTCTTGCACCTGCGCCGCCGACTATTGGAGGCCAAGTTACCCGGTCCGCTCGCCAAGCGCTTTCGTGAGATCGACCGCCGCTACCGCGCCGCCCAGGAGCAGGGCCCGCCCCCCGCGGCCGCGCACGAGGCGGCGCCCGCCGCGACGGCCGCCGAGGTAGCGGAGATCGACCTGGGCATCGTGGAACTGCCGATCGAAGAGGACGTGTTGCCCGCCGAGGACCAGACCCAAGCACTCCTCCAGGCTTTTGCCGAGGACGTCTACTGGGCCCGGCTGAACCGCGAGCTCGCCCGGGTGGTGCGGGGGCTCACGGGTGGTCGGCGCTACGAGCTGCGGCTCGCCTACGCCTTCTTGCAAAACTTCGAGGCCTACAGCGCCACCCCCAACTTCGCCCGCGACTTCAACCTCTCCAAGTTCACGCTCAGCGAGCCGATCCCGGCGCTCTCGGACCCGCTCGTCACCCTGGACGACGAGGAAATCGCCCTGGCCTTGATGCGCGAGGTCTTCCACATCGCGCTGCGGCTGGGCGATGGCAAGACCTACCCGCTGCCCCTCCCCCCAGAGGGGGTGCTGCCCTACCTGCGGCGCTTCCTGCGTCGGATCGTCGAGACGCCGGAGGCCCTGCCGGTCATGCCGCCGGGCGGCGGGCCCACCAGCGACGAACTCCGCGCCGCCCTCGACGAGGCCCGGCGCAGCGCCCTCACCGCCCACGAGCGGGAGCAGCTGGTGCGCGACCTTGAGGAAAAGCTGCGCGAGGTCGCCGCGCAGGAGCGGCGCATGCGGATGGTGGCCGAGGAGGACCGCCGCCGCTTCTTGGCCGCGGCCGAGCGCCTCACCGCCATCCTGCGGCGTTACCTGCCCGCGCCCCGGGGCGAGGCCGCCTTCCCCGAAGTGCCCGAGCCGCTCGCGAGCGGCGCCGACGCGGGGCCCAAGCTCGACGAGCTGCCCCGCGACGCCACCATGGTGACGCTGCGTCGCGCCCCCACGCGGCTTACCCTCGGTGGGGTGCCGCTTACCCTGAGCGTAGCCGGCGAGCACACCCAGCTCACGGTGGCGGGCGAGGAGTACCCCCTGCGCGAGGGCGAGCCCCTGAGCGTGCCCTACGAGACCTGGGAGGTGTGGGCCTTCTTGCGGGGCGACTACGTGCACGTGCGCCTGGAGATGCGCGAGGGCGCCCAGCTTTCGGCGCTGCTCTCGGAGGGCCGGGTGCTGGCCTACCTCGTCCACCCCCACGCCGACTACGCCTACCTGCGGCTCTTGCGCGCCTTTTCGGCCCGGCTCAAGGGGCCGGTCAACTACGAGGAGTACAGCCCCGAATCGGCCGAGCGCTTCACCGAGGCTCCGCTCGACACCCTCGAGGCCTTCGCGCGCAAGGGGCTCGGAGTGGTCAAGCAGCGGCTGCGCAAGACGCCCGGCGGCCTCAAGCTCCTGCGCGAGGTGGCGGTTTCGCTGGGGCTCGAGCCCGAGGGGCAGAAGCTCCTGCGCGTCCTCTCCGACTGGCTCAACTTCCGTCCGCCCACCCGCGAGACCATGGGCGGCGACCTCGGCATCGCCACCATCGCGGGCGAGCCTGTAAACGTTCAGGCCGGTAACCTGGTCCTCTCGGTGCGCCAGACCGACGACACGGTCTACGTGGGCGCGGCCGGCAGCGTGCCGCGCAAGCTGGGCGACCTGATGGTCTGGCCCCTCGACGACGGCGCGGTGGTGATCGCGCGTGAGGGCAAGCGCCTGGCCCACACGTTTGTGAAGGTTATTTAAAGATTCTGCGGCTCGGTGTGTTCAAGCTAGGGCGTAGAAGGTTCTCCGGTCGGTTATAATCCAGCGTAATGTTGAAGGTATTACAAAACCCCGACTTCGGGCGTTTGTTTGCGTCGCACTTCGTATCCGAGATCGGCAACCAGATCTACCGGATTGCCCTAATGGCCTGGGCCTATCAACTTACCGGATCCCCCGCGCTAGCCGCGGGGGTTATGGTTTTTAGCATGCTCGCCCAGGCGATCGTCGCCCCGCTCGTTGCGCCTCTTGCCGACGTGCGTGAGCGCAAGCGCTTGCTCGTCTTCTCGGAGGTCACCTCTGGCTTCGCGGTGATGCTGCTGCCGCTCTTTTTTATGAACAACATAGTGGGTATCTATTTGGTGGCCTTTCTGGTGGCCGGGGTGCAGCGCCTAGGCGAGCCGGCGGTGATGGCGATCGTGCCCGAGATGGTGGAAAAGGACGACCTGGACGCCGCCAATAGCCTTATCATGCTGCCGCAGCGCAGCCTGGAAATGGTCTTTCTGGGCTTGGCCGGCCTGCTCGTGGCCACGCTGGGGGCGAAGGCGGCGTTCTGGATCGACGCCGCCTCGTTCTTCCTGGCTGCGCTGGTGCTCTTGGGCATGCGCGACTTTCCCGCCAAGGACGAGCCCTCGGGCAGCTACTGGAGTATGGTGGTGGACGGCCTTTCCTACATCGCCAAGAATCCCACGGCTCGCTTCGTGGTCGGCGTGCTCGCGCCCGCCGCGGCCTTGGGCGCGGTCGAGGGCAGCGTGGCGGTGGTGCTGGCTACCGACGTACTGGCCAAAGGCGACGCCAAGCTGGGGACGATCTACTACGGCTTCCTCGACGCCGCGATGGCCGCGGGGGCGGTCCTGGGCCTCTTCGTGGTGCCCTACGTGACCGCGCGCTACTCGCGCCGCGCCGCTTTCCTCGTTGGACTCGCCCTCTTCGGCATCTTCGAGGCCGCAGTCGGCTTTACCAGCTGGGTAGGCTGGGCCATGCTTTTCTTTGCGCTTGCCGGGGTTGTCAACCAGATTTTCATTGTTCCAGCGCGGACGATGCTGCAAGAAAGCGCCGACCCCAAGTTCATGGCCCGCCTTTTCGGCGGCTGGGGGGCGGCCATGAGCACCGCGACCGTAATTGGCTTCGCGCTCGGCGGTTTTTTGGCGGAGTGGATCGGGGTCTCCAATGCCTTCATCGTCGCGGGCGTGGGCGTCTTTCTGGTAGCGGTCGCGGGTGCCTGGTTCGGGCGCTCGGTCAAGGCCTGACCCGCCGGTCAGTTATAGTGGGGGCATGTCGCAGGAGACCTTGCCCCGCTGGGACCTGACCCCGCTGTTCACCGACATCGAGACCCCCGAGTTCCGGGAGGCCTGGGCGCGCCTGGAAGGCGCGATCGAGGCCTTTGAGGTGCTGGTGGAGCGCCTAGGCGTGGGGGAGCCGGACGCGCCCCACACCGCCGCAGCGCTCGAGGAGGTGGCCGCGGCCTACGACGCGGTGGCCGAAGCCCTCACCCCGCTCAGGGCCTACCTGCAGCTGCGCATCGCCACCGACGCCGAGGACCGCCCGGCGGCCGCGAAGCTAAGCGAGCTCGAAGGCCTGACGCTGCGCCTCGACCGGCTGCGTCCGCGGCTGATCCGCTGGTGGGGAGGTTTTCCCAAGGACTTCGAGGCCGGTCCCTACCGGCGGCTGCTGGCCGAGGCGCGCCAGCTCGCGGTGCACCAGATGAGCGAGCTGGAGGAGACGCTAGCCTCCGAGCTCACGCGCTCGGGCGCGCGCGCCTGGACGCGGCTGCACGGCAACGTCACCAGCCGCATTCGCGTGGATTTCGAGGGTGAGGAGCGTCCCATCACCGCCCTGCGCAACCTCGCCTACGACCCCGACCCCGCCCGCCGCGAGGCGGCTTACCGCAAGGAGCTCGCGGCCTGGCGGGAGCACCAGGACGTGATCGCCGCCAGCCTCAACGGCGTCAAGGGCGAGCGGGTGGTGCTGGCCCGCCGGCGCGGCTGGGCGGACGCGCTCGAACCCACCCTGCTCGAGCGCCGCATTACCCGGGCAGCGCTCGAGGCGATGCAGCGCGCGGTCGAGGCCAGCTTTCCTGACTGGCGCCGCTATTTCCGGGCCAAGGCGCGCTTCCTCGGCAAGGAGCGGCTCGACTGGTGGGACCTCTTCGCTCCGGTGGCGCGTTCGGAGAAGCGCTGGTCGTGGTCCGAGGCGCGCGACTTCATCGTGCGTCACCTGCGGGACTTCTCGCCCGCGGCGGCCGAGCTCGCGGACCGCGCTTTCCGTGAGCGCTGGATCGACGCCGAGCCGCGGGTGGGCAAGCGCGGCGGGGCCTTCTGCATGCACGCGGGCGGCGGCGCGAGCCGCATCCTGGCCAACTACACCCCCACCTTCGACGCGGTCTCGACCCTGGCCCACGAGCTGGGGCACGCCTACCACAACCTGCGCTTGGCCGAGCGGCCCGCGCTCTTGCGTACCACCCCCATGACCCTGGCCGAGACGGCCTCGATCATGAACGAGACGGTGGTGACGCAGGCGGCCCTGGCCGAGCTCGAGGGCGACGAGGCGCTGGCGGTGCTGGAGACTTGGCTGCAGGGGGCGGCGCAGGTGGTGGTGGACATCCACTCGCGCTTCCTCTTCGAGTCGTGGGTCTTCGAGCGGCGGGTTGTGCGTGAGCTCGGGCCCGAGGAGTTTGCGCAGCTCATGGAGGAGTCGCAGCGGCGCACCTACGGCGACGCCCTGGCCAGCTACCACCCCTACATGTGGGCGGTAAAGCCGCACTATTACGGCAGCGACTTTTACAACTACCCCTACACCTTCGGGCTGCTCTTCGGTCTAGGACTTTATCGCGCCTACCAGGACGATCCCTTGGGCTTCGGCGAGCGCTACGACGCCCTGCTCTCGGACACCGGCCTGGAGGACGCGGCCGCGCTCGCGGGCCGCTTCGGCTTCGACCTCGAGGACGAGGCCTTCTGGGCCGGAGGGCTCGAGCTCTTGGCCGAACAGATCGCCCGCTTCGAGGCGTTGGCCCCGTAGGGCCGCGCCCTTCGTGCTAAACTGTACGTACTATGATTGAGCCTACGGTGGCCCTGTACGGCGACGCCTTCGACCGGGCGGCGGCCGTTTTGGAAGAACTCATCGAACAAGCCCAGGTCCGATACGTGTTGCTGGTGGACCGCAAGGGCTTCGTGCTAGCGCACAAGGAGGCCCTATGGGCCCCGCGGCCGCCCGCGCTCGACTCCATTGCCACGCTGGTGGCGGGCAACGCCGCGGCGACCCAGGCGCTGGCCAACCTGCTGGGCGAGCCCAAGTTCAACGAACTCGTCAAGCAGGGGGAGAAGCAGGGGTTGTACGTCGAGGAGGTGAACGACCTGGCCCTCCTCGTGATGATCTTCGACACCGACACCCCCATCGGCCGCGTCAAGCTCTTTGGCAAGAAGGCCGCAGCGGCGCTCGACGAGATCACCCGCGGCGCGGTGGTCATGCCCCGGGAGCTGGGCATCGACAAGGAGTTCCACGAGTCGGCCGACGCCATGCTGGACGACCTCTTCGGAAACTAGACCATGAGCACCATCAACTTCGCGAACCGCGAGATCAACTTCAAGATCGTCTACTACGGCCCTGGCCTTTCGGGCAAGACCACCAATCTGCGCTGGGTCTACCAGACCGTGCCCGAGGAGCGCAAGGGCGAGATGGTCTCGCTGGCCACCGAGGATGAGCGCACCCTCTTCTTCGACTTCCTGCCCGTGGACCTGGGCGAGGTCAAGGGGTTCAAGACGCGCTTCCACCTCTACACCGTACCGGGCCAGGTCTTCTACAACGCTAGCCGCAAGCTGATCCTGCGCGGCGTCGACGGCATCGTCTTCGTGGCCGACTCGGCCTCCAACCGCCTGCGCGCCAACGCCGAAAGCATGCGCAACCTGCGCGAGAACCTGGCCGAGTACGGCCTCAGCCTCGAGCATGTGCCGATGGTCATCCAAATCAACAAGCGCGACCTGCCGGACGCCCTGCCGGTGGACATGATCCGCGCCGTCATCGACCCCGAGGGCAAGTTCTCCGTCTTCGAGGCCGTGGCCACCGAGGGCAAGGGCGTTTTCGAGCCCCTCAAAGAGGTTAGCCGACAGGTGCTCTCGAAGCTGGCCGAGCACACCTGAGGCCGGACACCTGCCCGTGTCCCCGCCCTTCGGGGCGGGTTTATGCTGGTGGGGATGAAACGAACCCCGCTGTACGACGAACACCTGAAGCTGGGCGGTCGCATGGTGGACTTCGCCGGCTGGGCTTTGCCGGTGCAGTACACCTCGATCACCAAGGAGCACCTGGCGGTGCGCGAGGACGTGGGGCTCTTCGACGTGAGCCACATGGGCGAGTTCTTCGTGCGCGGGCCCGGAGCGCTCGACTTTTTGCGCTGGGCCACGCTCAACGACCCCGCCAGGCTCAAGGTGGGCCGGGCCCAGTACTCTATGCTGTCCAACGACCGGGGCGGGGTGGTGGATGACATCTACGTCTACCGCACCGGCGTGGAAGAGTACCTGGTCGTGGTCAACGCCGCCAACGTGGCCAAGGATTGGGCCCACCTGAGCCGGCTCGCGGAGGGCCGCGAGGTGGAGCTCGAAGACGCCTCCTACGCCTGGGCGTTGATGGCGCTGCAGGGGCCGCGGGCCGAGGAGGTGTTGCAAGCGCTCACCGATACCGATCTCGCGGGCGTGCGCAAAAACGCCACCCTTACCCTGACCGTGGTTGGCGTGCCCGTGCGCATCGCCCGTACCGGCTATACCGGCGAGGACGGCTTCGAGATCTTCACCACCCCCGAAGACGCCCCCGCCGTCTGGCGGGCGCTCATCGAGGCCGGGGTTACCCCCGCCGGCCTGGGCGCGCGCGACACCCTGCGGCTCGAGGCGGGCTTTCCTCTTTACGGCCACGAGCTCACCGACGCCACCAACCCCCGCTGCACCCCGCTGGCCTGGGTGATCAAGGACAAGCCTTATTACGGCCGCGAGGCCATGGAGGCCGCGACCTGCGACGAGCGGTTGGTGGGCTTGGTGATGGAGCGCGGCATCCCCCGCGAAGGCTACCCGGTGCTCTCGGGCGGTGCGCCGGCGGGCCGGGTCACCTCGGGCACACAGTCGCCGCTGCTCAAGAAGGGCATCGCCCTCGGCTGGGTGCGGGAGGATCTGGCGGAGGAGGGGGCGGAGCTCGATGTCGAGGTGCGCGGCCGCGCCCTGCCCGCGCGCGTCGTGCGTCCGCCGTTCGTTCTGCTCGGTAAGAAGAAGTAGCTGCGCTAAGCTAGGATCAGGAGGCTAGAGATGAACATTCCCGAGGATCGCAGGTACACCGCTTCGCACGAGTGGGCCAAGCCCGAAGGCAACCTGATCGTGGTGGGTATCAGCGACTTCGCCCAGGACTCGCTGGGCGACGTGGTCTTCGTCGAGCTGCCCGAGGTAGGGCGCGAGGTGGAGGCCGGAGAGGCGGTGGCCGTGGTCGAGTCGGTCAAGACTGCTTCTGACATCTACGCGCCGGTGGCGGGCACTGTGGTGGAGGTCAACGAGGCGCTCGCCGACGAGCCCGAGCTGGTCAACGGCGACCCCTACAACGCGGGTTGGCTCTTCAAGATCGAGCCGGCGGACGCCTCCGCCTACGAAAAACTTCTCGACGCCGCGGGCTACGCCAAGGTGGTCGAGGAAGAGTCCTAGGAGGGGTCCATGGACTACACCCCGCACACCACCGACGACGTGCGGGCGATGCTCGAGGCGCTCGGCATGCAGGAGCTGCGCGAGCTCTTCGCCGATCTGCCCGAGGCGTTGCTCGAGCCCGAGCTCGACCTGCCCGCACCTATGGACGAACAGGCGATCCTAGCCCACTTGCGCGAGCTGGCGGGCAGGAACGCTTCCGCCGCTAAGGCCTTTCTGGGCGGCGGTTTGCGCCCCCACTTCGTACCCAGCCTCGTCCCCGCGCTCGCCCAGCGCGGGGAGTTTCTTACCGCCTACACCCCTTACCAGCCCGAGGTGAGCCAGGGCGTGCTCCAGGCGGTCTTCGAGTACCAGACGATGATCGCCGAGCTCACCGGACTCGACGTCTCCAACGCCTCGCTCTACGACGGCGCGGCGGCGCTGGCCGAGGGCGTGCTGCTGGCCCTGCGGCAGACCCGGCGCATGGGCGTGGTGGTGAGCCAGGGGGTGCACCCCGAGTACCGTCAGGTGCTGGCCACCTACCTGCACGCCGTGGGGGCTGAGCTGCGCACCGTGGCCCTGGAGGGCGGTCTGACCCCGCCCGCCGAGTTCGACGACTCGGTGGGCGCGGTGGTGTTGCAAAGCCCCAACTTCCTGGGCGCGATCGAGAATCCCGCCCCCTGGGTGGAGGCGGCCCGCGCCAGCGGGGCGCTGGTCGTCTACGTGGCCGACCCCCTCAGCCTGGCGCTCCTCAAGCCACCGGGTGAGTGGGGCGCGGACATCGCCGTGGGCGAGGGTCAGCCTCTGGGCAACCCCATGAACTTCGGCGGGCCCCAGTTCGGCTACATCGCCGTGCGCGAGAAGCTGGCGCGCCAGCTCCCCGGGCGCCTGGTGAGCCAGACCTACGACGTGGACGGTCGCCGCGGCTACGTGCTGGCGCTGGCCGCGCGCGAGCAGCACATCCGCCGCGCCAAGGCCAAGAGCAACATCACCACCAACGCCCAGCTGACCGCGCTCATGGGGGCGATGCACATGGCCGCGCTGGGTCCCGAGGGGCTCGCCGACGTGGCCGCCGCCTCGGTGGCGTGCGCCCGCGCGCTCGCGGAGATGCTTGCGCGGCTTCCCGGGGTGGAGCGGGTAACGCCGGAGCCGTTCTTCAATGAGTTCGTGCTGCGCCTGCCGCGGCCGGCCGCCGAGGTGCGTTCCGAGCTGGCGGCGCGCGGCTGGCATGCGGCCGCGCCCGTGCCCGCCGAGTACGGGGAGAACCTGGCCCTCTTCGCCGCGACCGAGCGCCACGACGAAGACGACCTGGCCGGCCTCACGGCCGCCCTGGAGGAGGTACTCCAATGAAGCGCGACTTCCCCGTGATCTTCGAGCGCTCGCGCTCCGGACGGCGTGGCACCCGCCCGCCCCGCCCCCCCGAGGTTGACCTGGCAGGCCTTCTCGGTGCCGAGAACCTGCGTTCTGCCCCGCCGCGATTGCCCGAGGTGGACGAGCTCACGGTGGTGCGCCACTACACCAACCTCAGCCGCCGCCAGGTGGGGGTGGACACCAACTTCTACCCCCTGGGCTCGTGCACGATGAAGTACAACCCGCGCGTGAACGAGGCCGCCGCCGCCCTCTTCACCGAGCTGCATCCTTACCAGGACCCGGAGACGGCCCAGGGCGCGCTCCAGATCATGTACGAGCTGCAGGAGTACCTGGCCGAGATTACCGGCATGGACGCGGTGACCCTGCAGCCGGCGGCGGGGGCGCACGGCGAGCTGACCGGCATGCTGCTCATCCGCGTCTACCACGAGTCGCGCGGCGAGGGCGAGCAGCGGCGGGTGGTGCTGGTACCCGACAGCGCCCACGGCTCCAACCCGGCGACCGCCAGCATGGCCGGCTACCAGGTGCGTGAGGTGCCCAGTGGGCCCGACGGTGAGGTGGACCTGGATGCCTTGCGGGCAGCTCTGGGGCCGGAGGTGGCGGCGATCATGCTCACCAACCCCAACACCCTGGGGTTGTTCGAGCGCAAGATCCTCGAGCTCATCGACGCCGCCCACTACCAGGGCGTGCAGCTCTACTACGACGGTGCCAACCTCAACGCCATCATGGGCTGGGCCAGGCCCGGCGACATGGGCTTCGACGTGGTTCACCTCAACCTGCACAAAACTTTCTCCACCCCCCACGGTGGCGGCGGCCCCGGTTCGGGACCGGTAGGGGCCAAGGCCCACCTGGCGCCCTTCCTGCCGGTGCCCACCGTCAAGCGCGAGGGCGAGCGTTACGTCCTGGACTTCGACCGGCCCCAGACGATCGGGCGGATGCGCTCGTTCTACGGCAATTTCGCGGTGATGGTGCGGGCCTACACCTACATCCGCATGCTCGGGGCCGAGGGGCTGAAGAAAGCCTCGGCCATGGCGGTGCTCAACGCCAACTACCTGCGCAAGAAGCTAGCCGAGGTGGGCTACAAGATCCCCTACGACCGGCTGTGCAAGCACGAGTTCATCGCCCAGCCGCCCGAGGGCCTGAAGGCGCTCGACGTGGCCAAAGCGCTGCTCGACTACGGCTACCACCCGCCCACGGTCTACTTCCCGCTTATCGTCAAGGAGGCGATGATGATCGAGCCCACCGAGACGGAGAGCAAGGAGACCCTGGACGAGTACGTAGAGGTGATGGCCGAGATCGCGCGGCGCGGGCTCGAAGACCCCGAGTGGATCGCCCACACGCCCTACCACACCCCGGTGCGCCGCCTCGACGAGGTGGCGGCCAACCGCAAGCCGGTGCTGCGCTGGCGGCCGGAGGAGGGCTGAGCGCTTGCGGCGTGCGGTGACGCGCTGGGTCTGGGCCGCGCTCCTGCTGGGCGCGGCCCACGCCAGCGCGGACCCCTTCCGGCTCGAGGCCTTCGCGGGGTGGGCGTACGGACCCACCGCGCCTGCCTACTTTGGGCTGACGCTCGAGGCCGACGCCGAACGGGGCCCCTTCGCCGTCCACGTGGACGGATGGATGCGCGCAAGCGAGGCGCTGCTGGCTGGGGGCGAGGCCTGGCTGGCGCTGCGCCCGCATCCCGACGTGGAGGCCCGCGCCGGCTATGCCGCCTGGTTCGCCCAGCCCCCCGCGTTGGGGCACGCGTTTGGCATGGGGTTCGACTGGCGCGTTCGCGAGGGCTGGTTGTTGCGGCTAGCCTACGACGCCACGGGCACGTGGGGCGTCGGCACGGAGGTCCGCTGGGGCGCGGCGTGGTTGGGGGCGTGGGCCCGCGCTGGCGACTGGCTCGCCGAAGCGGGCTGGACCGCGGACGCGTTCGAGGCGCGGGCGTGGTACCTGGCGCCCTACTCTGGTTGGGTGCCGGAGCGTTACGGTTTCGAGGCGACCTGGCGACCCGGGCCTTACACGCTCGGCTGGGGATACGCCAGCAGCTGGGGTTGGACGGGCCGGGTCGGCTGGGAAGGGCCGCTGGAGCTGGCCCTGGAGGGGCGCTGGAATCCCGAGGCCAGTTTGCAGGGGCTCGCCAGCGCGCGCTGGGCCTGGGCGCCAGGGCTCGAGCTCTACGGCGAGTTCGGGCGGGTGTGGCTGCCCTTCGAGGCCTGGATGGGGAGGCTCGAGCTGCGCGCGGACGCCTACGCCGCCCCGCCCTCCCAGGGCGAGTAGCCGGCGGCGACGAAGTAGAGCCCCTGGGGCGGCGCGGTGGCGCCGCCCTCGCTGCGCTTGGGGTTTTCCAGCAGCCGGGCCACGTCCTCCGACGGCCGGCGACCCAATCCCACCTCGACCAGTGTGCCCACCATCGCCCGCACCTGACCGCGGACGAAGCCGCTGCCCACGAAGTGCAGGTGCAGCTCGCCCCCCACCGCCTCCACGTGCGCCTGGTAGAGTCGGCGCACCGTGGCGCGCTTCTCGCGGTTGGCGAAGGCGCCGAAGTCGTGCTCGCCCTCCAGCAGCCGTGCCGCCGCCGCGATCTTCGGGAAGTCGAAGGGCTGGGGCACCCACCAGACCCGGTGGCGGTCGAGTGCGGTGGGCTGGCTGCGATTGAGCACCCGGTAGAGGTAGCGGCGCCAGCGGGCCGAGTAGCGGGCGTGCCAGTCCGGCGGCACCTCCTCGGCTTCGAGCACGCGCACGTCGGGCGGCAGCAGGGCGTTCAGCGCCTGGGGCACTTTGGCCACCGGGACGGTGTCCTCGGTGTCGTAGTGCACCGGCATCGCTAGCGCGTGCACGCCGCTGTCGGTGCGACCCGCGGCCGTCACCCTAGGGCGGGCGCCGGGAATCCGGGCCAGCGTTTCCTCCAGCACTCCCTGTACCGTGCGCTCGCCCTGGGCCTGCAGCTGGAATCCGGCGAAGCCGGCTCCGTCGTATTCGAGGATGAGCTTGACGCGCCGCATCGAGCCCAGTTTACGCCCCGCCGCGGCACCACTCGCGCGGCCGTCTGCTGGCCTGAGATCGGCGCCCGCGCGCCTTGCGCAACCTCCGCAACGCTTGTATACTGCTAAAGTTGCGGGACCCCGGTGTCGGCCCCGGCACCGGGCAGCCTTCCGCCTCCTGCAGGTCCGTCAGGAAGGGCCAAGGAGGCGGTTACAATCGGAGCCCAGACGCTGGGCTCCGGGAGGTTCTTGCCAAGACGGGGGCAGCACCACGGCGCTGCCCGGAAGAAAGTGAAGGGAGTGAGGTAGGCTTGCCGACAATCAACCAGCTGCTACGCAAAGGCCGCAAGGCGGCCAAGAAGAAGACCAAGGTCCCGGCGCTCAAGGGGAGCCCCTTCCGCCGCGGGGTGTGCACGGTGGTACGTACCGTGACCCCCAAGAAGCCGAACTCGGCGCTGCGCAAGGTGGCCAAGGTGCGCCTCACCAGCGGATACGAGGTCACCGCCTACATCCCGGGCGAAGGCCACAACCTTCAGGAGCACTCGGTCGTGCTCATTCGCGGCGGCCGTGTGAAGGATCTTCCGGGCGTGCGCTACCACATCGTCCGCGGTGTCTACGATACCCAGGGCGTCCAGGACCGCAGGAAGAGCCGTTCCAAGTATGGGACCAAGCGGCCCAAGAGTTAACGAGGTAAGGTATGGCACGCAGAAGAAGAGCAGAAATCCGCAAGCTGGCCCCCGATCTGGTCTACGGCGACGTTGTCGTCTCGGCCTTCATCAACAAGATCATGCGCGACGGCAAGAAGAACCTCGCCGCCCGCATCTTCTACGACGCCTGCAAACTCATCCAGGAGCGAACCGGGCAGGAGCCCCTCAAGGTCTTCCGCCAGGCGGTGGACAACGTCAAGCCGCGCATGGAAGTGCGCAGCCGCCGCGTGGGCGGGGCCAACTACCAGGTTCCCGTCGAGGTTTCGCCGCGCCGGCAGCAGTCGCTGGCGCTGCGCTGGCTCGTGAACGCCGCCAACCAGCGCCCCGAGCGCACCGCCGTCGAGCGCATCGCCGGTGAGCTGCTCGACGCGGCCGAGGGCAAGGGCGGCGCCGTCAAGAAGCGCGAGGACGTCGAGCGCATGGCCGAGGCCAACCGCGCCTACGCGCACTACCGGTGGTAAGCCATGGCGGTTAAGACGGAGTTCGACCTCAAGAAGACGCGCAACATCGGGATCGCCGCGCACATTGACGCCGGCAAGACCACCATCACCGAGCGCATCCTCTACTACACCGGCCGCATCCACAAGATCGGCGAGGTGCACGAGGGTGCGGCCACGATGGACTGGATGGAGCAGGAGCGCGAGCGCGGCATCACGATCACCTCGGCGGTGACCACGGCCTTCTGGCACGACCACCGCATCAACATCATCGACACCCCCGGCCACGTCGACTTCACCATCGAGGTGGAACGCTCGATGCGCGTCCTCGACGGCGCCGTGGCGGTTTTCGACGCCAGTCAGGGTGTGGAGCCGCAGTCGGAGACCGTCTGGCGGCAGGCCGAGAAGTACCGGGTGCCGCGCATCGCCTTTGCCAACAAGATGGACAAGACCGGCGCCGACATCCTGCTCGTGCTCGACAGCATGAAGCAGCGGCTGGGCGCCCGTCCGGTGCTGATGCAGTGGCCGATGGGCCAGGAGGATGAGTTCAAGGGCATCATCGACCTCGTCTCCATGAAGGCCTACACCTACGGCAACGACCTCGGCACCGACATCCGCGAGATCGAGATCCCCGAGGAGTACCAGGAGGTGGCGGCCGAGTGGCACGAGAAGCTCGTCGAGGCCGCGGCCGATCTCGACGAAGACGTCATGATGAAGTACCTCGAGGGTGAGGAGGTGACCGAGGAAGAGCTGAAGACGGCCTTCCGCAAGGGCACCATCTCCCTCGACGTGACTCCCGTCTTCCTGGGTTCGGCGCTCAAGAACAAGGGCGTGCAGCTTCTGCTCGACGCCGTGGTGGAGTACCTGCCCTCGCCGCTCGACATCCCTCCGATCAAGGGCGTGACCCCCGACGGCAGCGAGGTGGAGCGCAGCCCCGACCCTAAGGGGCCGCTGGCGGCGCTGGCCTTCAAGATCATGGCCGACCCCTACGTGGGCCGCCTCACCTTCGTGCGCGTCTACTCCGGGACCCTCAAGGCTGGCTCCTACATCTACAACTCCACCAAGGGCAAGAAGGAGCGCGTGGGGCGCCTCCTGCGCATGCACGCCAACCACCGCGAGGAGGTCGAGGAGCTCTCGGCCGGCGACCTCGGGGCGGTCGTGGGCCTCAAGGACACCGTGACCGGCGACACCCTTGTCGGCGACGGCGACGAGCCGGTGGTGCTCGAGTCCATCGACATCCCCGAGCCCGTCATCTCGGTGGCCATCGAGCCCAAGACCAAGGCCGACCAGGAGAAGCTCGCCATGGCACTCTCCCGGCTCGCCGAGGAAGATCCCACCTTCCGGGTGCACACCGACCCCGAGTCGGGCCAGACCATCATCTCCGGCATGGGCGAGCTGCACCTGGAGATCATCGTCGACCGCCTTAAGCGCGAGTTCAAGGTGGACGCCAACGTGGGCCAGCCCCAGGTGGCCTACCGCGAGACGATCACCCGCATGGTCGACGTCGAGGGCAAGTTCGTGCGCCAGTCGGGCGGTCGCGGTCAGTACGGGCACGTCAAGATCAAGGCCGAGCCGATGCCACGTGGCGGCGGCTTCGAGTTCATCAACGCCATCGTCGGTGGCGTGATCCCCAAGGACTACATTCCCGCCGTGCAGAAGGGCATCGAGGAGGCCATGCAGTCGGGTCCGCTCATCGGCTTCCCGGTGGTGGACCTCAAGGTTACCCTCTACGATGGCTCCTACCACGAGGTGGACTCCTCGGAGATGGCTTTCAAGATCGCCGGTTCGATGGCGATCAAGGAGGCGGTGCAGAAGGGCAACCCCGCGATCCTCGAGCCCATCATGCGGGTTGAGGTGACCACGCCCGAGGAGTACCTGGGCGACGTGATCGGCGACCTCAACAGCCGTCGCGGTCACGTACTGGGCATGGAAGCCCGTGGCAACGCGCAGGTGATCAGCGCGCACGTGCCACTGGCCGAGATGTTCGGTTACGCCACCGACCTTCGTTCCAAGACCCAAGGCCGCGCCTCGTTCGTGATGTTCTTCGACCACTACGCCGAGGTGCCCAAGCAGGTGCAGGAGAAGCTGATCAAGCACTAGCGCGACGCGCTAAGGAGGAAACATGGCCAAAGGTGTATTCGAACGAACCAAGCCCCACGTCAACGTGGGCACCATCGGTCACGTCGACCACGGCAAGACCACCCTCACCGCGGCGATCACCTTCGCCGCCGCCGCCGAGAACCCCAACGTCGAGGTGGCCAGCTACGACGAGATCGACAAGGCTCCCGAGGAGAAGGCCCGCGGCATCACCATCAACACCGCCCACGTCGAGTACGAGACCGCCAAGCGCCACTACTCCCACGTGGACTGCCCCGGCCACGCCGACTACGTCAAGAACATGATCACCGGCGCGGCCCAGATGGACGGCGCCATCCTGGTGGTCTCCGCCGCCGACGGTCCCATGCCCCAGACCCGCGAGCACATCCTGCTCGCCCGTCAGGTGGGCGTCCCCTACATCGTCGTCTTCATGAACAAGACCGACATGGTGGACGACCCCGAGCTCCTCGAGCTCGTCGAGATGGAAGTGCGCGAGCTCCTCAGCGACTACGAGTTCCCCGGTGACGACGTCCCCGTCATCGCCGGCTCCGCCCTCAAGGCCCTCGAGGCCCTCCAGGCCAACCCCAACACCAAGCGGGGCGAGAACGAGTGGGTGGACAAGATCTGGGAGCTCCTCGACGCCATCGACGAGTACATCCCCACCCCCGAGCGCGACGTCGACAAGCCCTTCCTCATGCCGGTTGAGGACGTCTTCACCATCACCGGCCGCGGCACCGTCGCCACCGGTCGCGTCGAGCGCGGCAAGATCACCGTCAACGAAGAGGTCGAGATCGTCGGCCTGCGCGAGACCCGCAAGACCGTCGCCACCGGCCTCGAGATGCACCGCAAGATCCTCAACGAGGCCATCGCCGGTGACAACGTTGGCGTCCTCCTCCGCGGCGTCGCCCGCGACGAGATCGAGCGCGGCCAGGTCATCGCCAAGCCCGGCACCATCACCCCCCACACCAAGTTCGAGGCCTCGGTCTACATCCTCAAGAAGGAAGAGGGCGGCCGCCACACCGGCTTCTTCACCGGCTACCGCCCCCAGTTCTACTTCCGCACCACCGACGTCACCGGCGTCGTCACCCTCCCCGAGGGCGTCGAGATGGTCATGCCCGGCGACAACGTCG
>Ga0256833_1000046_pt1 | contig 91519 bp, 99 predicted proteins | sample 356284metaG_FD_190535 | JGI IMG/M metagenome (GOLD analysis project Ga0256833, IMG submission 190535) | Hydrothermal vent microbial communities from Mid Atlantic Ridge, Atlantic Ocean - 356-284 | ecosystem: Environmental > Aquatic > Marine > Hydrothermal vents | place: Atlantic Ocean: Mid... | reverse complement strand
GATATTGTAAAACTTCAGAGAAAACTTTATTCTTTAGCTACACCTGTTAAAGGAGTTTATTATGAGTAGATTCTTTCTTGAACTATACACCACTTTTTCATGTGGATTCTTTCGTGAGGCAATAGGAAAACCGCTTTTCTCAAAAATACTCGCAATAAATATCAAATAAATCAACTTTTCAGATAGGAAGTTTCAACTTAAGGTTACCCCCATACTGTCTATAGCCAGAACTGTATTTTTACTTTGAATGCATTGGCAGAATTTTTAAAATTTATGCTGTTATCTTTAATATTGAGATCCTTATTTATTACAAAGTATAAATAACTTCCAGGCATAAACTTCCATGTTAAAATTAAATTGGTGATATAAGTATCTGCGCTGTTTTCCTGAGATAAGAGGGAACGGACGAACAAATGCCTGTTAAAGTATACGGTTCCTTTCAAAGTAAAAGTCGTGTATTTAAATACTGTATCCTTCTCAATGCCCCGCAACAGGTAAAACGAATAACTTGTGCTCAGGTCAAAATGTTCCGTCATCAGTTGAACAAAGGGAAGTACATTTATAGATCTTACAAAAATCATTGACATGTAATCAAATTCTCTGGATTGCCAGGTTATGTTCAGACCACCCGCAATTTTCTTTGAAAAATCCGTACCGGAGTAGACATAAACATAGCGTCTTAAAAATTTTTTTCCCTGTTCATAATCGTTTATAAGTTTAATATTCGTATAGAGTTCATAATTGTTTGCGAATACACAATCCATGTCAAAATTACCGGCTGTAGTCCATTCATTTTCACCGTATTCTTTCACTCTTTCCAGACCCAATCCCCATGAGTAATTCTTCAAAAGATACTTACTATTCCAGTAATCGCGCCGTACTTTTAAACTGATTCTCTTCGCCGGATAATAATAGCTTATCCGATTAACCGAAAAGCTGTCATTTGTGTTTTCCATCTCCGAGATAAGCCAGAAACCACGCTTTTCGTATATTGATTTTAAATAGAATAGTCTTTTGTGTGATTTATCCTCGCTCAATTGGCCTTTCAACCTCAGATTCTTTTTATCATAAGAAATATCTACTGTTTTTATACTCTGTAATATGGTATCATGTCTTACTTCTCCGTAAAAAAAGCCCACCCTCGCATTTCTCAGGGAAAATTTGAACCTGCCAAGAGTATAAACTTCTGAAGATATCACGGTATCACTGCTCACCAACCCATCTGTGATTACACTCAACAATGCTAAATCCATGCTTTTAATGGAATAATGTGATTTAAAGCCATATTTAACCGGGATCACCTCTCCGAAAGATGTTTTTGCACCCACATTCCTTGAGTAGAAAGATGCTTTTTGAGTCCTGAAAACATCCATATCCTTAATAAAAAATTCCCTTTTTTCAGGATAGTATGTCCTGTACTTTGATATATTAATGGTATATGGGTCAGACTCTATCTCAGAATAATCCGGATAGACAGTAATGCCTGTCAAAAAATTGGCTCTTGGTGCGTAAACTACATCTCCTCCCATCCACATCCTGTACTTATTGTCATCATAATACTTCCTCATAGTAAAACTCGGAAATATTCTTATCACATGTGTACTAAATTTTATGTTTTCCACGGGTAATTCTGCATACATGGAAATAGGTTCCAGACCTGAGGGGCCAAACCTCACATAAGAATCTTCCTCCTCATAAACAGCAATAAATCTTTTGAAGTTGACACTCCAGTCCAATTTATCGGTATAGAAAAAATTGTACACAGGTATTTTGAATCCAAGCAACACGAAAGAATCCTTATATACAACATCTGAATACCATAAACCATCCCAGTCTTTATTCCATGATTCTCCGTTATTATTTGAATAAGCATCCCCTTTTATACCCGTGAAACTTAAAGCGAAATAATAGCCTGTACCCTTAAGTCTATTCGGTGTAATATATACATAAACCTCATCACCATCAATGTGGTCCCGCAAAGATAAGCGTTTTACCTGTTCCCCCCTCACTTCGCATTTGAAGACAAAATATAAATTGGTTGTATCATGGAAATAGTAAACTACAGTTGTTCTGCTGGGTGATGCGCCTGGACAGGGACGCTGCTGATATGAAATTCGGTATACCTCCCAGGCTTTTTGCATATAATTTGAGGGTATTTTCCAGTGACCAAAACACAACAATGCTGCAACAATAAAACTCATTTGCTCCTCCTCTTAGTGTTTATAATGCTGATATTTTCTTATCCTGCCCTTTTCAAGGACATACACCTTTTCACACAAAGAAGAAAGTATTGTCTTGTCATGTGTTATAACAATCAAGGTCTTATTTTTAAACTGCTTTTCAATAAAATCTTTGAGAATTTCTGTGTATTTTGCATCCACAAAAGCAAAAGGCTCATCAATAATGTATACCTCACCATCCCTATATAAACCCCGTGCGAGTTGAATAAGTTTTTTTTCTCCACCAGACAGGTTCGTATTTTTGTTATCCACAACCTCTCCTGCGTTTTTCTTCTGTGTTTCCATGAAGTATGAAGGAAAACTATCTTTTTTATGAGGAGAAACATCAAAGTAGATATTTTCTTCTATGCTACCTCTGAAAATAAAAGGTTCCTGCGGAATATGCATAATTTTGCTTCTCAATACTACTGGAGACAGTTTTTTATAATCAATTCCATTTATATAAACTGTCCCCCTATCAGGCTCAATTATCCGTACCAAGAGACGACACAAAGTAGTTTTACCTGTGCCATTATCTCCTAAAATACAGATATGGTCTTTCTTTTTGATCCTGAGATTCAAACCATCAAATATCTTCCTATTTCCCAGTGAAAGTTCAATGTCCTCTAAAACTATCGTATCAATTTCATCAATATCAATCTCACTGGTTAACGAATTATCTTCTTCGGGCAGGTTAAAAAGTTCAAGCACTCTCTCTGCTGAGACCCCTTTTTCTCTGAGAGTCCTGGGAAAATCCAGCACAACCTCTACCGAATCCCATATCTTATAAAAATAGGACATAAATGCCATAAGTGTACCGACACTTATGACACTTCTCAGAATAAGGACTCCTCCTCCCACCTCTATTACAGTATCAACCAGATTTAATGTGCCTGAAACAATAAGGATATCAAATATAACTCCATAAAGTGTATATTTTTTCAAAGTTTCCGTATATTTACCCAATACCTCTATAACCTTGCCACGCATATAATTCTGAAGGTTAAAACTCTTAATATGCAATAGACCAACCACAGAATCATTTGTGATTGTGTTTAGTTCCTCCTCAGTTTCCATAAGTTTTCTGGATAACCTTTTTATAATGGGAAGTATCTTCTTTGAAACTATATAGAAAAATATAAAAAGTATTACAACCACCAGAGTAAGTCTAAAAGATAATTCTACCATCAAATAAAATATAATAACAGATATAATAACATTTGTAACAAATACATTTACATCTGTAGAGAAAAAACTTGCAATACTTTTAACATCCGAGTTAATCCTCTGTATAAAATAACCTGAATCCTTTTCAAGCACATGCATCGCTCTGGAAGAATAGATTTTATTTAAAACATTTTTCCTTAGTGAATTCAATACATCCACATAAAAAAGTTTTTCATAAAAATACCGAACAGAAAGAAGCATTATGAATAATATGGTGATACCGACATACAAAATACCGAAATTTTTGAAACTTTGCATATTCCTGGTATACACTGCCGTATCTATAAGTTTTTTAGCAATAAGAGGAGATATGGCTCCAACCAATTTTAATAAAATGGTTACAAACAATAATCTTATAAATTTTAATTTTAATTGCTTACTTTTAATCCGTTTTAACAGATTTAGTAGAGATCGCATAATTAATTTTCTCAGTATCCATCTAAATACTGGATTTTCAGAATTTCTGAGTTAATTCTTTTCATTTCTTCCCTGTGACAATCCCGTTTCTTAATATCCCCATATCTTATGAAAGATACGAATCTACATCCAGTATGGCATATCGGGATAAAGGGACACTTTTCCTTAAAACACTCATCGTATAAGTCAACAAACAGGTAATCTCTTATTTTATATAGAGGATTTTTATAAATATTTCCTTCTTTCATTCTATCTACACCAACCGAACTTACGCACTTGTATATATCACCATTAGGTGCAACCACATAGCTAAATTTCCTTTTCGCAAAGCATAGAGAACCAAATGTGAAAGTGTCTGAAAGTGTGAAACCCAATCGCACTTTATAAAGTTTAATATAATGTTCGGGTACTTCATCAAACGGAATCATATATTCGTAATTAAAATTGATAGGGCTGGTAACCTGGCCAAAGGAAATTTCAATATTATCAACGCCCAATTCTCTCTTTATGAAATCCAAAAAATCAGGAATATGATCTACATTCTGGTAATCAAAATTTATTCTTAAAAGTATCAGCAAATCTCGTGCGTCTTTTAAATCAAGTAGACCCTTTAAGTTATTAAATATTCTGTCAAACGTACCTTTATGAGTACCTTTTAGCATTCTCCTTTTATCGTGCACTTCAGGAAGACCGTCCATGGTAATCTGAATTTGTTGTAAGTTATATTTTAATAAAAAATTTATTTTATTTAAATCAAGTAAATATCCATTGGTAGTCAACTTTAAAAAATAATCTATTGTCCTCTTTCTCATCAAAGAAGAAAATTCCTTTGTAAAATCTTCTATGAAATTCCAGTTCAATAAGGGTTCTCCGCCAAAAAAATCTATTTTAGTCATTTTTATCTCTTTATTATCTTCCAATAATTCTTCTATTCGGCTCATTATAGATGCTATTATATTCCGGTTAACAACATGAAGAGGAATCCCCTTCTGATAACAATAAGTACAATCAAAATTACATGCTGTCGTCGGTAGCACCAATAAAGCCAGAAAATCGTCGTTTTCGTAAAATTCTTTCAATTCTTTTAAATATTCCTCCTTTTCATTCGTTTCATCTTCCATTATAAATTTCATCTCACGCAATTTCTCAATCTGACTTTTTACTTCACTCTTATTACTTTGCACTTCTTTTACTTTTTTTCCATGAATCAAATCGTTTATATTATTATACTCCAGTTTATCCAGAATAACAACCGCTCTATTATAGGTATTATACAGCAACACCTCCTTATTAGATTCAACTTTCATCATAAACATTGTCCACTTCACTTTTAACCTCCTTTCGTATTGCTTAACCGGTCCCTTTTAAATAGGGACCGGCTTTTATACCTATTACTTTATATTTGCTTTTTGCCTACAACAATTATCTTTATGCAGGCTATCTCTTATGGCTTTCCCCATTGGTAGAGGGTATCTTATCACCTTCATGATTCACCTCCTTTTTGTTGTATTTTCACCCATCCGGACGAGTGAAAGTTTTGTCACATTAAATAAAATTATAACATAGGGGGGGGTATTGTCAAGATTTTAATTTTTTACAAATCAGTTCCAGGGCCATAGCATTAAAGTATACGATAATCTTGTTTTTATTCTAATCTCCTACATAATAAACATCATATCTATTTCACCAAACTTCAATTATATGTTATAATGTGCATATATGATTATTGATAAAGGTAAATTCAAACATCTTACCCTTAAGGTTGTTGATACGGGGACGAAAGACGCTGCATGGAATATGGCAATGGACCAGGCATTGCTTGAGAAAGCACATATCTATGGACCATTCCTTAGATTTCTTTCCTTCTCCCCTGAATGCGTGCTCGTGGGATACTTTCAATCGGTTAATCAGGAGATAAGAACAGGTTACTGCAAAGAAGCAGGTATTGACATCAACAGAAGAATAACCGGTGGTGGTGCCATATACTTTGACCCCTCGCAATTGGGCTGGGAAATCATAGGCAAAATATCGGACTTTCCATACACTTTGCGTGAACTTTCCAAAATTTTTGGAAGCGCAGTGGCTTACGCTCTATCAAAAATTGGTATAAACGCAGAATTCAGGGAAAGGAACGATATAGAAGTTAAAGGAAAGAAAATATCCGGAATGGGTGGGGTAACTTATGAAGGCAACTTTCTATTTCAGGGAACATTGCTCGCCGAGGACAAAATAGAGAGAATGCTTAAAAGCCTGAAGGTGCCCATAGAAAAGCTGAACCCAAAGGAAATAGATTCAGTAAGGGAAAGGGTAACCTGTATTGAGCACGAGATAGGATATGTGCCCGAAAGGGATAAACTGAAAAGCGTATTGCTCTCCGGTATTAAAGAATTTCTTGGAGTAAAACTTGTACACTCAGAAATCCCTGAGGAGGTCAAAAAAATACACAGGGAAATTCTGTCTTATTTCAGAAGCGAAAAATGGGTTAATAAAATAGTCTTTCCTGAAGAGGAGCAGGATGTACTAAACGGCTATTTTAGAACAGAAAACGGCACCATCAAGGTATCCATGACGATAAATACCCGAAAGAAGGCAATAAGAAACACTCTGATTACAGGAGACTTTTTCTTAAATCCCCCGGACAGTATTTACAGGATAGAAAGCCTGTTAAAAAACATCAGATTTAACCCTGATAACGTGAGGGAAATCGTCCACGATTTCTTCATGAAGTATGCACCCAGCGGGATTAAAGAAGATGACCTGCTTACAGCCATAAAAGAGGTGTTCAAAAAATGGCATTTAATAGAGGCGGGCTTTACACCAAAAGAGGCAAATGACATCTTTCTTGTAAATATAAGTGACCTTGGTAGTTTTAAGCCTCAGGTTTTCCTGTTGCCCTACTGTTCAAAGGACACAGACTGCTCTTTGAGATATGAAAATAACTGCACTGTATGTGGTTTATGCACTGTTGGGGATGCGTATGGACTTTCGTATGAATATGGACTTGAGCCTGTCACCATTACGAGTTTTGAGGACCTTATGGAAACCTTTGATAAACTCAAAAGTAAGGGTATATACGAGTATATTGGCAGTTGTTGTGAAGCCTTTTATGTTAAGCACCAGGAAGAATTCTTTGAAAGCGGTCTTAAAGGGCTTCTCATAAATATTGAAAATACCACATGCTATGATTTAGGTAAAGCAAAAGAGGCATATAAAGGGAGGTTTGAGAGCCAGACCACTTTAAATCTTCCACTTATAAGAAAAACACTCAGTATAATATCACAATACAACATGAAAGGAGTGAAAAAATGATGGAAAGCCCTGACTTTGTAAGGACCAGTCTTGCAGCAAGCATAACACTGGGCTTGAAAAGAGGAAGGTTTTACAGAAATGCCAGACTATACTGCATAAATTTGCTAATACACTATGATAAAGGATGTTCCGCCAACTGTTCCTATTGCGGGCTCCAGAAGTTAAGACCGGGTACCTATAATGAAAAATCATTTATCCGTGTGGACTGGCCTCTTTACTCAACAGATGAGATTATAAAGAGAATGCAGGAAAGAGAGGATAAAATTGAGAGGGTATGTATTTCCATGATAACAAGGAGAAAGGCTGTGCTGGATACAATGGAAATAGCAAAAAGAATAAAAGAAAAAACCGATATTCCAATCTCATTTCTCATCTCTCCAACTGTCATATTGCCCGATGACCTTGAAGACTTTAAAAAATCCGGTGCAGATAAAATAGGAATAGCAATAGACGCTGCCACTCCTGAACTTTTTGAAAAACACAGAGGGAAAAGCGTAAAAGGTCCACATAAATGGGAAAGATACATAACCGTTTTCAAAGAAGCCGTATCTATTTTCGGCAAAGGCAATGTGGGAAGTCATTTTATTGTGGGACTTGGAGAAACGGAAAGGGAGATGGTAAGAGCAATACAGTTTATAAAAGACCTTGGTGGCGAAACTCACCTTTTTTCATTTTATCCGGAGAAGGGAAGTTTACTTGAGAACCAGTCACCACCTCCCATAGGCACATACAGGAGAATCCAGATTGCAAGGTATCTTATTGACAATGAAATATCAAGATACGAATCCATGCAATTTAACGCAAAGGACCAGATTATTGATTTCGGCGTTGATATAACACCATATATTGAAGATGGTGAATGCTTTATGACCTCAGGATGTGTAGGGAAAAAAGGAAGGGTTGCATGTAATAGACCCTATGCCAATGAACGACCCGGTGATAATATAAGGAATCACCCGTTTCCTCCGGAACCTCACGATATAGAAAAAATCAAAAAAGAAATCTTCCTTTATGATTGAATACGATGTTATCATAATCGGAGCAGGCCCTTCAGGTCTTGCTCTGGCTAAAGAAATTGAAGATGTTAGATTATTGCTAATAGATGCGAAAAAAAAGCCATTTAAAAACATAGCCTGTGCAGAGTGGGTTCCAGCGCTATCCCATTTTACACCATTCAAGGTGGCTGAGACATCTTTTATGGAACTTATAGTCAACGATACCAGAAGAACAGTCAAAGCTCCCGGATATATCATAGACAGGGAAAAATTACAGAAAAGTATGCTGGAGAGTTTAAAATGCACAATACATCTGGGTGAAAGAGTAGTAAAAGTAGACAAAAATACAGTGAAAACTAACTGCGGGACATATAAAGCGGAATGGATAGTCGGAGCTTATGGACCGTGGGGTCCTATGAATGAAAAGGAAAACAAACACAACTTTCTCCCTGCAATCAATGTTAGAGTTACACTTAAAAGAAACCTGAAAAAAACACTGATTTATTTTTCAGAGGAAATACTTCACGGATATGCCTGGTGTTTTCCGAGAAAGGACGAGGCAAACTGCGGAGTAGGGGCACGAAGCAGAAATCTAAAGTCTTTACTTCTTAAATGGCTCACCGTTTTAAAAAAACAGGGAATCATTGAAGATGTCAGATACAGAGAGGCTCATACCGGGCTCATTCCGCTATCTGTCCTGCGTAAATCCCTGCATTCTAATCATATACTTATTGGTGATGCCGGAGGATTTGCGGACCCCCTTACAGGTGCAGGTATACAGAATGCTTTTGAATCTGCCCACATGGCTTCTTCTTTGATAAAGGGCAGAATAAACAAAGAGGAATACGAAAGACTTCTGCAATCCTCATATCTTGCGAAGTATCTGAAAAGAAGAAAGAAAAGAAGAGACTTAATGGAGAAAAAATGGAACGACCTGAAAGAAGCAATAGAAAAGTCCTGGATATCTTTTTACCGGGAATGATCAATGCATACGGGCACAGAAGCAGGTTTCCGGCTGTTTCAATAACCGGACCTTCCTGTGCTCTTGGATGTGAACACTGTAAAGGCTACCTTTTAAAGAGCATGTATCATATAAGAACACCCGACGAACTACTACGCATCCTCAATAATTTTGAAAAAAATGGCATGATAGGAGCCCTGCTCAGCGGAGGGTGCGATAAAAACGGCAGAATGCCGTGGAAAAGATTTTTACCAGTCCTCACCAATTACGAGACAGGACTCTATCTCATAGCCCATGGTGGAATGAACATTTCTTCAGATATCGCTGAATTGTTCAAAAACACACCTATAAAACAGATACTAATTGACATAGTTGGAGATGCTGAAACGCTGAAATACGTTTATCACATAGATGACTTTAGCGTAATGGAGAATACCCTCAAAAACGTTTACTTAAGCGATCTTGGAGTTGCACCACACGTAATAATTGGTATCCACGGCGGTAAAATAAAGGGAGAATTCAGTGCCCTTGATATGCTTGCTGAATTTCAGAAAGAAGAGGTCATACTGGTGGTTCTCATGCCGGACGTCATGAATGCTGAAACTCCAGATATTAAGGATGTTATAGAGGTCTTTTCATATGCCAGAAAACTTTTCAAACGTGTTACACTCGGTTGTGCAAGGCCCAGAGGAAAATACAGAAAAGTGCTTGAAACAGCTCTTTTAGAGAACAACCTGATAGATGCCATGGCCCTGTGGTCTTATGAAGGTATAAAGAAGGCCAAGTCTCTGGGCTACAGGGTCAGATTCTATGAAGGATGTTGTTCTATACCTCTAAGAAAAGAGATCCCAATCCTTAAGGAGTTTTATGGCATCGGGATCTTTTAGAGAACTGAATAGAAAATCGGGGCCTTCTTTAAGAAGGTCATCCATTTTATAGTTGCCTGTTGCCACTGCAACACTTATAAAACCTGCTTCCTTTGCAGCCCGTATATCCCTTGGGGTATCACCCACAACATAAACTCTCTCTATTTCTTCATCCGCAAATTTCCTGGCTCTCTCAAAAGCGATTTTCAGGATTTCCACTCTGCTTTCTGAGTCAGAGCCATAACCTCCAAATTTAAAGTATTTTAAAAGTCCTGCTGGTTTCAATTTTACTCTGGCGCCCATTTCAATATTACCTGTTGCAAGACCTGCAATGTTTCGCTTTGAATAGTGTATTTTCTGAACATATTCCTTCGCTCCATCTATTACCTTGTAATGAGGGTTGTTTATGGTTTCCTCCAGGTTTTTTATGTATTCGGAAACTATAAAATCAACTATACCATCGTCAACATTATCTATTTTAGCTTTTTCGCGCAACATCTCCTTAATGATTTCAATATCTGTTTTTCCGTCAGGCACTATGCCATTCATGGCATTTTCAACCTCATAAATTTCTCTGAAAACACGCTCAAGAGCCATCCTGCCAGCATTTCCAGAATTTATAAGGGTGCCATCTACGTCAAACAGAAAAAGATACATTATTCTGCCTGCTTTTCCTTTATTTTTGCCTCTTTAATTGGACTTTTTGTCCTTATATATTCTTTAAATGTCAAAGGTGCATTTTTCATAACATCAAGATGGGATATACCTTCACGCGGAATATCATCCTCCATTCTCAAAGAAACTCTATCATGGGGATAAATAAGCATCCTGACATTTCGTGTATCAACCTCTTTAAGGCGAGATACAAATTTATACATCTTTCTGAAATGTTCAATCATTTTCATCTCTTCTTCTTCTTCTGACAGTTTAAGATATGCAAGTTTTGAAATGCGCTTTACCTCTTTTTCAAAAAAGTTCTTCTCCATCAGGAACCTCCATATCTTTGAGAATTCTGTTTGGTCCTATCACAGCATCCTGCCCAACTTTTGTCTTACCTAAAAGTGAAACGAAAGGATAGATTACTGCATCTTTTCCTATTTCAACATCTGATTCAATATAAACAAGTCTCGGGTCTATAAATGTAACTCCCTGTGATAGCCAGTACTTTTTAATCTCTTCCTGCATATATATTACTGCCTCAGAAAACTGTTCTCTTGTATTAACACCTGTAATTTCTCTGTAGTTATCAATTTTGAATGCGTAAACCCTTTTTTCTCGTCTCTGTAAAATCTCAATAACATCGGTAAGATAATACTCTTTCTGCCTGTTGTCAGGCCTTATATCTCTGAGTGCCTCAAAGAGTTTTCCTGCCTCAAACACGTATATACCTGAATTTATCTCTTTTATAGCACGTTCCTCAGGAAAAGCATCTTTTTCCTCAACTATCATGAGAATTCTGTCCCCTTTAGACCTTACAATCCTTCCATAGCCCGTGGGATTCGGGTGATCAACTGTTAAAACTGTTGCCACTGCCTTTTTCTCCCTGTGGAATTCCACAAGGGATTTAAGTGTTGCAGCTTTAATTAGAGGAGCATCTCCCGGCATTACAAGAACATCAGCATCATTAGGAATATGGCCTTCAGCCTTTCGCACCGCATCTCCTGTCCCAAGAGGTTCAGGCTGTTCTACGAATACAGGATTGTATCTTGAGAAGTTCTTCATAATGCAATCCTTGTGTGGGCCTCCAACCACCAGTATAACCTTTTCTGGTTTAAGAGATAAGGCGGCCTCAGTGGGATATGCAAGGAGTTCCTTTCCACACAGAGGAAGAAGAAGTTTGCTTTTTTTAGAATTTATCCTTTTTGACCTGCCTGCTGCTAAAATAACAACGTAAAGTCCAGCCATCAGGATTTAATTATATTTAAAGTACCATCAAGGAGCTCATCAAATGTGAAGAGTTCGCCATCGTATCTATTGAGCCCGAAGACCAAAGACGTTTTAAAATGGCGTTCTACTTCGTAAATTAACTGTCCCTGATTCAACTCTGGTACAATCACATGAGATACTCTTCCATCAAACTTTTTAAGTTCATGTCCGGGAAATGGCCACACAATTTTGGGTCTGAATAGCCCTATCTTTATGCCTCTATCTCTCAGAACATCCACAATCTCCTTCGTGGCACGCGCAGCAGTACCACCAGCGACAAATAGAATCTCAGCATCATCAGTTTTGTAGTACTCAACGTCTGTAAGAAGTTCTATATTATCCTCTATTTTTTTCTTAAACCTTTCCAGATTTTTCTTTGCCACTTCAGGGTCATTGCTGGGAAATCCATCTTTTCCATGAACAAGACCCGTCACATGATATCTCTGTCCCTTTCCAAAAGGAAGAATACCTGAATCATAGATATTATTTTCATCAAACGGGAAATAACGTTCACCCGGTTTAATATCGGGCTCTTTTTCCCATATTTCCACCTCTCTGTCAATAACAACCTTTTCTCTCATGTGGGACAGTATTTCATCAGAGAGAACGACGGCAGGGAGTCGCAGCCTTTCCGAAATATTAACCGCATCAATGGTAAAATAAAAAGCCTCCTCAACAGTTGATGGCATAAGAACTACAACAGGATGGTCCCCATGAGTTCCCCACCTTGCCTGCATTATATCTCCCTGAGAGGTTCTGGTCGGTAATCCTGTTGATGGTCCACCTCTCATGGCATCAATTATAACAACAGGAACCTCTGCCATTGCAGCATAACCAAGATGCTCCTGCATAAGAGAAAATCCCGGCCCACTTGTTGCAGTCATTGATTTTCTACCTGCGAGCCTTGCACCAATACATGCAGCTAAAGATGCTATTTCATCCTCCATCTGAATAAAAACACCATCCCTTTTGGGCAACTCTCTCGCCATAACTTCTGCTATTTCGGACGAAGGTGTGATTGGATAACCACCATAGAAGGAAACCCCGGCTCTCAGAGCCCCATATGCAACAGCCTCATTACCCTGATAAAGTTCAATCTTCATAACCAAAACCCTCTGTTATATCAACACCAAGTGTATCCTGTAAAACCATATATGCATCATCAACTCTATCCTCTGGTATGACAATGGATATAGAGTCAACTGATGCACTTACCATTTCAATATTAATTCCAGCCTGTGCAAAAATATCAAAAATCTTTGCGGCAATACCTGGTCTTCGTGAAAGGGTCCTGTCTCCGTAAAATACAAACAGAGCGACTTTGGGTTCGTATTTAATACCCTTTGCATCTACATTTTCACAGAGCGCCTCCTCCTGCTCTTTTAATTTGAAATAATCACTCTCAAGCACAAGAAAGGCAATGTCAGCTCTTCCTCTATCTCCGGCTCCAGCCACTATAAGTTCCGCATTTATTCCCCATGACGCAAGCATTTCAAAGATGTCAGCAGCAATACCGGGCTTATTTCTCGCCCCCTTCAGTGTAACCTTTACAACCTTGCGGTTTACCCAGACTTCTTCTATGGGTAGTGCCATTTTTAACTCTCCTTTAAAATTTCTCTGGCGAGTTTTACATACTCATCAAGTTCGTCCATGCGCCTCTTCTCAGTAACAGCCACCAGTAACTTGTTCTCACCCAGGTCTATACCGGGGAGTATCCCCTTATTGACCATTTTTTCTATGAACTCTGCCGCAGAGATTTTATTGAGCTTTAAAACAAATTCGTTGAAGAATGCACCTTTATAGGCTCTTTTCCCCACCTTTTCATTCTCAAGCTTCTCAAGTAAATAATGTGCCTTTCCAAAACAACCTTTGGCAACTTTCTTAAGCCCCTCTTTCCCATAAATTGAAAGATAAACAAGCACTCTCAAAGCACAGAGGTTCTGATTGGAGCATATATTGGAAGTTGCCCTTTCTCTCCTTATATGTTGCTCCCTTGTCTGCAAGGTCATTACATAGCCTCTATGGCCGTTTAAATCCACGGTCTCACCAATTATTCTACCGGGCATCTGTCTTATGTACTCTTTTTTAGCAGAGAATAGCCCCACATAGGGACCACCAAAATTAAGATGCAGTCCAAAGGGTTGTCCTTCTGCCGTTGCGATATCTGCCCCATAATCTGATGGTTTCTTTAATAGACCAAGGGACACAGGGTAATAGTGATGTATGAATATTACTCCCTTTTCTTTAGCAATTTTCCCTGCCTGCTCCATATCCTCCAGTACACCAAAATAATTTGGATGCTGCATAAGAATTGCAGAAGAACCTTCAACAGCCTCTACAAGTTTTGAAACATCCGTCATCCCCGTGTACTCATCGTAATTCACATAGACTATTTCAGCATTGGGTCCATCAAGATACGTTTCTATTACTTTCTTATATGCTGGATTAATAGCAGAACTTATTACCACTTTGTTTTTCTTCTTTATTCTTATAGCCATAAGAAGTGCTTCAGCAGCGGCAGAGGCGCCATCATACATGGAAGCATTGGTTACGTCAAGACCTGTAAGATTGGAAATCATCGTTTGGAATTCAAAAATCGCCTGTAACGTCCCCTGACTGACCTCAGCCTGATACGGCGTATATGCTGTATAAAACTCTGGTCTGGACACAATGTAATCTATAACCACAGGCACATAATGATCATAGGCTCCACCACCGGCAAAAAGCGTAAGAACCTTATTATTTCTGGCTATGTTTTTAATAAGGTCAAGGGCCTCCTCCTCAGAAATAGCAGAGGGCAAATTCAGTTCACCCTCAAAGAAGAGGTCCTCTGGTATGTCTCTTAGAAGGTCTTTGAAAGATTCAACTCCAAGTTCCTTTAACATTTCCTCCCGATCTTCGGGAGTATTGGGAATAAATGGGTGCATTTTTAGTCTTCCTCTATAACCTTTTTATACTCATCTGCACCAAGTAAATCGTTTAACTCATCAGGATTTGAAATCTTTATTTTCACAATCCAGCCTTCACCGTATGGGTCCTGATTTATAAGACCGGGCTCATCGGCGAGTTTTTCATTTACCTCAACTATCTCACCTGAAACAGGGCTGTACACATCAGCTACTGTTTTAACTGCTTCAAGGGTTGTTATCACATCACCCTTATTTAGATTTGTTCCAACCTCTGGAAGTTCAACGTAAACTATATCAGACAACTCTCCCTGAGCATAATCCGTAATCCCCACGATAGCAAACTCACCTTCCACTTTCACCCACTCATGCTCTTTCGTATACTTAAGATTTTCAGGTATGTTCATCACTTCCTCCTTTGTTGTCTCAAAAGAACGATAATATTATAATTTACAACCCAGAGAGGGGCAACAAACAACAAAAAATCACCCTAAATAATTCTGTTCAACGTGCATAAAACCTTAAAATTTTTCCATGGCACACAGGACGAATTTCAGAAATTTATTTTACATTACCATTGGGGCATTGGTAGCGGCTATCGGGCTTGATATTTTTCTCGTTCCCAATAAAATAGCCGCAGGAGGCGTAAGTGGAATAGCCACCATATTACACTATACCCTCCACGTACCTGTAGGTATGACCATGCTTGTTATCAATATTTTCCTCTTTATTTTAGCCTTCCTGCTTCTTGGGCCTGCATTTGGAATCAAATCAATCTACGGAACAATAGCGTTATCCATGTTTGTTGACCTGTTTGCAAGGCTTTTCCCCATAATCTACACACATGATATAATGTTAGCCGTTATTTTTGGAGACCTCCTTACAGGCATAGGTCTTGCCATGATATTCCTTCAGGATGCCTCAACGGGTGGCACAGACATTATAGCCATGATTCTCAATAAATACCTCGGTTTTGACATAGGGCAGGGACTTTTGTTTATAGATTTTACAATCACATTCTTTGCAGGGCTATTTTTCGGCTGGGAAATAGGTATGTATTCACTTTTAGCAGTCCTTGTAAACACCAACACAATTGACTATGTTGTTGAGGGTATAAAGGTTTCCTTCAAGGTAATTATAATTTCTGATAAATGGCAAAAAATAAGAGACTATGTGAAAAACACCCTCCAGAGGGGTGTTACAATAATTGACGCAGAGGGTGGTTATGAGGGAGAGAAAAGAAAGATGCTCTGGATAATACTCAGAAGGCGAAGAGAGCTTGTGAGATTAAAGGAGTTTGTGAGAGAAATAGATGAGAATGCCTTTCTCACTGTGACCACAGTAAAGGATGTATTCGGAAAGGGATTTAAAAGAATAAAATAAAAGGCAGGACATTTGTCCTGCCTTTTAAACTGAGAGACTTTTTTTACTATCTCAACCAGGGAAGCACTCCGAGCCAGTTGCCAAGCAGGAACTCAAACCTTCCAACTAAAAGAGAAAACCTCGCCATAATCGTATAGCCGAAGGACGCTCCAAATCCAACCATCAAAAACACTATGCCCACTTTTGTAACGGGCTTCATAACACCTTCATGGGGAGTTGAGAAATAAAAGTATAGAACAACCGTGACCACACCTATTAGAATTAACAGTGCGTTTATAAATAAGCCCATACTCATACCGTGTGGATTTGGTAAGATAGTATATTTAATCTGCTCAACCAGTGATGCTCTAAATGCAAGAGGAATGGAAAGACCTGAACCAACACCAAGCAGGAATGCAAATGGCCACCTTATAAAATAGGCAAATTTTGGAACAACCACAGAAAGATACATGAGTCCTAAAATAAACGGAATTACGAAAAGAATCTGATGATCAACAAAAAGAGGCCTCAGGAGGTTTGGATATATACCATTATTCCATGTGTAAACAAAGCCATAACCTGTGGCAACACCTACAAAAATATGCTCTGCCATCTTGAAAAAGGGATTATCTTTATACAAAAACGAGAAAATGGCAAGGGTTAAAATAGCTGCTATCCATATCCATGGGTCATGTGAAATATGCATTATGCTTCCCTCCTTTTCTTTGTAAGAAAATAGCCTATATTACCGACAACTATAAAGAGCATTATGAGGAAATGTGCTATGGAATTTGCCTCCATTCCACGCACAGCAAAAACACTCTTTGCTTTCTTGAATCCTTCTTTTTCAAGGAGTTTGTTAACCTGATATTCGTACTCTGCTGCACCTTTCATACCCATAAGAGCACCTATAAACTGCCCTGTCTGAAGATATGGGTAAAAATCAGCAGCACTGACAGCAGTTATACCGCTTGCAATCTTCTGTCCATACTTGGTATTTGCATATGTAACCCATGCAAAAGGAGTACTTCCACCTGAAAAGGAAACGACAAGGGCAATATCATTATAGTTTTTCACACCCCTCATGGCGGGAATGCTATCAAGTGGTATACCACTGTAGTTTGTTGGAAATATCTTCCTTATATCCTCTCCTATACCGAGTATAACAGCAGAAAACCCTGGTTTGTATCCTAATATTACATAATCTGTATCAGGCCTTGCTCCAAGTTCCAGCCTTGCCTTCTCACAGGCCTGAATACCGAGTCCCGTACCCTGCGGATAAAGGGACATCACAATGGGAATAACCCCTCTTAAAACAGCATGCTTAACTATTGCCTCTAACATTGGCTGTAGTTCCGGTAGTGTAGATGGGTCATAATCAGCAGAAAGAAGAATATGTGAGCCTTTCGGTAGGGTGTCAATGAAGGTGTAGAGACGCTCTGTTGGTGGAGACATCTTCTGTCCGAGATTTAGAGGCACAACAAGGGGCAAAAGCACTCCTATTGTTATAATAAGATAAATGGTAGTCCTGTTCAAACTCGCAAGTTTTATTAAAAAATCTCTCATGTCACCCTCCCAGCCAGTTTCTCTCAACACCAAGTATTATTTTTAACGATGTAGCTATACTACCAAGTGACACACCTATAGCGATACCCCTTTTAGATGCCATGTTTGGAACAGCCATTATCCACTCAAGGGCTTTTGGAACACCGGGAACATAGTTCCCAAACGTAGTTACACTGAACATTACTATGAATGCAGTTATTAAGAGTAATGTGGCCTCAAAACTCTTCGCACGGAATGCCCTGTATGAGGCAGATGCCATGTAATAAGAAAGCAAAGAGAACATGGTTGCCTGAAGGGGGGCCTGAACATAGTAGAACATCTTCTGAAATACAGAACCCGGTCCCATTCCACCAATGAACCCCACAAGTGTCATAAAGAGGAAAGACAGAATGGCAACAGCACTGTAAGGTGCATGCTCCTTTTTTCTGAGTCTCACATAATGGTGACGGAGAAAACTCACAAGTGCGAGAAAAATGGCCATTGAACCCACACCAATCATCCACTTGAGCATGGTATCATAATACTGTTGTGAGAGGGGGTGTGGGACGAAGTATTGCAGGGTTGATATTACACCAAACACAAAAACCATTGCAAGAGGTATTTTTCTCTGTAACATTTTTTATCCTCCTTTAAAAGAGTCCAAGTGTTACATGGACACCAAAAAGATTTAAAATGGAGAGTGCTCCAATAACCACAAGTATTATGATCTTCATGGCATCCTGTCCCTTCAGGGTGGCTGTAAGCATGGGTTCCTTTGACAAATAGGCACTTGCCGCATAAAGTTCCTCACCCATAAGTGTATAGTCACAGGTAACTATAAAGAAAGGTAACTGTGTAACCGCATCTGTTCCGGCAATCTGAATGGCGCCAGTTGAAGCACCTGTCTCAGATAAAATAAGTGATTCAGCCCAGAACATTCCAAGGAAAAAGTTGGTTGCTGTTTTTTCTCTTACCATTGTACCTGAAACATGTGCGGCATAACCGAACTGACTGTCTGTAGCAAAAAATACATCATTTTCATTATAAAGATCTGGACGCCCGATAGAATAATAAGCCTCTTTTACTATTTCCCTTGCAATTGTGTATACTACGGGATCTCTGACGGGCACCAGAATTTTTGTCTCATATTCTCCTGCCTTCTTGGTTACATGCGAGAGTATGTTCAACGCAGCAATTGTAGCGACATCCGAAATACTTGAAAGGCCAGGTACATACAGAATTGGTCTTCCCATCTCCGTTGCCCTTCCTACTGCCTCATCTACTGCCTGAAGACCGGCAATGGGGCGAAGATAAAGCGATTTTCCACTCCTTGCATGCTGAAGATAGAACAGCAGAAGCCCCGTGTAGAGTATAACCACTATAAACAGTGGAAACTGCGAGGTATCAAACCAGCTGGCCCTGGGCTTTACAAGGGCACTTTCGTATTCTTTCTTCATCGTATCAGCATATACAACAAGTCTATATCTGTATTCCTTTTTATAAGAAAGTCCCATATCAACTATAACGCCCTCTTTATTCGTAGGCCTCTTTATGAGTACACTCTTATCCCCTGAAACTCTATACAAAAATGCAGAATCAAAGCTTTCGGGGATTAAGTACTCCACTTTTAATCTGCTACCATCATCATTGGGGATATCTGTAACCTTCAGTACCCCACTGGCAGCAAGCATAAAAACTATAAGGTTTAGCACCATATAAACCTCCTTTATTCCGTGTTATTATCAGGTGTTACAGGAAAAAGTTTGACTCCATCCTCTGTAACAAGATATATTGACCCATCGGGGGCATTAACCACCTTTAACTTTTCCATTCTCGCTATATTAAATGTATCCTGAACAACCTCTCCAGAGGAACCAGCTTTTTCTACAATATCAAACTGATAATAAAGGACTATAGTTTTTTTACCCTGAACCTCATATTTTCCTGTACCCCTTGTGGATGAATTTAGACTTTTCCAGTAAAATCTTCCATTGGGACTGAACCTGTATTCCACTATGCTCCTTGTTTCATCAACCCACGGTATATCCGTGAGTTTATAAAGAGGCACGACGGTTTTCTGAACAGAGAGTGGGTGAGCATCAAGCGGAACACCACTTGCAGCATCCAAAATCACCTTAACAACATACTTTGCGGATATCTTCCCCGGATATCCTACATTGTAATTGAGAACAAATGCAAGTTTTGCAAGGTCTTCCCAGTAAAAGTCCTTTATCCACTTATCCACTTCGGGATACATGGTATACTTAATGGGAGAGCCTGCAACTGTACTTGCTTTATAAAAAACCGCATTCATATCTATCTCATAAGATGGCAATTCTTCAAAGAATATGGTGTAGTAATGTGCCATATATCCGTCATAGGTCTTTATAAGAATCCCGGCAGAATTTGGTCGCCATCTATAATCTACGATTTTTCCTGCAACACTGTAAAGCCCCTTGTTTTGCAGGTTATCCACGTAGAGAATCTTTATGCTGTCCCCCTTTGAATAGATGAACTTACCACTATCAGGCGACATAATTACAAAGGGGGTTATAACACCCAGATAAGAATGGGAAATCAGTTTATCCAGAAAGACGAAGGTCTTTCTGTAATCGGGAAGCTGGGATACCACATACAGTAAATTGTCTGTGAGCGGGATAAATTCACCATCCTGCTGTATCATATACTCAGAATGCACCTGACCTCCAAAATAAAAATCAAATCTCATGTGCCTTTCAGAGTATATTTCAGCATCAAAATTCAGGGGTAATGGCTGTATTGCCTCCTGAATACTGAGAATTAACTTACATTCCCCAAGATACGGCCCCACAAAATTGTGTCTTGAGATGGCATTTACGGTCTTTACATAATACAGAAATCCTGTTTTTGAATATACAGGCTTTACGAGTTTTGCCCTTATATAACCCATGTCCTTGTAGAGCACCTTGAGTTTATTGTCGTAGATGGCAACTATACCGGTTCGGTGTTCTCTGTCAGTGGGAATATACAAAAGCAATTCACCTTTTTTATCTCCTGTAACGTCAAATGTATCAAGAACCCAGTTCATGTTTAGAGCAACAGTTTTTGCAGAAATCCCTATATTTCCCAGAAGGGAATCTATTTTTGCGACCTCCACTTCCTTACCAGCGGCACGAAGCCGCATTGCTCTCACGAGTTCGGCATTAACGTAGTTGTAAAGATCAGATAAGGGTCGTGATTTTTCAAACATACTCCTTATTCTGCCACACGAAAGCAATAATAAAACCGATACAAGTACCATATATTTCTTCATTTCCCCCTCCTCAAGTAGAATTTTGCTTTAGTATTCTCCGATGCAAACGTAAGGGAATCTATATATCTTGTCCCATAAATAAACAATGTGTCATTTACAGAGGTATCTTTCGGCAAAACCATGCAACCACCTTTAAAAGGCTTTTTTATAAATAGAGAGTCTCTGCCTCCAAAAACGATCTTTCCAATGCCCCTCTTAAAAATCACCTGTGTATCTTCAGGGGAAATCATATAAATACTATCAAAACGATAAGTGTACAACTGTCTTTCTGGATATTCAACACTCATTCTTATGGTCTTTTGTGGGGACACGAAAACTGTACCCTGAAAGGTGTCCACAGATTCTGCATTATACATAATTTCTGTAAAATAAAACTTCCCTGTGTCCAGCACCGGACACAGGGAGAAAAGTGCAATCATAATTCCCCTCATTACAGAATGTCTTTAAGCAATTTTGCCACCTCTTCAGGTTCGGCGGCGACTTTCACACCTGCATCTTCAAAGGCTTTGATTTTCTCTTCAGCCGTACCTTCACTTCCCTGAATAATGGCACCAGCATGTCCCATCCTCTTTTCTCTGGGGGCTGTACGTCCGGCAATAAACGCCACCACAGGTTTACCGAAACTCTCTTTTATGTATTTTGCTGCATCCTGCTCATCAGTACCCCCAATTTCTCCAATAAGCACAACTGCCTCTGTTTCATCGTCCTCTTTAAACAATCTTAAAAGGTCTATAAACCTTGACCCTATAATAGGATCGCCTCCAATACCTATGGCAGTGGATTGGCCAAGTCCATACGCTGTAAGATGGCTCACAATTTCATAAGTAAGGGTGCCACTTCTTGAAATAACACCAACCCTACCTCTCTTAAATATATGTCCCGGCAAAATACCCACCTTGGCTTCATCCGGTGTTATAAGTCCGGGGCAGTTAGGACCAATCAGTCTTACACCCTTTTCAACAACATACTTCTTGGCCTTAACCATATCATGTACGGGAATCCCCTCAGTAATAGCCACAATGAGTTTAACTCCACTGTCTGCAGCCTCTATTATGGCATCTGCAGCATAAGGAGCGGGGACAAATATCACAGATGTGTTGGCCTTCGTTTCCTCAACAGCTTCTTTCATGGTATTGAAAACAGGTATGCCCTCCACATTCATTCCACCTTTTCCAGGAGTAACTCCTGCAACCACATTGGTACCATATTCTTTCATCAGTTTTGCATGAAAAGAGCCATCCCTTCCTGTAATTCCCTGCACAACGAGTCTTGTTTCTTTACCTACAAGTATAGCCATCTCATGCACTCCTTTTTTAAAATTATACCACATGCGTAAAGGTCAATCAAAACAATGTGAAAGAAAACCTATTGCACGGGCAAAGCACTTGCCTTATACTTTGTACAATGAAATTGAAAAAACTATTCTCTTTGATTTTTTTTCTCTCTGTAATTCATTCACCTCTATATTCTTACAAAGTTCTATTTGACTGGACAAAAGATGAAACTGCAGGCAATGCTGACTGGATAGTGGATAGAGACTTTCCGGAACCTCTTCCACAAAACCCTCAAAACGAGGGGGACTGGGACGGTGCATTTTCGGCATTCGGCTTTGCAATATATTCAGAACTGCATGATACAGTTTACATTCTCCACAACGCACCCATTACCTATAATGACCCGACCAATCCCATGGACCTTTCAAACTTTGATGTTTTTGTTATACCTGAGCCACAGAATCCCTTCAGTAATAACGAAAAAGCTGCTATAAGAAGATTTGTGGAAAACGGTGGTGGTCTTTTGATGATAGCGGACCACAATATGTCAGACAGAAACAGGTCTGGATGGGACTCACCACGTGTTTTTAATGACCTTGGAAGCGAACAGCTATTTGGCATACATTTCAATATTACAGGTGACAGACCCAATAGTTTTACAGAGGTCTCAAGAAATATTCCTGATAGAACGCATATCATAATTGACGGCCCCTATGGTTCAGTTTCTGCACTCTCTTTCCATGCAGGAGACGGCATGGAACTTCATCCAGAGTATAATCCCAATGTTAAAGGACTTATATTTAAATCGGGATACTCAGGAACACACGGAGCCATGTTTGCAATAAGCACCTATGGAAGGGGAAGAGTGGCTGCTATTGGAGATTCATCACCTATTGACGACGGAACAGGTGACCCCCATGATAGACTATATGATGGCTGGAATGAAGGAGGCACCACACACCCCCAATTGATGCTCAACACAATTTACTGGCTTGAACAAAGGAATATAGAAACAGAAGAACCTGTATTTGTGCTTGATGGCACACTTGATAGTACAGCAACACTTCACACAAAGAATGGCAATACGATTATTTATACAGGGGAAAACGATACTGTATTCTATATCGCTGTAAAGTTCAATCCAGAAGTTGCAAGGACATATGTGGTTCTATCTTTTGACACGAGAACAGAGGTTTCAACACCATGGTCAAGAGACGGATTTCTTCCATCCTATGATTTTTATTTTAAAGTTAACAACAGCACTCAGGAAGTAGAACTCAGGGACTCACTTCAGATTACTGCTCAACCTGATTATATAAAATTCGCATCTTCAAGAGGTTTTCTGGAATTCACTATATCAAGAGGTCATCACATTTCAGGTAACATTTACCTTATGGTTGCAGGATTCAGCACAGAAGGTGGGGGTAAAATAGTGTATGCAACCCCTACAATTGACCCCGGTTCTGCTTTAAGGGAATATTCCTATTTAACTATCAACCTTTCATCATCCAGAAATCATAAAAAGCCAGTAATCAATGCTGTTTTTACCAGGTATGACAACATTCAACCAGCACCGATCTACTATGACCTTACAGGAAGAAGAATTCCCGGTGGACTTTTATCCACCAGGAACGGTATCCTCTTTGACAGAAAACGTAAAAGAGCTATAATTATTCTAAGGTAATCCCGGACTCAAGCAGTGTGAATGCCACATACATACTTGATGCTTTCGGTAAATGGTCTTTTGGACAGTATTCGTTTGGTGAGTGTGCTATTTTCTCAATACCAGGGCCAAATCCAAAGGCTGAAATATTATACATACCCGCTATTGTAACACCGTTTGTGCTGAAGGTCCATTTTCCAATCCTCGCTTCCTCATTAAACAGTCCTGAAAATGCTTTTCTGGCATTCAAAAGATACGGGCTTTTCTCATCCATTAACCACGTTGGATAGTATTTCTTCATGGGAAGGAGGTAACCTTTATAGGACTTCTTCTCATAAACAGGAACATGGACTTCTGCCCCATACTTTTGCACAGCGGCAAGGGACTTTATTTCATTCAGTGAACTTTCAAGGGTTTCACCAAGAGTAAGCCTTCTATCTATATATATATCAGCGTAATCTGCAACTGAACATAGAGAAGGACCATGCCCTCTTATTCTGGAAACGGTCAGGGTGCCTTTGCCAAGAAAATCATGTTCTCTCAGAGTTGGAGCAAGGTCACGGATGTCATTTATTATATCTGCAGCCTTGTAAATTGCATTATCCCCGAGATGAGGGAAGGCTCCATGTGCAGATTTACCACGAACAATAACCTCAATCTCCATTCTTCCCCTGTGTCCTCTGTATATTCCAAGGTCTGTAGGCTCTGTAAGCACCACCACGTCGGGCCTGAAGTTTTCTTTTTCCACAAGATACATCCACGGCAGACCATCACAATCCTCTTCCATTATAGAACCTATTCCATAAAAGGTAAAATCACCTTCAATGCCAAGTTTTTTGAGAATTTTACCCGCATAAACTATACTTGCCATTCCTGCCTTCTGGTCAGAGGCTCCCCTTCCAATCACTTTATCCCCTATGACTTTCCCTTTAAATGGGTCAAACTCCCATAAAGATAAATCACCTGTATCAACAACATCAACATGTGCATCAAAGGCTATCTTCTTCTTCCCATTCCCTATCCTGCCGATGACATTACCAAAATCATCAATTCTCACTTCGTCAAAACCAACCTTCTCCATCTCCTCTTTTATCCGCAAAATAACCTCTTCCTCCTCGCCTGAAAGGCTTCTGATTGATACTATGTCAGCGAGAAAATTGGCTATATTATCCTCTTCCTCCATGGCAAGTTTGAGTATATCCTCATATCTCACGATAATATCCTCCTTTTTAAGGCATAGAATTATATACGAAACACTTCGTGCAAAAAATGGAAACTACGATTTGACTTTTATTACATCCTTATTCAGAAGGTAAGTTACATACTCTCTGTAAATCTCAACATCTACTTTTTTCCCACTATCTTTTCTCAAACGGCTCAAAATATCTGAAAAACCGCTCATTCCATCAATATAATAGAAAAAGTGCATGAAATTAACGTATCCCTTTTTCTCAAGCAGTAACTTAAACCATCGTATTCTTGTATCAAAGTCTTCATCCATTGTCGGAATGTACACACCTTTTCTCACAACTCTGTAAACATCCTTCCCACTTTGAAGCACCCGTCTCTTTCTGAATACTATTTTATTTTTCCTGATCAGATAAGGCATTGATACCATAAGAATAACGTTTCTCCATATTGCTCTCGGGTCTATGTTGGAAATAACATCCATATCTGAATGATAGAATCTATCGGGCCAGTGAATCAGCATGGGCATGGGAATCTCAAATTCAGTATTCTGGAATATGAGATGGTCACTTCCACCTTCAAAATTTCGTATATATACCGCATAAGGAAAATCAAGGAATCTCTGAACGCTTTCAACATGAGATTTAAAAACCGTATGGATGTTTGTCTTTATTATCCCATGAGGCTTTTCTATAACAACACGACCGCCGGTCTTCTCTATACTACTACCTACCATGTCAAAATTGAAACCTGCAAAAATACTTTTTAGTAATTTTCTCTTCTCTTCCACAAACAGGGCACTGCCCCACATTTCAGGCACAAGTAGAAAATATACCGTATAGGGTGGTTTTTTAAGAATCCCTTTGTCTATCATCCTCTGCATGGTTATGGCAGCATAGATAAGACTTGAAGCACCCGACCCGTTATCATTTGCTTCACCCCTTGCATGGCAGGTATGTGCGACATACAGTATAGCATCCTCTCTTTCTCCCTCAATTCTTGCAAGTAAGTATAAATTCTCAGGGTCATAAAAATCGGAACTGGATTTAATTTCAATAAAAATATCTCTTTTCGCTTCAATGTGATGCTTTATTTCATCTGCTTCTCTGCGGGTAACAACAACACCTGTGAATTCAGGCTCCTTTGGACTATAATACCAGAACTGGAATTTCTTTCGGGCATTGTACGGAGCCGATTTGTCATACAGAACAACGCCTTTTGCCCTGCTATGGAACAGATACTCCAATATCCCCTTCCCAAGGTCAGAAACAAGGATAAAACTATCGCTTGTATTTTTAAAATTACCCTGTGATATCCTGTATCTGCCTTCAATGTTTCCGCTCCTCTGAACAAAGGTAAGTGGATTAAGGTTAAATTCAAGAACAATCCTTTTGCTTCCATAGCGGATAGTTGCTTTCTGGTATCGGGGCTTCCATCCACGGAAATATGGAAGTCCATAAGTTCTTTCTCCATACACCAGTTGCTTCACTGACAAAGTATTTAAAACTCCTTTGGCATCAAAGACTTCCTTTACAAACACCATGGCCTCTTCCATTTCCGATGTGCCCTGAATACGATTATATGATATAAAATCAGCAAGCAGAGCGTAAAATTCCTCCTCTCTGAGTTGTCTAAGAATTTCATAATAAAGTTCCTGTGCCCTCACCAATGTCCCTCATTATAAGTTTGAATATTCTGTCAGATGACTTTTTTAAATTTTCCACGAATCTCAGAGCATTTTCACCCATAAGAGCCGACTTTCTCCTGTCAGAATGAAGCTCCAGTATTTTGCTGGTGAGTTCTTCTGGGTCTCTAACAAGGATTCCACCACCAGCCTTCAAAATACCTTCAGCCTCATCCTTTACATTGTGTATAAAGGGGCCGAATAAAACAGGCTTTGCAAAAATTGCAGGTTCAAGTACATTGTGACCACCATAATCTTTCAGTGTGCCTCCCACAAAGGCCACACTGGCAAGATAGTAAAACTTCTTCAGTTCTCCAAGCGTATCAACTATAAATACCTGACCTTTCTTATACTTACTCCGCGTTCTCCTAACAAAGGGTATCCCTTTTTCTATAAGCTTTTCTTCCAGCAAGCCAACACGAATGGGATGTCTCGGTGCCACAATGACACCAATTCCATTTTGCAGAAGAAAAGCGATAGTATCTACTATTTGAGGTATCTCCCTGCCTCTTACACTACCAAACACAACAACGAATTCATCTGGTGGAATACCAATCTCACTACGCTTGAGCAGTTTTGAAGGGTCAATATTTAAACCATCAACCTTTGTATTACCAACAAAAATCAGACGTTCTTCAGGCACGCCAAACTCGCGGAATCTTTCAAGCTGGTAGGTTGACTGAGGAAAAATCAGTGAAAATTTGTCAAGTAATCCTCTGAAAAAAACCTCAAATTTCTTGATTCTTGCTGCGTTCTTATCGGATATTCTTGCGTTTACAAGGTAGAGGTTTGTATATTTTGCGCTCACATTAATGAGATTTGGCCAGAGTTCTGTCTCAACTATAATTAATGCCCTTATACTCTTTAGCTTATAAACCTTTTCAATAAAACCAGCTTTATCGTATGGGAACCTGACCACCTCAAAATTTCTGACTCCTTTATACATATCCTTTAATCTTTCATATCCTGAACCTGTAAACACCGTAGCGAACACGAAATATTCATTTTCCAGAAACCTGTCAATTAGACCACGAGCTGAATTGATTTCACCAAGGGATGCAATGTGAAACCAGACAGATGGTCTTGAGGCACCACCTATACCCGGTGAACGTATGGGCAGGGTAAAGAGCGTGTTAAGAAAGCGATAAATCTTATACATTACTCTCTTATTCTTCTCTCTCTTGAGGACGGAATGCCGAGTTCCTTCCTTTTGGCTGCAACAGTCCTCCTTTTAATCTTTATGCCTCTCTGGTATAAAATCGCTGTAATCTCCTCATCAGAGAGAGGATGCGCCTTATCTTCACTCTCTATAATTTCGCGAATAATATCACCCAATTCATCCTGAGATAGGGCAAAATGAGCGCCACGAACACCACGCTTAAAGAAGAAACGTAATGCAAATATGCCTCTTGGCGTATCTGCATACTTTTCCTTCAATATTCGGTTCAGTGTTGATGGCGGTATTTCAAGCTCAACTGAAGCGTCCTTCTGACTTACCGGAACAGGATAAGACGCTTTTCCTAAAAGAAAATCCTCCTGTTTTTGAGCAATAAACTCTGCAATTCTTCGTATATACTCCCTTCTTTTTATTAAGGCCTCTCTGAATTTCTGGGCACTTTTATACTTCACTGCAAGAAACTTCTTTATATCCTTTGGTGTACTTTTAGAACGCAACATCTCCTCATAGAGTGGATTTATCTGTAAACTTGTAAACGGTGACTCATAAATTTCAACCTGTATTTTTCCATCTACAATTTTAAATGTGATTTCAGGGATAACATAGAGAGGTGAGTCTTTCTCATACAGACTGAACGGATACGGAAGAAGACTTATTTTCAAATTCCGGGTTATCTCTTTTATCTTATTTTCATCAAGATGCTCTGCAAACTCTTTGAATTCTTCTTCTGAAATTAAACGTCTTAAAAGCAACTGGAAAAGCAGAAACTCAGAGATTGAAAGACTGCCAGAGCCCACCGGATCAAGTTCCATAAACGAGCGCCTTACCTTTTTCACATCATTTAAATCCGAACCTGTTATTTTTGCGAGCTCCTCTTCGCTTATGCTCAAAAATCCTTTCCCATCTAAATTATCAAGTATGGCCATTGCTATCCTTCTCTCATTTTCCTCTGTAAACTCAGCACTTGCCTGAACTTCAAGTCTGTCCCACACGGATACAGGTGGGGCTTCAAGGAGTTCTTCAGGAGAGGGAGTATCATCTTCATATCCTCCCATAGGATGAGCGTTTAACTCCGGTTCATAGGATAGGTACTCTGCTTTTTTCAGCATGGTATTAATGCTATTTTCAAGACTTTCAGGTACATCAAGAATTGGGTTTGCCTCAACTTCATTTATAATTGCCTCTTCAAGCTCCAGCGCTGGAAGTTCAAGAATTTTTGCCTCCAGTACTAAAAGAGGAATGGGCTTGAGCTTGAGTTCAAGCCTTTCCTGCAATCTATGCTCAAGCTTCATAGACTAAACCTCCTGCCAAGATAGATCTTTCTTGCCTCTTCATTATTAATCAACTCCTCTGCTGTTCCATGTAAAAGAATTCTGCCATCATATATTATATAGGCTCTATCACAGATAGCAAGTGTTTCTCTTACATTATGGTCGGTAATCAGAATACCGATGTTCATATCTTTAAGTTGAATTATAATATCCTGTATCTCCTCTCTGGTTTTTGGGTCTATCCCGGTGAAAGGTTCATCAAGTAATAAAATTCGGGGCTCAATTGCAAGTGCCCTTGCCACTTCCAGCCTTCGCCTCTCACCACCTGAAAGGGTCATGGCAATGGAATTTTTCAGCTTATAAATATTGAACAGATTGAGAAGTTCCTCTGTTCTCTTTTTCCTCGTTTCTTTATCCACTCCCCTCATTTCCAAAACAGCCTCTATATTTTCCCATACAGTTAGCCTTCTGAAGACAGAACTTTCCTGTGGCAGATAACTTATCCCGAGTCCTGCCCTTTTATACATTGGATAAGAAGATATATCCTTTCCATCAAAGTAAATCTTTCCTCCATCTGGCCTCACCGCCCCCATTATCATGTAAAAAGACGTCGTCTTACCTGCACCATTCGGACCAAGGAGCCCAACAACTTCTCCCTGCTTCACCTTTATTGTTATACCCTTAACCACTTCCCTTTTTTTATAAATCTTCCTCAGTTTCACAGCACGAAGCTCACTCATTCCTTCTACTCCTCATTACACCATGTGAGCTTTCTGCAACAAGCTCTTTCAAACTATCATTTTCAAAATAGACTCTGAACAATGACCCATTGAGCTCTACAGTGTTTTTCTCAGCGCGTTTTTGAAGATTGCACTTACCTGTGAGTATCAGGCTGTCAAGTGACTCATCCTGCAGGTAGAAAAAAACTGTATCACCAGTGGCAATTCCAGAATCCCATGAGATGGTGACACTGCCAAAGAAGCTACCTGAAGAATCTGATTCCTGATAATAAAAAGTATCACCTTTTACTATGTATTTTCCGACCTCTATAACAGGTGCTGCATCTGAGAATACGGTATCCCCTGAAATTCTCAGATACGCTCCTTTAAATACCAGTGTATCCCTGAAAATCCTTTTAATCCAGACGTCCTGTCCCATAAGAATATATGTGGAATCATATGCGAGTAGGGTATCCGCATAAAAAAGCAGGTTCTTTTTAGTAAAATGTCCCCTGACACTGTCTGTGGCCAATAAGGTATCCCCTACAATTTTCACCTGTTTTCCCCATAACGTATCACTTTCCTTCTGCACTATCTCACAACTACCCATAAAGTGGATTATATTACCACCCTCACGAATCATCAAGGAATCACTCAAGGCCCTGATTTCAGGTGTTAAAAGTAGCACATCTCCCCCCACAAAGAGCATATTATCTTTTTCATTGAATACGCCATAATCTCCCAGTATTTTCATGGTATCATTGTATATATAAACTGAATCAAGCAGTCTCGTAACATAAAAACTATCTCTTTTTTCAAGTTTTAACACCCCAGCTTCAAAGTTAAAGGCAACTATTGTTAGCAACACTAACATCATTTTGATATTATATAAGAGCCGATATGAAAAAACAACACTGCCTAATTCCTCAAAAAATAATTTCGCCTACATTGGGATTCTTTGATTTAGAAATACAGTGGAAAGCATTTAAGGAGAGTAAAGGTAGGATATGAAGAAAAAAGTCAACCCTTCATTAAGAGGCTAAGTCAAAACAGTCTTTATTTAGAATGATATATCATCCAATGCTTTCTTGTCTTTTTATGCATCTTCAACCATCTACGTCTTATTCTCTTTAAGTCTTTTTTATGCCTCCTGATAAAATTCATTACATCCAGATAAGTTGTATAACGAAATGACGGCCCGGCTGGACGCGGATCAAAATACGGTATCCCCTTCATGGTGTCCTTTCTCCTTATTCTCTCTCCCCATACATAAATGGATGGGTCCTCTGTTACCTCAGGTAAGATGGCATCTGTGGGATGCCTGTAAAGTTCTTCTGATAAAGGATAAGCATAATAAAATATGCTGTCCTTTAAAAAGAATATACCATTTGTGTATCTTACACACTCTTTGCTTATAAAATGTGAAATAAAGGTTTCTGCACCCATTCCTGTATATATATGCACACCCATTGTAGCGTGAAGTTGATTAAGTTTTCTCAAAAACTCCATATCCTCCCATTTACCTTCGTAAAAAAATACAAGGACACTGTCCACATGCTGAGGTCCTCTCCATGGAATAACACTGTTTACAGGACTTATCAGACCTGATTCTCCAGATGGAAATGTTATCAAAATCCTCTTATTGTCTCTTCCATATTTACAATAAGGGCCTGTAAAGTATTCTAAATGCCCCATCATCAATGCCATAACCTTCCGGGGTTCAGGATACCAGTAAAGCCTCTCTCCCTTTCCAAAATCAAACTCCCATCCAAAATAAGCCCTCTCCATCCGTCCTGAAATCACCATACCAGTGCTTATACCTATCCGGGAAAATAAACGTATTAGCTCCCCTACTATCAGACTGTCACTGAAATAATCTTTATGTGCATTTAGCCATTTCTTCGCTACATCCATATCTCTCCATTCTTCATCATCTACCTTTATACCCTTCTCCAGAAGATACATCTTCAAAAGTTGTGCTGCCACATATCCTCCCACCTCATGTTTCAGCATCCACCTGCCCACATATCCTTCAATATGCCTTAAATCAAAATTGTCTTTTTTCTTTATCAGTGAGCAATTAAGAGAAAATATCAGTATTATTAAAAGGACTTTTTTCATAACTTACCTCCTTTATAAGGTATGATAAAACGCTTAACAAATACCTCTTTTTTATTTTCACTGTTTTCATACTCACCTCTTATCAAATAATAACCCGGTTTTAAATGATGTCCTTTTGTTTCCCTCGGATTTAAGTATAATGATTTTAACACCTTCTGTCCAGCAACATTGTAAATGGCGAGTTTTACGGGAAAATCTCCATTGTTAGTTACCAGTAAAATACCGTCTTTGAAAGAAACTTTGATAATTGAGTCCTTCATGAAATCACTGGTATATGATTTCTCATGCACCTCTAAAGCATTAAAATTGAAGGTGTCTGAAATATTAACAATTACAGTATCAGGAAAGTAAATGTAACTCTTTACAACACGCCATCCTGAATAATTTGTGTCATCAACAGGTAATTCAACCACTATACTGTCTTCGTAGTATCTTGATGCATAATTAAAACTGTCTATTACTTCCCATGTCATACCTTTCCCATTATGGTAAAAATTCATCTTTATTTTTGCTGAATCCGCACCATTAGTTCCATCTCCATTACAGGCTCCCTCAAGTATTTTTATGGTAACATGCCTTCTATCTATTACTTTTGCTCTGGTATCTGAACCTGATGATGGTCTGACTCTATCTCCAAACAAAGTACCATAAATGCAGGTAAGGCCGTTATCTTCACCTTCACCAATATCCTTCACTCCGGTGTAATAAGGGTACATAAGACATGCGGTGTCTCTGGTGTGCCACAATCCAAGTGCATGCCCCATCTCATGACGTAATATCGTATATAGGTCTTTGCCATGCTGTGCCAACAAATGTGGGTCTGCCACACTTATTTTTATTGCAGGATGACACGGACTGGGCGCATCTATCCTGCCTGTGGTATCGTTAAAGCACAGTGGGTCAGTTATGGCAAGTTCTTCCATATAAAGCTCATCAGCACCGAGGTCAGAATCTATGTAAATTCCTATGTAACAATCACTCTGATAGGGAGTGTATTGCAAAGAAAATCCATGGTCAGGTGTATAACTTCCCCATGTGTTTATTACATTCCTGATTATTGCATCTCTAATCACACTTCCAAAATTATCACTTATATAGACTTTTATTGTGCTTATACTGTTAATGTCCCACCAGATGCCCCATGCTGTGTAACTGTGGGACCCGCATGATTTACAGTTAACCAGAAACAATATGAACATCCACTTTATCATTTTTGCTCCTGCCTCCTGTTTCTTGTCTATTATAATAATGAGGGGGGGGATGTTATGTCAAATAGTGGTGTTTTTTTAATATTACCAAGATAGGGATTCATTTTTAAGATTACGCTATCTTTTTCAATTACATAATACACTGCATATAATATAATTCATGCAGATACTTCTTGCCGGCGGAGCTGGTTTTGTTGGTTCTCATCTCGCAGATGCCCTGGTGGAAAGGGGACATGATGTAATAGTTGTAGATAATCTTGAAAAGGGTAAACTTGAAAATATCGCCCATAATATAGGAAAAGAGAACTTCAGATTCATAAAAAAAGATATACTAAAGTTCAATGAAGAAAGTAAACCTGACGTCATTGTTAACCTTATTGCATCCAAAATTCCCAGGTACTCCAGTGGGCTAAAAACGCTCACATTGAATATAGAGGTTAACAGGCATCTTTTGAATATGGCAAAAATGAAAAACTCCAGATACGTATTGATTTCCACCTCAGATGTCTACGGGAAAAGCACTGATTTTCCTTTAAAAGAAGAGGGTGACCTTGTGCTCGGACCAACCACATCACGGAGATGGACCTATGCTGTTTCAAAAATCTATAATGAACACCTTGCATTTGCATATATGGATGAATTTGATACATACGTGAGTATTCTCCGATATTTTGGCATTTATGGACCAAGACAGCATTTAAACTGGTGGGGAGGGCCAATCGGCGTTTTCATTGATTCAATCTACAATAACCGTGAAGTGGAGATACATGGAGACGGCCTGCAAAAAAGGAGTTTTGTGTTCATTGAGGATGTGGTGGATGCCACCATAAAAGTCATTGAGAGAGATGACCTGTGCGGAGAGATTATAAATATTGGCACACAAGAGGAAATTTCCATACTTGACCTTGCCAATCTAATAGGAGAACTTATGGACACAAAACCCACACTTAAATTTATCCCATATGAAAAGTTCTCTGTAAATTATGAAGACCCAAAAAGACGTGTGGGCTCAATTGTAAAAGCGAGAAAATTACTTGGCTATGAACCAAAATATACCTTAATAAGCGGCCTTAAAAAAACCATTGCATGGTATAAAAAACTCAAAAGGGAAGGGTAAAATGGAACAACATCTAAACGTGCTGTTCTATATAGCAGTAATGATTCTCTCTGGATTCCTGGGAGGATACATAGCTAACAAACTAAAACTACCAAGGGTTTCAGGATACATAATCATTGGAATGCTGCTTTCTCCATCCATATTCAGGGTTTTACCACAGTCCTTCATCAAAAACTCCCACGTTATAACAGACTTTGCACTTTCAATAGTGACATACATGATAGGTGGTTCACTTGCATATAACAGAATAAAACGCCTTGGCAAGGTTATCACCTTCATCACTGTGTTTGAAGCGGAAATGGCTTTTCTTTTTATGATAGTATTCTTTGCTCTGTTCTTACCACACCTTATGCCCGGTTATGGCAATTACAGAACGTACTATCTACCTTTTGTTTTTCTCCTTGCAGCCATGGCATCTCCAACAGACCCTGTAGCCTCACTTGCTGTAATACATGAATACAATGCACGTGGTCCTCTTACCACCACATTACTCGGGGTTGCAGCAGCAGACGATGCCTTCGGTATAATAAACTTCAGTATTGCAACAAGCCTTGCCCTTGTGTTTTCTCAGGGAGGTCATCTTACATTTTCTTCCCTTGTACTTGAACCCATCAAAGATATTTTATTATCCATTATAATAGGAATTACAGGTGGCTTTCTCCTTTTCAGAGTAACAAAAAGGGTAATGCGGGATAGTGGCGTGGTTGCACTTGTCTTTGGTACGCTATTTTTGATTTATTCTGTGTCTGAATATTTAAAACTTGACCCTCTACTTTCAACCATGAGCGCAGGGGCAACTATTGTAAATATGAAGATTGATGAAAATAAACTCTTTGGAGTAATAGAGAGATACTATGAAGAACTCATTTTCATACTGTTTTTCGTATTGGGTGGTGCATTCTTACAACTTAAAGCACTTTTTACAGCAGCCATTGTTGTGGTCCTGTTTGTAATAGTCAGATTCTCCGGTAAATTCTCAGGCGTATTTATTGGAAGTAAACTCTCAAAAGCTCCCCGTATTATTTCAAAATACCTGGCATTTGGCCTTTTCCCTCAGGGTGGAATAGTTGTTGGCCTTGCTCTTACGGTTGCCAAATTTCCGGAGTTTCATAAGTTCAGTGTCTATCTCATAAACATCATCTTAGGTACAACAGCGCTCCACGAACTGCTCGGTCCCATTTCCTCAAGATTCGCAATTGGAAAAGCAGGAGAGCTTCCAGGAGATAAAAAATGAAAACAGTAAAAGAATTTCTAAAACCCATAAAGGAACCTGCACCATTTGTGAAGAAAAATGACCCCATAATAGACATAGCTCAATTTGTGGCACGATATAATTTTAGATGGGGTATATTCGTTCTTGACGAAAATGAAAAACTGGTTGGGTTCATTAAGTTGGAAAATCTTATAAGACACCTTTTAAGAGAACAGTCACCAAGAGTTGGCAGTGTAATTTCCACTCGTCATCTTCTTGATATACTATTTTCAGGCTCTGCTGAAGATATAATGAGTAAAAACGTTCCTTTCGTGAGAGAAGAAGACAATATAAAAGACGCCATAGACAGAATGCTTGAATACAATATGAAGATTATGCCAGTTTTAGATGACAAAGACAGGGTGGTAGGCTTTCTTGATATGTCAACGATTATAAATTATGCCATAAGAAATATGCTGTAATATGAGGATATTCGTACAAAATACTGAAATAACAGCCAGACTCTGGATATTTGACAAAGACGGAACACTGATCTCACTTGACGGCTGGCGTAAAATAATGGAAAAGAGAATCAAGATAATTGAGGAAAAATACGGCCATAGCGCTGCAGAAATTGTAAAGCCGGTACTTGGCTTCAAAAATGGCAGGTTTAACATAAAAGATATCCTGTATACCACAAGAGATGAAACATCAAGAGAATGTGCGAGGCTTCTCAAAAGGCCACAGGAAGAGATATTAGAGCTTTTTAAACTTGCCGACAATGTACTTAAAGACAATGTTTTTGCACCTATTCAGGGTGCAAAAAGAGTAACCTCAGCACTCTTTAAAAAGAATAAAGTGGCTGTATTGACCAATGACCTTGAGAAAAGAACTGTGACCATCTTAAACAGCCTTGATATACCGTTCCACAGGGTGGTTGGTTCGGACACATTTCCATTCTATAAACCTGATCCGAGACTTGTTTTTGAAATCATGAGAGAGTTTGGTATTGAAGACCCTAAAATGGTTGTGGTTGTTGGGGATTCAAAACACGATATTGATACTGCAAAAAGGGCAGGAGCAATGTCCATTGGAGTCCTTTCAGGTGTTGAAGATGAAGAAGGACTCAAAGAAGCAGATTTTATCATTAACAGCATCAATGATATTGAAATAAAGGAGGTTTAAGATGAAGATACCAAGGAATATTTTCAGAAAATACGACATTCGTGGAATTGCTGAAAGGGATATAGATACTAAACTCGCCTATCACATAGGAAGAGCCTTTGGCACAATAATCAGAAAAAAAGGTGGCAAGGTCGTATCTGTTGGTCGGGACGTAAGACCCACTTCCCCAGAGTATGCAAAATCCCTTATGGAAGGCTTAAAGGATACAGGGCTTAAGGTTTATGACCTTGGTATTGTCCCCACTCCACTTCAGTATTATTCAATCTTCAAACTCAACCTTGATGGTGGAGTTGAAGTCACAGCAAGTCATAATCCACGTGATTATAATGGATTTAAACTATCAATTGGCAAAATGCCGTTCTTTGGCGATGATATACAGAAGCTTGCCGACATGATTGAGAAAGAAGATTATCTTCCGGTGGAAAAGGGTGAAATAATAGAATATGATATTGAAACACCCTACATAGAAGAAATAACATCTTCAATAAAACTTGCAAGACCACTTAAGATTGCCCTTGATACAGGAAACGGCGTTGGTGGTCCACTGATGGAAAAGATTCTCAAAAAGCTGAGTGTTGAATATGAGGGGCTTTACCTTGAACCTGATGGCAGGTTTCCAAACCATATACCCGACCCAATTGTTCCAGAGTATATGGAAAAACTCATGAACACCGTTAAAGAAAAAGGTTATGACCTCGGCATCGGACTTGATGGTGACTGTGATAGGGTTGGAGTTATAACAGATAAAGGTGAGCTTCTTTTTGGAGACAAATTCCTTGCCCTGTTTGTCCCAGAGGTCCTAAAGGAATATCCCGGTGCTCCTATCATCTTTGATGTAAAATGCACAAAGGGACTTATTGATGTAATTAAAAAACACGGTGGGAAACCCGTTATGTGGAAGACAGGACACGCTCTCATCAAAGCAAAACTCAGAGAAATCAATGCACCCCTTGCAGGTGAAATGTCCGGACATATTGAATTTAATGACAGATACTACGGATTTGACGATGCCATATACGATGCCCTTCGTATGCTGGAACTCGTATCCCACAGCAAAAGACCACTGTCGGAAATGGTAAAGGATATTCCCTTCTATTATTCTACCCCGGAAATAAGAGTATATTGCCCTGATGATAAGAAGTTTGAAGTTGTGGATACCCTTGTAAAGACCTTCAAAGAAAAATACGAGGTAATTGACATAGACGGTGCGAGAATAGAGTTTGAAGATGGTTTCGGACTTGTAAGGGCATCAAATACCCAGCCGGTGCTTGTATTGAGATTTGAAGCAAAAACCCAGAAAAGGCTTGAAGAAATCAAGGAACTTGTCATAAGTGAGATTAAAAAATTTAAAGAGGTTGACTTTGAGAGGGGAGAGGCATAGACGCTCCCCTCTCAAGGCAAGAAAACTCTTTTCTATACTTTTCACACTTTTAATACCCCAATTTCTTTTTTCAGATATTTATTTTGGAGCAAAAATCTTACGATACTTACCAGATAGCAAAATAATCGTTTTAGTTGATAGTGCATGGACAGAGGATAAAAATAACAGACTCAAAGCAGATAGTATCATTTACTTTGAAGATTCCTCAGTTATAAAAGCATACGGAAATGCCACTCTTATTACAGGAAAAGACAGTTTCTTCGGTGATTCCCTTTATTACAACACGAAACTAAAAACCGGTTTTGCCTTTGAGGGATATACTCTGAGGGAAAAGGGAAAGATCTGGGGAAACATGGCATACAAAGACTCCCTTGATAATATCTATATTAAAAATGGATTTTATACCACCTGTGATAAAGACACACCCCACTATTACTTTCAGGCAAAATACATGAAGGTAGAAAAGAGAAAGATGGCAATTGCGAAACCTGTGATACTTAAAGTCCATAATGTTCCCCTCTTTATCGTTCCATTCTGGATGTTTCCTGTAAAAGAAGGGAGGAAAAGTGGTTTTCTTACTCCTCACATAGGATATAACTCGTACAGTGGTAAGTATTTCAGAAACCTTGCATATTATTTTGTTATAAACAACTATATGGATGTCACTGCCTCAGTGGACATTGTAGAAAATGTAGGCGTACGTGGTAATATTGACCTTGTTTATAAATTATACAAACACTTCGGGGGCGAAATAAAATATTCAAGGGCTGAAAATTTCTGGCCCAGAAGAACTGAATGGTCCATAAAAGGCTGGCACAGTCATATATTACCATGGCATACAATGTTAGAGGCGAGGGTTGACTATGTCTCAAGTTATGATTACTACAATCAGTATTCCGAAACCAGGGTGGAATGGCTAAAAAAAGAACTGTACAGCTATATAACATTAAGACGCGCCTTTTTACCAGTACCGTTTACACTCACAATAGATGATAGAATAAGGCCTGATAGAAAAACAAGGGAAAGTCTGCTTCCTTCATTTCAGTACTCCCTTCCGCCATTTTCTATACTGAACTTACGCTTTTCTGGAGGGCTTTTGAGAAAAAGGGTAGAAGACTCACTTACCACATACATACATGAAGGGATAAGAAACGACGTATCAATGGGTTACAACAACACGCTCTTTCACTATATCCGTCTGAACACCTCATTCAAATCAGCATTCAATATCTTACCAAAAGACACACAGAATATCAGGTTTACTTTACAGAAAAGTGCCCTGTTGAAGGAGAGCCTATCAACTACTCTATACGGCTTTTCCATATTTGGAATACCATTTGCAGGAATAAAAAAATTCGTACATATACTATCCCCCCAGATTGCCTTCTCTTATGTGCCTGCCATAAAAAACGACTCTGTAGTTTTTCAATATGGCACCCTTTATTCTCCTGGGAAACAACTTCTCATCTCCCTACAGAATACTTTTCTTGCAAAAACAGATTCGGGGAAGATACCGCTTTTTTCCCTTAATTTATCAACATCCTACAATTTTGAAGCAAAAAAATGGAACAATGTTCCAATCACATTTTCCATTTCCGAAAAACTTCCTGTTAAAATACGGGGCAACGTGTCATACAACACAGATAAAAAAGCGCTGGAAAACCCTTCTTTATTTGCTTCCTCCTCATTTAAATTACCATTACCGCAAACAAGTTTTGAGTCAACAGCACATGATACAGACTCCACCATTATCCACAGTATAACAAACTCTCTGAGTTTGAATGTAAATTATTCTCTGACAAAAACAGCATTATTCACCTCTCAAACAGTATCACTATCTGGTGGTTTTAAATTATCACCCAGTCTGAGCGGAAGCTTTGCTACATCTTATGACCTTTCAAAGGGAAAATACCTCTCAAAAAGCATCTCTCTAAAGAAGGACCTGCACTGCTGGGAACTAACATTTTCCTACAATAAATACGGAAACATCTGGGACTATAATTTCAGAATCTTCATAAAAAAGATTCCCGATATAAAGATAGACAAGGGTTTTCTGAAAGACCTCTTACCCTGATGGAAATAAAAATACTCGCTTCTGAGAGCATGGGGGTAAGGTCAATGGCCACCTTTATTCAGACAGAGGATGTAAACATTCTAATAGACCCCTCGTGCGCCCTATCTCCCAGAAGGTTTGGACTTCCACCACATTCACTTGAGCTGAAACAAAGAAAAGTCCGACTGAAGACAATCAATTCACATCTCAAAACTGCGGATATTGTAATAATTACCCATTATCACTATGATCACTTCACTGAAGAAAATGCCGGATTATACCATAACAAGATTCTCCTCATCAAGGATCCCTACCGATTCTCTCATGAAGGTCTTAAAAAGAGAGCAGAAAGGTTTCTGAACAAACTACCTACCATGAAGGACATTTCAATAGCTGATGGCAGACATTACGTATTTGGCAAAACAGAAATAATATTTTCACCCCCCTTGCATCACGGCACATACCAATCAAAGGTGTTTGTTGTCTCAGTATGTATAATTACAGAGGATATTACATTTCTGCATTCCTCGGACATCCAGGGCATAAATACAGAAATACAGCTTGCCTTCATAGAGAAATGTTCCCCTGACATTGCATTTCTTGACGGATTCCCCATTTATCTAATAGATAAATACTACACGCAAGAAGACTTCTCTTTATCTATAAAACTTTTACAAAGGGCATATGGTCACATAAAGACATTAATACTTGACCACCACATAGCCAGAATCAAAACTTTTAGAGATTTCTTTCACGAAGGTATAGAATTTGTTACAGCAGCGGAATTTATGCACGATAGGGAATTACTACTTGAGGCGCAAAGGAAAGAACTCTACGCATTGTAAATTTTGTTACACTTCCATTTGACTTTACACAAACTGTGTTATATAATATTACATAATGAAAGTAATTGCTGGTTACAGATACCTAAAAATACTGGTAAAAACCTCTATTTCGCAAATAATTCTCGTAGAAAAATATGGTATTAAGTATGTGCTTAAAATGGCCCTGCACAGGGAGTATAATCCCATAATAGAGAGAGAGTTTATACTCCTCAGATATTTATTTCCATTGGGCTTTGTGCCAAAACCCATTGCCATTGGCATGATCGGCAAAAGACTTTATTTTATAAGGGAATGGATGTATGGCATCACACTGGGAGACTTCTTAAAGGACAAATCACAGGATATTATCACAGAATACTTTAAGGAAACCCTTTACATCCTCTACAGGATTCACACACATGGAATAATTCTCAGAGACATATCACCGGATAATTTTCTGGTGACCCGTGATGGAAGGCTGCATCTCCTTGATGCTGGACTGGCCATTCTGTATAAAGAGAAACCAGCCTTAGAGGGGACACCCCATTATCTTGCACCAGAAAGTATATTACAGGCAACATATTCTTTTAAAACAGACATTTACTCTGTTGGAATAATGTTTTATCAATTTTACACAAAAAAATTACCATACGATGCACCACATATAGACGCCCTATTAATGCAACAGAGACGGGGTTTGCCACCCATGCTGAATATTCCATCCTTACCCCGAAAATTAATATCCAGAATCCTCTCATTTGACGAGCAAGAAAGGCCAACGACTCTTGAGGCCATAAGGATGCTCAATGAATCACCACGTATAGGCCAGCTGTTACTTGATAAAAGCTTTCCCATGATATTTTCCAGCGCAATTGATAAAATAGTGGATACTATTCAGGAAAAAGATGTGCGTATATTGAACGTTTTCCATGCAAGATACCCTGAAGGATTCTTCTCGTACATATTCAGAGAACTTGAATTACGTCTTCAACTTGATGGGTATAAAATAGCTATCAATTCTTACAAGCCATCTGCCAGTATTATAATCTACAGTTCTTTATGCTCAGAGAACCCGGTTGAGTTACCAAAACTACTAAACAGTATACAAGACAACCAGAAACTTATTATATTCTCCATGAAACCTGTAAAACTTAATGATTTAACTGTCACTTATTTAAATCTCTCTATCAGAGAATTCCTTCTGAAGGAATGGATTGAGAAAATTCTTTCTATATCTTTTCGGCCATCGGATGTATATCAATCCCTTCCCCTCTATGCACAGCTTAACCTTGAAATTCTAAAAAATATCCTTCCAGAGAATTTTCCCATAAATATAAATGTACTTCAAACACTTTCCGATTATCTGTATTCAGAATTTCATAACCTGATAGACCTTTTAGCATCTTTCGCCTTCGCCGTACCAAAGGACCTTATATACACCGTTTTGTTTAATACTGAAACAGAAGCCTATGCAAAATTCAAACAAAACACACATACCTCGCTTTTACTACTTCTGGAGCTTATGGGATTTATTGAAACCACAGATTCCCACATAATTCTTTTGCCATCATTTAATCTACTCTTGAGGAGGAAAAATATGGGAAGACTTAGCAGGTATTCTCCCATCACAAAAAACATATACGATGAGCTTGAACACATACTCAGAGAGGCTCACCATACGGAGGACCTCCCTGCCAAAATAAAGAAGCTTTTACAGGAAAAGAGAATACCTCCTACACATGCAAGAATCTTTTTAGACAGACTTTATGAGATAATACAGACCCCAACAATGAAAATGAAACTACTTGAAACAAAAATCTCTCTTGGTTTCTGGAAAAGCTCCATTGAAGACTGGCAAAAACTATCACTGGAAATACCAGAAAAATATCCTTCACTGCTACTTGATTACATAAGACTCTCCATAAGTCTCGGCAGATACTCAGAAGCTGTTGGTATGCTTGAGGATATAGAGGCACCACATTCTACACCTTTACTACTTTATGCACACGCTCTTTACTCAAATTTTGATGAGATGGAAAAGGTTATGCAAAGAAAAGAGATAAATACAGAAAATCCATACTATCATCTTGCAATTGGCCTTTTTGAACTTATAAGAAACAGAAACACTACGCTGGCCAAAAACCATGCTGTAAGGGCTTCGGAACTGGCCACTACCAATCCTCATGCCACCATGGTTGCCACCTACCTATATGGTATATCAATGCTGGAATCGGGTAATACAGAAGCCGCTATAAATATACTTGAATCAATTACAGGACACGAAGAATATGGTATTGAAGCGCTGCTCGTAAACTTTCAACTTGGATATATCTATTACAGGAGAAACGAATATCTAAAGGCCATTTATTACTTTGAATACTCCTACTATATGGCCAGAGAATTAAACAACAGCCCCTTATCAGCCCAGGCAGCCTTTTACCTTTCCCACATGTATTATGAGAATGACAGACTTGATCTCGCAGAATCTTATATGGACTTTGCATATAAGTATAGCGCTTTTTTATCCGGTGGGCAGAAGCGTCATCTTCTCAGGACATATGTTAAACTTGCAGTTGATTTACATCATTATCAAAAAGCTCTGGATTTTCTTGAGAAACATCCAGAGATGGAGAAACTATATGATTTTATCACTCTTGCCCAGCTATATCATGCTACGGGCAAAATAGAAAAACTGAAGTCTTTAAAGAAAAGGGCAAAAAGTAAAGAGGAGAAAGATATCATTAACTTGTTACTTGTAATGCTTGACAAAAATAAGAAAAATAGGGAGGTGCATCATGACTGATATTGAAAGCCTGAAAAGGTACCCAAAGGTACTCCTTGAGTACCTGATAAATACCGGCGAGTATGCAAAAGCCCTGGACCTCGCCAGAGAACTGTTTGAGAGTCTAAAGGACAGTCCCAAAGACCTTCTGGATGTGTACGTCATGTATCTATCCATGTACGGTAAGGTGGATATACCAAAGGATGAGTTCTTTGAAATCCTTGAAAAGGCCCTCAATCTTTCTGAAGAATTGGGGCACAGGGAACACAGAAAAACACTTCTAAAAATCCGCAGGAATACGGCTGCTTTAGAAATTCCAAAAGAACTCTCAACTGAAGAACGTTACGTGCAGGCATTCAGGAAAATAGCTGAACTTCAGGAACTTTCCCTCTCCGAACAGAACTATTACAAGCGTATCCTGGAAATAGCCATTGAAACTCTTGGTGCAGAAAGAGGTGCTCTTTTCATCATGACAAACGGAAGACTCAGGAAGAGGGCAGCCATCAATATGGAAGACCTTGAAATAAAAAAGGCAAAATCCATATCCAATTCTATTCTGCTTGAAGTAGAAAAGGAAAAAGCAACACTTATTATAGAGGATGCACAGCAGGATCCCAGATTCAAAAGAGCGCATTCTGTTATATTCAATAAGATACGTTCTGTCCTTGCAACCCCGCTAATCCACAAAGATAATCTCATAGGCGTACTCTACGTTGATACAACAACGAGAAGTAAAACCTTCCTCGTTCAGGACAGGGTGTTTATAGAAACTCTATCAAAGATACTTGCGTCACACATTGCATTTAACCTTGAGAAACAGGTAATGTCAACAAGCATAAGACTCCTCAAAGGTAGAATAAAAGAAGACGAGGAAATAACAATAGTTTACCAGAGTAAAGCCATGCAGGATATTTTATCAAAAATCAAACAGGTAGCACCCACAGACACGGTTATCCTCATTGAAGGTGAAACAGGAACGGGTAAGGGACTCATAGCCAGATACATCCACTCTTTAAGCAAAAGGGCAAATAAACCCTTTGTACAGGTTGACCTCTCTGCAATACCATATACCCTGATAGAGTCAGAGCTATTTGGTTATAAAAAGGGAGCCTTTACAGGTGCTATGGAAGATACTCCGGGACTTCTTGAAGTGGCAGACGGGGGAACTGTATTTTTTGACGAAATATCAAATACAACCCTGACAACACAGGGCAAACTTCTCACACTCCTTGAAGAAAGAAAGTTTAGAAGGGTTGGCGGAAAAGAGGAGAAACAGTTTAAAGCACGCTCAATTTTTGCCAGCAATAAACCCCTTGACAAACTCGTATCAGAAAACAGGGTAAGGAAGGACTTTTACTACAGAATAAGTGAATTTGTCATTAAAATTCCCCCGCTAAGGCAGAGACCGGAAGATATTATTCCACTTGCAGAATACTTTGCCAGAAAATTCGGAGCAGAATTTGGAAAGGAATTCAAGGGAATAGATAAGGAAGCTGAGGAATTCCTCCTCTCATATCACTGGCCAGGTAACGTGAGAGAGCTCAGAAATGTAATCAGACAGGCCATGATATTTACAAAGGACGGAAGGATAACACTTCACACCATCCCTGAAGACCTGCTCGGTACAGATAAAACCGAGGCAATGAAGCTTAGAGCTAAAGCTCTCAAGGAATTCTTGCATGACAGAGAAAAGGAGATTATTCTTGAAGCCCTGAGAGAAACGCATGGTAATATTCTTGCCACAGCAGAACTGTTAAACACCAATAGAATGAGAATTTACAGGATACTGCGGAAATACAATATAGACCCGAAGGAATTTAAGATTAAAGGGAAGATAAAGCGTAAACTTAAGGGCAAGAAGTAAATACTTCTCAGATAAACTATGCACCAGATGCACGGGGTGTAACAACTCCGTGCATTTTTTATTTTGTTACAAAAGAGTAACCCGGATTTTAAAGGAATTTCAGGGATTTTAAGCACGGCACTTCTGGCATTTTTATTGCATTAATATAAGTGGAAAACGGAGGTGAGATTATGTTAGAGGCGAGGAAGATGGCAGTTTTTGGAGATGATAAGGAGTTTGAGGAGTTTAATTCCATTATCCTGAATAGCAGCGATATTCGCAACTATACAGAAAAAAGAGAACCGGTAAGAATTGCTCTTATATCAAACGAACAGGGTAAAGAGCATCTTTTACACTATATGATAGGAAGAGAGGACATAACAATCAAGGGATTTCCAGCCACAAAAGAGAGCCTGAGTGAGATTCTGAAGTTCTACCCTGATATACTCATAGTTGACACAGATACTATAGCTGATGGACTTCTAAAAAATCTCCTTTTCAACTTCCAGCTCTCATATGATTATGTGCCTATAATACTCGCCGGTCGCAATAAACAGAGACTGTATCATTTCTGGCAGTACGGTGTATTTGACATAATAGACCTCAATCTTCAGGATAAAAAAGCAGACAATACTATAGAGAATGCTATAAGACTCAAAAATATGCTGAGCGTGAGTTTTGAAGAAAACATTCTTGATTACCTCGCAAGAATAGCTGATGCAAAAAGTATAGAAGACGTTGGACATTCAAAAAGGGTTGCAATTTACAGCATTGCCATAGCTCGCGCTGCTGGTATTCACGACGAAGAGTTTTTGAAAACCCTTTACCTTGGTGCAAAATACCACGACATTGGTAAAATAGCAATCCCTGAAACTATTCTGCGCAAGCAGGGTGCTCTCTACAAAAACGAATATGAGGTTGTAAAACGCCATCCTTTAATTGGATATTATATAGTAACTCATTATGGCTCACTGGATGAAGAAGCAGGAGAGATAGTCAAACACCACCACGAATGGTATAACGGAACAGGATATCCTGATGGGTTAAAGGGAGACGAAATACCCCTGGGTGCCCGCATTGTAGCAATAGCAGATGCTTATGATGCTATAACACGAGATAGACCCTACAGAAGAAAGAAAACCTTTGACTGGGCAATCAATGAACTTTTGAAATTTAAGGGTATACAGTTTGATCCTGAACTTGTGGATAATTTTGTCAGATTGATAGTTATGTCAAAATGATTTTAAAATACGTTTTAAACCTTCTGGTGACTTCCCACCATATTTTACTTCATAGTACTCTTTTACAAACTCCTCTGCCCTCTTATCGCCACTTCTAATAGCGAATTCCATCAGGGTTTCACCTCTGTTTCTCACAAACCCATTCTTTTTCATATAACGAAAAAAATGGCGAAGTGCCTTTTTATGAAAAGAAATAAATAGCATAGCGTATAACCTGTAAATTATCATGGACAAAAGTAACAAAGCCACAATAATATATCCAGCGAGTTTTCCAGCACGCACTGTGCGGAGTTTCCAGTAATATGGCATAATTTTAAGCGCCACATGCATCTGGTCCCTGTAGCTGTACTCAACTACCCTCGTAAACCACAGATACTGAACATAATCATAATACTCACGAATTTTCGCTATTAAATTCACATGGAAAAGTCCAGAAGGTGTGGGATCGTACCTCACCCACTTTCCCTTCTCAAAAACCTCTGCCCATGCATGAGCGTCTTTTTCTCTTACAATAAAATAACCACCAACGGGATTGAATTCCTTTGTCAAAAATCCCACAACCAATCTCGTTCTGTAACCAAGCATCCTTGCAAGCAAGACAAAGGCTGTAGCAAACTCAGTACACTCTCCTTTCTTTTTGTATAGTAGAAACTCCACAATTGATGGTATGGTGTCCATCTCTGGAACAAACCTTCCATACTTGTAATTTTTTCTTAAAAAATCAATAATTGAGCCAAGTGTGTCCCTTGAAAAAGATATGCTATTGATTATATTCCTGAGATATCTATTTACAGATTCGGGGACCTCAAGATATTCTGGTAACATTTTAACTGTTAATGGAATATTGGGGAGTGGTGTTGAAAACACCGTATAGTCCATTTTTACAGGCCTTTTTTCAATTCTTACCTCCATTAAATTCCTGTTGAATGCAAACCTCCCTTTTTCCCACAGAAGGAGCACAGGATATTCTGTTAGAGGAACATATCTAAACCTTACAGCAGGGAAAAATCTAAACCTCATGGTCCTCATGCCAGGATTTTCACTTATTATGACCCTGCTTCTTACACCTGTTTCCCAGTTTTCCAGAGAACTCCATTTAGCCCCATCAAAAGACACGAAAACCCTTGAGCGTACATAAATAAAATTGTTCTGTTTGTCAGGAGGTTTTACTCTGAGTAGAACCCTGCTGGAAAGAGCATCTTTAGCAAGACCACCCACCTCAAGTTCACCAAAATCTCCACTTGCCTGTGTAACGTTCATGCCAAAAAGCATGTAGGGATTACGTGGCAGAAGAAAAAATAGCATAAGGGAAAAAACCATTATAATAGCAAAGGTCCCGAAGATGTAGTTAAGAGATTTTCCAGTAATCTCTATGTAATCCGGCACTATTCTGAGAAAAAGATAAAACGCTATTAATGTGCCAAACACCAGAAAGAGCAACATATACCATATTGAATAGAGAAAAACTGTGGACAGTGAAAAGGCAAGAAATCCTAAAAGTGTAACATGGTCATAGTCTTTTCTTTCAAAGGAGACAAAGAGTTTTAAAGTCAAAAGCCCCAAAAGATAGTACAGAGCCATCACAAAAACATCCTTTGAGAAAAAGAGTGGTATAAACACAATACTTATAATTCCTGCAATTATATTCCCTTCTCTTTTTCTCAGAACTACCCTGCCACTCAGCCGAAATATATAACTCATAAATAGGGGCAGAAAAAACAAAACAAGGTGTATTCCCCTTCCAAACATTGCAGATAGTATGGTCAGCACTGCTATCATATAGGAGGTATGATAACGGTAAACAAAGGCCTTTCTCATAACAGGGCAAGCCTCTTCATTAAATTATACTCATGGGTGGAACCTTTTGATGGAGGAACAAAAAACCTTCCTTCTGCAAAAAGTCCCACGCTTTTTCCTGCCTTTAACCATTGATGTATCATGGAAGCCACATTATCAATATCATCCTCAGATGGGTCTTGCGAAAGTTGAAAGACAAGACTATCCTGTTCCATTGTTCCGAATTCTTTAAGATTTAACTCTTTAAACGACTTCTTCCAGTGTATATGATACAGGCTCTCACCTGCTTTATACCTTCTAAGACCTCTGAATTCTCCATCAAATCCTCTCTTTGATGAACTTTCCTCGCCCTGAAGATATCTCCTGAAGACATACTCATCATTTACGTCCCTGTCTATTGCAGGGAACACTATAACCTTTGCGTCAATTCTGATATTGCGCCATCTCTTAGCAAACCCGAAGGGAAAAAGAGAATAAACGGTAATATCTGATATTGTCTGAATTCCCCGTTTTTTACCCTTATAAGGAACTTTTATTAGAGCTACCCTGCTCGTCAGTACTGGCAGGAAAGCGCAGCCGGTGTCCGTACAGAAATAGAGGAAAAAACCAGGAATTTTCCCTTTACTTACCTTCAGGATAATATTCCCCGTCCTTTTTTTGTAAATTGCTTCCTGCCCCGTTGCCTGAACATGTAAAAATAGAATATTTACTGTGCTCAATATTCCAGAGGCAAAAAGTAAAATGAGAAGGTAAGCCAGTATCATGTAAAGAAGATTATTACCGGAATTAATTGTGGCTATTCCAAAAAATAGGGTAAAAACCGAAAAGAATCTTCCAAGAGGTGTAATTTTGACTCTATCAAATGGGCGGTTCAACAGATTCTTTAATTTCATCAAGCAACTTCTTTTTTTCCTGATAGGTTAGATGAAGACCTATTCTATGGAGTATCACAGGCTCCAGAACATTTTTTACATCAAAAGGTATAACATAATCCCTGCCCTCTATGTAAGCAAAGGCTCTGGCAGCATCCCTTAAATGCAAAAGCGCACGTGTTGAAAGTTCATCTAAAAATACAGGATGTGACCTGATAGCATGCGCAAGAGAGATAAGATAATCTTCAATCTCAGAACCAACCTTTACTCTTCCAGCATTACTGATCATCCTGTAGACTTCCTCTCTTTTGAAAATGGCCTCAAGGTCTTTTATTTTATCCCTTAAATGTTCATCCCTCAGTATTTTTCTCTCAACATCTTCAGATACACGGTTTATCTGAATTCTCATCATGAACCTGTCAAGCTGAGACGCCGGCAGAGGAAAGGTACCATAGGATTCTGAAGGGTTCTGAGTGGCAATAACAAAAAACAATGAGCTTAAAGCGTAAGTTTTTCCTTCCACGGTCACCTGTCTTTCTTCCATAGCCTCAAGAAGGGCACTCTGTGTTCGGGGGTTCATTCTGTTGATTTCATCAACCAACAGTACATCAGTAAAGATGGGACCCTTTAAAAATACCAATTTTCCATCATTTTTCTGTGGAACAAAGGCTCCTGTAATATCCGCTGGCAACATATCACTTGTCCCCTGAATTCTCTTGAATTCAAGACCCAGGAGTTTAGAAAAAGCAAGCGACAGCGTGGTTTTTCCTGTGCCTGGAATACCTTCAAGAAGTACATGTCCACGTGAAAAGAACCCTGTAAGAAGGAGCTTTACATTATGCTCCTGTCCTTTTACAACACTTTTTATGGTATTAAAGAATACATCCAATCTGCTACTATTCACAGAAACATTAATAGTTAATGAGCATGGTTCTGTTACCCCCCTCACTCTTTGCCTCTTTAAGTCCCAGGAGCAACTTTTCTAAAAGAGCATCAGGGTCCAGTGGCACAGAAGGATAATTAACAACAGCAGTTGTCACTGTTATATTAAGAGTAGGTCCAAACTCAATTTCAAATGGAGTTGACATTACACGCAGTCTGAAACCTTCAGCAACCTGATAAATATTCTGAAGACCTGTTTCAGGTAGTATTACCGCAAATTCATCTCCCCCAAATCTGGTCACTATGTCAGTGCTTCTAAAGTGTTTCTTGAGAAGTTCCGCAAATTTACGAAGTAACTTATCAGTGGTCCTTGGTCCATACTTTTCATTTATATCCCTCAGGTTATCAATATCAATCAGCATAAGGGAGAACTTTCTTGAATACCTTCTCGCTCTCCTGTACTCTTCATCCACCCTCTGCCAGAAATATGTGGCAGATGGAAGATTGGTTAGCCTGTCCAGAAGTGCGCTTTCGGAAAGTTCCAGCTCTTTCAAACGGTATGCCACAAGCAGACTGATAAATGGCAACAGATTATTAATACGTGTTAGAAGTTGCTCTGAATTATCATAAGAATCAAAGAGAAGATGCATTATGCCCACAACTCTGCCTGAAAACAACACAGGAACAATGAGTGCCCCCTTTACATTGCTATCCAGAATATCACTTGAACGAAAAATATCACCGGTAAAATCAACAATGAATTCGGGTTGATTGTGTGACATGTAGTAAGCGGAGAGTACATCCCTCTTTTCTTCAAGCAACTCTCCCCTGTTATCATAGATTGTCTTAAAAATCTCGCTCTCCTCATGAACAGGAACTCTGAGAACCAGACGTCTGGCTCCAAAAGACTTAAGAAGCGTGGCCATAATATCCGCAAAGTCATAGTGCTCAAGTATCTTTTTTTCAAGAATATTCAACATATCACCCCTCCTCTATAAATTTGAGCAGAAGCTTTCTCACCTCTTTAGGGTCAGCCCTGCCCTTCGTCTTCTTCATGACTATACCTATAAGTGCCCCTATTACCCCTGTTTTTCCATCACGGTATTTTTCTACAAGGTCCTGACCTTCTGAGATCGCCTCTTTAACAACATCTTCCAGAACAAAATCCACTTTATTGGCAGAAAAGGAGTCTACCAGTTCAGAAAGTGTACCCTTACCCTCAAGAAATCTATTGATAATCAAAAACATCTGATTTCTGTTGATTTTACCCTCTTCCTGCAACATAAGGAGTTTAGCAAAATCTTCCGGTTTTAGCGGAAAACTCTGGAAATTGTGTCCTTTCTTTCTAACCAGACCGGCAAGTTCGTTGACAAGAATCTTTGCCACTTTCTGGGGGCTATTCAATTCAGAGACTACTTTATCAAAATAGTCTGCCATGGCCCTATCCCTTATTATTGTCTCCACATAAAAGACAGGAAGTCCCATATTCACGTATCTATTGGCCCTTTCATCGGGCATTTCCGGAAGACTCTCAACTACATCTTTTATAAATTCCTCACTCAGTATAAGCTCTGGAAGGTCCGGTTCAGGAAAGAACCTGTAGTCATGCGACTCTTCCTTTCTCCTCATGCTTCTCGTTTCACCCTTAAATTCATCCCACAGCCTCGTCTCTTTTTCAATGGGAATGCCTTTCTTTATATTTTCAACATGCCGTGTGTATTCATACGTAAGCGCATCTTCAACAGCCTTGATAGAGTTAAGGTTTTTCAACTCCACTCTAACTCCATAACCTGCTGAGTGCTTCTTTCTCACTGAAATATTTGCATCCACCCTCATCTCTCCCTTTTCCATATCACAACCGGATGCCCCAATATACAGAACCATATTTCTTAGTTTCTCAAGAAAAATTCGTGCCTCTCTGGGAGAGCGCATATCAGGATATGTTGTTACCTCAAGCAATGGGATACCACTTCTGTTATAATCAAGCAATACATCACCGGTCTTCACATGAATGGATCTGGCAGCCTCTTCCTCAAGATTCATCCTCTCAATACGAATCTTTTTTTCAAAATTATCAATTTTAATGATGACATAGCCATCCGTACCTAAAGAGGCCTCATACTGGGTAATCTGGTAGCCTTTTGGGAGGTCAGGGTAAAAATAGTTTTTTCTGTAAAACCTTGAGCGAGAATGAATTTTACCGTTCAGTACTCTTACAATACCTATGCCCTTCTTCACTGCCTCCATGTTCAGTACCGGAAGTGCCCCTGGAAGCCCCATACACACAGGACATACATTCGTATTCGGGACTGCATCGTGAGAAGACCTGCAGCGACAGAAGAGCTTTGTAGCAGTGTTTAGCTGAAAATGAATCTCAAGACCTATTACAGCCTCAAATTCTGTATTCATAATCCTGTATCCTCCCCAACAAACACATAATCCAGTCCAAATTTCTCACCAAGATGCCTGCCAAGAAGCTTTACTCCAACTGTTTCTGACCTGTAATGACCGAGGAGTATAACGTTACACTCCATTTCCCTTGCAGAATTATAGTAGGCATGGGAAGTTTCACCTGTAATAAAAAGGTCAATTCCCGCTCTTTTTACCTGGTCAAGAAGAGAAAGACAGCCACCTGAACAGTAAACTCCATAATCAACTTCACTTTTGCCAAAATTCCATACATCCTTTGGGGAAAAGAGTTTTTCACTTATATACTCTATAAGTTCATTCATACTTTTTATACCACCTTTAACCCTGAATTTTACACCTATGGGAATTCCGTGATAATCTCCAAATGGCTCTATTGCCTCAAACCCGAGTATTCTAAGAGCCCCATAATTGTTTCCTACTTCAGGATGAATATCAAGGGGAAGATGTGCGGCATAAAGAGCCATATCACTATCAAATAAAGCCTTCAATCGTCTTTTAAGCCAGAGGTCAATATAAAGTGGTCTGCCCCAGTAAAACCCATGATGTACTATCAGAAAATCAACCTTTTTATCTTTAGCTTCGCTAATGGCATCAAGACTACCATCAACAGCAACACCAATCTTTTCAATTTCTTCCTTTTCATTGTCAACAACAAGACCGTTCAGAGAACTATCCCGAATCTCGGCTATCCTGAGATATGAATTTAGATACTCAACGAGTTCTTTTTTTTGTATTTTCCCCATGTTCTTAAACACGCGCCCGGAGGGAATTGAACCCCCAGCCTCGAGATCCGGAATCTCGCGCTCTATCCATTTGAGCTACGGGCGCTAAAATCACTTCAGTTCTATATGTTCTATATTAAAAACACCATTTTCTATGGCCAAAATGCCAAAGGTGTTCTTTCTTGCAAAGATTTTATCAGTGGGACTTCCGGGATTGAACATTAATACTCCATTCAGTTCTTTTTTAAGGGGTAGGTGCGAATGTCCGAATATAATAATGTCCGGCATATCTTCCTTGAACTTCTTAAACACTCTTTTTTCTATACCAAAAGGAGCACCTGTTCCGTGATAAACACCTATCTTCACACCATCCTTTTCAAATACAAGTCTCTCTGGCAGCTTCCTGAATAAATACTCTTCGTCCATATTTCCCCATACTGCAAACACCTTATCTTCTCCACCTGCACGGGCACAGAGTTCCAGATAAAAATCGTATGAGGTAAAATCTCCTGCATGTATTACACCGTCACTCTGTTCTATATAAGACCATACCTCATCAGGCAGCCCTTTTGCCCGATGAGGTATGTGAGTATCGGACAATACAACAAATCGCATCCTTATCTTTTCTTCTTCTTATGCCTGTCCCTCTTCCTTCTTTTTTTGAGCTTATGGGTCTTTATCTTCTTTCTTTTTCTTTTCCTTCCACAGGGCATTATCTTTCCTCCTTAATTACTTTAAATAGTTTGGAAGGTTTAAATGTAACAACCTTTCTTCCAGGTATTTCAACCTTTTCCTTCGTTCTTGGATTCCTGCCTATTCTTGGTTTACGTGTTTTTACCTCAAATACACCAAATCCCCGAAGGTCCACCCTTTCCTCATTCCAGAGGGCCTGCTTGATTTGAGCAATAAACTCGTTTATCACTATGTATACATCCTTTTTTGTAAGCCCGGTTTCCTCTGCAATTCTATCTACGAGATCAGCCTTCTTCATAATCTTTCCTCCTTGCCTTTCAAAAGTTCTGAAATTATACGAAGTTCCTAAGGGACAGTCAAGCCAAGCGATTGAACTGTATAAACTTGCAGGCTCAGGCTTTGTATATACATTTTCGGTGTCTTATAATATACCCCATAAAAAGGAGGTAACGTCTTGAAAAGGTTTCTTGCAGCAGGGTTGCTCGTGGGAGTAATTGCAGGCTGTGCAAGCACACCACATAAAACAAGTGTAAAAATCTACATACAGCAGAGAAACTGGGCAAAAGCCCTTAATGAAGGAAAGGCATGGGTAAAAGAGGCACCACAGGACCCGGAAGCTTATTACTGGATTGCCATGGCATACACAGGTATGCAGAAATATCAGGACGCAGCAGACAATCTGATTAAGGCAATAGACCTTGATAAACAGGGCGTGCTCAAAGACAAAATCGGGGAGAACGAAATAAACATTCTTCTCACAGCTGGAAAAAACACGTACAGTCAGGATAAAGACAGGGCTTTAAAGTACTTTGAATATGCACTTAAACTTTCTCCAAAGAACAAGGCCGCTTTGTTGTCTGTAGCCACCATATATCTTCAGGAAGGAAAGTTTGACACAGCAGAAGCCTATGTAAATAAGGCAAAAGAAATTGACCCCAAAAATCCGCTTGTGTACGTTTACCTTGCAAATATTTATGACTCACTCGCATCAAAGGATACAGTTCATAAATCAGAGTATCTCTCCAAGGCAGAAGAAAGCCTCAAGAAAACCATTGAGCTGGCACCGACAAAAGACAACTATGCCAAAGTTGCCAGCTTCTATTTCAAAAATTCCAAAGAAAACAAGCAGTATCCAGAACTTGCAGAGGAATACTATAAAAAAGCACTACAAAAGGATACAGCTGACATTGACCTTCTCTTTAACTATGGAATATCTGCTTTTAACAATAAACACTATGACGTTGCAGTTAAAGCCTTTACATCATACCTCTCACATCAGCCAGATGACGAGGCTGCTCTTCAGAATCTTGGACTTGCATCATACCTCTATGCCCAGAAATTAGAAAATGAAAAGAAAAAGTCTGAGTCAAAAGACTATTACAGAAAGGCGGCTGAAGCATACGAGAAATTAGTAAAGCTCAATCCCAAAAATGCAGATTACTATGAAATGCTCTATATCTTTTATGCAAAATTGGGCGACAAACAGAAAGCAAAAGAGGCTATGAAAAAGTACCAGGAACTTAAGAGCAAAAACTGAGGAGGAGAGGTATGAAAAAGGATTTTCTTTCCATATTTGACCTCTCTCCCGAGGAACTTAAAGAACTCATTGAAATATCCATTAAATTTAAAAAGGGTGAAATAAAAGAGAGGCCGTTAGAGGGCAAAATGATAGCCCTTATATTCCAGAAACCCTCGCTCAGGACAAGGGTTACCTTTGAAAGAGCTATATACGACCTTGGAGGGAAGGGTGTCTATCTCTCTCCTCAGGACATCCAGCTGGGAAAGAGAGAATCTGTCAAAGACGTGGCCAAAAACCTTGATAACTGGACTGATGGCATTGTAGCAAGAGTTTTCCATCATGGTATTCTACTTGAACTTGCAGAACACTCAAAACATCCTGTGGTAAATGCACTTTCTGATCTTGAACATCCCTGCCAGATACTTGCAGACTACATGACAATGTATGAGATAAGCGGTAAATTCAATGTAAACCTTGCCTATATAGGAGACGGTAATAACGTTGCAAACTCACTTCTTGCTGCTACAGCCCTGTTAGGAGGAAAGTTTACCATTGCAACGCCCTATGAGTACGAGCCAAACGGCTATATTGTAAAAAAAGCCCTTGAGCTTGGAGTAAAATTTGAGATTGTGAGAGACCCAAAGGAAGCGGTAAAAGATGCAGACTTTATTTATACTGATGTATGGGCTTCCATGGGTCAGGAGGCAGAACGGGAAAAGAGACTGAAGCTCTTTGCACCTTATCAGGTTAATTCCGAACTTCTCAAATATGCTCCCTCACATGTGAAAGTCCTTCACTGCCTGCCTGCCCATCGTGGGGAAGAGATTACTGACGAAGTGCTTGATGGCCCTCACTCAGTGGTTCTTCAGGAATCAGAAAACAGGCTGCATACTGAAAAAGCGGTCCTATACAGGTTATTTACTTAGGAATCTAACTTTCACATCCGATAGGCAGGGGTCTTCATCTACTGAATAGTCGTAGATGGAGTCCACCTGCCAGTTTTCAAAATTTCTTACACCCTTAATATCCATGTATCCGCATACAGTATCCACCTCATCTGAGGTAAAAGCAAAGTGTATACGATACTCAATTCTTGCAAGCTGCGTATCGCTTTCTGCAGTATCTATAGCCTGTATGCTATAATTTTCAAAAAAAACAGGATAGCTCTCATTTCTGGACAGTGCGAGGAAAAGATTACGCATGGTATTTATTTCCATCTGTTTGTTCCAGTGGTTGTAAAATTCAGGGTTTGAATAGTAAATCCTGTCACATACTCTGAACCTGAAGCTATCTGAAAGTAACATCTCATACTGGTTTATATTACCCGCCATAATACTCTCTTTGAAAACATTCAATAATTCTGTAAATGAATGAGGAGTGTTCACAACACTCCCTTCTTCTGTCTCGGGATTTCTAAGTGAAAATAATTTACAGCCTGTGGTTAAAATTGAAAAGTGTATTGTAAAAAGGATTACCGATATTGTTCTGCGGAGGGAGCCCGCCCACTTGAAAAGCCCCCCTCCGCGCATATGGAATATCCGATCTTACTTGTTTACTATGTCCTTGAGAGCATTGGCCGGTCTGAAGACAACGGCAGTTCTTGCAGGTATATTGAGCTCTGCACCTGTTCTGGGGTTTCTGCCCTTTCTTGCTGCTCTCTTCTTTACATCGAATGTACCGAAGCCAATGAGTCTTACTGCTTCCTTCTTGGCAAGAGATGTTTTGATGGCTTCGAGCATAGCATTTACTGCCATGGATGCATCTTTCTTTGTGAGTCCCGCCCTCTGGGCTACCTCAACTATCAGTTCTTGCTTGTTCATGCATCATCCTCCTTTTTGTTCTGAAGTATCTAATTTTTAAAGCATATCCCGCATTTTGTCAAGTATTTTGTGCTTATAGTTCATTGCCCCACAAATAATTCCGCATACAGCATTGCAGCACATTAAGTTACACATCAAGATTCTGAACCTTCTTTGCGTTCCTTTCTATGAACTCCCTTCTTGGTTCAACCTTATCTCCCATTAAAATGGAAAACAACCGATCAGCCTCGGCAGCATCTTCTACGGTTACTCTCTTTAAAACCCTGTTTTCAGGGTTCATTGTGGTTTCCCATAACTGTTCAGGATTCATTTCACCGAGACCCTTGTATCTCTGTATATGCACACCATCGCCAAGTTCTTTAAGTTTCTCATTCAGTTCTTCATCTGAATACACATAGAAAACCTTTTTACCCTTCTGCACACGATAGAGCGGTGGCTGGGCTATGTATATATAACCGGCTTCAACAAGAGGTTTCATAAATCTGTAAAAGAATGTTAAAAGAAGGGTTCTTATATGAGCACCATCCACATCGGCATCGGTCATGATTATTATCTTATGATACCTTGCTTTTGATGGGTCACACTCATCCTTGAGGCCTGCATCTATAGCTGAAAGGAGCACTTTTATTTCCTCATTGGCAAGTGCTTTGTGCAACGCCGCCTTCTCAACATTTAAAATCTTGCCCTTAAGTGGCAAAACAGCCTGAAAATATCTATCACGCCCCTGCTTCGCTGAACCACCTGCTGACTCACCCTCAACAATAAAAATCTCAGCCTCCTCAGGATTCTGTGAGGTACAATCAGATAGCTTTCCCGGAAGTGAATCGGACTCTATAAAACTCTTTCTTCTTATAAGTTCTCTTGCCCTCTTTGCTGCCTCCCTTGATTTTGCCGCTGTCTTTGCCTTTTCCACAATCTTCTCTGCTTCCTTAGGATTCTCTTCCATCCACCTCATAAAGTATTCATAGAATGCAGATTCTACCAGCCCCTTTACGTACCCATTTCCCAGCTTGGTTTTTGTCTGTCCTTCAAATTGAGGATGTGGTAGTTTTACATGTATAACTGCGGTAAGTCCTTCCCTTACATCATCACCATGAAATGAGAAGTTTTCCTTAACCAGATTGTATCTTTTTGCTATATCATTTATAGCGCGGGTAAGACCACTTTTAAAACCAACAAGATGTGTTCCACCCTCATGTGTGTTTATGGTATTGACAAAACTCAATATAGTTTCAACATACCCTGCATTGTACGATAGAGAAATCTCTATCTCCACATTGTCTCTCTTTGTTTTCATGTAGAACGGGCCAGCAATCCTCTGTTTTGCTTCATCAAGAAAATCCACAAACTCAGCCAGGCCACCCTCGTAATAGAACTCGTCCTTTAATCCCGAACGTCTATCTTCAAGCCTGAACTTTAAGCCACCTATAAGAAGAGCTATTTCCCTGATTCTATCTCTTAAAACCTCATAATCAAATTCTGTTACCTTAAAAATCTCTGCATCAGGCTTAAAGGTAACCCTTGTTCCTGTTTTATCTGTTTCTCCCACAACTTCAAGCGGCGTAACAACTTCTCCTCTTGAATACCTCTGTCTGTATATTTTTCCATCCCGCATGACCTCAACAACAAGCCATTCAGAAAGTGCATTTACTACAGACGCACCAACACCATGAAGACCACCAGAAATCTGATAGGCCTTTGAACCAAATTTTCCACCCGCATGAAGTATTGTAAACACAACCTGAACTGCAGGGATTCCCTTTTCAGGATGAATATCAACAGGAATACCCCTTCCATTATCCTCTATGGTAACACTTCCATCTTCATTCAGTGTTATACTTATCTCTGAACAGTACCCAGCCAGTGCTTCATCAACCGCATTATCAACAATTTCGTAAATAAGATGATGAAGTCCTCTTTTACCAACATCACCAATATACATTGCAGGCCTCATTCTCACACCCTCAAGGCCCTTCAGCACTCTTATATCCTGAGCAGTGTAATTCTTCTTGTTCTCTTTAGGGTCCTTATCCATCATGGCCTCCCTGTAAACTTTATTTCATAACTCATAATTTTTGAACACTTTTTTTTGAGAAACTCCATGAGTTCGTATAACATAAGTGACATTTCCTGTCTCATATACGGATTTTTCACCCTTATGTACACATACTTCCTCTTTACATCCACCTCAAACTCCTCTAAATTTATTCCCTTCATTTCAAAGAATTCATTAATGCTATTTACTATCTCAAACTTATGCGCCTTCTTTCCCAGTAATCTCTTTAAAACTCTGTTAACTGTCTGCCCGAATTCTTCCATATGCTCTACCAAGATACAGATACGATGCAGTTACAGGAATCCTGCGCTGGGTGGTGAAAAAGTAAACAACCTTTTCAGGACCATACATTATAGCATCTAAAAGTTCTTTCGTTTTCGCATCATCAAGAACTGAAAAAGCCTCATCCATCAACATCAAAACTCCTCTATCATATCTACGAGAAAAATCTTTAATGAATTCAAACAAAAGAACATACCAGAGGTAATGCTTTTCGCCATGAGATAGAAATTTTCTTGCATCAATACCTTTCAATCTAACGTCAATAACATCAAAGCTGGCTCCCATGGTCATCTTCTCTTCCTCAATCTCCCTGTGTAAAGCTTCCTCAAGCATGGAATATTCTATGATTGACGGTTTATATATAAATTGCATATCCTCATAGCCAAGTCTCTCTGCAATTGAAGATAATCTATCTACCACCTCACTCCTTGTCCTGGATATAATGCTGTAAAGTTCATAAAACTTCTGGTTAATAGCAGTAAGGGTGGCAATATCTTTCCTGATAATGGCTTCCTTTTTATTCTTTGCTATCCTTTCATAAGCAGAAAGAACACTTCGGAAACCTTCAATTGAGAGTGAGGCAAGTTTGTTTATTATCCGCCTTCTATCAGATTGAGAACCATCAATCAGATTATCTCTACCAATTGAATATATTGGAATAAAACTCTTTCTTAAAGTGTTTCTTGCTATACTCTCTCCATTAAGCGCAACACTTCTATTTCCAAAGCGGTCAAGGTATGCAGAAATCTCTTTATCATCTATGGTCAGAGTGATCTTTGAATAATATGTACCATTCTTTATTAGAGAACTTATATCTCTGTCACGAAATGACACGCCATAAAATACATAAAATATGGCTTCAAGGAGTGATGTCTTACCCGAACCATTTTCTCCATGAATTATTACCACTCTATCAGAAAAATCTGCACTGAAAACTTCAAAACTCCTGAAATTTTCAAGTGAAATTGAACAATTATACATAAATAAATTATAAAGCCCCTCTCTCAGCCATTCAAACCTGAGAGATGGGCCTAAACCGTTGTATATCAGTGGGTTGAACGACTACCTTCTTCTAAAAAGGCCCTTTTTCTTCTTTTTTCCCTCTTCCTGGGCCTCTTTTGGCTCTTCTTCCTTTGCGGATGGAAACTCTATAAGTTCCAGCATTGCCATCTCGGCGTTATCACCTCTCCGTCTCCATAACTTATATATTCTCGTGTACCCGCCATTTCTTTCTTTAAATAGTGGAGCAATTTCATCAAACACCCTGTTAACCATTTTTCTATCTGCAAGGAATTTAAACGCTTCTCTTCTGGCAGGCACAGTTCCCCTCTTACCAAGCGTAATCATCTTTTCAGCCCAGCGTCTTGTTTCCTTTGCCTTCTGTAACGTGGTCTTAATTTTACCATGCGTAAAAAGGGAAATAACCTGATTTCTTAGAAGGGCCTTCCTGTGCTCTGTATCTCTTCCCAGTTTCTTAACCTTTTTAAGATGTCTCATTCTCTATTTCCTCCTCTTTCAAATACTTGGTAATGTCCAGACCAAGGGTATAGTTAAACCTTGCAAGCTTCTCCTTGACTTCAGAAAGAGATTTCTGTCCAAAGTTTTTAAGCTCAAGAAGTTCATCCTCGCTCTTTGCGACAAGCTGATAGATTTTGTTAATCCCTGCATCCCTCAGGCAGTTCAGCGTTCTCCTTGATAGTTCAAGTGTTGCGATGTCATTGAGTATGAAGTTTCTGATTCTCTCTCTTTCCTCAAATCGGATGGTCTCCTCTTCTTTTTTCTCCTCTTTTACAAGTGCGGTTATTCTTTCGCAATGATCTCTGAGAATATCGGCTGCCTCTTTTAGAGAATCAAACGGCGCAACTGAGCCATCGGTCCATATTTCAAGGATGAGTTTCTCATAGTCTGTCCTTGACCCCACACGCATATTCTCTACTGTGTAATTCACCTTCTGAACAGGACTGTATATAGCATCAATAAGGATGAAGCCCTCCGGCAATTCAACTTTCATGTCCTCCACCTGAACAAACCCTCTGCCCTTATTGGCTCTGATTTCCATTTCCAGAACTGTATCCGTAGTAATCGTGGCTATAAGATGATCCGGGTCCATAACACTTACGAATTCAGGTACATCAAGGTCACTGGCTCTTACTTCTTTTGGTCCCTGAACCTTCAGTCTTATTACAGCCTCGTCAGGTGAGCCTTCATCAAACTTAAGCCTAACTCGCTTGAGATTCAAAACAATGTGCGGAACATCTTCCACAACTCCTTTAATCGTAGAAAATTCATGAAGCACTCCCTCTATTTTAACCGCATAAATAGCCTGTCCCGGAATAGAGGATAAGAGAACCCTTCTTATACTGTTTCCCACTGTAATGCCAAAGCCCCTTTCCAGAGGAGCAAATACATACTTACCGTAATTTCCGGTTTCCTCTAAAACAACTATGCCTTCTGGTATAATTAAATTCTTCATAGATTTACCCCTACTTGGAGTAGAGCTCAATAATCAGGGTTTCATTTACAGGATATGTGATATCTGTTCTGATAGGATTCCTTACGACCTTGCCCTCTATCTTATTCTTATCAAACACAAGCCACGTTGGGATGGCAGAAACATCAAGAGACTCAAGATTCTCCTGGATAAATGGTATCTTTTTTGCTCTGTCAGAAACTGTGATAATATCGCCAGGCTTTACGAGATATGAGGCAATATCAACCTTTCTGCCATTAACTCTTACATGTCCATGATTCACAAGCTGCCTTGCCTGTGATCTGCTTGAAGCAAGACCGAGACGGTAAACTACATTATCAAGTCTGCGTTCAAGAAGTGAGAGAAGATTTTCACCTGTATTACCAGGCATTTTTCTCGCCCACTCAAAAAACTTTCTAAACTGAGCTTCAAGCACCCCGTATATTCTCTTTACTTTCTGTTTTTCACGCAACTGTAAGCCATAAATTGACAGTTTCTTTCTCCTCTCAGGGCCGTGCATTCCGGGTGGATACCTTTTATGTCCATCCAGTGGACACTTGGAAAAACAACGGTCACCCTTAAGAAACAACTTTTCTCCTTCCCTCCTGCATAACCTGCACTTTGGACCTGTATATCTCGCCATACCTACACTCTCCTTCTTTTTGGTGGTCTGCAGCCATTATGGGGTATGGGCGTTACATCTTTAATTGCAAAAACCTCTAAACCAGCAGCCTGAATTGCTCTTATTGCCGACTCTCTGCCAGGCCCGGGACCCTTAACCCAGACCTCAACCCTCTGGACTCCAATGGATTTGGCCTCTTTTGCAGCTCTTTCAGCCGCTTTCATTGCGGCAAAAGGAGTACCCTTTCTTGTGCCGGAGAAACCAACAGTACCCCCACTTGCCCATGTAATGGTATTCCCCTTAAGGTCAGTTATAGTGACTATGGTGTTGTTAAATGTGGATTGAATATGGGCTATACCAACAGGCTCTATACCCTTAGCTCTTTTCTTCTTTCTCCTCAGAGTTTCAGAACTTGTTCTTCTGGCCATTATTTACCTCCCTTCTTTCTGCTTCTTTTAAGCATATTCCCACGAGGGCCCTTTCTCGTTCTTGCATTAGACCTTGTCCTCTGCCCACGAACAGGGAGTCCCATCTTGTGCCTTAGACCTCTATAGCATCCTATATCTATAAGCCTTTTTATATTTCTCGCTATCTCCGCCCTCAAAGCACCTTCAACCCTGTATTTATCCACTTCCTCTCTCAGTTTTGCCACTTCTTCTGGAGTGAGATTCTTAACTCTTGTATCTGGATTAACACCTGTGGCTGAAAGAATTTTTCTTGAAGTGGAAAGTCCTATTCCAAAAATATAGGTAAGTGCAACCTCAATCCTCTTGTTCTTGGGAAGATCAACACCTGCAATTCTCGCCATAAGTTACCTCCTATCCCTGTCTTTGCTTGTGTTTGGGGTTTTCACAAATAACCCAAACTCTTCCCTTTCTCCTAACTATCTTACACTTATTACATATCTTTTTCACCGACGACCTGACTTTCATGAGAATAATATCCTCCTCTTTATCTCTTTGAGCCTGTATATTTTACACCACAGGCCATGGTGTGTCAAATAAACAGTCTATTTATGTCTGTATACTATCCTGCCTCTCGTGAGGTCATAGGGGGATAGTTCCACAACAACCCTGTCGCCGGGCAGGATCCTTATAAAGTGCATCCTCATCTTTCCGGCAACATGGGCAAGTATTACAAGTCCATTATCAAGCTCCACCCTGAACATGGCATTGGGCAGAACCTCTTTTATCGTACCTTCCATCTTTATAACATTTTTCTTTGGCATATCAAATCTCCGTTAAAATTTCAAAACCTTTTTCTGTTATTAGTATGGTGTTTTCATAGTGAGCTGTTAAGGAACCGTCTCTTGTCGCAATGGTCCATCCATCTTTTGCCGTATAAACCCTGCCGTCACCAAGTGCAAACATCGGCTCAATAGCAAGTACCATACCTGCTCTTAATAGTGGACCTCTACCGGGTGGTCCATAATTGGGTACAAAAGGATCTTCATGCAGTCTCAAACCAACTCCATGTCCTCCCAGTTCCTTAATTACGCTCACACCATACTTCCTGGCGATTTCCTGTATTGCGTGAGATATATCAGAAAGATGCCGTCCCGGCAGAGCTTTTTCAACACCACTGTAAAACGCATCTTTAACAGAATCCATCAGTTTTCTGACCGTTTCCGGTACAACATCACCCACATAATATGTCCGTGCAGCATCTGAAATGAAACCCTCTAAATTGATTCCCGTGTCAATCTTAACCAGATCTCCTTTTTTCAGTTTCCGCTTTTGTGATGGAATACCGTGAACAACTTCATCATTTAAGGATACACAGGCAGAAGCAGGATACCCTCTATAGCCAAGAAAGGCCGGTCTTGCTCCGTGTTCTCTTATAAAACTCTCAACAAATTTATCAATGTCCTTTGTAGTGACACCTTCAGATACAAGCTCTTCTTCTTCTATTTTTTTAAAGAGCTCAGCAAGTAATTTGCAGGATTTTCTTATTCCCTCTATCTCTTGTGGAGTTTTTATGTGAATCATTATTTATTTTTTAGCACTGATTATCTCAACAATATCTGAGAAAATTGCCTCTGGCTGGCGGGATGCATCCACTTCTTTTAGAATGCCCTTACTGCGGTAATAATTTATAAGCGGGGCTGTTTCTTCTCTGTACACCTTAAGCCTATTTCGTATCGTGACTTCATTATCGTCCTGTCGCTTCACAAGTTCCACACCGCAATCATCACAGATAGTATCGTTTTTTGGAGGTGATGTAATCAAATTATAGACCCGCCCACACACAGGACAAACTCTCCGAGCAAGGAGCCTTTTGACTATTTCATCATCTGCCACTACGAGGAGTATCACGTGCTGAAGAACGGCACCCTTTGATTCAAGAAGACCCTCAAGCATCTTTGCCTGATTTGTGTTCCTGGGAAATCCATCAAGTGTGAACTTCTGGGTCTGCAACAGAGCCTCTTCTACCAGTTTTACTATCACTTCATCAGGCACGAGGGCCCCTTCTTTCATGTATTTTTCCGCCATTTTACCAATGGGTGACCCCTCCCTTACAGCCTCTCGGAGGAGATCACCCGTGGAGATCTGTTTGTAGCCAAGCTCTTTCTCAAGCTTTTTGGCTTGAGTTCCTTTCCCAGAACCGGGTGGTCCTAAAAGTACAATACCTACCCTCTCCAACCTCTAATTCTTCCTTTTTTAAGAAGTCCATCATACTGTCTCATAATGAGATGTGCATTTATCTGTTGTAAAAGTTCAAGTGCGACACCAACCACAATAAGTATCCTCGTTCCGCCGAAGTAAAAAGGAATATTGGTCATACGGATAACATGATAGGGTATAATTGCTATGATAGCAAAGAAGATTGCTCCTGGCAATAATATCCTTGACATGATTCTGTCAATATACTCTGCTGTCTGTGGTCCGGGCCTGACTCCGGGAATGAATCCTGAATATCTCTGAAGATTATCCGCTATGTCCTTGGGGTTAAGAACTATGGCAGTATAGTAATATGCAAAGAATATAATCAGCGCAGCATAGAGTATGTCATAGAGAATGGTACCTGGTTTAAAGAGACTTATAATATAACTCAGGGTGTCAGACGTAAAAAAAGTTCCCACGGTCTGGGGAAACATTAAAATACTCTGAGCAAATATAATGGGAATAACTCCAGCAGTATTCAGAGTAAGAGGCAGGTAAGTGGTTTGACCACCGTAAACCTTTCTTCCAACTATTCTCTTTGCATACTGAATAGGTATTCTTCTCTGGGCTTCAGTAATGGCAACGACTGCCATTGTGGTAACTACAACAACCACTATTACAAAAAGAAATGCAAATAATGACGTACCACCTGTCTTTAAAAGCTGGACGGTCTGAGCAAATTCATATGGAATACTATCAAGGGTACCGGCAAAAATCAAGACAGATATACCATTACCAATACCTCTTTCTGACATCTGCTCTCCAATCCACATCAAAAACAATGTTCCACCCACGAGGGCAACCATTGTGGTAAAAATAAACATGGGCCCGGGATTGGGAACCACAGGGGCACCAGTAGGTGACTTGATATTTGCAAGGAACATGGCCATACCGAAAGACTGTATTCCAGCTACAAGAACAGTCAGATAGCGTGAATACCTTGTAATCAACCTCTGACCGTGCTCCCCTTCTTTTTTTAATCTTTCAAGATAGGGCCAGGTGGCAACAAGGAGTTCCATTATAATTGATGCTGAAATATAAGGCATTATACCAGCGCCAAAAATCGCCGCCCTTGATAGTGCTCCACCAACAAATATATCATACAAACCAAAGGCGGTACCAGCCAGATTCTGCCGGAAGAACTCAGCCAGTGCATGACCGTTTACGCCGGGAACCGGAATATGGGTTCCCAGCCTGTAAACGGCAATCATAGCAAGCACAAAAAGTATCTTGTTTCTGAGTTCCTCTATTTTCGGTATATTATTCAGATTTCTCAGCATTTGAATTACCGCCCGGGTTTCCTATTTTTTCCTGAGCTTTTCTGGAAAATACCACTCCCTCAAAAGTTACCTTCTTCGTGAGGTTTCCATCTCCAAGAATCTTAACAGGACCATTGCCTTTCACAAGATTTTTCTCTTTTAGGGTGATGGGGTTTACCACCTCACCATCGCTATATCTTTCTTCTATCTGCTTGAGATTTACGACCTCGTACCTTACCCTCCATATGTTTTTAAATCCCCTCTTTGGTAACCTTCTGTATAGCGGCATCTGTCCACCTTCAAAGAATCTCGGCTTTGCTCCACCACTTCTTGACTTCTGTCCCTTCTCACCACGCCCCGCTGTCTTTCCCAGTCCAGAACCCGGTCCTCTTGCAACACGTTTTTTCTTCCTGACAGCACCTTTTACAGGAGACAAATTACTTAAATCGTACATGTTTCCCTCCTTATTCCTCAATCTCTTCAACCTCTAAAAGATACTCTACCTGTTTAATCATGCCTCTAATCTGGGGTGTATCGTTGTGAACTTTCACTTTTCCTATTCTACCAAGTCCAAGGGCCAGCACAGTACGTTTGTGCTTCTTATTAACATCTATCAGGCTCTTAATCTGTTTCACTCTGAGTTTCTTCTTTCCTGCCACGGCCAAACCTCCTGTATATTATATCAAGGGAAATACCCCTGTTCTTTGCTACTTTTTCAGGGTCTTTAAGAGACTTAAGTGCGTTCACCGTTGCTTTCATCAGGTTGATTGCATTATTTGAACCCAACGACTTGGTAAGAGCGTTTTTATAACCTGCTGCCTCAAGTACAAGACGTACAGGCTGAGGTGCAATTATTCCAGTACCAGGCCCCGCAGGCTTAAGCAGTATTTTGGAAGCACCTTCACGACCTATTATTTCATGAGGTAGTGTACCGTTAACCATGGAAACACTGACCATGGATTTTCTCGCTCTCTTCAATGCCTTCTGGATTGCTTCAGGCGTTTCCTGCGCCTTACCATGTCCTATACCCACTCTACCTTTTCCGTCACCCACAACAACCCAAACTGAAAGTTTAAAGTTCTTACCACCCTTCGTTACCTTGGTAACCCTTTTAATTGTAACTACTCTCTCAATAAGTTCTGTAACACCTATTTCCTGTGCCATATAAAACCTCCAGATTAAAATTCAAGTCCGCCTTCTCTGGCTGCATCTGCCAGAGCCTTGACTCTTCCTATATACCTGTAACCAGCCCTGTCAAAAGCTACCTTCGTTATGCCCAGTTTCTTTGCTCTCTCAGCAATGAGCTTACCAACCAGTTTTGCCTTTTCTGTTTTTGTCTTTGTCTCTCTGACCTTTTCTCTTATCTCTGGAGAAAGAGTTGATGCGCCAGTTATAACTCTGGCTGTTCCTGTTGGAGGGTCAATGACAAGCTGAGCATAGATATGCCTGGCACTCTTGTAAACAACCAATCTCGGTCTTTCCTCTGTACCGATCACCTTCTTCCTGATTCTCTTATGTCTTCTTAATCTTCTCAAAACCTTTTCTTCTCTCTTCATGTCTTGCCCTCCTTATGCACCTTTCACACCGGCTTTACCGGCCTTTCTTCTAATGTGTTCGCCCACGTATTTGAGTCCTTTAGCCTTGTATGGATCCTGTGGTCTGATCTTTCTCACCCTCGCTGCAGTTTCTCCAACGAGATACTTATCTATTCCATGAACCTCTATTATAAATTTATCACCTGCAGTAGTCTTTATGGGACCATTAACCTTGAAAGTGATGCCTTCAGGTGGTGTTATCCTTACCTCATGGGAGAACCCTACGTTTAAAACAAGCACATTGCCTTCCATTGCTGCCTTGTACCCTGCACCCTGAAGTTCAAGCTCCTTTTTAAACCCTTCCTTGACACCAACCACAGCATTGTATATAAGTTGTCTCGTGGTACCATGAAGAGATTTGTGAAATTTTGCCTCAGATGGTCTTTTAACTATAATTTCCTTATCCTTTATTTCAACAATCATATCCCTGTGGGGTGTAAATGTAAGTTCCCCCTTGGGACCTTTAAAGTACATAACCCCGTTTTCCATCTTAACCTGGACACCGTCCGGGATGGGAACAGGTTTTTTCCCTATCCTTGACATGTCATGCCTCCTTTTACCATACCATGAGGAGCAGCTCTCCGCCAACTCCTTTCCGTCTTGCTTCTCTGTCTGTCATGAGCCCCTGCGATGTTGAGATAATGGCTATTCCAAGTCCATTCCTCACCCAGGGAACCTCATCTTTACCAACATAAACTCTCCTTGAGGGTTTGGAAACCCTCTGAAGGTCCTCTATCACTGGATTCCCCTCTTCATCGTATTTCAAAAATACCCTGCATTTTCCACCACGCTCTTCACTGAGGACCTCATAACCCTCTATAAACCCCTCCTTTTTCAAAATGTCAAGTATCCTGAGCTTTATTTTTGAGAGGGGCTCTATAACAACAGAATCATGCCGTGCTCTCACACCGTTTCTGATTCTCGTTAAAAGGTCTGCAATAGGGTCATAAATCATCTTCCACCTCCATCTACCAGCTGGCCTTTTTTACTCCAGGCAGTTCACCTCTCAAAGCCAGTTCCCTGAAACAAATCCTGCAGAGCCCGAATTTCCTGATGTAACCGTGCGTTCTTCCGCACCTCTTACACCTATTGTATTTTCTCACTGCAAATTTGGGTTCTTTATTTCTCGTTCTTTTCGCCTTTCTGGACATTTAATCTTCCCTCCTTTCAAAAGGAAAGCCAAAGGCTGAAAGCAGTGCCCTTGCCTCATCATCTGTTTCTGCAGTTGTGACTATTGTTATATTCATACCAAAAACTTTCCTCACCTTATCAATTTCCACTTCAGGAAACACCGTATGTTCTGTAAGTCCAAAATTGTAGTTTCCCCTGCCGTCAAAAGCATCAAGTGGTAATCCCCGAAAGTCCCTCACTCTCGGTAATGCGAAGTTAATCAATCTGTCAAAGAAATCATACATGTATCTTTTTCTCAGTGTCACACGAAGCCCAATTGGCATACCCTTTCTGAGGTGGAACTGAGCAATAGATTTTCTCGCCCGCCTTATCTCGGGTCTCTGCCCTGTTATCATTGCAAGATCCTGACTTATTATATCCAGAACCTTGGGGTCCTGCACTGCTTCACCTACCCCCACATTGACAACTATCTTATCAATTCTGGGGACTTCATTTATATTTTTATACCCCAACTCCTTCATTAACCTTGGTCTGATGTTCTCAAGATACTCTTTATAAAGCCTTGCCTGTTCCATTAGTCAATCACCTCGTTGCATTTTTTACAGTATCTTACCTTTTTGCCATCCTCAAATCTGAAACCCACACGAGTAGGCTCTCCGCATGAAGGACATATAAGCCTGACATTGCTCCATGAAATAGGTGCCTCCATCTCAACTATACCGGAAGGCCTGTCAGGCCCCATAGCCCTCATGTGCCTCTTCACAATATTAACTTCCTCCACGATGAGCCTCTTTTTTTCAATAAGCACCTTCTTAACTTTACCTATCTTACCTTTATCCTTGCCTTTTACTACCTTAACAGTATCTCCTCTTTTAATCTTAAGCGCCATTATACCACCTCCGGAGCAAGGGAAACTATTCTCATAAATCTCTTCTCTCTCAACTCTCTTGCCACAGGTCCAAATACCCTAGTACCCTTGGGTTCACCATTATTATCTATAATCACAGCGGCATTGTCATCAAACTTTATGTAGGTGCCATCCGGTCTGCGCATCTCTTTTCTCGTTCTTACAATAACGGCCTTCACAACTGAGCCTTTCTTTATGGAGGAGTTGGGTACTGCGTCTTTTATGGTGACCACCACTACGTCCCCAACCCTCGCATATTTTCTACGGGAACCGCCAAGCACCTTAATCACCAGTGCCTCCTGTGCACCGGTGTTATCTGCTATCTTTAATCTGGATATATCCTGTATCATCTTATGCCTCCCCGTGTGCCTTTCTCACAATACTTACTATTCTCCACCTCTTGAGACGGGAAAGAGGTCTTGTCTCCATAATTTTGACGACATCACCAACATGGGTCTCATTCTTTTCGTCATGTACGAAAAATTTCTTTCTTCTCTTAATGTACTTTTTGTAAAGGGGATGCTGCACGAGAGTCTCAACTAAAACAACTCTTGTTTTATCCATTTTATCACTTACAACAACCCCCACTCTCTCTCTTCTTCTATTCCTGGTTTCCATTCTGGCGCCTCCTTTCTGAGAGTATCGTGTTTATTCTCGCAATATCTCTTTTAATCTCCCTGAACCTGTGTGGCTGTGCAAGCTTTGCCATGGCCTTCTCCATTCTCAAGGTAAATAGTTCCTCTTTTAAAGCCTTGAGTTTGGCCTTAAGTTCCTCATCAGAAAGTTCTCTCAATTCATATGCCTTCATACCCCTCCCTCCTTGAGAGAGACAAATCTTGTCTTGATGGGCAACTTTGTAGAAGCCCGGCGAAAAGCTTCCCTTGCCTGCTCTTCAGTCACTCCACCCAGTTCAAAAAGAATCCTTCCGGGCTTTACCACTGCCACCCATCTGTCAACATTACCTTTACCCTTTCCCATTCTGGTCTCAGCAGGCTTCTTGGTGACAGGCTTATCTGGAAAAATTCTTATCCACAGCTTTCCACCCTTCTTGAGATACCTCGTAATCGCAATTCTTGCCGCCTCTATCTGATTACCTGTTATCCAGTGCGGCTCAAGCGCTTTAAGTGCATACTCACCAAAGGCTATGTAATTTCCAGCCATAGCCTTACCTTTCATTCTTCCTCTATGCTGCTTTCTATATTTGGTCCTTGATGGCATTAACATGGCCTATTCCTCCTCCATTGGCCTTTCAAGTATATCGCCTCTGTATATCCATACCTTAACGCCAACGGTGCCGTACCTCGTAAATGCTGTTGCCTCGCCGTAATCAACATCCGCCCTTATTGTCTGAAGTGGAACACGGCCTTTAAGATACCACTCTTTGCGCGCAATCTCTGCACCTGCGAGTCTTCCTTTGGCATATATCTTAATTCCTTTGACCCCCATCTTTAAAGCCGTCTCTACTGCCCTCTTCATTGCACGTCTGTGAGAAACTCTCTGTTCTATCTTCCTCGCAATATTCTGTGCCACAAGCTGTGCGTCAACCTCCGGTACTTTAATCTCAACCACGTTGATATTCAGGTCCCTGTAATTGAGCATTTTTGACAGGGTCTTTCTGAGACTCTCCACTTCCTGACCTTTCCTGCCGATTACAAGTCCAGGTCTCGCAGAATAAATGCTGATGCTCAGTCTATCGGAAGCCCTGTCTATCACCACTTTAGAAACCATTGCGTCTTTAAATCTGCTATTAATGTAATCCCTTATCTTGAGGTCTTCCTGAAGATACCTTTCATAATCTTTGCCCCTGGCAAACCAGTGGGCCTTCCAGTCTTTGTTAATCCCGAGTCTGAAACCTACAGGATGTACTTTCTGACCCATTACTCTTCTCCTCCCTCAACTTCAATGGTAATATGAGATGTTCTCTTCCTTATTAAAGTGGCCATTCCTCTCCAGAAAGGCCTTACCCTTTTCATTGTCAGCCCTTTGTCAACCTTTGCAACCTTTACCTTAATTTCCTCAGGAGCAAGTTCGCGGCCCAGCTTGTCGTTAAGGGATGCCACCGCTGCCTTAAGCACCTTTCGTGTTATTCTTGCTCCCTTTTTGTTCATAAGGTACAGGATTGCATCCGCCTCAGCTACAGTCTTTCCCCTGATCTCAGAAAGCAGGGGCTTCATCTTCTTTGGTGATATCCTTGCGAACCTGTGTACTGCTCTGCCCACCATTACCTCAACCTCACTGTTTGTGCTTTCTTGTCTTTATGTCCTCTGTAGGTCCTCGTGGGTGCAAACTCGCCCAATTTGTGTCCAACCATATCCTGAACGATATAAACCGGTATAAACTTCCTACCATTATGTACCGCAATGGTGTGTCCTATAAACTCAGGAACAATCGTTGATCTCCGGGAATAGGTCTTGATAACCGCTTTTTTCCCGGTTTTGTTCATTTCAACGACTCTCCTGTAAAGTTTCTGATCTACATAAGGCCCTTTTTTCCTCGATCTACTCATTTCTTCCTCCGGGGCTTAACAATAAACTTATTGGAAGGTTTATGTTTCTTTCTCGTTTTCTTGCCATCAACAAGTCCCCATGGACTGGAAGGTGGACGACCGGATTTTGACCTTCCTTCACCTCCACCAAGAGGATGATCAACAGGATTCATTACAATTCCCCTTACATGGGGTTTTCTACCCATCCATCTTTTCCTTCCCGCCTTTCCAATGATAACATTCTCATGGTCAATATTTGAAACCTGCCCTATAGTGGCAAGTGCATTCTGGTCAATGAGCCTTACCTCTCCCGAAGGAAGCTGTACGTGAGCGTATTTACCTTCTTTGGAAAGTATCACCGCGCTGCTTCCAGCTGACCTTACAAGCTTTGCACCCCTGCCCGGAATAAGCTCTATATTATGTATGGGAACACCTTCAGGGATTTCCCTGAGCGGAACGGCATTCCCCACCTTTATCTCAGCCCCAGGTCCGGAAACAATAACATCTCCGACCTTAAGACCATGGGGTGCAATAATGTACCTTTTCTCGCCATCTCTGTACGCAAGAAGGGCTATTCTTGCTGTTCTATTGGGATCATACTCAATTGACTTAACAACTGCTGGAACTCCAAACTTTTCCCTTCTAAAATCAATTATTCTGTAAAACTTCTTATGTCCGCCGCCTCTAAAACGTACCGTAACTCTTCCAAGATTGTTTCTTCCCCCGGTGCTCTTCTTCGGCTCAATAAGGGATTTCTCTGGTTTCTTTTTAGTTATATCAGAGAAATCCGAAACTGTCATAAATCTCCTGGAAGGTGTGTATGGTCTGAATCTCTTGATACCCATAACTATACTCCTTCAAACATTGGTATGCTTTCGCCTTTTCTCAGGATAACTATTGCCTTTTTCCATCGTCTTGTTTTTCCCTGCGCCAGCCTCACTCTCTTATTTTTCGGTTTCATATTGATAACTCTAACCTTCTCAACGTGCACCTTAAACAGTTCCTCAATTGCCTTTTTTATCTCTGGCTTGGGAGCATCAGGATGGACCTCAAAAACATACTGTGACTTCTTCTGTGCAAGGTCCATTGCCTTCTCTGTTATTACCGGTCTTATGATAATATCTCTCGGATCCTTCATCTTCCCAACCTCTCATTTAATATTTCCACACCTTTTTTGTCAATAATGAGATATCTCTTTTTGAGAACGTCGTAAGCATTTATGTCCTGCGCCCTTTTCACATCAACACCACTTATATTGCGTGTGGCAAGATAGATGTTATTATTGTTCTCTCCATAAACAACAAGGATTTTCTCACCATAGAGTCCATGGTTTTTGAGAAGCTCAACCATATCCTTTGTCTTGGGCCTTTCTATACCGAAGCTCTCAAGAACCACAAACTTTCCCTCTTTCAACCTATCACTTAACGCCTGAGAAAGTGCCTTTTTCTTGAGGTCTTTTGGTATATCCAGCCTCCAGTCTCTTGGTCTTGGAGGAAAAGCTTTACCACCACCGACAAAAATAGGAGCGGAAACAGCACCATGCCTTGCACGCCCGAGTCCTTTCTGTCTGTATATTTTACGTGTGGACGCCTTTACTTCACCTCTCGTCTTTGCCTTCACCGTACCCTGTCTTCTATTTAACTGGTAGATACGTACAACCTGATAGAGAAGATGACGATTTGCGGGAACGTTATAAAGTTCCTCTGGAAGTTCCATTTCACCAAGTTTTTTCGCACTTCTGTCTTTGATTTCCACTTTTATACTCATTTACCAAACCCCTTTGCTTTTGTTATGTAAACTATACTTCCAGTACTTCCAGGAACTGCGCCCTTCACATAGATTAGATTCTTTTCTCTGTCTATTGCCATTACCCTGAGGTTCTTAACAGTTACCTTTCTATTTCCAGCATGACCTGCCATCTTCTTTCCTTTCCACACCTTTGCCGGCTCTGAATGCTGACCAATAGAACCCGGATGTCTGTGAAACTTTGAGCCATGACTCTTGGGACCACCAGAAAAACCCCACCTTTTCATCACTCCCTGATAGCCTTTTCCAATGGAGATACCCTGCACATCAACCTTTTCACCCTCACTGAACAGTTCAACAGTAAGCTCATCACCGGGGTTATATTGCGGCGCCTCATTAAGACGGAACTCCTTTATAACCCTGAGAGGGTAGGCCTCCCTCTCACCAAATATCTTTTTAGCCTCTCCTAAAAGAGGCTTATTGAGCTTTTTACTTTTTATTTCCCCGAAACCTACCTTTACTGCATAATATCCGTCCTTCTCCAAGGTCTTCCCCTGAAGGACGTAGCAGGGGCCGGCCTCAATGACCGTAACCGGGGTCATCGTGCCGTCTTTGGTAGGTATCTGGGTCATACCCAGCTTTCTACCCACAAGTCCTATCATCATAAACTCCTTTTTATATCATCTTGATTTCTACATCAACTCCAGCCGGAAGGTCCAGCTTGGAGAGCTTGTCAATTGTTTCCTGATTGGGATTACGTATTTCCACAAGTCTTTTGTGCACCTTTAATTCGAACTGCTCCTGCGACTTTTTATGAACGTGGGGTGACCTTATAACAGAAAACAGCGTTCTTTTTGTGGGCAGAGGTATCGGCCCCGATACCTCTGCCTGAGTCATTCTTGCAGTCACCACAATTCTTTTGGCAGACCTGTCCACAAGGACAGGATCATACGATCTCAGTTTTATTCTTATTCTCGTTTCCATAATCACTCAATTATATCTGTTACTATGCCAGCACCAACTGTTCTTCCGCCTTCACGAATGGCGAATCTGAGCTCTTTTTCAATTGCCACAGGAGCTATAAGCTCAACCTCAAGGTTCACATGGTCACCAGGCATGACCATTTCTCTCCCCTCTGGCAGCTTAATGGAACCTGTAACGTCCGTTGTTCTGAAATAGAACTGTGGCCTGTAGCCATTAAAGAACGGTGTGTGTCTTCCACCCTCTTCCTTGGTGAGAACGTAAACCTGAGCCTTGAACTTTTTGTGCGGATTAATGGAACCAGGTTTTGCCACAACCATTCCTCTTTCCACTTCATCCTTCTTCACACCACGGAGTAAAAGCCCAACGTTGTCACCCGGGAGAGCCTCATCAAGAATCTTTCTGAACATCTCTATTGATGTTACCGTAGTTTTAAGAGGCTTATCTCTGAAGCCTATAATCTCTACCTCTTCACCAGGTGTGAGTTTTCCACGCTCAACTCTACCCGTTACCACTGTTCCACGACCTGTAATTGAGAAGACATCCTCAATTGCCATGAGGAATGGTTTATCAACCTCTCTTTCCGGGTCGGGTATGTAATTATCCATTGCATCAAGGAGTTCAAAAATGGGCTTCGTTGCCTCTTCGTCAGTAGGATTCTGTAATGCCTTAAGAGCTGAGCCTTTGATAATAGGCACATCATCACCAGGGAATTCGTATTTATTGAGAAGGTCTCTCACCTCAAGTTCAACCAGTTCAATTAGTTCAGGATCATCAACAAGGTCAACTTTATTAATAAATACCACAATGTAGGGCACATTAACCTGTCTTGCAAGAAGAACGTGCTCTCTTGTCTGAGGCATTACACTATCAGGTGCTGAAACCACCAGAATTGCACCATCCATCTGGGCTGCACCTGAAATCATGTTTTTGATATAGTCATGGTGCCCCGGACAGTCTATGTGTGCATAATGTCTCTTTTCGGTCTCATATTCCACGTGCGCAATGTTCACTGTCAATATCTTTGTAGCATCTCTTCTGAAGAGCTTTGCGTCTGCCTTTGCCACCTGGTCGTAATCCATTTCCTGTGCAAGACCCTTCTGAGCAAGCACCTTTGTGATTGCCGCAGTAAGGGTCGTTTTACCATGGTCCACGTGTCCTATTGTACCGACATTCAGATGTGGCTTGGTTCTTTCAAACTTCTGCTTTGCCATGCTTTACCTCCATCATATTTTGCTTATTTTTTCCTTTACTTTTTCAAAGTATGCGACCTTCATCCAGAAATTTCCTCTTCCCTGAGTGAGTGACCTCAGGGCAACCGCATACCCCATCATCTTTCTCAAGGGCGCATAAGCCCTTATATTACTTACATATTCATTAACAGGGACGATTTCCTGAACTTCACCACCCCTGCTTGTTAAATCGCCTATTACACTTCCCACAAATTCCTGTGGAGCCAGAATTTCAATAAAGAGATATGGCTCCAGCAACACTGGCTCACCTTCCTTAAGGCCCCTTTCAATACCCATTCTCAAAGCAAGCTCATTGCCAAGTGGTGTTGTACCTTCACCCCCCATAGAAACAATCCGCACCTCAATATCTGTAACAGGGTACCCCATTAAAGGTCCAAATGACAGGGATTCATCCACAATCTTTCTGAGGTAGTCTCTCTGCTCAATCTCCATATTTATGGCAGAATCGTCAACCACTATTCCTTTTCCTCTCTCAAGGGGAATAAGCTTCAAATGAACGTAGCCCACCTCTTTTCCTGTGGAAAGGTCCTTTTCAAAGTGTTCCGCAACATCCACGTCTTTTGTAATCGTTTCTCTGTATGACACCTGTGGTTTTCCGGTTCTAACTTCCACTCCAAAGTCCTTCTTTAATCTATCTTCTATAATCTCAAGATGGAGCTCTCCCATTCCGGTCATTACTATCTGCCCCGTATCCCTGTCTTTTTTTACCCTGAATGTCGGGTCTTCAACCTCAAGTGCTTTGAGAGTTTGCTCCAGCTTTTCCAGGTCTCTCACATATCTTGGTTCTACATATTTTGATACAACGGGCTCAGGAAAATGCATCCCCTCAAATACTATCGGAGCATCACCTGCACAGAGTGTATCTCCAGTTTTCACATCCTTTATACCCACCACACCAACAATTTCTCCCGCACGGGCTTCATGAACTGGTCTTTTACGATTGGCCTGCATTTCATAGAGTCTTGTAAGACGCTCTCCCTTCATTGTCCTTGCATTGAGCACCTTCTCATTTACCCTGACCCTACCTGAATAAACCCGCATATATGCAAGAATACCGGCGTGCTTATCAACCTGTATCTTGAAGATGACAGCTGAAAAAGGTTCATTTATATCCCTTTTTCTCTCCACTTCCTCCCCTGTTTTCGGATTTTTCCCCTTTACAGGAGGAAGGTCAAGTGGCGAAGGAAGATAATCCACAATTGCATCCATAAGAGGCTGAACCCCAATATTTTTCTTGGCTGCCCCCAGAAAAACGGGAAACAGATCTCCTCTTATAACCGCTTCTCTTACAGCTTTCTTTAGCCTTACAGGACTTACAAAACCCTTTTCAGAGTATTCATCAAGTATACCCTCATCATAATCTGCAACTGCGTAGACGATCTCCTCATACCTTGTGAGCATATCATCATCAAACTCAACGTCCTGAATCCTGTAGGTCTCACCAGTGCGGTCCTCATCAGTCCATATATATCTCTTTTTTTCTACAAGATCAATTACTCCTCTAAAGGAATTTTCAGATCCCACAGGCAATTCAAAAAACACAGCCTTCTGGGTCAATCTTTTGTGAACGGACTCAAGAGACTTAAATGCATCTGCAGCAGTTTTATCCATTTTATTAAAGAAGATGAGACGGGGAATTTTATATCTTTCCGCCTGATGCCATACGGTTTCCGACTGAGGTTCAACTCCAGCAGAAGCATCAAATATAACAATCAAACCGTCAAGAACTCTGAGTGCCCTTTCAACCTCAGCAGTGAAATCCACATGTCCCGGTGTATCTATTATGTTAAACTGATGCTCTTTCCAGAAGGTTGTTATTGCGGCACTTACAATGGTAATACCCCTCTCTTTCTCCTGTTCCATCCAGTCTGTGGTCGCAGAGCCCTCATCAACCTCACCGATTCTATGAATTTTTTTTGAATAAAAAAGAACCCTCTCTGTAGTCGTTGTTTTGCCAGCATCAATATGAGCGGCAAAACCAATATTTCTGATTTTATATATGTCCAGAGAGGGTCTTTTATCCATATCTTACCACTTATAATGGGCAAACACCTTGTTGGCTTCAGCCATTCTGTGGGTATTTTCCCTTATCTTTATGGATGCACCGGTATTGTTGGCAGCATCAATAAGCTCATTGGCCAATCTTTCGTACATCTTTCTCTCTCCACGCGCGCGGGCAGACTTGATAATCCACTTTATGGCAAGGGAGCGTTGCCTCTTTGGTCGCACCTCCACAGGAACCTGATAGGTTGCACCACCAACCCTTCTCGGTCTTACCTCGTAAATAGGCTTCACATTCTTTATGGCTTCTTCAAACACTTCCATTCCATTTCTCTTGGTCTTTTTCTCTATGTATTCTATTGCTTGATAAAAAATCTTCTGCGCAAGAGACTTTTTGCCATCCCACATAAGATTGTTGATAAATTTAGCAGCGAGCAAAGAGCCGTATTTGGGATCCGGTGCCACCTGTCTCTCTGGTGCTCTTCTCCTTCTCATACTCTAACCTCCTCAGTCTTTTGGCTTCTTTGTTCCGTAAAGTGACCTTGAATTTCTCCTTCCCTCTACACCAGCAGCATCAAGCGTCCCTCTAATGATATGATACTTTACACCAGGAAGGTCCTTTACCCTTCCACCCCTTACGAGCACATTGGAGTGCTCCTGTAAATTATGACCTTCACCTGGTATGTAAGCCACCACCTCTTTTCCATTGGAAAGTCTCACCTTTGCCACCTTTCTTAACGCAGAGTTCGGCTTCTTGGGTGTAGTGGTATACACCCTTATACAAACTCCCCTCTTCTGAGGATTCCCCTCTAAAGCGGGAGATTTTGACTTCTTAACCTTCTTTTTCCTTGGCCTGCGCACCAATTGATTTATAGTTGGCATATACTCCTCCTCTTTACATTGCAGGAACTATATGATAAACCAGAACTCCTGTTACGTCAAACGGTTAGAACTGTTTGATAAAAATTTCCGTTTCCTTTTAAAGATTCTCCTCCATGTTTTCCTGCATTTCCCTTCTCTTCTGCTCTTCTTCCCTTATTTCTTCAATGAGTTTAAGATTTCTGTAGTCTCTTATTCCTGTTCCCGCCGGTATCAGATTTCCTATTATCACGTTCTCCTTCAAACCACGTAGTTTGTCCTTTTTCCCTTCAATTGCTGCCATTGCAAGTACCTTTGTGGTCTCCTGGAATGAGGCCGCTGCAAGGAAACTCTCTGTCTTGAGAGAAGACTTTGTTATTCCAAGCAGTACAGGCTTATACTTGGCAGGCTCTCCACCACGCCTTTCTGTCTCCGCATTAATCTCCTTAATAACTGAAATATCCACTATATCACCGACAATGAGTCTTGTATCACCGGAGTTCTGCACCTGAACCTTGTTCATCATCTGCTTCACTATAATTTCTATGTGCCTGTCGTCTATCTTTACACCGGAGAGTCTGTAAACCTCCTGAATCTTATCAAGAAGGAACTCCTGCACATGCTCTTTACCTTTAACCTTCAAAAGGTCATGCGGGTCAACAGGACCTGTTGTAATCGGGTCTCCCGCCTCAACATACTCACCATCATTGACCAGGAAGTATTTCCCGAACGGAACATTGTAAGCCCTTGTTTCCCCACTCTCAGACTCAATCTTAACCCTGAGAAGACCTCTCTGTCCCATGCTTATGGAAACTTTACCGCTAATCTCGGCTATAAGGGCTTTATCCTTGGGTGAACGGGCTTCAAACAGCTGCTCAACCTTCGGAAGACCTCCTGTAATATCCCTTGTTCTACCAGCCTCACGTGGAACCCTCGCAACTATATCACCCGGTTCAACAATATCTCCTTCTTTTACGGCAAGTCTTGCTTCTCTTACAAGGTTAATCTCCTCAAGCACCTCATCTTCATTGTCTGGGTTTACAATCTGAATACGCGGATAGTATCTCTTGTATCTGTCAAGTTCTATAACTCTCTCCACTTTATCCTCTTCCATGAGGTCCTTCACTGTAACACCCTGCACTATATCCACAAACTTAACCTTACCCTTCTTTGTAGCAAGAATAAGTAAGCTGTAAGGCTCCCATTCAAAGATAACATCATTTTTCTTAACCTTATCGCCAGAGCCGAAATAAATTGTAGAACCATACTCTACATGATAGGTCTTCTTCCTCTTTCCATCCAGAGATGTAAGAATAATCTTACCCCTCTTAGATAGCGCTATATACCTTTTGCCTTTACCTTTACCGCCCTTTGGAGCAACCTCTAATGACACGAATTCAATCGTCCCATCAAAAGGCGCTGAAACCCTTGATTCCTCTGCAATTCTTTCTGCGGCACCCCCCGTATGGAACGTTCTCAGTGTTAACTGTGTTCCCGGTTCTCCAATAGACTGTGCTGCTATAACTCCAACAGCCTCACCAATTTCCACCATCCTTCCAGTGGCAAGGTTCCTTCCATAGCATTTTGCACATACGCCACGTTTTGCCTCACAGTGAAGAACTGAACGCACATACACCTCTTCTATTCCTGCCTCCTCTATTTTCTTTGCAGCCTCCTCTGTAATCTCCTGACCCTCCTCTACTATAATCTCACCTGTATCCGGATGTTCTATATCATCAAGAGCGACCCTTCCCACTATTCTTTCGCTCAAAGGCTCAACAATTGTTTCTCCATCTTTGAGAGCAGTTATCTTTCTACCTGTTATGGTACCACAATCTTCCTCTGTTATAACAACAGACTGGGCAACATCCACCAGCCTTCTTGTAAGATGTCCTGCATCTGCAGTCTTTAATGCTGTATCGGAAAGTCCCTTACGTGCTCCATGTGTGGATATAAAGTACTCCAGAACCTTAAGGCCATCCTTAAAATTAGAGATAATCGGTGTCTCAATGAGTTCTCCAAGAGTTTCACCTGATTTTTTGGGTCTTGCCATGAGTCCTCTCATTCCAGCCAGCTGCTTTACCTGGTCAACATTACCACGAGCACCTGAATTAACCATCATGTAAATTGGATTGAAACCCTGTTTATCTCTGGCCATTTCCTCCATCATTCTATCCTTAATCTCATCTGCCGCTCTGGTCCACACGTCAAGAATCTTCTGATACCTCTCAACACGAGAAATCATCTGCTTCTTGAAGGCTCTTTCAACCCTTGCAATTTCCTCAAGAGCCTCCTCAATAATCTCTTTTTTGTCTTCAGGCACTATGAGGTCATCAATACCAAAGGTTACACCTGATAAGGTAGCATAAAGAAATCCCAGATTTTTCATATCATCAAGGAAAATAGCAGTGGTCTTTATACCAAATCTCTTATACGATTCTGCAGTAATCTGCTGTAAAGATTTCTTCTCAAGCTCTTTATTGTAAAACCTCATCCCCTCAGGCACTATCTCATTAAATACCACACGCCCCGGTGTGGTGTCTATAATTTCACCCTTCCAGAGAAACTTAATCTTTGCATGCAAATCAACTGCACCCTCATTGAGCGCCATGAGTACCTCTTCAGACGAAGAGAAATACCTCCCCTCTCCCTTTGCACCATCTTTCACTTTAGTAAGATAGTTTAATCCTATAACCATATCCTTGGTTGGTGCTGCAAGAGGTTTACCATTGGCGGGTGAGAGAATGTTGTTCGGTGCAAGCATAAGGGTCTGTGATTCTGTCTGTGCTTCAAGAGATGTAGGGACATAGACTGCCATCTGGTCACCATCAAAGTCTGCATTATAAGCAGTACAGACAAGGGGATGAAGTCTAATGGCTTTACCCTCTACAAGGACAGGCTCAAATGCCTGGATTGAAACCCTGTGAAGAGTCGGAGCTCTGTTTAAAAGTACGGGATGCTGCCTTGTTACCTCTTCAAGCAGTCTCCATACTCTCTCATCTTTTTCCTGTAGTAATTTCCTTGCCTGTCTGATTGAATCTGCAACACCTGACTCCTCAAGCTTATGCTCAACCATGGGCTTAAAGAGCTCTATAACCATCTCCTTGGGAAGCCCTACCTGATTTAGCTTGAGCTCAGGACCAACAACAATCACAGAACGTCCGGAATAGTCAACACGCTTACCAAGGAGGTTCCTTCTCAAAAGTCCTTTCTTACCTCTTAAGGCATCAGAAAGAGACTTGAGTTTTCTTCCACCCCTACCTGTCACAGGTCTGCGGCGTCTTGAGTTATCAAGTAATGCGTCAACTGCCTCCTGAAGCATTCGCATCTCATTTCTGAGTATTATCTGCGGAGCATGGAGTGCCTTGAGATTTTTCAGACGGTTATTCCTTGTAATCACCCTTCTATAGAGATTATTAAGGTCACTGGTTGCAAATCTTCCACCCTCAAGTGGAACAAGAGGTCTTAAATCTGGAGGTATCACAGGTATTACATTGAGAATCATCCATTCCGGTCTGTTACCTGAATTCAAAAATGCTTCAACTATGCGAATCTTCTTCAGAAGTTTACTCTTTATAAAGAGAGATTTTTCGGTTTTAATTTTTGCCTTTAACTCTGCTGAAAGTTTTTCAAGATTCAATGATTTGAGAATCTTTTCTATGGGCTTTGCCCCCATATCCGCCTCAAAGTACAGGTTTTTACCCTCACGAACCCTCTCCATATACTCCTGATACTCTTTTTCAGTAAGAACCTGCCCCACCCGAAGCTCATCCTGAAACGTGCCCGGGTCTGTGACTATATAGGCATCGTAGTAGAGAACCTGTTCAAGCTCCCTTATTGTAAGGTCAAGCAGTGTTCCCATAATTGAGGGTGGAACTTTGTAATACCATATATGCGCTACAGGCACCTCAAGCTCAATATGCCCCATCCTTTCTCTTCTTACGTGAGACGTGGTTACCTCCACCCCACACCTGTCACATATAATTCCCTTATATCTTTTACCTCTGTACTTTCCACAGGCACACTCGTAGTCTTTAACGGGCCCGAAAATCCTCTCACAGAAAAGTCCATCCCTTTCAGGTTTCTGAGTTCTGTAGTTTATGGTTTCTGCTTTCTTGACTTCCCCGTATGACCAGCTCCTTATGATTTCCGGGGAAGCCAGTTTGAGCCCAATTGCTACGATGTCTTTTGGATCGGTTTTAATATTTGCCATTAAATTACCCCTCTGTTTCAATAATTACATCAAGACCAAGTCCTTTAAGATGCTTTATGAGTACCTCAAATGATGCAGGAATACCGGGTTCCGGTGGTTCTTCACCCTTGATAAGAGCCTGATAGAGTTTGTTTCTTCCCTTCTCGTCATCTGACTTATAGGTAAGCATTTCCTGTAATGTGTACGCTGCGCCATAGCCCTCAAGTGCCCAGACTTCCATCTCTCCAAATCTCTGCCCACCAAAATGAGCTTTACCGCCTACCGGCTGCTGAGTTATAAGGGAATAAGGTCCTATAGCCCTTGCGTGGACCTTGTCTTCAACCATATGGATAAGTTTCATCATGTACATGTAACCGACAGTAACCTCAGAATCAAAGTACTCACCTGTCTTTCCATCCCTGAGTCTGGTTTTACCGGATTCAGGGAGACCTGCCTTCTTAAGTTCCTTCTGGACATCCTCAATGGTGAAACCTTCAAAAACAGGCACTGCATAGTAAATACCCTTTTCTTTTCCTGCCCAACCAAGAATTGTCTCAAGAATCTGTCCAACATTCATACGAGAAGGCACACCAAGGGGATTGAGAACAATATCAACAGGAGTACCATCATCAAGAAACGGCATATCCTCAACAGGAGCAATTTTGGCAACTATACCTTTGTTTCCATGCCTTCCTGAGAGTTTATCACCAACCTGCAGTTTTCTCTTCTGGGCCACATAAACCTTGATAAGCTGCCTTACTCCAAGAGGAAGTTCATCACCCCTTTCTATTTCCTGAAGTTCATAATCAAGTTTTTCCTTAATCTGACGGTCAACCTTACGAGCCTCTTCCATGTAGAACCTTATCTTCTCCTCTTTCTCATCGTCTTTTACTATTCTTTCACCAAAATGGAGTCTCAGGGGGTCGTGCTTGTAAAGTTCTTCACCCTTTATTATCTCACCTTTTCTAAAAATAACCTTATTTGCCCTTCCTGTTATATCAGACTGAGCCTCCTCACCATCAAGGAGTTTTGCAAGAACGTCTTTAAGTCTTGATTTCAGGGTTCTTCTGAAGGTATCTGCACTTTCCTCCGCCCTCTTTTTTCTTTCTCTCATCATTCTCAAAGAAAGCGGGTCATCCTTCTTACGTGAAAGCACAACCACATCCACCACAACACCTTCAACACTCGGCGGCACCCTCTTTGAAGTGTCTCTTACCTCTTTTGCCTGCTCCGAGAATATTGCGTATATGAGCCTTTCCTCAGGTGATAGCTCTTTTTCTCCTTTGGGACTGACCTTACCAACAAGAATATCATCGGGCTTTACATGGGTGCCAATACGAACAATTCCATTAACATCAAGATTTTTTAGGGCTTCCTGAGGGACATTGGGCAGGTCTCTTGTAACCTCCTCAGGACCGAGCTTGGTTTCTCTGACTTCTACTTCAAATTCAAGGATATGAATAGAGGTAAATGTATCCTTTTTCAAGAGGTCCTCTGAAAGAATTATAGCGTCCTCAAAGTTATAGCCATACCAGGGTAAAAATGCCACAAGGAGATTTTTACCAAGGGATAGCTCTCCCATATGGGTTGAAGAACTGTCCGCTATAACCTCACCCTTTTTGACCTCCTGTCCGGGTCTTACTATGGGCCTTTGATGAATTACAGTATTCTGATTTGACTTTTTAAATGTCGTAAGTTCGTAAATATCAACACCTTCCTCAAGGAAATGCTTCCTTTTTCTTGTCTTCGGCTCAATTACTATTCTTGTAGCATCCACTTCTTTGACTATCCCGGAGTTTCTTGCAACCACCACAGCACCGGAGTCGTAGGCAATCTTGGTTTCCATTCCTGTACCCACAATGGGTGGTTCAGGCTCAAGAAGGGGAACCGCCTGCCTCTGCATGTTACATCCCATGAGTGCCCTGTTAGCGTCGTCATGGGCAAGGAATGGAATTAATGAGGCAGAAGGAGACACAAGCTGTCTGGGAGATACATCAATAAAATCAACCTCTTCTGCCTTAACAAGGGGATACTGCCCCTGATACCTCACCCACACATCCTCAACAAGTATCTTCCCTGTTTTCGGGTCAACCGGTGTGTCAGCAGGCGCAATTTTGTAGTCTCTTTCTTCCTGCGCTGTCATCTCAAGAACTTCATCCCAGATAACAACACCGTTTCTTACCCTTCTGAGAGGCGTGATTATGAACCCGTATCTATCTATCTTCGCATAAGTGGTAAGTGAGGTAATAAGTCCTATATTCTGCCCTTCAGGAGTCTCAATAGGACATAAACGGCCAAAATGAGACGGATGTACGTCCCTTACTTCAAATCCAGCCGTCTCTCTTGTAAGTCCACCCTTACCAAGTGCAGAGAGCCTCCTTTTATGGGTAAGTTCTGAAAGGGGATTATTCTGATCAAGGAACTGTGATAGCCTTTCACTCGTGAAATACGCAACAAGACTTGAGGTAACAAGTCTCGGGTTTACGAGTTTTTTGGGTGTTAAATTCTGGTCCCTATCAAGAAGCATTCTCTCACGAACCACCCTTGTAAGCCTTGTAAACGCAATCTTAAACTGTTCATAAAGAAGCTCACCAACGCGTCTCACTCTTCTGTTGGACAGGTCTTCAAGGTCATCCTCTTTTTCCTTCCCTCTGTAAAAATCAATGAGATGTTTAACTATGGCAATAAGATCATCCTCTGTAAGTGTATCAACTTCGGGTTCAATATTAAGCCCAAGCCTCATGTTTATCTTAAAACGACCAACCTCACCAAGGAGAAACCTCTTGGGATCAAAGAAAACGCTTTTGATGTACTCAACTGCTTCCTTTCTGTCTTCTGGAGGCGGGGTATAACGAAGGGTACGGTAAACATTCCCAATTGCTCCATCCTCATCTTTGATTCTATCCTGCTTGTAGGTAGAATAAATGATATCACAGGATTCCTCTTTCAGGTCACCAACAGCAATTTTCTCATAACCAAGTTCTTTAAGACGCTCAGGGGTGATTTCCACGAGTTCAAATGGAGCCTCTTTTTCAACCACCCCCGTATTTTTATCAATAATGTCATCAAGCACTATGTATCTTGGCTTATTATCCTCAAGTTTTTCTTCTCTGAGTCTGGCAACTTCCTCAAGCCCTATCTCTCTATAATCAATAAGTTTTTTAAGGACCTCTGACATAGAAACATCGCGCAGATTCCCTTTATCGTCCAGTTTACCAAGAACCCTTATAAGCCTCGTTATGGGTATCTTCCTTCTTTTGGATACTGTCACAGTAAAGTTCTTGGAGCCATCTATGGTAAACTCAACCCATGGTCCCCTATAAGGAACTAAAAGTGCTTTATAAGCGGGGATTCCCTTGGTATCAATAGTTAAATATACACCGGGTGAGCGATGTAACTGGCTGACTATAACCCTTTCAACTCCATTAATAATGAAAGTTCCCCTTTCTGTCATATAGGGAACTTCGCACATGTATACCTTTTGTGTAATCTGCTCTTTAAACTCACCGGTCTCCTCATCTTTTTTGAGGAGCCGTAAATTAGCCCACAGAGGTACTGAATATGTGAGACTCTTCTCAATGGCTTCCTTAACAGTGAATTTGGGCTTTCCAACCTCGTAATCTATATATTCCAGTATGTACCTTTTATGCACGTCCTCAATGGGAAAGCTCTCCCTGAAGACACCATGAAGACTCCTCTTTCCCCTTTGTTCAGGCTCAAGGTCCTCTGCAAGAAACTCTTTAAAGGACTCGAGCTGAACAATGAGGAGGTTGGGCATCTCATACGTTTCGGGTTTATAACCTTTACGTTTAATCTTACTTATCAAAATTACACCTCCTTACGGTGTACAAAAGTAATAAAATAGAACACACCCACAGTCTTCACCTAACTGTGGGCATGTTGTTGAATTTTACCGTCAAATGGGCTTTTCTGTTATTTTATTTCTACTTTGGCGCCGAGATCTTCAAGCGTCTTCTTAATTTTCTCTGCTTCTTCCTTGGACACTCCTTCCTTTACAGGCTTTGGAAGACTGTCTATAAGCTCCTTAGCCTCTTTGAGACCAAGGCCCGTAATTGTTCTCACCTCTTTGAGAACCTTAATCCTCTGAGAACCAGCATCAACGAGGACAACATCAAATTCTGTTTTTTCTTCTGCTTCCTGAGCCTGACCTGCTCCGCCCGCTGGCATAGCTGCAACTGCTACCGGTGCTGCGGCTGATACACCGAACTTCTCCTCAAGTTCCTTGATGAGTTCAGAAAGTTCAAGGACTGTAAGAGACTCTATCATGGAGACTATTTCGGCAACACTCTTTTTCTCTGACATTTTATGCCTCCTCTTTTTCTTTTCTTATTTGTTCTAAAACATTGGCAAGTGAATAAATTGGCCAGTTAAGTGCATAAACCAATCTATAAAGCAGGGAATTAAGCCCCCCAACTACCTGTGCCTGAAGTTCTTTCTTACCAGGGAGTTTTGCAATCTGTTCAAGTGCCTCCCCCTCAACAATCTGTCCATCAATCTCACCGGCTTTTACTCTTCCCTTTTTAACCTCTTTAAAGAAATCAATAACCGTCTTGAGAGCCTGCACAGGGTCACCATGAGCATAGACTATCGCATTTGGACCTTCCAAGTACTTAACAATAGATTCCTTACCAAGGTCCTTAAGAGCTATAGCAGCCATCGTATTCTTTGTCACAACTATTCTGGACTCAGCCTCACGAAGCTTCCTTCTCAGTTCAGAGAACTCTGCAACAGTAAGCCCGGTGTAATCGGCAAGATAAAATCCTTCCGCCTTCTCCAGTTTCTCCTTAATATCATTCACCATATCAATTTTGTACTGCTTAACCATTTTCAACCTCACTTTTTGGCTATTTCGTTCAAAACACTATTTACATGAACCTTAACGGAAGGCCCCATTGTGGGAGAGAGATGTATACTTTTTATATAAGTTCCCTTGTGAGTCTTGGGCTTAAGGTTGAGGAGTTCCTCTACCAGCGCCAGAAGATTCTCCTTGAGATGCTCTTCAGGAAAGCTAACCTTTCCTATGGGTACGTGAATATTTCCAGTCTTATCAACCCTGAATTCCACCCTTCCCTTCTTCAGCTGCTTTACAACCTCTCCGACATTTTTCGTGACGGTCCCTGTTTTGGGACTTGGCATAAGCCCTCTTGGCCCAAGAATTCTACCCAATTTTGCAACATCAGGCATAACATCAGGTGTAGCAACAACAGCATCAAAGTCAAGCCAGCCACCCTTTATCTTCTCCAACAGATCTTTATACCCAACATAATCGGCACCCGCCTCTTTTGCCTCTTTTTCTTCCTCACCTCTTGTAATAACAAGCACCTTAACCTTTCTTCCGGTGCCATGCGGTAAAACAACCGCACCTCTCACCATTTGATCCGCTTTTCTCGGGTCAACACCAAGTCTTACAGCCGCTTCAACTGTTTCATCAAACTTAGCACTTTTGAGTTCTTTCACCTTCTTCACCGCCTCATCAAGCGGGTACTCTTTCTTTTCCACCTTTTCCAGTAAAGCAATATATCTTTTTCCGTGTTTTGCCATTTTAACCCTCCACCACTTCTATTCCCATACTTCTTGCCGTGCCTTCAATTATCCTCATTGCGGCCTCAATATCATAAGCATTTAAGTCCTGCATCTTCAATTTTGCAATCTCCTCAACCTGCTTCTTTGTGACCTTACCAACCTTTACCTTATTGGGCTCACCTGAACCTTTAGCTATTTTTGCAGCCTTTCTGAGAAGGTCGGCCGCAGGTGGTGTCTTGGTAATAAAATCAAAACTCCTGTCCTTGTATATTGTAATAACCACCGGAACTTTAAGATCAGGGTCCATTCCCTTCGTTTTTGCGTTAAACTGCTGGACAAATTGCATGATATTCACACCATGCTGACCAAGAGCTGGACCAACAGGAGGTGCAGGATTTGCCTGACCTGCCGGTATCTGTAATTTAACTATCGCCATTACTTCTTTTTTCTTAGGGGGCATCGCTTCCTCCTTTTAAATCTTCTCAACCTCTAAAAAGTCAAGAACCACTGGCGTGGTTCTTCCGAAAATATCAACAAGTACCTTTAATTTTAATTTATCAGGATATATCTCTGCAACCTTACCCTGAAAATCAGCAAAAGGACCATTAACAATCCTGACAACCTCACCTTCAAGAAATGGTATCTCTTTTTCCTTCTTCTGTCTCTCCTTAGCCTCCATATCCTTAATAGTCCTAACCTCTTCCTCCGTGAGAGAGACAATAGAATCCTTACCGATGAGAGCTTTCACAAGATTTGTTGAAGTCACCTCTTTAATAACCTTCTGTATAAGCTCCTCATCATTTTCTATACCTATAATTATATAACCACCATAAATGGGTTTCTCAAGTAAGACCCTCTTTCCCTTTCTTATCTTAGGCAACACCTGCATGGGAAGAAGAATTTCAACGTGTTCAAGCAGACCCCTCTCTGCAAGGACCTTTTCAAGAGACTTTTTGGCACGCCTCTCTCTACCACCTGAGGTCCAGAAAACAAGCCACTTCTTCCCTTTCTGCTCTTTCTGAGCTTCTTTTTCACTCATTCGGTTTCACCTACCCAAGTATTGCCTGTATTATTTTAGCAATAATAATATCCAGGACCCACATATAAAGAACAAAAAAGGCGGATACAAGAAAAACACCAATAGTTCCACCTACAAGCGCCTCTTTTGTGGGCCAGGTTATCTTTTTAAACTCATTAATAGACTCTTTAACAAACTCAACAATCTTACTCATACTACACCTACAGCTTCACTTCTTTATGAACTGTATGCTTTCTACAATGAGGACAGTATTTTTTAAGCTCTATCTTTCCCGTTGTCTTTTTCTTGTTTTTAGAAGTAATATAATTCTTCCGCTTACACTCCGTACATTGCAAAGCTATTTTAATCCTCATATTATTCCTCCTCGTCTACAGGCCTGGAGGGATTTGAACCCCCAACCGCCGGATTTGGAGTCCGGTGCTCTCCCAAATTGAGCTACAGGCCTCTGTGAGTTCACTAAAGATACAGCAAACAAAAAGTTTAGTCAAGTGTGCATAATAAAAATAGCGGGGGCTGGATTTGAACCAGCGACCTTCGGGTTATGAGCCCGACGAGCTACCAGACTGCTCTACCCCGCGTTGTAAGTATTATAATTATATCCTACAAAAGGTAAACTGTCAAGTGCCCGAGTTGCCTCATTAAAAATCTACACGAAAGGTATATCATTGGCTCATGATAAAAACTACACGAAACGAGTAAAATATAGTACCCTCCTTCTTCTAATAAAGGCAACAAAAGGAAGAAGGAGGGTA